>Ga0315549_1000141_pt1 | contig 82860 bp, 61 predicted proteins | sample SalMarSW160200MG_FD_203101 | JGI IMG/M metagenome (GOLD analysis project Ga0315549, IMG submission 203101) | Salt marsh sediment microbial communities from the Plum Island Ecosystem LTER, Massachusetts, United States - Salt Marsh Sediment SW1601-200 ... | reverse complement strand
GGGCGAAGATGACAGCAAAAACACCCTAAATATCCCCATTTCATCCCCAAATCAGGCAAAAAAAAATCTCAAAATCGCAATCAGGTGCGGAAGTTAGGCTAAGAGCATCTTCTCTTCGGATCATCCCAATTTTCATCAGCCGGTACCCCCACCGCAGATTGACGCCTATATTGGCGGCGGAGGTTCGATCGTTTGGAAAAAGGTGAAGGTACCACCCAACGTTCGCGTTATAGACAAGCGTGAAGAAGCGGCGCCGGTCAAGCTGGTCGGAGGCGGCCTGCCTGATTTGTTCAAGGCGAGGTGAGATGCGGGATGTAACACCTACTGAAAAATGTCTCCCTCACTTTTGCTTGATAATCGCCCTACTGGGCGAAATCGGGCGCTTTGGAAACTATATTAAGGCCACGGCCACCCAGGTCCGATATCGTGAACCGAACAAGGTGCGTTGATAGGGCGATGTCGAGCTATCTGGCGAAAACGCCAGCGACTGTCGCGGCCAGTTCTAATTGATGATGTTTACTTAGCATTATGAATTGACCATGTAACCGTGTTCTCTCCCTGCTTGAGGTCCGCAAGTGGCCCGGCGACTGGTCGTGAATACTTCCTGCCATTGAAGTCTGTATCCACTTTGATGGGGTTGCCGTAACGATCCTCAATGGTTTGCCCGACAGTCGGAAAGACACCGACCAGCTCAGCATTGACCCGCGGCCCTTTCACACGGAACGGCGAGTCATTTATGGAAAACGTGATCGTGGTTCTCAGAGGATGATCTTTGATGGTAAATGCAGTGACATAAGGGTCAACCATGCTGTTCTCATCGCCGAAGGAGCTCTTCTTCGCCCCCTCCAGGAAGACGTTGTAATCCGATACATAGCCCGAAGCCGTTTTCACCCGGTCGAGTCCGCGTCGCACAAAGATGTTATTGAACCACTTGTCATCCTGGGCGGTGCCGGTTTTGCGACTGACCCCTTTTGTCGTATGCGGGGTATAATACGCGGAACGCCGCCCCGTGTCGGGACTGTAGTCGTACCCGCAAGCGACAAACAGGTTGTGCGCGAAGACCGTCGCCTCGGAATTGCTCCGGACCGGCTGTCCGACGAGGATGTTGTTATCAACAAGAATGGGACCGTGGTTCATCTCCAGGAAAACCGTGGCGGCTTCGGTGTTGTAGATGACATTGCCGGTGATCCGGATGCCTTGGTTGGCATAGTCCATCCAGATGCCGAAAGCCCCCTGCTCTTGGTGATAAACACCGCGGATCAGATTGCCGCTAATGACGGTATCCACGCTATTGTGAAACTTGATGGCCGCCGTTTCCCAGCCGCCGAACTCCCTGCGGTAATTGGTGTCCTCGATGAGATTGCCGGAGATCAGCGAGCGGGTGGCCCCTTTCTGGCCGGCGATGCCCGCTTGTCCGCACCGCCGGATAACGTTGTTGCGGACGATGTGGTCCCCGTACGCGTCTATATCGCTGTAATCCACCCCCGGCGCATGTCCCAGAATGATGCCAACGCAACGGGCGTTGGTGATCGTGCAATTCTCGATGATCCAGTGCTTCCCCATCCGCGGGCCGACGGCGCCCGTTTGTAGTTCCAACACTGGAGGCGCCCAGTTCGCCGCTGCGTGCATGAAGTGAAAGCCGGCGACGGTGATGTATTTGAGACCGGTGATCTCGGGCATGAAGAGGCTTTCACGAGCGTTGATCTCGGTCAGTTCCTTGTTGGGATTGGCCTTGCCGAAATTCGCCCGAATAGTAATCACTTCTTCGCCCACCCGACAATGCCAGCTTTGCTCTGCTTCATTTACCTCTTGCGCTGTCTCTTTCTCGTAGAACGCTTCCCCATTGAGATAGACGTCCCCGCGATGATGCCACTTGCCGTAGTTCAGCCACCCGCCGGAGACCTTCAGCGAGTAGGGATTGTATTCACCGAAGAATGACGCACGTAATTCGACTTTCCAAACGCCGTCGGCTTCGCGGGTCCAGGAGGTGATGCGCTCGGAACCTTTGATGATGGCTTTTTCGCCGGGCGCTGCTCGGTAAGTGATGCGTTTGCTTTCACCGTCGCCGCCACGAACGGGTCTGACCCATTCGCGATACGTTCCTGCGTGAACATTCACGGTATCCCCGGGCTGGGCAACAGATGCCGCTTTATTGATGGTAAGATATGGACTGCTCTGAGTGCCGGAACCTGAATCGCTTCCCGTCTTCGCCACATGAATCTCACGCGCAGCTACGCCTGAACTGCTTGGGACAATTAGGGCAATACATGCCGCGATTGAGATGACCCATGATCTGAGTTTCATTTGTTTGATTCCTCCTAACCTGAGTTTCAATTTGCTGAGGCGCCTGGCTACGTGCCACAGCACCCTCCCCGGTGTCAGAATCTGACTGTTACAGTCCGACCCGGAGCCTGAACCGGTTCACCCCCACGCGCGTGGGGACAATCTGGAGCCTGAGCGAGAACTGAAATCGGTACTCGGTTCACCCCCACGCGCCTGGGGACAATAACTCCTCAAATTCTTCTGAGTAGCTTTCTTTCGGTTCACCCCCACGCGCGTGGGGACAATGCCGGAACATGAAGATACGTGCTGGGTCCCACCGGTTCACCCCCACGCGCGTGGGGACAATGAAAACGCAATCGAACCTTGAGCCAGCGCTCCCGGTTCACCCCCACGCGCGTGGGGACAATTCAACAGAAAGGTTAGCCTCCAAGTGGCATGTCGGTTCACCCCCACGCGCGTGGGGACAATACTGAAAAAAAACCGCAATTAGGGCATCCGGACGAGAAAAAGCCCTTCGAAGTCTTCGATTGAGCGCGCCGTCCGCCCCCAACTGCGCATCTGAAATCCCTGTTCGGTGGCGCTGGTATGGATCATCAGACAACCGCCTTCCTTTGCCTGACCGCACGCCTTTTCCCACAGTCGCTCACGAACCATGGCCGAAACCCGCCCCACGAATACGCCCGCCTTGGGTTCCAGGAACCACCGCGTCAATTCGCCTCGCAATCCCGGGGGCACGCGCTCAAGAATCAGAACGACCATCGTTGCCCTCCGTTTCATTCAGTTCCGGCGCGTGCATGCGCCCGCCTTCCACGTTGCCCTCCGCTGGGTCCCACAAGGAGCCCGGGGCGGCGGGTTCGCGGTCGAACTGTTCACCGTTGCCGCCCGCCCCTTGCGCACGAAGCCCCAGCGCCATCTGGATATCCGGAATGATCTTTTGCAGAAGTCGCGTTGAGACAAACATATCGCGGCATGTCACGCGCACCCGTCGCTCCAGTCCATCTTTCCCTTCGGCGGCGGCGCGAAATGCCGCCGGGACCGTGACCTTTGTCTTGTATATATCGGCGACGTCATACACGAACGACAGCATCTTCCCGGTGTGGATGAACCCCAACGCCGGCGAGAAGCCTGCCGACACAACGGCGGCATGGGAGATGCCGTACAGGCAGGAGTTGGCGGTTGACAACGCTCGGTTGACCGGGTCGGCGGTGCTCCACTTGTCTCGACGGTAGCTTCGCCCCGACCAGGGCACACCGGTCTCCCGGGCGGCTCTGGCGTAGGTCTCCCGAACGCGGATTCCCTCCATGCCGCGGATTTGCCGGAGAGTCAACGCCGGATCCAGCTTCTCGGGAAACCGCAACTGGTAGAGGCGGCGCACAACCTGCATGCGGAGCTCCTCGTGCGCCCACATTCTCGCCTGGTGTAGGAGGTTGGATGCGCTGCGCGTCTCGCCCATGCCGACCGCGTAGAACCGCACCCCCTCTTCCCCGGACCAGGCCACAAGGCACCCGTGGTCGGCCAGCACGGAGACGGCAGCGTGGGTGATCGAGACGCCGGGTCCGAGCATTAACAGAGCCAGATTGGCGCAGGGGACAGGCGCCTTGCCCGCGGCGTCGTGGATGGCAACCGCCCGGGCTTCCTGGTCTATGCGGCAGTGCTCGACGTAGAGGTAACTCCAGCCGTCACGGAACTTGGGGAGAACGTGCAGGTCTTGAACTCTCATGTCGCATCCTCCGTGAGCGAGCGGTTGACGGGCGCCACAGACAGAAGGCCGAAACCGAAGGCTTTCCCCGGCCCGATGCCGTGGACGAGGGTTTCCTGAAAACGCGCAGGGTCGCTGACCCCGAGGGTCCCATCGTAACGGACAGAGCGCAGGCGTTGCCCCTTGTCGTTGGGTGTCTTGTTGACATAGACGTATCCCGCCTGAAAGGTTGTAGAATCCTCCTCGACCGAGAATCCCGCCGGCCCTGCCCGGCGAGCGAGCCATTGATAGAGCTGGTCGGTGGGCACAGGCACACGCTTTCCTACCCATTTCTCAGCGACGGGCTTTCCGTCCTTTTCACGCGAATTCCTGGAGAATCGTTTCGTTGGATTTGCCATCAGACGGAATCTAAGATGCTGCCCCTCTGCGAAGCAGGGATCGAATGACCTGACCTCCGGGGACGCCGCGAGAAGATAACCGGCGTTGTGAAAGGCGTAGGCCCAGTCGGGCTTCACGGCGGACTGCACGAGGATGGCGACCCCACCGCCTGGCTGTGGTTCGATGCGAAAGAGGAACCCGGCTTGCCTCCCCCGATTCACATGAACTTGCCCATGGGCGAAGTCTTCCGGCTTGAAGGGCTTGAGAAAGTGCTCATCGTCGGATTTCCTGGACGCCGACGGAAACGCCATGCACAGGCGCTGGTGAACCCGATAGAGGTTCCGCAGCCACAGCCGCCCGGGGCGCGGGCGGTCCGGATTATCACCCAAGTCTATTTTGAGAAGTGAAAGAAACATTCATTGCTCCTTTCCTGGCGTTACGGCGGGTTCAATCTCGAAAAAGCTCTTGGAGGCTGTTCGCGCGGCTTTGAGCAACTCGCGCCGGCGGCCAAGACGGCGCTCGGTGAGAAGCCGCTTGATCTGATGGAGAATCGCTTGGCGTTGGGTGGGGTCCGAAGGATCGACCCGCCGCCTTCGCATGTCATGTCCATACTCCAGCATGTTACAGGCCTGGTGACAGAGCTTGCAGAGGGACCGGAGGGTCTCAGGACGGACGTCCTCGTAGTCCAAGTGATGCACCTCCTCGGCGGGAGATTTACAGAAGACGCAGAGATGGTGATCCCACTTCAGGCGGATGGGGCGCGCGGCGCGGTACCGGGGTCCGTAAGGGTCCTCGCGGGGGGCGGCCCGGCGTGGGTGCCCGTACGTCGCTGCTGCCACGGGCACGGCCACGTGCCCGGCGATGACCCAGCGGGATCCATGGCTGTAAAAACCGAAGACTCTGGGAACGTCGTGTACGAGCCGCGCGCCGGCGGCGGGCGGGGTCCCCTGTGAATGCTCGATGACGGTGTCGAGCGTGCGCGTCGCGCTCCGGTCGTTACGGTCAATGGCTTCCATTCTCGGCCGCCACGGAACCGACGAGAGAGCGTCGCTGACGGTGTTGAAGGTCCCGGTTCCGGCAAAGATCGGCTCGGCTGGCACGCAGCACTTTCGGCCGAGAAACAAGGGCCAGGTCGGATTTTGGAGGGCCCCGGCGCAGGCGTTGATCGTGTCGGAATCGCCCTGGAGCGCTACGAGAAAGGAGGCGTCATAGAGATATTGACGGCGGCAGAGCAAGGTTTCGTATTCGCGGGTCGGTGCGGTTTTTTTTGGCCCTTTTCCGTCAGCCCTTCGGATGCCAATCTTGGCTCCGGCGGTATGGTAATCCCAATCCAACGTTCCGCTGCGATCGACGCGCACGCCCATGAGTAGCGGTCTCAGCGGCTCAAGCTGCTGCCGTGAATCTTGACGACGAACACCCATGGCGCAGAGCAACATCCCCAGGACGCCGGACTTGCTCGGGTAAAGGTCCGTGCGGCGTAACTGGAAACGCGACGAGGTTCCCCACGACTGCATAGGGCCTGCCAGACGCAGGAGGAGAGTGTTATGGCCAGCGCTCATGGGGTACCCTCCTTCAGGAGTTCGAGGACAGAATTGACAAGAGCATCGAGTGTGTGAACGCGTTTGGCTTCTTCGATATCGGTTGAAGCAGAGCCCACTGCGAGGAGGGCCCGGGTCATGTCCGCGGGCGCGAAGGCCTTGGCAACGGTATTGACGTAATCAGTCAAGGCTTTCGCAGATTCAGTCATGAGGTCGAGGCCATCCACAGGCTTAAGAAAGGCGTTGGCATAGCTGATTGGACACTTTGCCTTCGAGACCTCGACGAGGATGAGTTCAGGGACGCCGTGGGCGGCAAAGCTATTCTGCTTGCCTGTGGGATTGGCGAGCGCCGCGGCACGCAGAAGAACCCCGGCGGCGCGCGCCGCCTCGTCGTCTTGCCAAGAAAGATGCTTCTTCAAGGCATCCAGGTGGAGGTTGAGATACTTGTAGTAAACGGCCGAGTTGAAAAACGTTTCGTGCTCGCCGGAGCCGATATAGCCGGCACCTGTTCCCTGCTTTTTGTCATCCACGGCGGTGAAATAGTCGCTCTCGATAATCGTCTCGTGTGTGGCAATCGCATGGGCAACCTGGCATGCCGCCTCGACATCCACAACCAGATCGCTGGTGGTCATTCTTCCGAACAGGCCGATATCAAGTGTGAGGGACTCGCTCTCTTTGAGGATCTCGCGTTCGAATTCCCCAATACGCTTCTTATGCTTTTCCTTCTCGTTCTTCTTGCCACTCGTCCACGCCGAGTAAACAGCATTTTCTTTATTCCGCAGGTCTGCAATCAGCTCTGCAATTTCGCGGGCAAAGGGTGGTGGGAAGAAGACCAGTTGACCAGTCTGGTCTGTCGCATCACTCACAGCAGAGGAGCTTTTAGACTGCCCCTGATCCTTCTCACTCTCTCCCGCTTCGTGTGGGCCGGTTTGGCCCTCTTCGTGCTTAACAAATTTTTTGGCAAGAGCGGCCTTGACCTTTTTCAGGTCATCGTCAGAAATCTCCGGCTTTAGTGCACGCAACTCGTGGGCCACCATGCCGGGGAGGTATCTTGTTCTCACAGTACGATTGTCGCCGAACACCTCCTCGAACTGGATGGAATGCCGGATGTTATGCTTGAGACACTGACTGCTGATACGACCGCGAGTTACGCCGCCGAAGATGCACTTCTTCGGCTGCCCGGTGTCGTCGCGGTTGAGGTTGCCGGGGGGCATGCTCTGGAGCATATGAATCTGTACAAACATATTCCTTCTCCCTTCTTAAGGTTAGTCGAGTAATTGTTCAAGACGGTAACAGAGACCTATCCAGTCAACGGGCCGTGGATTTCGTTTACGCATATTGCTGTCGAGTGCGGCTCGCACAGCTGCCTCCAGCCGCTGGCCGCGCGGGAACGAGACCGGGTAAGGAGATGCGGCGGGGGGACCTTTACGACGTTCATTGAGCTGTCGTTTCTGCAGCGACAGAATTGGGCAGAACTGGGCATTTGGATCAAGGATGCGGACACGAGCAGGGACGGCGGCCATGAGTTTCAGCATCAGCCAAGCCACACCCCGCGACGGAAGTCCTTTCACTTTCTTATCACGAACTCCCCAATATAAACCGCTGAGCACGTCGAACGCGGCAGGAGAATACTGCATCCCCCGGTATGCGGCGTTCGATAGCGCGGCCCAATCGCTATACGTAAGAAGCCCCACAGCCGCTTGCACAAAAAGCTTAATGCCCTGGGGACGGCTCACTTTGGGTTCATTCCATCCGTCGAGGCCCTTGGCACGCTCGAGCCACTTGTCAGTGGGCAGCGTGGAGGGAATTGCATCAGGCGAAAGGCTTGTCAACTCAATTTGCCGATGATCGAAGGTTTTATTGTTCGCGGGATTTGTACAGGGAACGACAAGCAGCCAGCCCTCGTGGCCGGGGTTCTGTGCAAACACGATCGGCTTGCAATTCTTCTGGGGATCCGGAAGGTCGCGGTTCCCCGCAGCTAAATTCTCTTGGGAACTCTTTATCGTCTTGTACGGCGCATTCTTGTCTTGATTGTACTTCTTACTTGCATCGTAAGCAGCATAAAAGGCTGCCGGATCTGTCCATTCGAACAGTTTCTTGTCCGGCCGCTTCTTGGTGTTTTCGTTCTTCATATACACGATTCTCCCCACCGTAGGCACGTCGGTCTGACCGCAGTACCAGCAAACGCCTTTTTGGGGCGAGGGGAGGAATATGCGCCGGGGATTCCAGGTGAGCGCTTCGAGATAGGGGATTGGCCTGGTCGAATCAGGCGGCTTAAAGTGGCCGGACCACTTCGCTTCGCCGGCCTCGACATCCAGAGGCACGAGGTTCAGGCCAAGCGTCATTGCCAAGTTATCGCCGGTTGCGATTGCCATGATTGGTGGGGCATTATGTACGGAGGGGGTCAGCCCAGATCCGCCTGCTTGGGTCCACGGAACCACACGCAGCACGCCAAGAGTTGCGCAAGGGAGGCATAGGCGCATATTCTCATCGTCGCCGTGATGAAAGTGAGCTATGTTAGTGCCCGAAGCGAGTTCAGCGAACAAATAGCCGACTGACTTCTTCTTTTTTTCTGCGCGTGCAGAAGGGTCTTGCAGGAATGGCGATTTGTCATCGAAAAGATCAAAACAATGTGCTTCATTCTTGATACCGTTGAGCACCTGCCTTGGCATTGCGCCCTTGAGCAACGACCCCCGAACCTGTTCCACACCTCCGGCTAAGTTGGCTTTCCAGTAAAGCAACGTGAGCAGGAAGCGGTGCACGCCGAATAGATCAAGGGGGCTTGCTAAGGTGATGCAACGAATTTCTCCCCCTCTTTCGAAAGCGTCTATAGCGCCCACGCGACGGTACTCCCCATCCCTCATTAGGACGGGGATCCACTCCTCTTCGAGCAGGTTATAGTTCATGAACCCCCTCCAACACGCTGCGGTCATTGACCCGGCCGACGACGTTGCGAACCTCTCAACGGGACAACATCAACCGCCCGACGACTTCGAGCACCTCGACAATTGCAAAGTTGCGGAGCCTTCTGGCGGGCGAGAGGCCTATTCGCTTTCCCTCCATAGAGACTCTTTCACGGACCGCCGGTTGGGACGATCGTTCGGGAGAACTGCGACGCTAAGCGATTATATCACATTCCCGACCAAAATCCTCAATCATGAGAACTATGTCAAGCAGCTCCGAAACTTCGACGTTTGAGCGCGCGGCAACAAAAGCGTCGCGTCGTCACAGGCTGTCCAACCGTAAGGGTCCCCGCTGCGTCGAGGCCACGCCCAGAAAGCCACAATCAAGCGAGGAGGCCGTCAGACCCAGTCGCGCGCTGGCTCGTTTCTCTCTGGCTTCATCGCGAAGGCCCCGCCGTGCCTGGCAACCGAATTTCCATAGACTGCGTTGTTCTGGATGGTGCTGCTGCAAGAACAGCGGCTGTTAAAATCACACGCACACTTCTTCCTTTGTCGTCATCGGCATCGAGAATCTGATTCGCCCCGTAAGGGACCGCCAACAAGAAGGCCGTACGGAATCGCGCCACCGAACGCAAAGAACAGCACTTCTAATTATTGAAATCATAACGCGCCCCTCGATCTCCATGCAACGACTGATCCTGAAAGCAGGAGACCAGGTGAGCTTCCTGGCTGTTTGCAGCTCCACGAACGGAAATAGCAGGGGGAAAGGCGAGACAAACATGCGGGAGGTAACCCAACTTCCGCGCCTGATTGCGATTTTGAGATTTTTTGGCGTGATTTTGGGATGAAATGTAGATATTTGCGTAATCCCTCAGTTACGGGTGGCTGTGGGTGGAACCGCAGAGTACGCAGAGTGCGCAGAGGGACGTGGCATGGGCATCTTGCCCATGAGTGTTCATCCCGCGTTCCGCGGGACCTCCGCCGAGATGACACGAGGGCGCTTCGTCAGATCCGAGCGCCGCGCTGTCATTTTGCCTTCAGAGCACACAGTGACGGGCGCTGGCCAAACAGGGAAACGGAACTGCGCGCGAGGCTCGTCTGCCGCCCGTGGGACTGTCCTGTGCGTCCATCGGAGATGCGTAAATATTGTCTCCGCGCGCCTGCGCTCTACTCGGCATCTCCCCCTGAGACTGAGGCATTACCAAGGGGACAGGCCGCTCCCAAAGAGCCTGAGCCCAAGCCGAGCGAGGAGGACAACCTGGCGGCGGTTCATGCCGAGCTGTGGCTACTGGGCGCCCATTTTCCACCAGTTGCAGCACCGGGTCGAAACTCACATCTTCCTGTGCGTGCTGGCGCATCATCTGCTGGTGGCGACCGAGAAAACCCTCCTCGACAGTGGAATCCATACCTCCCGGGCTACTGTCAGGGAGAGGCTGCAAACACATGAGGTCGCAAACGTGGTACTGCCCACCGATGGGGACATCATCATCAAAATCCGCAAAGCCTCCACCCCCGAACCGCAACATGTCCAGCTTTACCGACTCCTGGAAGTCCCCAAACAAATCATGCGGCCAAAGAAAATCGTCATCACGAATGCCCAAATGTAGTGACTGAAAAATCGCAGCTCCCCTCTATTCCTCACTACAAACTGCGGAAGTTGGGCTAACTGAGGCGTCACTTTTCCCGAGAAAAAAAACCGTTGACAACCCCTACTCCGCGCGGTACTCAATATAATACAGGGAAAGGTCAGACTATCAAGTTCCCTGTCTTTTTGAGAATTCGTTCTTTGAGAGTGCGGATGTTTTCTGTCGTGCGAAGCGTTGGCGGCGATGGCGCAAATGGCTTCGGCGGGTGCGATTGCAGTGGGCGGTGGAGCATACGTTGTCCTCATAATCCTTTTCCCCGGAAACCGTCCCGCTCAAGCGGGATGGTTTTATCCCGCCTACGCCCGTCATCGGCGTTGCTTCCGCTTGAATGCCACGCGGTCTCCGTCAACCGGTGTCGCGGAGTTCCTGTCAGCAGTGAGGACCGGCCGGCGGGTGGGCGAAACAAAGGGTTCCCGAGCGTACGCAGTCTCGGGAAAAGTGTTTTGACTAACAGGTATAAGTAACTATCGTCATGGAGGTGCCAAAATGAAATTGAGCTGCAAAATCCTTACTGGCTTGGCTCTTTGGGCCGCTTTTACGCTGTGCGTGCCGAACTCGGCTTTTGGGGCGTGGGAGCTGGTGAAAGCGTTCGCCTTCGGCGCGGACGAGTGGACCCGTGCCACATACAACGAGCCGAGCGTCCAGTACATCAAGGTCGCCCAGGAAACCGGGCTAAACGGGACTTATGACGCAGGCCAAGGTCATGGCTACACGGACATCACTGCGCTGGACACCAGTGCGAACAACCGCGGCCTGTACAGCGGCGACGACGAGATTTACGACCAGTTCGTGGGGGCAAAGCTGTCGGCGGGCCCCGACCCCATGCTCTTCCGAATCGATGTAGAAAACGGGAATTACAAGTTCGTGGGGGCTGGCGGCGACGCCGACAACGCCAATCATGCCACGATCATGCGGGCCCGGGATGGGGACACCGACACGGAAATCCTGCTGTGCGACGACTTTCTCCCCACCGCTAACGGCCAGTTTTGGAGGTGCGAATTTGGCGACAAGGTTGTACCACCGGCTTCCACAGACCCTCCGAGCTTCCCCGCTGACGGCAGGATTGAGTGCCCCTTCCTGGAGGTCACCCAGGGGTATATCGTGATTCTGGAGCAGGTGGGCACTCACCCCGACGGCAATGGCGGCGACCTGTGTCTCATCGAGGTCTGGCTTTTCAAGGGCGCCACCGCCGGGCCCGATCAGACGGTCGAGGCAGGTCAAACCGTTACCCTCAGCGGCGCGGGGCCGGAGGACACAACGAGTTTTGCCTGGGAACAGGTCATCCAGGGCGACGAGCCGGTTGTCACCCTGGTGAACCCCAGCAACGCCTTATGCACATTTGACGCCCCGGTGCGTGACATCGGCTACATGCTGACATTCCGCCTGACCGTGGTTTCTCCAACCGAGGGCACGACTACTGACGAGGTTCAGGTGAAATGCATGGCCCCCAACGTGCCTCAGGTCGCCCCCGGCAACCTGCGAATGGTGCGCACGGACAGCGGCTTCTGGCTTCACTGGGATGAGGTTTTCGACGCCAGCGTTTACTCTGTGGAGATAGAATATCTGCCGGACATCTGGGTGCCTGTCGCCCCGAACGTCCAGGTTCTTGAATACGAGGCCAGGGATCAGGATCCGGGTAACGTCATCAACATCAGGGTCGTAGGAAAAAATAGTTACGGGTCAGGCGCCGTCTCCGAGCCTGTTTCCATGACCATTATGCGGAATCTGGGTTTGCCGGCGCCCTCTGGAGGTACGCCTCCGTCGGCGTATGTGACATTTTCAGGTGCCGACGCTCCCGGGATCAACAATGGCGCCCACGATGATGACAACAATAGCTCCGACGGCCAGTTCAAGACGGAAGATTTCTGGGGCTATCTGTGGGACGAGCCGTTGATCTTCAACGAGATTGATTATTACACCGGCAGTTTCTCCTGGAATGGTGGCTGGTTCACAGACCTCACGGTTCAGTACACGAAGGATGGCGAGACCTGGGAGGAAGTCGCGGCGGTGACGATTACGCCCGAGTACGATTTCGCCGACGCCCCAGCCAACCTCACCGAGTTCGGCAGATACGTTCTCTCCTTCCTCCCGGTCAGAGGAACAGGAATGAGAGTTTTTGGTACCCCAGGGGGCGTTATAACGCAAACCTTCACCTCCGTTTCGGAACTTGAGGTTTACGGCAATCAGACCGCGGGACCCCTCGTTGTTTACGGCGTTGATGCCACTTTCGATGAGAGAGCGGAGGCTGTTCTCGATGGGAACAATTCTTTCTCAACCGCGGGCCCGCTGTCCCAATTCGAGTGGGTGCAAACGGGGGGGGGGGCTGTGTCCATCTCAGGCGCCGACCAGGCCGCCGCCTCTTTCACTGCTCCCGGCGTGGACGCTGACACCGTTTTGACCTTCCAGTTCACTGCCGGAGATGGCGTTGACAGCGATACGGATGACGTCAGCATCACCATCAGGAACCTGGTCACCACAGCCGTCGCCGGTCCCGATCGGATGGTTGACGAAGGGGCGGTTGTGACCCTCGATGGAACCGGCTCCTTGAGCACGTCTGCGGACCTCAGCTACTCCTGGACCCAGAGAGATACGGACAACACAAAGGTGAGCCTCATCGGAGCCGACACGGCCACACCTTCTTTCACGGCCCCTGCCCTGTGGAATTACCACGAGGCCCTCAACTTCGACCTGGAGGTGGACGACGGAGTCGGCCCCGTCGGCACCGATTCGGTCACCATCACCATAAGGAACTTTATGGCGGGCAATATTCCGGGAGACCCCTGGGGGTTGACCTCAGCGGACATCTCCGGCCCCGTGGATAACCCGAACAATTTTATCGGCTCCACGATCTACGATCCTGACCTGCAAACCTACACCGTAACCGCCGATGGCGAGGATATATGGGACCACGACGACGGCTGCCGATTGGTTTTCAAAGAGGTCGGGCCGGATTTCACAAGCATATCCGTGCGTATTGACCAGCCCGCCACCGCCTGGCCTGACGGCTGGACGAAGGTCGGCGTTATGGTGAGGCAAGACCTCGACCCCGACTCTCCCTTCGTGATGCTCGTCGCTGCCACGAACAACGGCATCATCGAGCAGGCCCGCACTGTCAAGGGTGAAAGTGCCTGGCGGTATGACGTAGGCGATGACGGTAAGGCCTTATTCGAGGACGGGACCCGCAACTTCACCGGCCCCGTCTGGGTGCGTCTGGAACGGGATGGAGACACATACATCGGCTCCTTCTCCTACAATGGGACGGACTGGCTGCGCGAGCCGCAAATATGGGCCGACAACTCCGCGTACGACCTCCCTCTCTCCACACCATTCTATGCCGGTATCGTTCTCACCAGCCATACCGGCAGTGCCACGGCGACAGCTACATTCGGCGACCTGAAGTTCAACGACGATCCTGCGGCCGTCCTGCCAGATGCCTACGCTTACAGGACTTTGCTACCGTCCTATCAAGCCGGAGCCATCAACGATGTATCCTTGTCATTCAGGGTCAATCCCAATAACCCCCCGGCCAGCGTCACCATCACCGAGCAGATTCCGACAGGCCTGTCGGTAGTCACCGGAAGCATAAGTCACGGCGGGGCCGTTGACGGAGATACAATCACCTGGAACCTCACCGGAGCAGAAGTGGAATCTGCCGTGATAGGCTATTCGCTGGACGTTCCGCACGGAACGACCGCCGGTCTGGAGTTTGCAGGAGACGTCAACGGAGACAACACTTTCGGAGACCAACGGATGTATGCCGTTCCCACGGCGCCGCTGTACGTGACTTTGGATACGACGCTCGGGATAAGCCTAAGCTGGAGCCCGCCGCCGGAAGAGGGTGCAGATACCTATCGGGTGGAGCGCAGCCTGGACGGTGGTGACTGGGAGCTGGTAGCCGCTACCACGGAAACGTCTTACTCGGAAGGCATGGTCGAGGGGAGCACTTACAGCTACAGGGTCATGGCCGTCAACAGGGGTGGTGTGGAAGGCCCCTTCTGCGACCCGACGGACGCGATGACGGTAACCGTGCCGACAGTCGTGGAGGCGGAAAACTACAACTACGGCGGAGGGCTGTATCCCGGAGCCGAAAACTGCGACGCCGCCAATGAGGCGCCGGACTCCGACACAGTCGGCACACCGGCGGATTACGACTTCTTCTACGCCACCGACGTTCCCGTGGATGACACCCGCCGCTTCTACCGCCCGAACGACAACTGCGGAATGGAGGTTCGGGAAGCGACCCCGAACATCGGATGGACCACCATCGGCGATTGGTGGCGGTACACCCTCGATGTTCCTGAGCCGGGACCCGAGGATCCCCCCGGCGGATGGACGAGGATAGGCCTGAAGATAGCCAACAACCCCACCTGCGAGCTTTACTGGGACGAGGGCCTTCTCGGAACCGTAACTGCCGCCACCGGCGATTGGGGAGCGTTCGTCTGGTACGCCCTCGAGGACCCCTTCCGGACCACCCCGGGAGAGCATACCCTGAGGGTGAAGATGGTCTCCGGAGGCATGAACTTTGACAGCATCGGAATCGGCTTCAACCAGAAAATAAGTCGCGAGGCCATCTTCGAGGACGACTTCGAGGACTATACCAACCTCTACAACTGGAGCGATCTGGAGACTGTGGGCAATTGGGACGTCATCAATGGCGCCAATGAGGCGCTTGTCGGCTGGCGCCTGTGGAGCACCACGGGCGATTACCTGGGTGACGAGACCGACGACCGGAATCCCGCCATTGCGGGCATGACCGGCAACTACGTCATCACCGACAGCGACCTTGAAGGCACGGCGGACCTCGACGAGCAACTCGTCACCCCGGACATAGACTGCACCGAGTACATAAGGCTGAAGCTCGACTTCAGCAAGAACTTCAGGGTCTATCCGGAGGACTTGGATCACACTCAGATTGCGGAGTTGGACATCCGGGAGGTCGGCGGCGACTGGGTCAACCTCCTGTCCTACAACGTGGACTCGATTGACCCCCTCCTCGATCCGGCGGTTGACAGCAGCCCTGAGAAACTGGACCTGTCGGCTTACGACGGAAAGACATTCCAGCTCAGGTGGCACTTCTACGATGCCACGTGGGACTGGTGGTGGGCCATTGACAACGTCATGGTCTCCGGCGAGCCGAAACCAACGCCTCCGCCGCCCAAGGGAGTTATCCTGACGGTTCGTATCGCTGCGGGCAAGCTGAGTGTCACGTGGAGCGTGTTCGGTACCGAGAGCTACTACATTGACTACACCACCGATTTGACCGGCGCGTGGAGTGAGGTAGCCGGTCCGCTCACCGGCACGAGCTCGTCGGATGTTGTGATTTCCGGCTCCAGCGGATTCTATCGCGTCCGCGCCGAATAACTCGTCAGTGAACGCAGAAGCGAGCAGCCCCGTCTTTCCGGCGGGGCTGTTCTTTATTGGGGAAATAGTGTTGAGTCGGCGGAGCGGAGATTCGCCTAACCCAACTTCCGCACCTGATTGAACTTTTTAGATTTTTTTGAGGGTGATTTGGGGATGAAATGGGGATATTGGGGATGTTTTTGGCATCATCTTCGCGCGATTGCCGTATTATTTTGGTCGTACCTTCGCCCTTTTCACGGTGGAATGTAGTGACTGAAAATCGAGGCTTCTCCTCTATTCCTCACCACAAAGTGCGGAAGTGAGGCTAATATCGCAGAGACACTCAGACGCCTTCCTCGAGACCGTGTGGAGATGGCGTGGCGATGTAGCTCGTGCCCGGGACACAGTGGAACACTGTAACCTTCGGTTCCGGATGCCTTGTCTTCACGACCCGGCCCGCACACTTCACCTGTAAGGAGGCGTCGGCTCGAACTCGACACGCTTCTCCCCACCGCGAACGAATGGTGGCATTCCGCAGCTTTCCCTCGCTCCATGTGAGATCCACCTCGAATCCACCGCGTGCCCGCAGTCCTCTGACATGCCCCGTCGCCCAGGCATTGGGCAGCGCGGGCAGCAGATGAATCTCCCCGGCATGGCTCTGAATCAGCATCTCCGCGATACCGGCGGTGCCGCCGAAGTTGCCGTCAATCTGGAACGGCGGGTGCGTGTCGAACAGGTTTGGCAGCGTTGACTTTCGCAGAAGCGCCAGGACGTTCTCGTACGCCTTCTCGCTTTCGTGCAAGCGGGCGAAGAAGTTGATGATCCACGCCCGGCTCCAGCCGGTGTGCCCGCCGCCGTGAGATAACCGCCGCCGCAGCGTTACCTTGCACGCCTCCGCGAGCTTGGGCGTCGCGCGGACCGTAATCTGCCGCCCCGGATGCAGCGCGAACAAGTGCGACATGTGCCGGTGCCCGGGCTCCACCTCATCGAAATCCTCTCCCCACTCCATCAATTGCCCATACTTCCCTATCTCCGGCGGAGCGATGCGCGCCCTCGCCTCGAACAACTTCTTCCGGAACCCTTCGTCAACGCCCAGCGCCTGACTCGCCTCGATGCAGTTTGTGAACAGGTCCCAGATGATTTCCCGGTCCATCGCCGCCCCGACGCACACCGACGCGCTCTTTCCGTCCGGCGTGCGAAACCGATTCTCCGGGGATGTGGAAGGAGCGGTCACCAACCTGCCTTTCTTGTCCTCGACCATGTAGTTAAGGAAAAAAATCGCCGACTCTTTCATCGTCGGATAAGCCCGCCGGAGGAACTCCTTATCGCCGCTGAAAGCGTAGTGTTCCCAGAGATGCTGGCAGAGCCACGCGCCGCCGCACGGGAAGAATCCCCATCCGGCACTCCACCCGGGGGAGGTCCATCCCCAAACGTTCGTAATCATGTGGAACACGAACCCCGGGCAGTTGTAGTACGCCTTCGCCGTTTTGCGCCCGGGCTCGCGCAGCGACTCCAGCAGGTCAAAGAGCGGGAGGTGACATTCCGCGAGGTTGCACACCTCCGCCGGCCAGTAGTTCATTTGCACGTTGATGTTCGCGTGGTAATCGCAGTACCACGGCGGCTTCAATCCGTCCGCCCATAGACCTTGCAGATTCGCCGGCATGCACCTCGGCCGGCTGCACGAAATGAGGAGGTAGCGCCCGTACTGAAAATACAGAGCAATGAGCTGCGGGTCCTCCCCGCCTCGCCGCATGGCATTGACTCGCTGGTCCGTCGGCAGCCGCATTGCCGCCGTCTTGCCGAGGTCCAGGTCCACCCGCCGGAACAGGGCGCGGTGCGCGGCGACATGCGCGTCGCGCAGCTCGCCGAACGTCTTCCGCGACGCCTCGGTGATGCACTTTTCGCAGAGCGAGGTCTCGTCTCTTCCGCGATAATCGGTAGCCGCAGCCAGAAGAAGGAGTACCGCGTCCGCCTTCTTCACCCGCAGAGTGTCGCCGGAACCCGTGAGGCTCCCGCCTTTCGCAATCGCCTTGAGATGCGCCTCGAACTTCATTCCCTTCCCACCGTCGCACTGCCCCCGCATGATAATCTGACCGGGGGCGACGAACTCCGCCTCCGCGTCCGCGATTCGGCTCAGGCGGGCGGTGAATGAGACCATCCCCGGCTTATCGCAGGCGATTCGCATGACGATGACCTGATGCACCGGCGTGGAGAAAACCTCCCGTGTGAAATGAGCGTCGCCGACGCGGTATTTCACCCGCACAATCGCCGTATCGAGGTCGAGCTGCCGCCGATAGTCCTCGAGGGTGTCCGCAGCACCCTCGAACTCGAGCGTTAAGTCACCGAGGGTCTGGTACGCCCCGCTGTACGCCCCGTCGAAGCCGCCGCCTCGGTTGGTCATGTACCGGTTGGTCAATCGTTCCGCTTCAACGTACTTTCCGTTGAAGAGCAGTTGCCGGATTTCGTTGAGATGCTTGTACGCGCCCGGTCGGTCAGCCTCCGGCTGCGGCCCCCCCGACCACAGACTGTCCTCGTTGAGCTGCAGTCGCTCTTTCTCGACACCGCCGAAGACCATGCATCCCAACCGCCCGTTCCCGATTGGCAATGCCTCCAACCATTTCGTCGCTGGCTGCCGATACCAGAGCAACCACTCGGCGCTTTTCGCCTCGACCTTGAATTCCGCTTTCGTCACCCCGAACTCGTCCATCGAAAAGTTCTTGAATCCGAGCTTCAGGGCGGGGGAATCGGCCTTCACGCGGTAGTCGCCGTTGTCCGGGTCAACGAACATCGGGTCGCCGAGGATCGAATGTCGGTCGTACCCCTTCTCTTGCCACTGCTCGAGGTTGTTCGCGGCGCCCCTCACTATGAACCTCCCCGGGGCTTTGGTCTGAAGCAGGTTGTAATCGAACAGCTTCCCCCAGGGATGCTTCGCCGGCATCCGGATTGGCCCGTACGGCTCGTCGCCCGTCACGACTATAATGTTGCGGACGATGACGTCTTCGCTCTCGGGATACCAAACGTGCATAGCGAAGGGAGTCGGCGTGACCATGATATTATTCTCGACCTTCCGGTAGTACCCCTCCCGCAGCTTGACGCTCATCCCGAGGCAGAGGTTGTTGTAGATGTGGTAGTTGCTCGACCCGTCGTCCAGATCAACCCCCCACGAATGCGACCCCTCGTGCCGAAAGCGGTTGTTGCGGATGATTGTCGTCTTCCAGTTGTCCAGGCGGCAAAGGCTCTTGCGAAGTTTATCGTCCCCGATTCCCCAGTGCCTGTCGCGGCCCCAGGAGTTGAAGGGACCGTGGTCGCCGGTTTCTCGAACCGTATTGAACACGTCGTTGTGCTCGATGACGTGCCCGCCCCAGCAGCCGTCGTTGATGCAGATGCCCGCACGCGGAACATCGTAGATTGTGTTGTGGCTGACCGTTATCTCTTCGGACATAGAGATGAGCACGCCAGCCGTCTGTTTGCCGATGATGCCGATGTCGTGGATCAGGTTGTCCGCAATCAAGCATTTCGCGGGGTAGTTGGAGGTAGCGGGGCCCGGCGTTCTGTCCGGGTCCGTGATTTGCCTCGACCACATCGAGCCGGAGCGGACAGCATCGAAGTCGCCCACCAGGCACACCGCGCTGTCGCCAGCCTCCGTGAACTTGCAGCCTGCCACCTTGACGCGCCGGTTGTAGTTGCTGATAAACACGCCGTTGCCGCCGACAGCGTCAAAAAAGCAGTCCTCGACGACGCAGTTCTCCGCCCCTTCGATAAAAATCGCCCCCCCTCGGTGGATAGACCAATCGCCCCGAAGAAGCGGCTCGTATTTTTCGAGGAACGTGTACGCCGTGTGCGTGAGCGTCAAGCCCCGCAGCGTGATGTGCGTGACCGGCCTTTCCTTCGAGCCACGAAAATCGAACAACCGTTTGAGAACCACCGCCTCAACCTTCGCGCGTTTCAAGTTCAGGCCCTGCGGCGGCATGGAGTAGAGCACACCCTGCCTCTTGTCGAGAAACCACTCGTTCGGCGAGTCCAGCTCTTCGAAGATGTTTTCGACGTACCGGCAGCGGTCGTGAAGCCGCGAGTCGCGGTTGATCTGATAACCGCCCTCGAGTTGCAGCTTGCCGCTCTCGTCCACGCCGGTGATGCGGTAGTCCACGCTGCCCCACCGGTGGCCCGACAGCCCGTGAACGAAACCGCCGACGGGGTTCGCCCATCGTTTGACCCGCTCGGGACTCAAAGCGTCGCGGCTTGAGCCAGGCCCTATAATCAGCGGGTTTTCGGGGTGATAATTCGGATACCGAGCGAGGTGCTGGCGCCTCCCGTTGACGAACAGTTGCGTGAAGACGAGCCTCCCCTTCTTCACCTCGGGTATCTCCGCCTTCATGATGGCGCCGCGGTAAGGCGTCCACGTCAGAGCCAGCCTCACGCCGCCGCTGATAACCGCCTTTTCCTCCTTGTAGGCGGCGTACATGATGGGCGCCTCTTTCGACCCGGAATCCTCGGGGCCGAACACCAGCGTCTCCGGCAGATAATATGTCCCTCCTCGAATGAGAACCGTGATGGGCGTCTCGCAAGTCCTTTTCAATTCCCTCACCGCGTCCCGGGCCCGGCGCAGCGTCGCGAAGGGCTTCTCCATTGTACCGGTGTTTCTGTCGCTACCTGTCGTTGCGACGAAGAGCTCAGCGTCTGCCGAAGCGTCGGCAGCGACGCCCTGCGAGAAAAGCAACAGCAACATTCCCAAAACAGACACTGTCCATCCTATTCGCATCTTTCTCCCTCCTCTGAAGTTTCCTCCGCGGCCTTCGCGCTCTGTGTCGTCGAGCCTCTCATGTCCGAGATGCCGCTCCATTCCCGGCCGGGCGGTCAACGCGACCGGCTCGCCGGCAGGGACGTGCGATACTCGTCCTTGTAGAGGCCGATCTTCTCCATCGGGATTCGTTTGAAACCCAGCTTGTAGGCGGGCGAATCATCCTTGAGCTGGAAGTTGAGCTTTTCGGGCGAGATAAAGCCGGGCTTGCCCTCGGTGAAATTGTCCCGAATTTCAATGATCTTGTCATTGAGCCCATTGAGAAGGTCAAGCCAAGTGCCGCCGACGCGGATGTTTCGCAGGATTCTGTTGCCCTTTGGCACGGCGGGCTCGTCGTCGAGGAGAGTGACCAGTTGAGAGTATCGAACACTGTACGGCGGCTGCGTGTGCTTCATTGCCTTCAGCCTGTTCATCAACGTGCTGTCCCGTCCGTCGAACCAGAACTTCGCCCAGCCCAAACCGCGTGCGTCCACATGGATTGCCGGCCTGCATTCCACAAAAATGTTGTTCTCAATCGTATTGTCGCGCCCCCCGCCGAGCAAGACGCCCCGCCTGCCTCGGTAGCAGACGTTCCCGAAGACCGTCGTGCCGCTGGCGCAGTCATCTAAGTAGATGGCCTGAACGCTGCCCTTTCCAAGATGATGAAAAAAGTTGTAGCGAACGGCGTTGCCCCGCGCGGTGTAGTCGCGTCCCATGTAGAAGGCGCCGGCATCGCTCGTCTCCATGCAGACGTGGTGGATTTCGTTGAACTCAATGATGTGCTCGTTGCCGCCAAGAAGGATTGCGCTGTGGGGGGCATCGTGAATGAGATTGTGCGAGACGCGGTTGCCCACGCCGCCGATGCTCACAGCCGGACAGTAGGTTCTCACCCACCTGCTGTAATGATAGATGTGATTGTTGACGGCATAGTTGCCCGCCGGCGTTAGCGTGCGGCGGTCGCCCCCGCTGAGTCGAATGCCGCCATCGCCCGTCTCGTAAATATCGCACCCCACGACGCCGTTCTCTTTCCCGCCGTTGATAGAGACTGCGACGTTGCCCATATTTCGCAGCGTGCAGCCGGCAACGAGATTGTGGGCGCCGCCTGCCACCTTGACGCCTGCACCTCGCGTAACTTCGAAGGTCAAACCTCGCAAGCTCGCATACGAAGCACCTTCCAGAGACACCATCGGCCCCTCCAAGAGGGAAACGTACGCCTTGCCCGCATCGAGCGGCGCCGGCGGCCAGAAGTACAGCACGCCGGTCTTCCGGTCGAGATACCACTCGCCCGGCTTATCCAGCTCTTCCAAAATGTTCAGCGAGTAGAATCGCTTCCCAACCGAATACCCGTAAACGCCGTGCGGCTCGCGCGTGGTTATTTCCCGTTTTCGCGTATCTATCGCCTCGACCTTTTCGTAAGATTCCGCCCAATCCCATGTCCAATATCCGTGAACCCAGATGTCGTGCGTGTCTGCCCAGCGTTTCGGGCGGTCGCCTTCGTACGCGAACTTTCCGCCCTGTTTCCCTGCCGGTACGCCCGCGATTTTCGCCCAACCGCGATTGGGCCAGCGAGCCAACTGCATCGGTTTATCCTGAAAAAACAGCTCCAGCCCCGAGGGACGCATGGGACGGCCAAAGCCTCGGGAGGTGAGCTCGCCGAAGTTCGTGATCCCCTGAGCCTTCAGGTCAGCCTGCAATATCTTGCTCCGACAGGCTTCGCTGATTCGGCTGAGAATCGTCGCGTCGCGAAGAGGCTTGAACCCGGTGACCTCCTTGCCGCCGTTCAGTCGCACATCTTCACCCGCACAAGCCCGATAGACAATCGGCGCCTCTTCTGTGCCAGAGTCAACGGTGGTCAGTTCGAATGTCCTCGAGATAGTGTAAAGCCCGCCGCATATCCAGACCGTTACCCCGCCGGGGGATAATGGCCCGGCCCGTTTCAATTCGCGAACAGCATTACGCGCTCGCTCCAGGGTGGCGAACGGTTTCTCTTTCGTCCCGGGATTCCCGTCGCTGCCGGTTGTTGCGACGAAGAATTCAGCCCTTGCGAAAGCTCCAGCGCCAAGAACAGAGCCGTAAAAAAGCACGAGAACCGCAAGCAGAACGACCCTCAACAACCCGACACCTTTCATGCGAGCCTCCTCTCCCTATCGAAGCCAGGTTTCAAAACTTCTCTCCGCCGAAATTGCATGAGAGCACACGGGTGCACTCCCTGTCAAGATAAGTGAGGTAGCGGGGTGTGGCTGCGTACGAGTGGTGGGACAACGCGTCCCCCATATTGGCCATCCCCGGGCTCGCGGCCCACCGACCGGCTCGCGGCGGTGCCGGAGACACGGACCAGACAGGCAAACCACGGCCTCATGTAACGCTGGCGTCCTCGCCGGCAGTATCGTGGGCATCTTGCCCACGCCGTTCCGCCTTGGGGGGCGAGCCTTTGCAATCAAGAAAGCACAAGTGACGCAGAGACGCCGGGAACGCGCAGAAATCATCAGCCGCTTTTTCCGAGCACGCGGGCGAGAAGCGCGCCGGCCGCGACCAACGAGTACAGTATGCTGACGATCCAGAAGGCCACGGGTTTCGCTTCCTTCCGAGAGCGGGCGATGCGCGACATGACGACCAAGGACACCCCTCTTGACCACATAGTTGAGCAGGTGGAGCTGGCGACCAACTGCCGCGTCCTTCACAGACTTCCGCTCCGCAATCACCGCACCTGCGGCGCTGCCCCGGGGGGTATTGCGATTTTCCGGATGCCCCGCTTGCCTCGATCTGTCCTGTCCGTCATGTTATCCGGTTGAGGGAGCTCGGTTGTCAGAACATTGTACGTGACCGTACTTGCCAATCGCAGTACTAAGTCGCCGGAGAAAAGGTCGCTTGCCCCCCTCCAGTTAAAAATTGACCTGAAACCTCATCTGGAACATATCAGCATCTCCAACGGAACCGAGGTCTGCGTGAACGTAGTTCCACATGAGCCTGGTATTCAGATTGAGATACCAGTTCAGTCCTACCGTAACATCCTCAAGCCCCCCACCCTCGATGCCTCCATCATTAAGATCGAGGTGGGAGTACCGCGCAGCGAGCTCCCAAGCTCCAGCTCCTCCATCTTTCAGGAGATTCCTTTTCGGCTTAACCCCACTGAAAGCCGCTGCCGAGGGCTTATAGGCGCGGTTCTCGCCGGTCAGGAAGTAGCTGCCCATGACGTAGAAGCCCGAAAAAGACGGATCGGTGCCCTCCGGTGTGTTGACTAACGCGTGCATAAATTCCCCCTGTAAGGACAGCGGGCCGAGGACCAGAGCGGCCTCGGCTCCAACCTGGTCCAGCGCCTCCGCGGGGAACGCGTGTGTGTCCACAAACCTCGGTCCCAGGTGGACCTCCGGACGCTGCCGAAAGCGGACCTCGTCGTCATTCGGACTTCTGTGGCTGTAAGCCACACCGAGGTGGAGCAGATTCCCGCCTCCCTCCTCATACCAGGGCAGACCCGTAAGACGCGCTGTAACGTTGTATTCCCCTTCGCCGACATCATCTCCGAAGGAGTCGGTGTCTCTGAAAACGCCCAGAGCCCAAGTCATGCGCTCGTCGAATTGCGCATTGTGGAACATCACCCCCGTGTTCCGAACTGGGGTAAACGCACTTGTTAGCGACCTCTCGATGAAGGTGATGTCGTTGCTGCCGGTTAGCTCCTCGAGACCGAAAGGTTCCAGGAAGTGCCCCACCCGGACATTTCCTATCACTGGGAGATCGACCACGCCGAGGTAAAGGTCCTCGACATCGGCATCGCCGCCAGCGAAATCATACTCCGCTTTGAACTCCACGCGCTCGTACAAAAGGCCGGACATGTATAGTATGGCCCTTCGGAACTCGACCCCGTCTTCCAGGTCGCCAACCTCTTGCTCCAGCTCGTCCTCCCCGGACGTGAGTGCCCAGTCGTTATGGATTCGCCCGCCGATTCTGAAACGGAAAGCCTTATCCGCGGTCTCGAAACGGACGGTATCCTTCCAGTACGCTCGGAACGTTCCGGGCTCCTTCCCTTTCTCCTCCTGCTTCTTCACCTTCTCTTCGAGCTGGCCTACCCGCTCCTGTAAAACCGCGGGTGGTTGCGCGCCAACCTCTTTCCTTTTTAATTCCTTCTCCAGCTCCGATACGCGCCTTTCAAGCTCCCGCACCGTCTTTTCCAACTCTTCCACCCGCGTGGTGGGCTGAGTCTGCTCAGCTTGTGTTCCTATCGCTGGAACCACGATTAGGAAAACCAGACAGAAACAGATCGTCGCTTTCTTCATCTTTTTCCCTTCCTTAACAGACCGGCTGGTCCCAACAATGAGGCTTTTTCGGCCGGAGAAATACCCCCCACAGAGGATGGGCTGTGGCTTTTGGTCTGTGCTATAGCGTTTCCTTTCTGGAGCCTTTCATCATGGAGAAAACTCTGCGCGCCTGCAAGAGCAGGACCGACAGCGTACGCCACAAGAACCTCCTCTTGCGTTAACGCCTCCTTCTACTTTTCAAACCGCAATCGCAGGACGCCGGAGAACGAGTGCTGCGCGCCGCTGGCGTTGTCCACAACTGCCACCGCGAACGAATACGACCTTGAGAGCGCATCGAATTGACCGTCATCGGCGTTGCCCGTCACAAGCCCGCGCGAGACCTCCACCGTCTAAACGCCGCCCCGCCATTTTCCGCAGCACCGGATGTCCCCGCGACTTCCGTCGGGAACGGAAAGGACGTACCCCGGAATCCTGTCGTCAACTTGAAAGGACTTCCCTGCTGGAATAGGAACGGCCTCCTCTGCGAGGAGAAACCGGGGGTCTCGCGGGTTGATTTTCGGGTCCTGCATGAATGCGGCGTCAGTCCCGGCGGCGTTCTTATTGCTAACCGTCCCTTCGCGCAGTTTCACGCTATCGCCATGCCGGCCGCCGTCGCTGCCTGTGCGGACGTTCGTAATATGCTTATCGTCACAGTAGCCGACCGGCTTGCTGCGAGCGGCTTTCCAGTGCCAGATGTCTCCCAACCCCGGCTCTTCCAGATACTTGCACGCCGAAACTCCCGGGTGGCAGGTCACTAAGCACCCCTCTTTTTTGAAACGCGGTATCGAGACGTCCCACAGGGTGAAAACCCTGTTCTCGTTTCCCGCTTCTCCGACCCGCTTAACTCCCAACGGTTCCCAGCCCTTCTGGCCGTAAACCCACATACCGTTCTCCACACTCTCCGTCGGATCGGGCCAACGGTAAGCGACGTAAATCGCCGTGTGCGTATAAACCGCTCGCATCTCCAGCGTGACTCGAACGATGAGGTTTCCGCCCATGAGGTTCACGGACAAAGGACGAGCCTTCTGCCAGGCGCCGTCTGCCAGTTCCCCGTCCAGCAGCGGAGCTTTACTCGCGCGAACCGCGTGCAGCGTTACCGAACCGTGACCCGGTTGGGCGTGGCATTTCAGGCAATCATCTTTTTGAATGTGCGCGTGCGCCACTATTGACAGATCGCTCCACGGCGTATCGCCCTCGCGGGATCGGTCTGCCACGCTCGCGATATGTGCCCAGCGAGCGTTCGTCGGATGACACCCGAGGCAACCTGCCCGAACAATCTCCGCCTCATGCTCGATTGTCTTCATCCCCCACATGGTCGCCCACAAGCGGCCGAGGTCCCTCAAAGTAAGGCTCTTCCATCATGTGCCAAGATACGCACGCCTCCGGACGCGTTGCAAGGACGTGCTTGTAGCGAATCGCCACTGCGAGTAGAGCCACCATCAGCACTGCCAAACCACTTATCGTAATGGAGCGTTTCTTCATCCGCATCTTCCCTATAAACGCAATTGCAGACCGTTGTGGGGGAGAAGCTCCGGTTCACCACTTGCCGCCGGGCGAAGATGTCTCCCTGCCGCACCTTTCCGAGAATCGGCCTGAATCGCGACAGATGACAGCCTGCGCCCTTTCCACCCGAAAGAGCACCGAGGAATAATGCGCTCCGGCGGGTCACAGGGCAACCGGAAAACGTGAGGGAAGGGTAATGTCTTAGCGCTCTGGTTCATAAGTGCCGTCACGTGTTCCATTTTTCAAAAAGGCAGAAACTCCCCCGAGGGACCAGATTTTGTACGAAGAATACGTAGCTGTATTCGCGAGGACTGTTTAGCCACCGGCTTCAGCCGGTGGTCACGCGCATCGGGAATCAATCGCCATAATGGCACAGACGCGCCGGGTGTAAGCGATGCATCAGCCTGGGCGGGCACAATCCGAGGCATCAGTCTTTAGCCACCGGCTTCAGCCGGTGGTCTCGGATGCGCTACATGTTCCCGTCGGAGCCGGCTTCAGCCGGGCTTCTCGACCGAAGGATTCATCCATGCCGCAACATGTTTTTCACGGCATCTGTCCTCAAGTCGTCTCGCATACGAAGAACGAGGAGTCGCTGGAAAAGGCGGCCAGAGATAAGCTTTCCGGCCTGAAGGACGAAAAACCGCCGGGGGTTGATGAGAATGGCTAAAGCCCCTGGCCGACAAGCCCGGCTGAAGCCGGCTGTGAGAAGCCGGGCCGCACGCCAAGCAGCACGGGCTGAAGCCCGTGCCTAACAGGGGCCACGGCACCGAATCGAGAAGCTGGTATCCTCGCGTTTTCGACTATAAATACGGCTACCTTCCCCCGAGGAATATCAACCCTCCTCTATTGCCTTGTGCCATGCTTTTCCGCGAAAGGTTGGTCACATTGTGGTATCTCATGATCTGGCCCGCCGGTGTGCTAAATATTTCGTCTCTGCAACGCGCCCGCGTTGGCGCAGCAATCCCACGAGCGAAGGCGGCCTTTAGAACGTCCTCCCGATTCTGTTGGGGGCAAATTCTCTGCAATTGTTGGCCTCGGAGGCGGTTTCCTTTCCGTTGCATACCTGGAGGAGGAATTCGAATATCTCGTCCGCAACGGCGTGTACGTCGGCGCCTTCCACAATCTTGCCGGCGTTGACGTCCGTGAACTCTGGCATGTTCCGATAGGTTCTGGTGTTGGAGGAAATCTTTATGACGGGTGCGACGGCATTGCCCAGCGGTGTGCCGAGGCCGGTCGTAAACAGGATGACGTTTGCTCCGCCAGAGACCATGCCGGTGACGGACTCCGGGTCGTACCCCGGGGTGTCCATGACGACCAGCCCTTTACTTTTGGGAACCTCGCCATAGGAGATGAATTCCCTGATGTCGGAATGCCCTCCTTTCACGATGCAGCCGAGAGATTTTTCCTCGATGGAACTGAGGCCGGCTTTGATGTTGCCGGGTGAGGGGTTGACGCCCCTCAGGTCGCAGCCCGCGTCTCTTGCGGTTTGCACGTAATCGGCTATACGCGAAAACAGTCTCCGCCTCACCGCATCATCCGGGATTCTCGCCCGAAGGGCAGCTTGAGCGCCGATCATCTCCGGGATTTCAGAAAGAATCACTGTCGCGCCGAGAGCGACAAGTCTGTCGCTCACAAGGCCCACGGCGGGGTTGGCGGTGATTCCAGAAAAGGGGTCGGAGCCCCCACATTCGAGACCTACCTTCAGATTGGAGATGTCGAAGTCCTGACGCTGTTGTCGCTGCACAAAATCTTTCATCTCGCGAAGACTTGCGAGGGCGGTCTCCATAATTGAGCCGAGCCTGCCGATTTCCTGGATCTCCAGCGTCTTTACGATCCTGTTGTCCGGGGCGATTCGCGAGGAGATGTCCTTGACGTTTGTGCTTTCGCAGCCAAGGCCGACGAGAAGAACGCCGCCAACGTTGGGGTTGCTGGACGTCCCGGCGAGAGTCCGGAGGAGCTGCTCCCTGTCGCCGCTCAGGTGTCCGCAGCCGTGCTGATGCGTTATTGGGATGACGCCCTTATCGCTCTGCGCGATGCGTTCCACGATGGAATTCGCACACGCAACACAGGACATCACAATAATGTGGTTGCGTACGCCGACGGAATCGGGACTCCTTCCGTAGCCTTTGATGGTGGGGCTGCTCATATCCGTTTCGAGCCTCAGGAACTGTAAGAACTCTTCATATTGTAGATGTGAACGCAGTCACCCTGACGAATCTCTACCAGGGCCACACCGATCGCGTATCCATACTTGTAAACTTTGTCCCCCGGATGGATGTCTGAAAGGGCGACCTTGAATCCAGGTTGAATGCGCTCTTGAAGCGTGATGGCACTCGTCGCGTCGCAGGAGGGAAGAGCATAATCCCCCTTCGGCATCTCGACCAGCGCGGTTGCGACGTTATCCGCTTCGTTCAAGACGATCGCGTAATCTGCGAGATTGGGTTTTTTCTGCATTGCCAACGGTGAGTGGCGCCTCCATTGCCGAGCGGCACAGGGCCGATTTTCACGCCGCGGTGTCCCTCATTGTGATGAGCCCGCTATCTGAAGCGAAACATATATTACTTATGGGTCCAAATCCAGAATTTTCGCCGGAAGAGCCCCTGCGTTTCTTACTCGATATGCTGCTCGACGACCTGACGCACTATGAGGGGTGCGGCTGTATTGGGGGCAAGAATTGCGAGTAACGCGGGCTGCCCAGAGGGCTTCGCATCGTGGGCCCCTTTTTTTCCCCGGGGAGTGATAATGGCATGGCCGGCCACCGGCGAGACGCGCGTGCGATAACGCAGCGGCTCCGCCTTCGTTAATTGCTACCTCTTTACGCCTCTGCGTCTTCGTGTTAAGCCCTCTCCTTTCCTTGCCACAGAAATGGAGCCACACCGAAACGCGAAAAAGGGGGTTGAAATTTCGCCGATTCTTTGCTATTATTATAAACGATGTCGGCCTTATGGGCTCTCTACCTTGTTGGGGAGCAGCATTGATTGACTCCAACGCAGAGAATCATGAGGGAAAAAGAGGTTGAATTATGAAAAAGCTCATTTTGCTGACAGTGCTTGGCGCGCTCCTGACGGTCCCCGCCGCTTATGGATTCGGCCCCGGCTGGGAAGAGAAGCCGATCCGCATCAACCTGCTCACCGACAAAGAGTGCTACGACTCCGGCGAGAACGTCGAGATCGAGGTTCAGGCGGTCAACACCACCGGCAAGGATATTACGCTCGTATTCCCCTCCAGTTACCAGTCCGATTACTCGATTGATGGGCAATACCTCTGGTCTCGGGGCAAGGGTTTCACCGGGGCCTTCACAAGCGTTGAGATTCTCGCAGGCGAGACCTATTCCTGGCATTTCGTCCACACCTCCCAAGAGTACCCGCTTTCTCCGGGCAAGCATGTCATCACCGGTATGGTGGTTGGTTGCGGCCACAGCCAGCCTGTAACCATCGTCGTCGGCCCAAGAAAGGACGTCAAGGTAACCGTTTCCACGGACGATGAACGGTATCGCGGCAACGAGGAAATCCCCATTCACGTCACCGCGACCAACGAAACAGAGTCCAAAATCGTCCTGGAATTTCGTTCGGGGCGGGAAGCTGGATACAGCATAGACGATGAGTACATTCGGTATAATGCGAGCGACGCTTTGGACGTGTACAGCACCATACCCCTTGAGGGAGGTGAATCGCACGTATGGAGTTTTGTGCACGACCCGAGCGATTATCCTCTTGCCGCCGGAAAGCACACCATAAAAGGGATGGTGGTCAGCTATGGGCAGAGCGACCCGATAGGAATCGTCATTGAGTCTGGGCTTGAGATAACTGTCGGCACAGATGCGACCGAGTATGCCCTGGACGACGACGTGCACATCACCGTCGCCGCCACAAACCATCTCCTCGAGACAATAACCCTGAAATTCGAGGGAGACCATCAGGCAAGCTACATCATTGACGGCCTGTACCGTAGATTTGAGTATCGTCCCGCTGCGGATGCTCGCACCGAGCTCGAAATTGAACCTGACAAGACTGTGACCTGGGAATTGACCCATACTCCAGACGACTACCGGCTCCTCCCCGGAGAACATTCCATCGTAGGCGTGGTCATCGGATACGGGAGAAGTGAGCCCGCTCAGATTGTTGTCGGCGAGGGGGAGAAGGTGATTGACGTTTCCGTTTCGACGGATAAGGACACCTACGAGCAGGGCGAGCCGGTGGGAATCGAAGTTTCCGCGAAGAACACTTCCGAGGAGCCGGTGACCCTTCGTTTCCCGACTTTACATTACGCTGATTATCAGATTGACGAGGAGTATCTCTGGTCAAAGGGGAAGTTCTTCCTGCCCATCCCTACCTCCTTCACCATCCCAGCGGGCGTTGAGGTTAGCTGGAGTTTCGTCCACCGCCCCCGCGAATACCCCCTGGAGCCCGGCGAGCACCGCGTCGTCGGCATTGTCGTCGGCTATGGCAGGAGCGAGCCTGCGAGCTTCGTCGTAAACGAGAAGGAACCGGGGGAGATGACGCTTCGGGGACTTCTCGTGAAGGAGGAAAATCTGGGCGGAAGCGACGGCGAGGGCGGTCTGTTTCTCCTCTACGTTCACCACGCCGACCTGGTGCGAATTTACTCACTCATCCCGAGGCAGGGCGTTGACCTCGAGCCTCACGTCAATATGACCGTTGAGGTCTCCGGCGAAATCCTGCCCATTCTGATTCCAATGGAGGGCATCCCGTTTGGCATCCCGTTTCAGGTGAACACAATCACGGACATCCTCAGAGTAGAAGTGGACACGGATAAGACTGAGTATTACCAGCAGGACGATATTGCTATATCGGTCATCGCCCGCAACCTGACCGACGAGGTATTCACCATTTACCTGCATTCGGTATCCGAGGTCATCGCTCGCCTGGACGGCACGATTGTGCCTCCTCAGTCACCCGTGCATGATTTCAGCCTCATCCCGCATGTTGTCGCCACGATACGACCCGGAGGAACTCACGTCTGGAAGTTTGTCTTCAGGGGCAGGGAGCATCCGCTCTCACCCGGCGAACATTCCGTTTCCGGCGAAATCCCCGGGTATGGGAAGAGCAAAGAAAAGACCATAAAGATTATCGAGAAGCCTTCCGAAAAGATTCTCGCCGAGGGAATCGTGGACACGCTGGGTCCCAATGTTCTGGGCGATTCGCGACCGGGCGCTGCGCGATACGTCCTCGTTGACCGGAAGACCGCGGAGAAGCTGTACATCCTGCGTAACCCGGCGATTGGTTTCGGGCAGTATCTCGGGCAGTTCGTAGAGGTGGCGGGCGTGCTCGGCGACGCAGTCAACTATCCCGACCGCACTTGGACCGCAGAAGACGCGATTCCCGAGCTGTTTGTCCTGCGAATCAGGAGGTTGTTGGCTGTCGCGGTGTCCACGGAGAAAACCGCTTACTCGCCCGGCGACATTATCAATGTTTACGTTACCGCGAGGAACTGCACGCCGCAGAAGATGACATTGAGTTTCGACTCGGAGAAGCAAGCCTATTACAACATCAGCTCGGAGACCGACCCCGTCGTGCCTTTGGAGGAAGTGCGCGATGTGCCGACGAACGAGGTGACCATCGAGCCGTATGGTCTGCACGTTTGGCAATTCGAGCACGATTCGCAGGCACTGGACGAGGGTACTTACTCTGTCCTCGGCGGTGTTTACAAGTACGGTCAGAGCAAGCCCGTAAGCATATCCATCGTGCCGGAGCCGCCGGCCATTCGCGAGGCCACCGGCATTATCGAAAACGTCTGGTGGGCGCATTGGAACTGGTTCAGCTCTTCCTGGTACGTTCTTCTCGACCCGGAGAAAAAGGAAGTTGTCTATTTCCTGACAAGCGACCGGGTGGAACTCGACTGGTATCTTGGCAAGTACGTCAAGGTTACGGGCTATCCGTTGGAGCTGGCTTATCCGGACTGGCCGACCGAGGGGTATGACACCCCGGGCTGGGAAAACGGCGACGATTGGAAACGTCCTATCCCACCGATTTTGCCGCCGTGGCCATTGCCCGAGCATCTCAACGTTGTTTCCGTTCTGCCGCTGAAGGAAGAGCCGCCGCCCGATGAGAATGGAAACGGCCTGCCGGATGGGTGGGAAATCGCCACCGGGCTTGATGAGCTCGGCGCCGCAAAGGGACAGGACTCCGACGGAGATGGCGTATCCAACGAGAGAGAGTACTTCTGGGGAACGGACCCTCTGGACCCCGCATCTGTGGTGAGAGTGAAGGTTCACCCGGAACCGACGGGGATGGTCACTCTCCGGTGGAAGACGGTTGCCGGCAGGACCTACTCAGTTTACTGCGCGGACGGCTTGTCAGGCGGCGCCTTTCGCTGGCGGCGGCTCGTCGGGGGAATTGAAGGCACCGGGGCTGAATGCTTCTGGACGGACGACGGGACCCCGGACATCGCTCCCTCCAACACAAGTGGGCTGAACTATCGGTTCTACCGCGTTGAAGTAGAGTGAATTACAGTCCATCACGCGCTCGTGGTCAGGTGGGCGGCTGGAAGCTGAGCATTCGGCCGTCCGCCGTTGTTAAATATGGGGCACACGGCGGGCGCTTCCGCCAAAAAGAAGGCTGCAGACCTCACCGGGGCCTGCGGCTCCATCTTTTCGAGGGCAAAGGCAAACTCATCGCAGAGGATTGAAGTACTCTGAGTCCTTGTCCATGATTCCCCTGAATTTTTTGCCTTCGATCCACCTGACGCTGCCATCGCAGAAAAGGAGGTTGGCGCCGCCGGAGTGTTTGAGCAGCCAATCCTGGACGGACACGTCGTTTTCGACGCCCGTGGGCACAAAGCGCCCGTCGTTGAGCGTCTGGTCGCTCTCGTCAACGAGCAAGATCGTTCTGCTCGGGATTCTGATTCTGGATATCTGGATTCCAATGCGTGCGTCATTCGCATACCCTGGCAGGTCGAGGTGAGAGTTCATCGCATAGCTCAGCCCGCGCTTCCTCCCCACGGGTCCGGAGGATGGGCAGAGGTATGGGTTCTTGTCCGAGGAGGAGAACCATTCCTCAGGCCTGCTGCCCACTGCAGTTCCATAAGGAGGAGTCCTTGGCTGCTGCATCACATAAGGCCAAAGCGTGCCTCCTTCTACTTGAACCCTCTGGCAAGGGGCCGGGTCGGTCTGCGGCACTGAAACTACGTTTCCTCCGTAAGTCCAATCGTATCTTCCCCGCATCCCTGCCGAACCGCACGCCGGCAGATGCCCGTCGTTGTCGGTGGCGTACATTATCATTGCCGCGCCGAGCTGGCGCAAATTGATGGTGCAGCGACTCTCCTTCGCCTTCTCCTTGGCGCTTTGGATTGCAGGCAGCAGAAGCGCCATCAATATTGACAGAATCGCCATCACGACAAGAAGTTCTATCAGCGTGAATCCCTCGATATGCCGGGTTCTCATCAGCAATCCCTCCTCCTGGTAACGCCTGGCGACGGAAGCGGTTCACGCGCCCTGCGTTACCGCCATTTCTCGACTCACCCTCTTCAAATCCGGTGCGGTGAATAATAACCCTCGCCCATATGATACACGTTTCCCAGAATGCTCGCAAGCCGAAATCTTGCTTTTCCGTAATCGTCGCTTACCGGCGGCTGAGGGTGGAACCGCAGAGTGCGCAGGCATGCAGAGGGGGCTATGTCCCGCCGTCATGCTGCCAACTGTTTTTGCCGCGCAAATGCAGCCGCCCCCGCGCGTCGGTTGGTTCTTGACAGGAGGGAATCGCAAGGGCTACCATCCGAGCCTGTTTGAGCAAAGGGCGAAGATTGCCCCTCTGTGAACTTCGCGTTCTCTCAGGTCAAGTCTTGTGAACGTGAGAGTAAGCTGCGGCGAAGCTCGCAGAGAGAAGATGCAGCGCAAGGGCTTTGCGAAGAAAGGACGGACGGCGTTGCCGGAAACAAAAGCGGAAAGCGGGCGAAGAGAAAGCGTCTTGCGACTTGCAGAACGGTTTGACCACGACCCCGCTCACTCACAGCAGGTCACTCGCCTCGCGCTGCGGCTATTTGATGGAACGGCGCCGCTTCACCGGCTCGACCACGACTCGCGCGAGCTTCTCGAGTATGCGTGCCTGCTGCACGACATCGGGTGGTCCGGAGGCGAGACCAAGCACAAACGCCGCTCCTATGAGATGATTCAATCCGCAGCCCTCGATGGCTTCTCGGAGGCAGAGCGGGAAATCGTAGCTTCGGTCGCCCGCTACCACGGCGCGAAACCGCCGAGAGACGCTCACCCCTGGAATCAGAAGCTTTCCCCCGAGGAAAAGAGAAACGTCCGCTACCTCAGCGCGATTATCAGGATAGCCGACGCCCTCGATAGAAGCCACAAGGCGGCCATCGAGGACCTCGAGTGCGCGTTGAGCAAAGGCACAATCGTTGTGAGGTTGAAATGTTCCCACCGTCCGGATGCTGAAATCTGGGCGCTCCGCCGAAAGAAGGGTTATTTCGAGGAGACCTTTCGGTCAAAGCTCCGCGTACTTTGAGCCAGCTTCAGGCCCCGCCGGCGACGTAACGAGTTCAGGAATAATTCACCGCAGAATGCGCAGCGAATAGAGAAGGAATTTGCACAGCTATAGAAGGTTTGAAGAAGACATCTCGCTTCGTCGAGAACTCAGCGACAAGCCCTCTGCAAGCTCGGCCTCGCGGGCGCTTACTTCTTGAGGCTCGTCAGCCGGAAAGCAGGCCCCTCGCTATCCGGCGTCCGAAGGCTGGCCGCCGGTCTTTGCAGTCTTTTTCTGCTCGTACGCTTTCTGAACTCGCTCGTTGACATCCCGGAAGCCGATGTCCTCGGCGTAAATCTCCTTGTACTGCTGGAGAGCCTTTCCCGCCTCCCCCGCATCCTCGTAGGCCCTCCCGAGGTTGTACATGACCTCCTTCTTGAATGAGTCCATCACGTAAAGCTCCGAAAGCGCCTTCTCGAACTGCTCGACCGCCATATCCGCCTGGCCCTTGAGCCGGAAGCACTCGCCGAGGTAATTGAGGGCGACGGTTCGTTTCTTGGCGCTGGTCCTCGCGACCTGCAGCTCCCTGATCGCCCCGTCGACGTCGCCGCGCCCCATAAGCGTCAGCCCCAGCTCCAGCCTCAGGTCGAGATTGGTCGGATACTTTGCCACTCGTTCCCGAAGGTCGCTGAGAACGTAGTCGTCCTTCTGTTCCTTCAGCCGCCGCACCTTCGCCTGAAGCTCGTCATCCGTCGGTTGTTCGGCGGCTTTCTTCTCCGCCTCCTTAATCTGATTGCCAAACCGCAACACAACCGTCTTGTAGCGCATGTCGGGGAGGTCCACGTCGGCAGGCGCGAGGGTGATTGCCCTGTCGAAAATCTGTATCGCTTTGTCAAACTCCTTTTTCTGGATGTAAAGGTCGGCCAGAGACCTGTAATGGTCGAGCTTCTCCGGTTGCTCGGCGAGCTTCTTCTCGCGGTCCCGGATGAGAGCGTCAACATCGTCCTCCGATTTAACAAGCCTTGTCTCGCGTTCGGCGGTTTGAGCGAACTCGACGTCCTTGATCTTGCCGCGATAACTTTCGGTATCCTCCCAGTCCCCCTTGATGATGGTTCCCATTGCGGCGAGGTCCTGGAGCGCCTTAGCGGCTTCCTTGTCCTCACTGTTCTCCGCGAGCAGTTTCTGGAAGCACACCTGCGCCTCGCGAACGTCACCGTTCTGCATGTAAACTCGCCCCAGCTCCCTGACCGCCTTCAAGTGGCCCGGCTTGATTCTCCTGGCGTGCTCCAGCGAATTGATGGCTGTATCCAGCATCCTCTGCTCCCTCGCCGCGCGAGCGTGCTGCCGCAAGGCGTGGGTGCTCCTCGGCTTTGCCCTCAAAATCCTCTCATATATCTCCAGCGCCTTGCTCCACTTCCCCGTAAGGAGACTAATTGCCCCCCGCAAGTAGTTCACCGAATGGCGCATTGTCGCAAAGAAACTCCTCACCCACCGCGGCCCCTTCTTGCTGTCGAATCGCCGTATCTCCGCCTCCCGCAGAAGGTGGCGGGCGCGCACCATATCGGGCGCGATGTCCAACGCGGCCGACAAAAGGGCGATCGCGTAATCATAGTTCATCTTTTCGGCCGCCTGCACTCCTTTATCGAAGAGGTCCTGAGCCTGTCTCGGAACCTCCGCGGCAGCCTGCTGCGGCGGCATAATGCTGCTGCCGGCCTCATGCGGCGGCTGTCGGCCTTGTTGAGCGGTTGTGGCTTTTTCTCCCATGATTGCATCGCCTCCCTGAAAAGTAGAAACGCTCTCCAATAGAAAATATACAGGAGCCGTCAGCGGATGTCAACATCGCCGCAGAGTGGCCGCGTCTCGCCCTCGATTCCTTTCTACATCCTTCGCGTCTTCGCGTCTTTGCGAGAGGTCTTCCCCGTCCCCTTTCTCTCGAGAAGACGCCAGGCGCCCTGTCCATCTTATTTTTCACCTGCGGTTCATCACTTCGAGTTCTGCAACGCAAATACGGCCGCACCGCCTCCCCTGCGCGCCGCTGTTCTTTGTAAGAACACCTCCGCATCTCCGCAGACAAAATATTCCTTGATAGCGCTCCGGAGCTGTGTACTATTGTTGACCAGATTGAAGAGAGGAACGCCCCAAGACGGCGCGGCTCGCTCCCGCAGGTCAAAGGTCCAAAATGCCCTCAAAAACCGTCGGAACGGCACAGCTCCGGAACGCCGCCCTGGTTGCTCTTGTTTCCGCGTTCAGCCGCCATGAAACATTGTGATAGAATCGAGTGCGCCATGTGCTATCATAACAGCATGCTGGAGCTGGACGCCTCGTACGTCTGGTTCTGCCCTGTGTGCACGCGAAAACTCGAAAAGCGCGCCGGCCCCTTCCGTAAGTACATGGATCCGCAAATACGGTGACGTATAATGACCTCGTGAAAGCAGCTATTTTGACGGGATAATCACGCCATCGGCGTGAACGGGATTGTTCCAGAGACGTGAAGCATCCAGTAAATCACAGGCGGGCGGTCCGCTGCGTGAAAGACCACGAAGCGCAAGGAACTGGCGGAGAAGTTGTTCGAGATCTTCCTGTCCAGTCATGGCGGGGTCGAAAGACATACGGTCATCGTCGAGCCCCGTGTGCCGCGGGGTCAAGGGGGTTGTTGTGGCGGCTCAGGAGATACAACTCGTTAACAAGCTCGTTGCCAGCCGTAGGCCAGTACGTGAGAAGTTGAGGTAAAGCGAAAGGCGAAGGACCTTTTGCAAGGATAAACGGGATTCCAAGAATCACGTCCATCCTGTTATCCTGTCAGAGCAAATACGTCACCGAACTTATGAATCGGAGCACTAAGGACAGGCAGGCGAAACTGGCAAAGCTGTTGACCAAAATAGGTCTCGTCAACGACGCAAAACTTCATACGCAAACGAAAGGCGCGAAACGATAGAAGTTCTCGACAAATATTAAGGAAAGGGCGTGTTAAGTTCCGGCGGAAAGGGAACCGCTCAGCAGAAATTGAGTCATTCCTCGCCGCCGGAATAACCGTCGCCGAAACGCCCGCCCTCATCGGCCAAACGGTCGCAGGTGTCCTGGGCAAGTCAACATTTAGGTAGGGGACGGTGCGCCGTGGTGGGACAAGCCCCTGCAGGGGGCAACTCCCGGCGACCGTTCGGCACTGTAGTCCACCCGGGGGCGTCGGAGAAGACCAGGCGGACGAGGGGCATAAGACAAGCGGGAAATGAGCAGAAAGCCAAAGGTTTTAATTCTAACAAATAAGGACGACATCACTGCCGACTACGTTGTTCTCGAACTACAAAAGCGGCGTGTCGGTTACTTTCGCTTCAATATTGAGGATTTCCCGGAAAAGGTGATTGGAACGTTCTCACTGGGCGACAAGACGCCCACCGCTTTTTTCCATACCCCAAAAGGCATGCTGAATCTCGGCGAGGTATCGTCGATCTGGTACAGGCGCCCTGGACGCCCGGCGATATCCGGCGATATTGCGGATGAAGGCGTCAGAGACTTCTGCCTCAAAGAATGCGATGAGTTTCTTGATGGAATCTGGGCGGGTTTTAGGGGGCTCTGGGTCAGCTCCCCGCCACACATATTCCGAGCTCAGAATAAGCTGTACCAATTGCGTCTTGCGAACGACATAGGATTCAAGGTCCCCAAGACAATCATCACGAGCGACCCGGAGAAGGTTCGCGCATTCCTTGCCGGGATCCGTTCAAAGGCTGTCGTGAAAGCTGTTCGCCAAGGCGTTCTGACAGTCGCCGGCAAAGAACATGTGATCTTCACGGCCCCGATAGGCCAAAAGGACATGGAAGCTCTATCGGATGTCAAATACCTACCGTCCATATTCCAGGAATTCATCCACAAGAACTTCGACTTGAGAGTGACCGTCATAGGAGATGACCTGTTCCCTGTGCAGATCCACACGGATCCCGCCGACCCCAGCGCGCAATTCGATTGGCGGCGTGGGGACCAAGAGAAGCTGTCATATAAGATTCACCAACTGCCCCCCAGCGTCGAAGGGCTTTGCAGGACGATTGTCAGGAAAATGGGGCTTCGGTTTGGGGCCATCGACCTTGTTTATGCCGAGTCAGGAGACTATTATTTCCTGGAAATCAATCCGAACGGTCAATGGGCATGGATCGAGCAGCGCACAGGTCTGACTCTTACAAAAAGCCTCGTCGACCTCTTGGTGGGAGGGAGCATTTGAGCGCCTGGCTGAAATTTACAGGATTGAAACCAACACTGTGGCCCAGCCCTGAGGGTGAACATGAACAGCCCGAGCGGGTGCCGGTGTGCTGGATTTCAGAGAAGCTGCAGCAGGAAGTTGATCCCGGCAAGATCGAATCCATGTACAACTTGGCGAATATGATCGCAGCTGCGGAGCGTGAGCGCCTTGAGACGGCGAGCAGGAAAACGTTTACCCTCTTCGGCGCCACCGGTATCCTGTCTGCGATCGCGTTGGGTCTAGGCAAGCTTCTACTTTCAGATATGACATGCACACCGACTGCCGTCGTCGCAATCATCTGCGTAATGTATGCCATTATCCTAACGTACTTTTTCAGGGCCGCCTATTTTTGCTTGCTGGTGATGGATGTTGCGAGGTTCTACGTGATAGGTCCTAAGGATGTCTGCGATGTTCAGGAGAAGACCAACGCAGAGTATTTGAAGACCATGACGGTTAGGCTCCTGGAGCATACAGAACGAAATTACCGCGTAACAAATCAGAAAATTGACAACTTTGCTACGGCACGAGAATGCTTCCAGCTCGGAATTTTCATGCTTCTGGTGCTGGGGATGTTCTTCGCGGCCTACTCACTTGTCGTGAGGATCATAGATTGACGTGCGCACGCGCTTTCCTGCCGATCTATCGGCAGCGCTGTCACTGGAACGGACTGGACGATCACAGGAGGCACCATGCAACCTCATGTACCACTCATAGTAAGATTCAGCGAGCGACGTCAAGGTTGTGACCCCACCCCGGGGTTCTACTCGAGCAACCATGACATGCGCTTAGTCCGCGAGGGCGAGCAGATTATCCCTCTGGTCATTTCTCGATACAATGCGGAGGAACTCAAAACGGTAACTAAGATACAGCGAGAACGCGAGGATTAGATGTCTAACATCAGTAAGGGAGTGTCTTTCAGTGGACAACAGGGTGCCTTTCATCGCCAGATTTTTGAGCAGAAGACCGCCAGCCGACCGCCCACGGGGAGCATACTCAGATAAGCATGACCTCCATCTGATTGAAGTAGACGGCCGGCCTGCCCCCCTAGTACTGGCAGGCGGCCTTCTCCCTGAAACCAAAACCATTACGGAAGTGCGGGGTGAAAGAGAGGATTAGCCCCAAAACGAGGCCGGCGACGGGTTCCTTGAGCTGGGGTGAGCCGCGTTCGTGTCTCGCGTGCTCCATCATTTTCCGCGTGCTTGCATCTTCGCCCCGCCCGCCGGGTGCTTAGTTCCATGGCGACGTCTTAGTGGGCAGGCCTTGATCCTTATGACCACGGAGGAATAAGATGGGTTATTACATAGGAAGTGACATAGGCACGACGGGGACGAAGACAGTTGTGATTGATGAGAAGGGGAAGGTGCTCGGAAGCAGCACGGTCGAGCATCCTTTGTCAACTCCGAGGCCGGGCTGGGCTGAGCAGGACCCCGCGGATTGGTGGAGGACGACGGTCGAGTCAATCAGGGCAGCGGTCAGAGAAGCTGGCGTCAACAAGGACGACATCAGAGGCATTGGCCTTTCCGGGCAGATGCACGGGACGGTTTTTCTCGACGAATCCAGCAAAGTCCTCCGCCCGGCAATCCTCTGGTGCGACCAGCGAACCGCCGAAGAATGCGATTACATCACCGACAGAATCGGAAAGCAGCGTGTCATTCGCCTGACCTGCAACCCTGTCCTGACCGGCTTCAGCGCACCGAAAATCATCTGGCTGAGGAATCACGAGCCGGAGGTCTATGCGAAGGTGAAAAAGGTTCTCCTGCCGAAGGATTACATACGATTCCTGATGACGGGCGAGCTCGCGGGGGAAGTTTCCGACGCTTCCGGCACATCCCTTTTCGACGTCACTAATCGGAAATGGTCGGACGAGGTTCTTGCGGAGCTGGAGATACCGAAGGAGTGGCTGCCTGAAATCTACGAATCTCCGGTCCCCTCCACGAAGCTGACGAAAGCCGCCGCGGAGGAGCTGGGTCTCAATCCGGGCACGCCGGTCGTGGGCGGTGGCGGAGATCAGGCCGCTGGCGGCGTCGGCAATGGCATTGTCCGCGAGGGTCTAATTTCTTCAACCATCGGCACTTCCGGCGTGGTTTTCGCCTCCACCGACTCCCCGAAGCTCGACGAATCCGCCCGCGTTCACACCTTCTGCCACGCCGCTCCGAACACCTGGCACATCATGGGCGTGATGCTTTCGGCGGGTGGCTCCTTCCAGTGGTTCAGGAACGTCCTCGGCACGGAAGAAATGGCTGAGGCGAAGGAGAAAGGCGTTGACCCCTACGAAATCCTGACCGCCAAAGCGGAGAAGGCGCCCGTCGGCTGCGAAGGTCTTATTTTCCTCCCCTATCTGACGGGCGAGAGGACTCCCTACCCCGACCCTTACGCGAAAGGCGTTTTCTTCGGCTTGACGCCGAGGCACAAGAAGGAGCACCTCATCCGCGCCGTCATGGAGGGCGTGACATACGGCTTGCGGGATTCGCTTGAGATAATCAGGGGCATGGGCGTCGAGGCGAAGGAAATCCGCGCCTCCGGTGGCGGCGGGAAAAGCCGTCTCTGGCGGCAGATGCAGGCGGACATGTTCGACTCGCCCGTCGTTACGATAGATAAGGATGAGGGGCCGGCATTCGGCGTGGCGCTTCTGGCTGCCGTAGGCGGCGGGGAGTATTCTTCCGTCGCCCAAGCCTGCGAGGCGACGATTTCGATTTCCTCGGAACTCGAACCCATACCGGAAAACGTTGCGATATACGAATCCTTTTATCCGATTTACCGAAAGCTTTACTCCGATCTGAAAGATACCTTTGCGAAAACCTCGGAGATTGTCCGCGGTTTGACCGGATAAGTGTTGGGGCTGGAGCGTGCCCCGCGAGCAGCAACAAAGAAAGAAACGTCCGACTATTGCAGGAGGATGACAATGGAACAGCAGCCGAGAAGAATTTCCGTTGAGGAAAAAGGAGATTACACCGTCATAAGGTTCCGGGATACGGACATCCTCGACCAGGTCAACATCCACGAGATGGGAAAGGAAATGTATGCCGTCGTGGAGGGCACGCCCGGAATCAAGCTCATCGTGGATTTCGAGGGAGTGGAGTATCTCTCCAGCAGCGCCCTCGGAAAGCTCATCACACTCAAGAAAAAGGTCGAGGAGAACAGCGGAACACTGAAAATGTGCCGGATCAAACCGGAGATTATGGAGGTTTTCCGGATAACGAGGCTCGACACCATTTTCGACATCTACCCGGACCTTGACGCGGCTTTGGCATAGCGCGGCGATTTGGAAATACAGTTTACGTATGGCGCCGCGAGAAGGGAGCTTCTTTGACGGGATAACAGGATACACAGGATAGAAGTTCAAAAATCTTTCGCAGGGATACACAGGATTCCGAGAATCCCGCCCATCTTGTTATCTTGGCAAAAAAGGATACGTCCCCGAACTTATGAATCACAGCACTTAGCCTCGCAAAGGGGCCCGGAAGAACTCGCTCGCTTGCGGGCGGCTTTTTTGGGCAGATTCGACGTGACTGAACACAACCTTCAGGGCAAACAGCGCTGTCATATCATTTCGGAAAAGAGCGAAGTCCCTGCCGTCAGGGAAGAGATCGTGTCGCTCCTGGTCGGCTTGGGGTATCGTCAACGAGATGTTTTCGCGGTTCGCCTCGCGACCGAAGAAGCGCTCCTCAACGCCATCGAGCACGGCAACCAGTGTGATAAAAAAAAGAGAGTTACCGTCAGCTACCTCCTTGACCCGCAGAAAGCCGAAATCAGCGTGTCGGACGAGGGGGCGGGTTTCGACCCGGACTCCGTGCCCGATTGTACAGCGACAGACAACCTGCCGAAGCCGAGAGGGCGAGGCATCGCCCTCATGCGAGGTTTCATGGATAGCGTCGAGTTCGGCGGGAAAGGGAATACGCTCAGACTGGTCAAGTACAACAGTGCCCGCCGTGAAGGGCCGCCAACGGAGGGAGCGCCGACGCCTGAGTGAGAGTCTGCAATATCGCCTCCAGGGCGACGGCGCCGACGCCAGCGCCAGGCGAAATCGAGGCATCTATTGCGGGAGAGTCCTGTGAAAACGCTTGTAATCGTCCCCGTTTACAACGAGGAGAAGTACCTCCCGGACGTCGTGGAAGAGATCAAGAACAATGTCTCTCCGGGAACCGAAGTTCTCGCAATCAACGACGGCTCAACCGACCGCAGCGGAAAGATTCTGGAAAAAATCGCTGGCATCACTGTGCTGGTTCACCCCGTGAACATGGACTACGGGCAGACGCTGATTGATGGTTTCCAGTACGCCGTGGAGCGAGGTTTTGAGACAGCCATCACGATTGACTGCGACCGGCAGCACGACCCCCACATGATTGCGGAGTTTGAGAAGGACATCGCCGACTGCGACATCGTTTCCGGCAGCCGCTACCTCCAGCCCAGCGACGAAACTGCCCCCGCCGAGAGGGCGGAGATCAATCGCAAAATCACCGCGCTCATCAACAAAATAACCGGCTTGAACATCACCGACGCTTTCTGCGGGTTCAAAGCCTACCGGGTCGAGGCGTTGAGTAAGCTCGATATCACCGAGCCGAGTTACGGGATGCCGCTTCAAGTGTGGATTCAAGCCGCCGCCCAGAAACTCCGCGTGAAAGAGGTCCCCGTGGGTTTGGTCTATGTTGACCGCAAAAGGACCTTTCCAGGGAAACTGAGAGAGAGAGCGCAGCGATTCCGCTACTACCTCTCCATCATCGAAAAGGAAACCGCCCGCTACAGCCATCTGCTGCCGGGCGAGCGACGCTGAAAAGAATGTGCCGGCGGTGCTTTAGGCGGCGAGAGCCGCGGACTCCGCCTTTCGTTTCGCTCTTGCTCGCAGCACAAAGAGCATGACAAGCGAGGCTGGCAGCAGGACGAGGCTGACCGCCTGAGAGACCGTGAAAGTGTGCAGGAAAATCCTCGGATTATCTCCCCTCAGAAATTCGATTGCGAACCTTGTCACAGAATACATTGCGATGAATAGCCAGAACACCTCTCCGTCAAATCTCCTCCGGCGATAAATGATCGTGAGGAGCACAAAGAGGATCGCCGCGTTGAGGGAAGACATGAGTTGAGTGGGGTAAACCGGGACATTCGCTGCTCCGTAACGGTACGCCGCAAAGCTTCCCTCCGGGAAAGCGACGTGAAAGAGGAAGTCAACCGAGCAGCGCTTCCCCCAACAACAGCCGTTGAGGTAGCAGCCGATCCGGGCGAAGGCTATCCCGATAGCTACGGACGGAGCCGCAATGTCGGCGAACTTCCAGACGTTCAGCTTTTTCGCACTAAGGTAGGCGATCCCCACCGCAACCGCGAGCAAAAGCCCTCCGTAAAACACCAGCCCCCCCTGCCGGAACTGAAAGAAAACCCTTATCACGTTTAGAAGGGATTTACTTTCCCCGCTCCAGTCCATGTCGGAGAACAGGTAGAAAACTCTGGCGCCGACAAGCCCCGCAATCAGAACCCAGAGAAACAGGTCGAGCACGTCGTTGGCTTTTTCCCCCGATTCTCTCGCGCGGAACACGCCAGTCAAAATGGCAACAGCGGCGGCGATAGCTATCATGACACCGTATGAAGCCACATCGAAATGCCCCGGAGCAAAAGGAAGAGGGATGCGGAAAAGTATGCGGTGCATTGGCGTTTCTCTTTTACCTTTCGCGAGGGTTAACTAAGGGGATGCACTTTCCCCGTGCGAGGGAGAAGCCCCCTAATTCCCCGGTTCCGATGGAGCGTTTTCCTGGGGCTGCGAGGCTGCTAAAGTGGGCTTTTTGCTGTTTTCTTCCCTGATTATCCCGACTATCAATACGACAACACCGCTGCATATCGCAAGGTCAGCCGGGTTAAACGTCCACCAAAAACTGAAATCAATGAAATCTCGGACGTGGCCGAAAATCAACCTGTCAATGAGATTGCTAATTGCTCCGCCGACGATCAAGCCGAGAGAAACCCTCGCCCAGAACCGCTTCTTACAGTATTTCCCGAACAATACCAACAGCGCGACCACTATGACAAGCGAAAGGAGGACGAAAAAGTATCTTCCGAAGGAGGTGGACTCGATGTTCTTTCCGATGCCGAACGCGACGCCGGGGTTTGTGACGTGTTTCATTCTAAGGAAGCTTGACACGACCGTCGGATTCTCCAGGCAATTGAAGACCAGATACTTGAACACCTGGTCAGCGACGATGACTATCAGTGCCGAAACAATAAGAGACATTTACCTTCTCCCCACGCCTTCCTCTTTTTCCTTGCAAGGAACGCAAAGCTTGGCGAAGGGGACAGCCTTCAACCTCGGCTCTTTGATCGGCTTGCCACATATCTGGCACTTCCCGTACGTGCCGTCCTCAATCATCTTCAACGCCTCTTCAATCTTGTAAAGGGTTTCCTGCTCTTTTGAGACAAGCCCCAGTTGGAGGTCCCGCTGATAAGTATCGCTGCCCACATCCGCCATGTGCATGGCATATCCGGAAAGGTCTCCGGACGATTCACGTTGCGAGCTGCTCAACGTGTCTTCCGAAAGACGCCATATGTCCCCTGTAACCTTTTCTCTCTCCAAAAGCAACAACTCTTTGAACTTCTTGCGTGTCTTGCTGTCCATTAAACTTCGCCTCCTCGAGCGCCTTTATGGCATCGTCCGGTCGGCCCCACCCGCCGAGAAGCTCTATTTCGATAGTTGCTCGCCGAAAAACTCTGAAAGAACCGCGACGCAGTCCTCGCATATCTCCGGATATTGCCCCGATTGTCCCACGGTCGGGCTGTATTTCCAGCATCGCTTGCATTTCTGCCCCGGCGCCTCGCCGGCGACGATGAAAAGACCGCCAATGGAGGACGGAACCGCCTCTTCCGGCGGCCCCTCCTTCTCGACGTCAACCACCTCCACAGAAGAAACGATGAACACCGTCTTCAGGTTCTCCCCAAAGCTCGCGAGGAAATCGAGCATTTCCCTGTCGCGGGTGAAGAGGGAAATCTTTGCCTCGAGAGAGTTGCGTATTTCCCCAAGCTCCCTCTTTCTCTCGATGACTTTCGCGATTTCTGAGCGGATGTCTTGCAGCCTTTCCCACCTCTCCTCGAGGTCTCTATCCCGCGTGCTTTCGCGGAGTTCCGGCCACGAAGCAAGGTGAACGCTCAACGGGTCGCGTTTTTTTCTGATTTTCGCCCAGACCTCCTCAGCCGTGAAGGCCAGAATCGGCGCCGCCATAAGGTTCAGAAGCCGCACTATTCTCGCGAATGCCGTCTGGCTCGACCTCCTTTCCCGCGATGAGGGGCCGTAGGTGTAGAGCCTGTCCTTCAGAATGTCAAGGTAGAAAGAGCTGAGCTCGACCGTGCAGAAATTGTAAATGCGATGGTACGCCCCGTAGAACTCAAAGCTCTCGAAAGCGTCCGTTACCTCCTCCAGCAGCGCTTCAGCTCTCGACAGCGCCCACCTGTCAATTTCCGTCATATCCTCCACAGCCACGGAGTCCGATTCTTCCTCGAAATCGCACAGGTTCCCGAGCATGAACCTCAACGTGTTGCGAATCTTCCGATAAGCGTCCGCCGTCTGGCCGAAAACGGATTCGCCCACAACCATGTCCGCGGAGTAATCCACAGACGAAACCCACAGCCGGAGGACATCCGCGCCATACTTGCCAATGATTTCCAGTGGATTGGTGATGTTTCCCTTCGATTTCGACTCCTTTTCTCTCTGCTCGTCGAGGGTCCATCCCGTGGTAATGACAGTTTTGAAAGGGGGCGAACCTGTCAGCGCGACAGCCGTCAGCATGGAGGATTGGAACCACCCTCTGTGCTGGTCGCTCCCCTCGAGGTAAAGCTCGGCGGGATACTTCTGGTCATCTCTCTGGGTCAAGACGCTCTGGTGGCTCGTGCCGGAATCGAACCATACGTCAAGAATGTCCGTTTCCTTGCGGAATTCGCCACCCCCACATTTGTGGCATTTCGTCCCTGCCGGAAGAAGTTCCCCCGCCTCCTTCTCAAACCAGACATCCGCCCCTTGCTCGCGAACCTGAGCTGCGAGGTGTTCGCCCACTTCAAGGGTCAGGAGCGGCTCGCCGCAGCCGGTGCAGTAAAAGATCGGTATCGGCACCCCCCACAACCTCTGCCGGGAAAGACACCAATCCGGCCGCCCCGCGACCGTTGCCGAAAACCTCCTCTCGGCGAAGGGAGGCACCCACCCGACTTGCTCCACTTGCTGCAGCGTCTTTTCTCTCAAGCCCTTGTGGTTCACATTAACAAACCACTGTCTCGTCGCGCGGAATATCACCGGCTTCTTGCATCGCCAGCAGTGAGGATAAGAGTGCGTCAACCGCGTCGCCTCCACAAGCAGCCCCTTCTCTCGCAGATATTCGACGATAGGCTCATTCGCTTCGAAAACCTGCATCCCCGCAAAATGCTCGACTTCCTGCGCGAAACGACCTTTCTCGTCAACCGGGGAGTAGATTTCCAGCCCGTATTTCCCCGCGACCTCGTAATCCTCCTGTCCGTGCCCGGGGGCTGTGTGGACGCACCCCGTCCCCTGCTCGGACGTAACAAAATCTGCCGGAATGAGCTTCGATTTGCGGTCTGCCAGCGGATGCTCGCAAGTCGAACCTTCAAGCTCCTCCCCTCGGCGTGTCGCAACGATTTTCAACTCCGCCCAGTTCAGTTCACCTTTCACTCTCTCGAGCGTCTCAAGGGCGAGGATGAGCACCTCCCCTCCGACCTCAATCGCCCCGTACTGGAATTCCGGGCGAACCGCAATGGCCAGGTTCGCGGGAAGCGTCCAGGGAGTCGTCGTCCAGATGACGACATACGCCCCCTCGACCCCAAAAAGCTCATTGATTCTCGCATCCGCCTTGAATTTTACGTAAATTGACGGGGACTCTTTGTCGTGGTATTCCAGCTCCGCCTCCGCAAGGGCTGTCTCGCACTCAATGCACCAGTGCACAGGCTTCAAACCGTGGTAGATGTAACCCTCGTCGTAAAGGCGGGCAAAGCTCTCCACCTCCTTTGCCTCGTATTCGGGGTCCATTGTGAGATAGGGCTTATCCCACCGCCCGAGCACGCCCAGACGCCTGAATTGCTCTCTCTGGATGTTGAGCCACTTCAGAGCGAACTCCTTCGCTTTCCTCCTGAAATCGAGCAGTTGCACATCGTGCTTCGTTTTGTGCAGCTCCTTCAGCAGCCGGTGTTCTATCGGAAGACCGTGGCAATCCCATCCCGGAACGAACGGACACCTCAATCCCCTCATGGACTTGTACTTCACCACAAAGTCCTTCAGCGTCTTGTTCAACGCCGTCCCCATGTGGATGTTCCCGTTGGCGTAAGGGGGACCGTCGTGAAGCAGATACCATTCCCCAGCAGCGTTTTTCTGCTGGATTTTGCCATAGAGGTCGAGCTCTTCCCAGACCCGGAGCATCTCCTTCTCCTTGACGGGGAGATTCGCCTTCATGGCGAAGTCGGTTTTGGGGAGGTTGATCGTGTCCCTATAATCCACTTTGCCTATCACTTTCTATGCCAAGAAGTTACAATGAATCCCCGGCCTCTTGGGAGCGCAGCAGACCCCTTTGCCTGCGAAAGATGTAAATGTTTACCACAGGCAACCCTCCCCGTCAAGCATAAATGAGGCCAGAACGTATGGCCTCAGCCTCGGGCGGATAGCCGGCCGAGGCGGAGGAGGCAAGAAGGGAACAGCAGATTAACGCCAAGGCGCAGAGAATAAGGTGAGAAGGACTCCGTCGTCGCCTGCCGTGGCAGGGGCATCTTGTCCATGAGCCCCACGGGCGCGACGCCCCCGCAACAGCCGTCTCGACGGCGGCGTTACATAGACCGAGAACTCGGCCGCACGAGAAAGCCGAGGCGTCCGCAGAACCATATCGGAAAACCGCTGACCTACTCCCTTCGCTCCCTGCGGTGATTTCATCTCCCTGTGAGACTGAGGGACTACTGGATCTGCCATTGCTCTTGGTGGGAGCCATGCAGTCCCCGCTGACACCATTAGCGAGCCCGGGACGCTTTCAGCAGGTAGCGGTCGTGAAGATCGCGGACGAATTCGAGGCAGAAGCCTATCCTGCGAAAAAGCGTTTCAAATTCTGCTTGGGTGGGGAGAAGATGGCTTGCAAGGACGCCGCCGATGGAGGAGTGGAGTGAGTTGACCCATTCGCGGCTGCGGGTGTGAGCGATCCAGAGAGGGCCCTCTTCTCGAAGAACTCGGCGGAACTCCCGCAGGGCGGCGGGGCGGTCCTGGAGATGGGGAAACGTGTTGAGGCAGACGACGGCGTCGAATTCTCCATCGGGCAGAGGCAGACGTGTTGCGCACGCCCGAGCGATCTCCACCTGCGGCGTGAGATTTCTGCCGAGGCATTTTTCAACCATGCGGGGAGAAATGTCGAAAGCGAAGATTTTTCCATCCGGGCCCACCATCACCGCGAGAAGTCGAGTCAGGCGGCCCTCGCCGCACCCTGGCTCGACGATTTTGTGACCGGGCAGAATGTTCATCTGCCGAAGCAATTCTTTGGCGATAGGAAGCTCTTCGTCGGAAAACTCCCGGAAAACGCCTTCGTCGGCACACGTGTCGAAATAGTCGGCAACCGGGTTGTGATTCGGCGAATTATCTGCTGCCATGAGCGTTTCACTCTCCTTTTCGGAAAACGTGACGATAGAATACGGCTCCCGCGAAGACCGCGGTTGAAAAAAGGACGATGCAGGCGCCTACCGGTGAGTTGATGTGATAGGCAACGACGAATCCTCCCAGAGCACTGAGGGCGCCGAACGAAGCGGCGGCGGCGAGAACGGAGGTGAAAGTTCGGCAGACCTGGAGGGCAGCTACGGCGGGATTGACCATCAGGCTGTATATCATCAGCCCCCCGACGGTGTTGAGATTGACTGTAAGCGTCGCGCCACAGAGAGCGAGAAACAGTCCCCACACGAGCCCTTCGTGAACGCCGGAAGCTTTCGCCAGCACGCGGCTGAAGAGGATGGCCTTCATTTCCTTGAAGAATAGAACGACGAAAAGAAGGAGAACCACCGACGTTGCGGCGACGACGAGGACATCCCGCCAACTCACGAAGAGCAAGCTCCCCCAGATGAGCCCCAGGACGCGCGTCTTCGGACCGGACACGAGTCCTATGCCGAGAAACGCCAGTCCCATGGTCACGGAGAGGATTATTCCGAGAGCGACATCCGTACTGATTTTGAGGCGGTCATGGGTGAGTAGGCTGACGACAACAGAGGCGACGACCGCCGCCGCAATTCCGCACAATGTCTGTGGCCAACCCAGAAGATAGCCGAAGACCGACCCCGCCAGGGCGGCGTGAGACATGCAGATGCCGATAAGCGGGATTCGCATGCCGACGATGTACACCCCCAGCAATCCCGTCGAGGCGCCTCCCACGACGCCAGCGGTGATGACCGGAATGAAATAGGGATCAATCATGGCAACTCTCCTCTTCTCTTCCTCCGGCGGCGAGGGAGTGGAATCGGTCCCCGCGAACGACGCTCTCGACGCGACAACCGTAAAGCCGAGAAAGCGCGGCGCTGGACAGAGCCTCTCGTTTGGGGCCGATGAACGCAATTTCGCCTTCCTTCATCAGAGCGACCCGCTCGCACGAGTGGGGCAACTGCCAGGTCTCGTGAGAGACCATAACAACTGTCAGCCCGAAATCCCTGAAAAGCCGCTCGATGAACTGAACGAGCTGCTCCTTCCAATCGAGGTCGAGATTCGCCCCGGGCTCATCGAGGAGGAGAAGCCTCGGCTCCTGAACCATAGCCCGGGCAATGAGGACTTTTCGCTGCTCCCCGCCGGAGAGGCTGCGATAGATGGCGCCGGACAGAGCCTTCAGCCCCAGCCGCTCAATCCACGAGTCAACCCTTCGGCGGTCTTCGTCGTCCAGCTTTTTGAAGAATCCCTTGCGGCCGAAAACTCCCATCGAAACGATGTCGTGAGCGGTAAATGGAAGGTCGGGCATGTATTCAACTGTCTGGGGGACATAACCGATTAGACGACGAATGAAGGAACGCTCCCACGCCGACGTGCGCTGCGCCTCGCGCCCAAAAACCTCAACGTGCCCCGCGTCAGGCAGAATGAGAGACGCGAGGACGCGAAGAAGCGTTGTTTTCCCGGCGCCGTTGGGTCCGACAATCCCCAGGAAGCAGCCGGACGCGACACGCAGCCCGGGGATGTGAAGGATTCGACGATGGCCTCTCGTGACGGAGACATTTTCAAGCTCGATCGCCAAATCGCTCACGGTCTCGCCCCCCGGATTAAGGAGCGGAGATTGCTCACGACGAGGTCATCGAACCGGCGCTGCTCATACTCCATCGTGGGGAAGTTACTGAAAACGATAACCTTAGCGTCGAGGCGTTGCGCCATAGAATCGGCGGCTTGCCGTCCTTCCTGAAGGTTGGCAATGATCAACCGGGCGCCGGAACGCTCCGCGGCGGCGATGACGCGCTCGACAGCGGAAGAGGTCATGTTCTCGGCTCTGGAGAATTCGGCGACGACTTCCAGACCCAGCCAGCGGCAAAATGCGGATTGATGATCTGAGGAGATGACTTTTTTTCCGCGAAGTCCCGCACCGGCGATTCTCCTTCGCACCATCGCGGAAAGGTCCGATAGTCGTCTTTCGACACCAGCGAGACGGGAGCCAAATTGCCCCGCGGAGCTCGGATACATTTCTTCAATCGCAGTTTTTACCTGGCGACAGCCCTCGAGGTAGTTGTCGGGGACGCACAGTCCATCCGGCACAGCCACTGAGACAATTCGCAGGCCCCTCGATGCCAAGCCCGAAAGCCGGCTGTCCAGCCCCTCCTGAAAGTCGAAACGGAACAGGAGCGAACAGCGGGACAGTCGGCTCAACGTGCCGGGAGCGAGGTCGAAATGCCCCGGGCAATCACCGGGCGGCAAAAGGCGGACGGTCTCGAAGCGCTCGTCCGCGATGTCTTTGACGGCGCAGTCAAGCCACGAAGTCGTTACAGCGATTGGCGGTTTTTTTGCCGAGCGGGGAGCTTTGGAGCAGCCCGAAAGCGAGAAAAACGCGGGCAGAAGCAGCAGCATGGCGCCTTTCCAAAAGAGCCGCCTTGCAGGAGAACGCCTCGGTGTTTCACGGCAGTCTCGACGAGACCGGCCCGCACAACGGTCTGTTGAGCTGTCCATAGTGCAGTGAACCATTGGTCCATTTCGCAAATGCAGTTGTGCCATGCTCAGAGGTTTTCCGCGAAGCGAGCGAGAACTCTTCTCTCCGACGAGTTCTCGACATCAGGGAGAGCTTGCGCCGGTGCTGAGGTGAACGATAACTCCCTCGCTCTCCGCGCCATTCTTGAAGTTGTACCAGTTCCGGCGAGGGGCCGGATAATGCAGCTCATCGGACCTCCAAAACGGCTTCGGGCCGGAGGGGCCGACGCTCCATATCGCCCACTTGACCGGAGAGTCCTTAGAGTTGAAATAAGGAACGTCGCTGCCATCGTCGTGGGGAAATCTCTTTGGGACCCAGATGGCGAGGCTGGTCAAGACGCCGTTGGCATACCCCAACCCGGGGGCGATGTATTTGTAGGCGTGTCCCCTGTTGAAAACATCCTCCGGGAAGGCGCCCAAATACCCCAAGGAGAGCAGTTCCGGCGGACACTCGTTGTAATCGTCAACTTTCATGCCCCCGCCCGCGCAGAAAGCGCGAGCGAGAGGATACGCCTCCCGGTCGAGGCGATACGCTTCGATAGATGTTGCGATGTTTCGAAGATCGGCATGCGCGCGTGTCACTTTGGCTTTGATCCTCGCCGTCCGAAGCACCGGCAGCAGCAGCGCTGCGAGCAAGCTGATAATGGCGACAACCACCAGCAATTCCAGAAGCGTGAAACCGCAGGTAAATCGTTTCGCGTATGCCCTCGCTTTCCATCTCGGCATGCTTTCTAAACCCTCCATCAGCGATGACCTTCTCGCCGCGGCGCCGTGAAGATGGCCCTGTCAGAAAAGGAAACGCTATTCCTGAACCTCTATCTTGTAGAACTTCTTCCATGCCCCTTCAATGTCATTGAGCATGAAAACCACTGTGCCGTCCCCGACGACAGGCTCGCCGAGCGGCTGCCACGTATTGACATCATCGCTACGATAGACTTGGTACGTCACGCCATCAGTGGACATCCACTGGACCTTGATTACCTTGCGAATCTCGATCCTCGGGATGATGTATTTATTCTTCTTGACCCAGATGCGGTAATGGTCATGGAAAGGAGGGTTGTCGTCGTCCGCGGGGTCCTCCTGGTCGAATATGCCGATGACATCGAACTTGCCGATCGGCGCGGGATAGCCATCGAAATCTCCCTGCCGAGATAGGTGCATGACAAGCTCGCCCGTCCCGTCCGTAATCACCAGATCCCCCTTAACGACATTCCCCTCGGCATCAGCAAGATAGTTTCCCCACTCCCCGGAAACAATCTCCACGTCGTTCAGGCGGCACCATTGAGTCTGGTATTTCTCGGCGCCGCCGGCGCGGGTTCGATCGAAATAGTTGCACGCTGCAATGCTCGGGATGAGCTTCGGTTCCGGCATCCCCGCCCCCTTTTCAACAATGGTTACCGTGAAGCGAATGTCGGGCGAGGCGGAATGGCGGTCGTTGATGAAAACCTTGCCGTTGTGATCGGCGATGAAGCCCTCCACTCTCACCCTATCTCCCGCCGCCACAGGAACATACTCCTCCGGAACCCACAGGTCGCCGTACCACCATTTCCCCGCCCAGACCTGGAGACCTCCGGTCTGGTCCTGAAGGAAAATGCTGTACATGCCATCCTCCATCGGGTCGAGAAGCTCGCCTGTCGTGTTGAGAGCGATCCCCTCCACGGTCACGCGGTTTTCGGAGTTCTGGAAGTCCGCGCCGACCAAGGGATGCGTGCCCAATCCTTCCTCATCAACCGCCTCGAGGTCCCACATGTTGTACAGTGTGGCGTAAGCGGCCCCTGAGACCAAAGCGACGCAAAACACAAGGGGAATGAGAAAAATGCGCTGTTTCATAGTTGCCTCCTTCTACGGGCGCGTGATAACACGATTGTTCAAGATGTGTTACTAATTATCCGCAGCCGGCGAGCAAGTGTCAAGACTTTTCTGCGGGGCAAAGTGACGCCTCAGTTACGGGCGGCTGAGCGTGGAACCGCAGAGTGCGCAGAGCACGGAGAGCGGCTTACGTATCGCCGGCATCCTGTCCCGCCTCGCGTTCCGCGGGGGATATCGAGGGGCTCCCTTGCCCTGGACGGGGTCGGGCTGTACCCTTCACGGCAAAAAAAGGCGTCCCCCACGTGGGCATCCCCCGCCTCTGGCGGGGGACCCGTGGAGGAATCATGGGCAAGATGCCCATGCCACGGCAGGCGACGATGGAGTCCTTCTCATCCTCCTCACTGCGACTCCGCGCCTTTGCGTTACCTTCCTCTTGCTTTCTTCCCTCCGCCGCCTTGGCGGGGTATCCGCCTGAGAATGAGGAACTACGTGGGGGCCTTTTTCGGCTTGACACCGACTCTCGGTAGCAATAGTCTTAATTTGTTGAAAAAAAACGGGGCTTTGCAGAGGCTTTCCACGCTGGTGTAGGGCTGGCAAAACACCGTCAATCGCAACCGACGCGGAATCGCCCGGCGCTTGGCTCGTGGGATATGCCCGCAACCCTGTCGCCAGCACAGCGTTGCGGGAAAGGGCTTGCCAATTCATGGAAAAAGAGGAGGTCGAGAGATGAAAGGCAGCGTGATAGCGGCAGCGACAGTTCTGTGCAGTGTGGGCATTCTGCTGTGCGGATGTGTCACGACTCAGAAGTACACGGAAGCGCAGTCGGAAATCCAGGCTCTCAGCTTGGACAAGAATAAGCTGGCGGCGCAGGTGGCAGACCTCACGGCAAAGGTGGCCGGTGCTCAAAAGGAGCGAGACACCCTGTCGGACCAGGTGGTGAAGCTTAAGAACGAATTAAAGGCAGCACAAGACAAGTCCACCGCCTCGCAAGGGAATGCAGCCTCTCTCCAGAGCCAGATTGCCCAGAAGGACGGCCAAATCAACGCTCTCAACACGAGGGTCGAAGAACTCAATGCCGAACTGGCGAGGCTCAAAAAGGAGAACGAGGCGCTGAAAAGCAAGCCCACTGCCGCGCCCGAGACGGAAGTGGTACCCGCTCCGGCGCCCGGCGCGTGATGCGCCTGGAGAGCCGAAAATAGCTGCCTGCGACTGCCGGGCACAACGAGACGCGAGAAAAAGCCGGGATTTGTCGCGGGTTCATCGAACAAAAGGAGGCGCGCAGGCGTCTATATAAGTCAAAGCAGCGGCAAAGCATAGCTGTGCACAAGGAGGATTTTAGGACATGACAACACAAGATGCAGTGAAAATGATTGGCATATTGTTTTTGGCGACGGCGTTCGCCACGACCTCCGTGGGGCTGTCGAGTTCTTCGGGAGAAGAAGCCGCCGAAGGCGTCATTGTGGGTGTGCCCGAGAAGGAGCAGCCAAAACCAAAACCTGTCCCTGCCGAACTGACCGCAGAAGCAGTCATCGTCGGTGTGCCGGTGGGAGAGCAGGTGGCAGGAGGCGTCATCCGTGCGCTGCCCCCGCTGAAGGGACCAAAGAAATCTATCGCTGTGCTGGATTTCGACAACCGGGCCAATTTCGCGGGGCAATGGAAACTGGGCGAGGGGATGGCAGACATGCTGACGACCGCTCTGGTCAAGACAAACCGTTTCATCGTCGTCGAGCGGCCGAGAATCAAACAGATTTTGAAAGAACAGGACCTTGCGGCTTCGGGGAGAACCGCCAAAGCCGAGGGAGCCAGAATCGGCAAGCTCATTCCGGCGCAAATCGGCGTTATGGGAGCCATAACGGAGTTCTCGTTCAAGCAGCAAGAGACCGGCTTAGACTTCGGCTTCAAACATGTGGCGGCGGGATTCGTGACCGGAGCCGCTCATATTGGCCTCAACCTGAGAATGATTGACACCACCACCGGGCAGATTCTTGCCTCCGACAGAGTGGAGAAAAAGGCAACTTACACCGGAATTAAAGGTGCTTACACCAATAAGGATTTCGCGATAGGCGGGGGGCATTTTCAGGAAACCCCTCTCGGGAAAGCCACCCAGCAGGCGCTCCACGAGGCGGTTTACAAGGTCGCGATGAATATGCAGAAAGTTCCCTGGCAAGGCCGCATCGTGCTGGTTCAGGGCGAAAGAATCGTCATCAATTGCGGCAAGCGAGAGGGAATTGTCCCCGGCCAGCAGTTCATCGTCTTCAGCAAGGGAGAGGAACTGACCGACCCGGAAACCGGCGAGATTCTCGGCTCGGAAGAGGCAAGAGCCGGCAGAATCTCTGCGATGCAAATTCTGGACAAATATTGCTACGCCAGGGCTGAGGAGGGACAAGGCTTCAAGCGAGGAGATATTCTGAGGCTGCCCTGACGCCGATTCCGGAACACCTCCGCGAGCTTTCGGAAAGAATGTCCCTGGAGGGCCCCCCGTAAGGGTTGGCTCTCCAGGGACTTACTTCTCGTGCGTGACGGAGGGGGTCCGCGTGTCGAGGGGCCTGCTCTCTAATCCGAGGTCCCTTTGGTCAGATAGTTCCCTGCGACCCACTTGACAGCTTCTTCCGATGAACTCAGCTTCCCCTCGAGCTGCATCTCCTCGACGGCCCGCAAAATCTCCCCGAAAAGAGGCCCCGGCGTAAGCCCAATCTCGATCAAATCGCCTCCTCTTATCAGAGGGGGTGGTTTTATCTCCTGCTCGGAGAGCGATTCCAGTTTCTCCTTGAGGAAGTCGTAGATTTCCAGGTTTCCGTGGCTGGCGAGGCAGTCGGCGCGGTGCATCTCAAGCTCGTCGAGGAAAGTCTCCCTCTGGAGCATTTTCTTGAGGGTGCTTTCTCGCATTTCCTTAGCGGGAATGAACCTCATGTGATTGGAAACGATGTCCACTATCCGCCTGCGCTTTTCGCCGGAAAGCCTCAATCGCCTCAAAACCTTTTCGGCAATTCTTGCGCCGACGACCTCGTGCCCGTTGAACCGTATCCTGTCGGCTATCTGGAAGGTTGGCGGCTTTCCCACGTCGTGGAGAAGGGTGGCAAAGGCGAGAACGCTGCTCGGTTGTTCGCCTGACTCGCGGCAGAGCTTATCGAGAGCTATCTTCGTGTGCTCAAAGACGTCCCCCTCCGGATGGTGTTTCTCCGGTTGTGGAACGCCTATCATTCTGTAAACCTCGGGGAGAATTCGCTGGAGCAGGTCGGTATCCGCCAGAATTTGAAGCGCCCTCCCACGGTTCGGCCCGGTCAGAATCCTTCCTATCTCCTCTCCGATCCTTTCCCAGCTCACCTGGGTCACGTTGGGGGAGAATTTCTTAATGGCTTCCAGAGTGGATTCCTCTATCTGGAAATCGAACCTCGCCGCAAACCTCACCGCGCGGACCATCCGCAGCTTGTCCTCCTCGAACCGCTGGAAGGGGTCTCCAACCGTCCGTATGACCTTCCTCTCGATGTCGCGGCGACCATCCACGTAGTCAATCAGCTCATCCCCGAGCGGGTCGTAGAACAGGGCGTTGATGGTGAAGTCCCGCCGGAGGGCATCTTGCTTCGCGCTGGTGTAAGTGACCCGCTGCGGTCGCCGCCCATCAACGTAGCCCTCGTCGGAGCGAAAGGTCGCCACCTCGTACTGTTTCCCACGAAAGAGGACGATAACCACGCCAAATTGTACGCCGACGGCCACTGTCCGCCGAAAAAGCTTCATCACCTCCTCGGGAGACGCGCTGGTCGCGATGTCGTAATCCGCAGGCTCATTGCCCATGAGCTTATCGCGGACGCAACCCCCGGCGAACAAAGCCTCGTGTCCGGCTTGGCGGAGCTTTCGCACGATTTCGACAGCCGCGTCTTTCGATTCTGCCATGAAGAAGAAACCTCCGTAGGAGCTCGCTAATCGCCGTTCTCAACAGTTCATCTTAGCATAAGTTCCCCTGACGTTGGAATGCTGGTGGTGGCGTGCGTGTGGCTGTAGTTCTGTGGCAGGGAAAGGAGGAAAAGCGAGCTTAACGCAAAGACGCAGAGTCGCAGGGGAAGAGTGAATAACAAAAGCCGTGTCTGCTGCGGGAGCCCACGTGCTCTGAAAAAAGGGCATTCTCTGAAAATTTCTGTGAAACTTTTTCGTGTTTCGAGCGTCTAATAGATTGATACGTTTTGCGGGGAGTTGTACAGGCGGGTTCCAGGTTTTGTATATACGAGAAAAGGGCATAGTGGGCCACGCACAGAGACATCTCCCCATGACAAACCTTTCCCCAAACCTGCTATGCCCTGTTTGCCCTTATACTTTCTTTCTCGCCAAGGGCGTCCTGGGGGATGAGCGACTGCTTCTCGCCGGGCGCCACGCCACAAGCCTACACTATACGATATGCTGACCCTTGATGGGACGTAAACCTGAGACGCTCCCATCCTACGTTCCCACAAGAAATCCTTCCCTGAAGCTCGCACGTGGGGCTAAAATGGGGGGTGCGTCGTGACTCACTTCACCGGGAGGCTGAAATGGTTAAGGGCAGATCTGTGTTCAGAAGTGTTGCTTTGTTGGCTACGCCGTTCGTTTTTGTCTGTGTTTTTCTGAGCTGTGGGAAATGCGATGAACCGGAAGAAAACGCTCCGCGACTCTCCGAGGAACATGAGCCGGGCAGCAGAAAGCTCGAGGTAAGCAGCGGCGAGTACCTGGGGCATGAATGGCACGTTGACAAAAACCATCTCATGTGGTGGGACGGGAAACCGTATGTCCCCTTTGGCGGTTTTGGAATCGTGCCCGGAAATGAGCTCGGACTGGACACCTTCAATCTCTGGATTGACTTCGACCCGTTCATCGAAAAACCGGACTACACCCTCGAGCAGCACCGGCACGATATAGCAAAGAAGTTGGATGCCATCTCAAAAGCAGGCGGGACATGCGCTGTCCAGTTCTCGATGGCCCTCCCGCACATCCCCGAAGGGCCGAAGCCGGGCATGCGCTGGCGGGAGCCAGAGGGTGGGATTGACGGGGGGCGTCTGGCGGACCCGGAAGTGAAACAGGCAATCCTCAAGGTCTGGGAATATTATGCGCCCGCCGTGCGTAAGGAATGCGTGCGTGCCATAGTGCTTTGGAATGAGATCAATGTCTGGCGTTGGCCGGAGAGGATGTCTGCCGAAAAGTACGGGCAGGTTCTGAGCGAATACGCTCGCGAGGTCAAACGGATAGTCGGCGACTTGCCGGTCTGCTTCAAAATCGCCGAAACGTGGAACGCGGGGGCCGCAATCGCGGGAGCGGCTGCGGCGGACGGATTGGGCTTCGACGTATGGTTCACGAAGCCGGACGACTCCCTCGCCCGACGGGAAATCGAACGCGCGCTGCGAATGTTGGAGGCGCGACAAAGCAAGACCACCTGGTTTTTCATTGCCGAAGGCGGGCGGGGCATCGCTGAAGGCGGGACGGATGAAGCCCCCGCTGTCGGGCACTACTGGGACCGCTGGCCGCCTTTTCGCTCGAAGGAGGAAGCGAGAGGGATTCTGCGGAGCTATGCCCTTGCAGGAGCGAAGGGCTTCATTTACAACGGCCCATCGTCGCGTCCCGAGAGCAATTACCATCACAGTTACCGGTGGCTGGGCGAACTGCAAGGAGAAATCGTTGACCTCGTAATAGACACGAAGTCGCCTCTGTTGGAAAAACGGCCAGGGATGACGGCGGAGGCAGCGATTGCCGCCGCTCGCTCCGATGAGCGGGTGAAGGAATTGCTGAAGGGCTTCAGCGAGGAGCGAGGCGAGGCGGAATTCTCAAAGCAATGGCGTGTATGGCTGGTACATTTCTTCGCCGGCGACAGCCGCATAGGCTTCGCTTCGGTGAGCGAGGAAGGGAAGGTGCTGGAGGTCGGGCCAGGCGAGGAAAGGTAGTTCGATTACCGAGACTATATGTGTGCCTGCGGTCTCGCTAAGTGCTCTGATTCATAAGTTCGCGGGCGTATTCTTTTTTTTGACCGGATAACAGGATGGACGGGACTTTGCCTCTCTACGACCCCGCGTTTCGCGGGGGTTTTTCCGTTTTTCTCTCGCCAAGACGCCAATATCGCCAAGGTCGAAAAAGCTTTTGCTTTACCTCAACTTTCCGTTCACCCCGCCTCAGGCACTTGAGCTTTATCCTGTTATGCTGTCAGGGAGGCTCCTTTCGCACGACACTATACGTCAGCGTATTTGCGAGCTCATGGACTTAGGCTTGTCCCTTGCCGCCTCGATCCGCTTTCTCAGTTCGGTGAGGCTTCGATTCTCAGGGTCGAGCTTGATTGCGGCGTCAACGTCCTGTTGAGCTTCATCCAGTCTGCCCGTCGCCATTCTGGCGTACGCCCGCCATTCCATTGGCGTCGTGTCCCAGGGGACAAGATTGATTGCTGCGGTGAAACTCGCCTCAGCTTCTGCGAACTGCCCTCGCCGGTAATCGCTAATTCCTTTCTGCAAAGACCTCTGAGCGCCTGCTCTGTTTCTCTCCTCCAGAGGGCGGTCTCTGCGAAGAATAAGGCAGTCCACTCCGAGCTCGAAGCCTCCGGAAATCGCCCTTTTCCCGACCACAGAAAAGCCAAACGTTATCGTTCGAGCGGCGAGAATGGACTTCCCGTAGTAAACCGGCTCGCAAAGGATTTTCTCCCTGGCGTAGCCGTCGAAAATCCCCGGAAACTCTTTGCCGTTCAAGGTGAGGCGAAAGCGGCCTGACCGGGGACCGCGGGTATAAATCGCGTACACGTCGTAAGCTCCGGGGCGAGGCATAGCGCTTTGGAGGGTCAAGAGGCTCCCCGCCTTGCCGGCGCGGAAGAGAAGTTCTTTTCCGCCGCTGAGCCAGAGTTTTTCCGCGGGAGCGCTTTTGACTTCCCACTTTTCACCGGAGGAGTGCGACACCGATGCCGACTCCGCTTCTATAATCACCATTTCCCTATCGCGGATATATTGCATCCAGCGGCTCTGAAGTTCTTGCCAGGAAGCGTAGTCCTGCCGAAAAGCCATCTCAAAGGCGCGCAGCGACGCAGATTCGCGCGAGCCGCGACTCGCCAAAGTCCCGAAGCTCAAGATGTAGTTCCTGAGCTTGACGTTGCCGTCCGGCAGCGAAGCCAGAAACGAGATAACGCTGTAGCCCTGGGCGTGCAGTTCCCAGCCTCTCTTTCCCGACGTGAACGCCTCGCGCCAGCCTGCCGTCGAGGTTACGATAGTCTTGAACGGCTCCAATTTCCCCGCTTGAAAACTCTCCCAGACGCTCTTCTCGAAAAGGATTCGCCTCGCTCGGTGAGCCGTGAAATATTCGGCAATGCCCTCGTTGATGAATGGGGGAAGCTCGGGGGGCTTCTCCCGAGGAGCGCTTCCAACTACCGAAAGGTCTCCGACGAGAAAGTGGACCATTTCGTGGGGAAGGATTTTCTCCTTGAGGCCGTCCTGGAGGTAAGAGGCGATTATCCGCACGTTCTGCCCTCGGTATTTGAATTGTACCGCGGCGCCTCCGCTGCTCGGCAAAGCGTAGCTCTGTCTGGTCGGGAAAATGAGGATGAAAGCCGGTTGGTCCCAGATTTTTGAGATGCCGAAGAAGCGATAAATATCCTGCCTGAGCTGCTGAACGACCTTGAGCAATTCTCTGGACAGACGCTCCTCGGGCGAGAAGACGATGAACTGCTGTTGGGTGTCCATTACGGGCTTGCTGGCGGGGAAATCGTGCTCGGCGATCGCCCGGCGTATCCGCTCGGTGCTGCCGGAAAGAGCGCCCCATCCGTTTCCGAGGAGGCTCAAGAACAGAATCAGCGCACAAGCGATTCCCCGCAGTTGCTTGAGGAGCTGGGGAAAAAGCATCTTCTTGACCCTTATCTCGCTACTCTATTTCCCCGGGACGCCGGCGGGACCGGACAAACAAAACCATTGCGGATTGCAGATTGCGGAACGCGCATTGCCCAACGCCAAATCCGAGACCGCAAATCGGGCTCTCTCTTTCCCGGCGCCGGCTTTTCGTGCACGTCAATTGCGACGGAGCCCGACGCCGGAGATATACTCGAGCACCGCAGAGGTTACACGGAACGCCTATAGGAGGGATAATCCGTGAGCAGACGCCATTAGCGTGCTCGTGGCACTCCGTGCCCTCTGCGGTGAACGCTCGGGAGATAGAAGGCGACTGTACTATTTGCTCGGTGCTTCTATCGGAACACGACCAGGGAGGTCGCCCATGGCCCAGCGGATTCCCTCCAGAAACATCTTCTGGAAGCGGAGGTCGTTCCAGGCCTGCGGCTCGTGCCCCATCCCGTTGAAGAGGACTCGCCCCTTCCCATGCTTCTTGCACCACGCCATAGCGTAATCCTTATCCGCTCGCTTGCCTCTGTTGATGTCCACGGAGTTGTTGTCCAGGCTGAGGAGGACGTGGACCTTGTCGCGAGACCAGTTCCGGTACTGATAGACTTCCTCCTTGAACCGAAACGATTTCCCGAGGGAGTTCAAGCCCGGAAAATGGGGGTCCTCGATGTTGATGGTTACTTCCTGATGCCAGGGATGCCCGGCGAAGTAACCTCCAAGCATCTCGCCGTACTCCGGCCACTTGTAGAACGTGTCGGTGGCGCAGTGAACTCCGATAAACCCCTTGCCGGACTTAATGAAATCCATCAACGCTTTTTTCTGGGAGTCATCCATCGGAAGTTCGCCCGTCGTGAAGAACATCACGGCATCGAACTTCTTCAGCAACTCGGCGGTGATGATGGAAGCATCGTCCGTTATAGTGGTGGTGAATGCCCCGGACTTCCGCCCCAGGGTCGAAACGACAGCGAGAGACGTTTCTGTGCTGGCGTGGTGATAACCCTTCGTCTGCACCACGTAGAGAAGCCTGCGAGGTTGTTTCCCCTCGTTCGGCTTCGCCGCCCCGGCCTGCGAGACCAGACCCAAGGCGCACATAACGGCAATCAAACCTCTCAGCATAGCCCACTCCTTTCTTTGTTGAACCTCGGAGTTAAAAACTTGCCGAACGGCGCGATGCCGCCGCTCAGAGCAAGTGTTTGACGGCAGCAGGCTCATGACTCGAACCGCTGTCAATCCTCCATAACATTAGCACTGTTTGTCCCTTTCTGGGAAGAACGATTTTGGGCAAACGCCGCGAGGGCGCATCCGAAGGGCGAAGCTATTGTTCGTTACTGGGAAAAAGTTCGCTGGGGGTCTATGGAGTTTCTCAGGACTTGTAGTATAATGTGCGCGAGGTCGCGACAGAATCGAAGGCCCCCGTGAACAAATCGTTTGGAGAATGTGATGTCAGGACATCATTTCGTCCCGGCCCTATCGCTGTTGCTGTTCGTGCTGTCCAATTCGGCTCCGGCTGAAGCTGCGGCGAGGTCATCGGGCAATGAGGAAGGCCGCTTTCGTTTTCAGCACTCGTTCGTTGAGGAGAACGGCGGGTTCGACGGGTGGGGATGCCCGATCTTAGTGGACGTTGACGGGGACGGTGAGCTCGATTTCGTGACGGGAGGAAAAGGCGGGGGCTTGCTTTTCTGGTACGAATATCGAAGTGGGCGGTGGCTCAAGCACGTCATCTCGCGTGAGATAAGCCCGCAGGTCGGGGGAGCGGCGGCGGACCTCGACGGAGACGGGAAACCGGAAATCGTCTGCGGGGAATGGGGGCGCGCGGGGAGGCTCTTCTGGATACGGCCGCAAGGTCGCACGCAAGGAAAATGGGTGTACTCCGCGGTCGCCAAGGGGCATAGAGACCCACACGACGTCGTTGCCGGTGATATTGACGGGGACGGCAGAACCGACATCCTCGTGCGAGACAAACATATCTCGCTGGTCTGGTACAGCGTTCCTCCCGATCTGAGCGAGCCCTGGCGGCGACAGGTCGTCGCTGAAAATCTCCCTGGAGATGGCACTGCCATAGCCGATATGGATGGCGATGGAGATTCCGACATCGTCACGGGAGGAGTCTGGTTTGAGAATGAGGATGGAAAAGGCAAGGGCTGGAAACGGCGCCGGTTCATGCCCAGAACGCTTGATTGGGACCCGGAGACGCGGGTGGTGGTAGCGGACCTGAGCGGCGACGGACTGCCGGACATCGTCGTGACGGAATCGGAGATTTCCCACGCCCGAATGGCCGTTTTCCTCAATCCGGGCCAGCCGGGGAAGGAGCCCTGGCCGCACGTGCTCGTCGTTTCCCGCGACGCCGACCGGCGAGCCCTCCATTCTCTCGCGGTCGCGGACTTCGATGCCGACGGGAAGCCGGAGATTTTCACCGCCGAGATGGAAAATCGCAAAACCGATGGTGTCAGGAAGAAGCCAAAGTGGTATATTTACAATTGTCCGAAAGGCGACGGAAAGAGCTGGGTCAAGCACGTCATCCTGGACAGTAACCTCGGCACTCACTGCGCGAAGGTCGGTGACGCTACCGGAGATGTTCTTCCCGACATCGTGGGAAAAACCTGGCGCCCGAACAGAGTCAACGGCAACCGGGGAAGACAGCACGTGGATTTCCTTCGCAATGCGTCGAGAAAAGGGAAGTCGGCCCGTAATCCCTCAGTCTCGGGCGGATAGCCCGCCGAGGCGGAGGAGGCAAGAAGGGAACAGCAGATTAACGCAAAGGCGCAAAGTCGCAGAGAATAAGGTGAGAAGGACACCCCGCCATGGCGGGGCTGTGGTTGCATGGGTGTCTGGCGCTTGATTGCCAGGTGCAGCTCAGTGTTGCCGTCTATGTAACGCTGGCGTCTCGCCGGCAGTCCCGAGGGCGTCTCGCCCTCGGCGGGGGCAGGATGCCACCGGCACAAGGGTTACTCTGTGTCCTATGAGACCCGAACCTCAGCCGCCGGTAACTGAGGCATTACGTCGGCCCGGGTCGCCCGCTCGAAATTAACTGAATTATGTGGTATCTTATGTCCATTCTTCGCTCATGTAGGGAAGCAAGGGCGGAAAGAAAAAGAGTAGTTAACTACAACGTACATCGAAGGAGGCTAAAATGGGAATGAAGAAAGTCTATGTGTCCGTGGCGGTAGTTCTCGCGTTGTGCTTCATCGCGAGCATCTCATTCGCGGGTGAGAAAAGCAAGGGGATTGCCCTCTTCAACGGCAAGGATCTCAAAGGGTGGAAGCTCCGCAATCCGGAGGGAAGGCAGAGCTGGAGCGTCGTGGATGGCATCCTCGACAACAAGTCCACGCATGGAAAAGGCGGCACTGACCTCGTCACGGTCAAAAAGTTCGGCGACTGCTTTCTGCACATCGAGTTCAACGTTCCGAAGAACGGCAACAGCGGGGTCTATCTCCAGGGCTGGTATGAGATTCAGGTCGCGGATTCGTTCGAACGCGGTCTCAGCACGGGTATGTGCGGCGCCATCTACGGGAAGACGGTCCCCAGCGTAAACGCCTGCAAGCCACCCGGCGAGTGGCAGAGCTTTGATATAACGTTCCGGCAGGCTCGGCTCAATAACGCTGGCGACCTTACGGAGAAAGCTCGCATCACGGTCGTGCAGAACGGCAAGAAGATAATTGACGATAAGGAAATAGACGGCAAGACCGGCGGGGCTCTCCCCGGTAAAGAAGGGACTCGCGGCCCACTGATGCTCCAGGGAAACCACAGCTCCGTTCAGTATCGCCACATCCTCATCTGTCCCCTGCCGCAGAAGCCTAAGATCCGAAAGCCCATGAAGCCGCAGCTTTTGAAGCCGGTTCGCCTCAAGCTCAGGCAGCCAAAGCCGCTGATTCTGAAACCGGTTCCGCCCACGGTCAAGCCGCTGGAGAGCAAGTAAACGGCAAAAAGCGAAGCTTCGCGGGCAAGGGCGCGCGCGGGGGCGGCTCCGCTCGAAGGCGCAGCGCCTCGCAGGGCTAACGCCGTTACGCCTGAGCGAGCACTTCAAAGAAAAGCGAGTGAGCGCTGGGCCCGTGAGTTTCCCTTCCCCGTGGCATGGGCATCTTGCCCATGAACGTTCACGGGTGGGACGCCCGTGCCACGATAAGAGAAAGCCCTACCGCATTTGGCGGAGGCGTCCTGTGCCTGCAGCGCCCGCTGCGGAAAACTACAACTCGAACAGGCTGCGGGGAAGGCGACTCTGGCGGATGATGCCCAGAAGTGTGCCAACCTTTATTTCAGGATGGTCGGGAACGGGGACGGTAATCGTGCCCGTTGGCAGGCGCTTCTGCATGACTACGTGGCTGCCTCGGCGACGAACTTCCCGGAAACCGTGCTCTGAAAGAACGGCGCAGACCTCACGTCCAGACATCACGCGGAGCTTAGCCATGCGAGACCTCGAAGCGTGCGATGAAAACGTCTGAGTGGAGTCGCTCTGCGATTTCTTCGGGGCCGGCTGTCTCAAGAAAGAGTTCCACTGCTTCGCGGAGGTTGGCGAGCGATTCCTCGACCGTGGTCCCCTGACTTACCACGTCAAGCTCCGGACATAGAGCGACGTAGCCGTCTCCCTCGCGTTCAAGGACTGCGGTGAACACACGTTGACTCATGTTTTCGCCTCCTTTTGAGCACTATAGTAACGAAAAAGGACTCCGCGGCCAAGCCATCCGTGCTCAGGCGCGCGCGGCCGTCTTTCGACCACGACGGCTTCGAGGCTTGGCATCGCCAGGCAGAAGAACGAAACGAGACTGTGAGCCATGCCGGGCGTACGCAGTCTCTCGTGCAGGTGCACTTCACCGGCTCGTGGCATGTGCATCCTGCCCATGGACGTTCACGGGCGGGACGCCGTGCCACGAAAATAATTCGGCCACAGCAGGGCCCCGTCAGTTGAGGCGACCCGGCGCTGCGCCTCTCTCGGTTACGTCGTGAGCTCGAACCGCTTGGCGATTTTTTCCCGCATCTGGGCTGCGACATCCGGGTGCTGCTGGAGCACATTCTTTTTCTCGCCGCGGTCGTTCTTCAGGTCGTAGAGAGCCGGTCCCTTGCCCCTGTTCGGGTGAGTCATGGCTTTTCGGAAATCGTATTCCGTAGGCGTGGAACCGGGCGGTACGACGGTCTTGAGGCTTTCAAAATAGTGCCATTCCCGCGTTCGCACTGCGGCGAAGGAACCGAACTCGACGTACACCTCGTCGTTAATGGCTTCCTTTTCACCTGCCACAACGGGCCAGAAGCTCTTGCCGGTCATCCGCTTGACGGGCCCCTTGACTCCCAGCAATTCCAGAAACGTCGGCATGTAGTCTTGAGCCGAGACCAGCGCGTCCACTCGCTTGCCGGCGTAGGCTCCCGTGTCCGGATGGCGGATAATGAGAGGAAGCTGCGCGACCAAGGAGTTGAGGAAGCCGGCGGTCTTCTGGACGCAACCCTGCTCGCCGAGGTGGGTGCCGTGGTCGGTGCTGAAGACGACGATAGTGTCATCCATGAGGCCCAGTTCCCGAATTCTGTTCAGGAGGCGGCCGATCCAGAGGTCGGAGAAGGTGATTTCCGCCGAGTAAAGTCCTTTCAAAGCGGGGATGTCTTCCGGCTTGAGGCGTTTTTTATCAACTCCGTAGCCGAAAAGGAAACGCTCGACGGGATACTTGTCGTAATACATTTTCTGGAATCGCTTGGGGGCATCCCACGGCTCGTGGGGATCGAACATCTCAAGCCAGAGCATAAAGGGCTTATTTCCCACGTTCCGCTCGAGCCAGCGCATGGCGAGGCGGCATGTCCGGGCACAGAAGTAGTCGTCCTCGGACCGCCTGTCCTGGGTGTTGAGGAGAAACTGGAGGGTCCTCGGATTCTGCCCATCCCTATAACGATCTTCTTCCCACAGATGCTTGGGGAGATAGTTTCTGACATCGAATTTCGCCTTCGGCCCGGACTGCCATTTATCGTTCTCCTGTCCCCGGACCCATTCCCAGGAATCGAAGCCTCTGTGAAAGTTCATATCGGGTTTGAAGAAGTGATAACAATCCACGACCTGGCCCGTGGTATATCCGGCACGCTTTAGCGTCTCGGAAAATGTGACGTCTTCAGGGAACATCGGCCGCCAGCTCCCGTGCTTGGTGAATGGAAGGATGCTTCTGCCGGTGTAAAGAACCCTGCGGCAGGGAATCGTCGGCAAGCCATCGGCATAAACGTTTGTGAAAAGCGCGCTTTCCTTAGCGAAGCGGTCGAGATACGGAGTTCTAATGTGCGGATTGCCGTAACAGCCAAGATAGTCCGCCCGCCAGGTGTCCGTGCCGATATAAATGACGTTTAGCCCTGACTTTTCCCGAGCTTTTCGCACACGCCGCGCCCCCGGCGCGGTTTGCTCCGCCCCCAGCAAAGGAGACGCCGCCGTCGCCCCCGCCACGAGGGAGAGGTCTTTGATGAACTCACGTCGCGTGACAGAAGTTGTTCCTTTTCGCTTTCCTACTTTGCTGCTTTCCATGATTGCCACATCCAATTTGAAGGTGATTGGGCTTGATTCTGTTTTTGAGCGGTAGAATTGCGTTCGCTGCTTCTTTGCTTCGAGAATATTCCCTGAGGGGCGCTCGGGGCAAAAACACTAAGTTCCAACTTTCCGGAAAAAAGAAACTCGGTCGCCCTCCAGAACGACTTTGTCCCCCGGGCGTATTCCGTTGTCGTCGAACCATCCCCGCTTCGCTTCAAGGGCGAACTTAACGTGACCCGCCGAGGAAACGGAACGCTCGTCGAGCGGAATCATATCCGCGATGGATTCGATGACGCCCTCGCTCCTGATGAAAGCGATGCTCAGCGGAATCCTTGTGTCTCGCATGTAAAAGGAAAGCTGCTGCTCCTCCTCGAAAACGAAATACATTCCTTCGTCCCTGGGAAGACTCTGTCGGAACTTCAGCCCCCTATGCGTCTCTTCGGGTGTGCGAGCGACCTCGACTTTCAACCCTGCGGGGAGCTTCATCCATTCCGGAGAGGAGTCATGCTCGCAGCCCAGCACCGCCGCGCAAAGCACCGCTGCCACACCATAGGCGACCCTCCGCCCTATTATCCGCCGGACCCAATTCATCCGCCAGGAGCTCCCTACGCGAGCGAGTTGAGTATCTCCACACCTTCCCGCAGTACTCTATCGTCAGCGGCGAACGAGAGCCGGAAATGGGTTTTCTTCTCCGAGAAAACGCTGCCGGGTATAATAAGGACGTTGTGCTCGATGGCTTTCCTCACGAACTCCTCGCCATCGCCTCCCGGCGCCTCCGGGAAAATGTAGAAGGCGCCGTCGGGCTTGACCACGTTGAACTTGTCTTTCAAGCCCTCGTAAATAATGTCCCTTTTCCGCCGGTACGCCTCGATTTCTTTCCCGGGCCGCAAGTCGAGCGCGGCAAGCCCCATCTTTTGCGCTATGGAGGGCGCACAGACGAAAGAGAATTGCTGGACCTTTATCATTTCGTTGATTATCTCCCGCGGCCCCGCAGCGAAGCCCAACCTCCAGCCCGTCATCGCATGGGACTTGGAGAAGCCGTGAAGAATCAGCGTCCGGGGATGAGACCTGGCGATGTTGGCATGAGCGTGGTCGTAATTGAAGTTCTCATAAATCTCGTCGAAGATAATGAGTAGGTCGTGCTTTCCGGCGAAATCGGCGATTTCCTTTTGCTCTTCTTCGGTCAGGGAGATTCCGGTGGGATTGCATGGGGAGTTGACAATCAGCGCTTTCGTTCGGCGGTTGACACGCCCTTCGAGCTGTCGCGCTTTGAGCCGGAAATCGGGGTAGGTGTCAATGTAAACCGGTGTCGCCCCCATGAGTCTGACAAGATGCTTGTACATTACGAAGTAGGGATCGGGGATTAGAACCTCGTCCCCTTCCTCGAACAGGACAAGCGCCGCCAGAGAAAGCCCTCCCGAAACGCCGGAAGTAATCATTACCTCCTCGAACTCGATGCCTTGACTTCGATACTTCTCCCGCACCTTGTCGCGCAGCTCCTGTGTGCCCTGCGTCACCGTGTACTTGCTGAAGCCGGCGTCAATCCACTTCTTTGCTTCCGCTTTCAGCTCCGCCGGGACATCGAAATCGGGCTGCCCTATGCTCAGGTTAACCGGATTCTCGAGCTTCTGAGCCAGGTCGAAGACCTTGCGTATGCCGGACGAATCAATTTGCCCAGCCCTTCTTGCCAGCATTTTTCCTCCTCGCCTCTGTTCCTTAAATCTACCTGACTGCGTAGTATCAAACGCCGCGGAGAGCGCAGAGATGGCAAAGCGTGCGCGTGCCTTTGAGAACTCAGCGCTCTCAGCAGTAAAAAGCCTGCCCTCATTTCACTTCCTTTCTGGCAGCCTTTGACGCCGAAATCGCGGCCGCCACGTATTCAACGACGGATGCCGCGGTAACCACAATAACGATCCACGATAGGGTGTGAATCGTCCACTTCCCCGTGTATGCCCAGTAGAACGGCCCGAGGAGAATCAGAACGGAGCCGACGCTCTGGACTTCAGCTTTGATCTTACCACTTCGCTTGGCGGATACCGACCGCCCAGACCGCGCGAGAATAACCCGGCTGTAAGCGACGGTCACATCGCGGCAAGCCATTATCAGTGGAACCAGCGCCATGGCGAAGCCGCGGTAGGCGAGCGCCCAGTACACGGTGATGCGTGATATGCTGTCCGCATACGGGTCAAGCGTGGCTCCCCATTCGCTGACGACACCGGCCCTCCGAGCGAGGATGCCGTCAAGGAGGTCGCTTAGTTCCACCAGAATCAGGAGAATGGCACACAAAATAAGCACAAACGGCGACTCCTGCCTCAACACAGACGGGGTCTGTTTGAAAGACAACAGAACCGCCGCGAAGGCCGCCGCCAGCGGAGGCCTCACAAGTGTCAACATCTGGACGAGGTGATATGTGCGCTTGTTCCACGCGGGATTTTTTCTGTCCATCCGGGGCCCTTCAACTGATTCGAGAAGTTGCCACAATAGTCCTCCCGGAAAAAGAACATCGGTCAGATTCGATGCCGGAGAAACTATCTATACCACCTCCGCCCCGTTCAGGCAACCGAATTTGGCGTATGGGTGTAATACCTCCGTCTCGGGCGGATAGCCAGCCGAGGCGGAGGAGGCAAGAAGGGAAGAGCAGATTAACGCAAAGGCGCAGACAATAATAAGGTGAGAAGGACACCCCGCCATGGCCGGGGGGCAGTCCCGAGGGCGTCTCACCCGTGGGAATCATGGGCAAGATGCCCATGCCACGCCACACTGGCGGATTACGACTTCTTCTACGCTAACGACGTTCCGGCGGATGACACCAGCCGCTTCTGCCGCCCGAACGATAGAGCGACAGACTGGACAGATGCACGGCGTCAACGTCGGGCGGGAAAGGTTCAAACCAGGCATCGGGGCTTGCCACGGAGACGCGGCCACACCCGCCGTTGGGGAGAGGCAGTTTGTTCTTTGATTGCGGCCTGGGTGACGTGTGCTGTGAAGGAACTTAAGCCTGCCCGACGGCCAGAGGCAGCTTCGCCTACTCACCTCCACCAATGAAAGTACTGGGGGCTGTTCAAGTACTTATCGAGTTCGTCCTTGCGCATCCACGCGGCGTGGAAGTCGCAGAAGGTCAGGTTACCGCCGCCAGTATGAATGCCTGTCAGCACATCAAAATTAGACGTGGGCATGAAGTGCCCATCGTTGCACGAATAGCCGTCCTCATCTACCAGCATGATGGTGTTGGAGGTGTTCTTAATCTGGGTCAGCGACACACCCAGGCCGCCCTCCCAGCCGGCCCCGTGCACCTCCTCCAGGAAACAATTCAAGGCGTAGCTGAATCCCCGAGCTATCCCCGGCGGCACAGCGGAAGGGCAGAGGAAAACGTTCTTTTGGGCGTTTCTGTACCACTCATCGGGCATCTTCTTGAATCTCTCCTTACCGGGATAGATGTAGTTCCAGATCACACCGTCCTCCACTCTGATGCGCTGGCAGGCATCTGCGTTCTGGGGAAAGGAAACGTAATTCCCCCCATAGACATAGCCACCGTCCTGCGAGTGAGGGTCTCTACCCATGCGGCCGGCGTGGGGCAGGTGCCCGTCGTGCTCGTTGGCGAACAGATTAATCGCCAGTGCAATCTGACGCATGTGCCGTAAGCACACGTTGCCCTTCGCCTTGTCCTTCGCCGACTGAATCGCCGGGAGCAGAAGCGCCATCAGAATAGATAGGATTGCCATAACAACGAGAAGCTCTATAAGTGTGAAGCCGCCGCACCTCTTCATCTCCACAACCTCCAAGGACTGTTTTCTCATAGTCTCCGTGCAGCAAAGTTAAATTATGCTTTTCGTATCAACATATCTCGCCCGCCCATGATTGTCAAGTACGAAGTTGGCGTGTGGCCGCGTATCCGTGGCATGCCATGACCCCCTCTTTCGCCCTTCTCACAGGGGGCATTCACCTGGTTCCTATGTCGAGTCTCCGTCTCTACCCCACGATTGAGGAGAAGAGGATAGCATTTTAGCCGGGCTTTAGCCCCGCCAAGGCGGGGCTTCAGCCGGGCTTCTCGACCAGAGGATTCATCCGAAATATGCCACGCAGATACGGCGGCACCCGGAAGTTGCGCAGGTAGTAATGCCTCAGGTACGGGCGGCTGAGCGTGGAAGCGCAGAGTGCGCAGAGCACGCAGAGAGGCTTACGTATCGCCGGCGTCCTGTCCCGCCGTTGGTGGGATATCGAGCGGCTGCCTTGCCCTGGAAGCGCTCGGGCTACACCCTTCACGGCAAAAAAAGCCGCCCCCCACGTGGCGCGGGCGTCCCGCCCGTGGGGATCATGGCCAAAATGCCTATGCCACGGCATGCGACGACGGAGACGGCGTATCCGATGACCACCAACTTAAGCCGGTGGCTAAGGGAGGCGCCGGCTAAAGCCCCGCATGTCCGGCGCAAGCACGACAGGGAGAAGATTCAAGGAAGCCTGCCGGATATGCCACGATTTGGCAGCCACACCCAGCCCTAATCCTTCAGTCTCGGGCGGATAGCCGGCCGAGGCGGAGGAGGCAAGAAGGGAAGAGCAGATTAACGCAAAGGCGCAGAGAATAAGGTGACAAGGACACCCCGCCATGGCGGGGCTGTCGTTCCCTGGGTGTCTGGGGCTTGATTGCCAGGTGCAGCTCAGTTTTGCCGTCTATGTAACGCTGGCGTCTCGCCGGCAGTCCCGAGGGCGTCTCGCCCTCGGCGGGGGCAGGATGCCACCGGCACAAGGGCTAATCTGCATCCTATGAGTTCCGAACCTCAGCCGCCCGTGGGGCTGTCCTGTGCGTCCAGCGGAGATGCCTAAAGATTTTCTCCGCCCCCTCTGCGCTCTCTGCGGTGAGCTCATTTCCGCCCAAGATTGAGGCACTACTCCTGGCCGTGCAAAAATCTTGACAGCGCAAGGACACGGATGGTATATTTCAATGTACTTTGAAGCAGGAATGATGAGGATGATGAAAAACGGCTCATGGCGAGGCAGGCGTCTGCTACCTTTTCTCCTGTGCGCAAGCGGGATAGCGATTCTCTCTTTTTTTCTGTTTCTGGGACCTCAGCATAATCACTCCGACTTTCAATCACACAACGACTGCCCTGCTTGCCAATGGCAAGCTTCCAATTCTTTCCTCTTCCATGAGGAAATCATCCTCCTCTGTATTTCTGCAATTGCGTTTCTCCGGCAGTTTCGCCCGCAATCGCCGGTTCTCGCACGCAAGCCCCGCCCGTTCTCCATCCGAGCACCTCCCCACTCCATTGCCTGAGCGGCGTTCCGCTTAGGCGACCGTCCATACAAATGCGCTGACAGACAGTTCCTCTATGTAGTTGCCTAATACTGCAAAAATACACCACCGTTGGGAGGTAAAAGTGCTCATGTATCGGCACAAAAGGGAATTCCTCACAGGTGTCTGTGCCGCATTGCTTGTGACAATGGTGGCATACACGGCTCAGGCCCAAGATGAGAGCAACGGTCTGAAAACCGAGATCGAGAAACTCAAGGGGGAGTTCGAGCAAATCAAAACCTCTTACGAGGCGAGAATCCGCGCCCTCGAGGAGAAGGTCGCTCAACAAGAAACTTTGAAAACGACGATTGAAGACAAACAGAAGGAGATTCAAGCCCTGAACGAGAAGCTGGCCGAGCTGGAAAAGGGGGAGGAGGTCAAAGCCCTCGGCGAGAAGGTGGAGCAACTGGAAAAGTCGGAGGCCTTTCGCCATAAGGCGGCGCCGGTGGGTGCTTACGGCGGTCTCATGAACCCGGACGTCAGCGTCGTCCTCAATATGCAGGGGCTTGTCACCGACAACGACGCGGACCCCGCTGACGAAAAGATCATGCTCAAGCATTCGGAGCTTGCCCTTCAAGGATACCTCTGGCCGGGGATTCGAGCGGATGTCATCGGCGCAGTCGGACAGCATCCGGAGGAAGGCGGCCACATCCACACACACGTCGAAATCGGGGAGGCATACGCGTCTTTCCTGGACCTACCGGCGAATTTTCAGCTCCAGTTAGGGCGCAAATTGTTGGACTTCGGCAGGCTCAATCCGGTCCATTCTGCCCATTGGCCCATCGCGGATACTCCACTGCCGCTCCGGCGTCTTTTCGGTGAGCATTCCTGGTACGACGACGGCTTCCAGGTAAGTACACTGATTCCCAATCCCTGGGATGTCTATTTCAAGGTAGGAGCCGGCATTTGGAACGGAAGGTATCTCGGTGGTGAGGACGAGGAAGCTGAAGAAGCGGTCGAATCCATGGGTTTCCGAGGCCCGGTAGAATGGGATGGACGCGTGTACACCGGGCGGGCAAGCCTCGATTTCCCTCTCAGCGAGGATACCAATTTAATGGCAGGCTACAGCTTCGCATCCGACGAGCCGGGGGAAACTGCTCTCCACGGAGCAGACCTGACGCTCGTTCACCGCTGGCCAATGACCTACAGGAAGCTCCGCTGGCAAAACGAGTTCTTCGTCGGGGATTTTGAACTCCAAAGTCGATCCTATGGTGAGCCCGGCGAAGAACATTTGCACGAGGGGAAATACGATGCCGACGCCTGGGGCATGTATTCCCTGCTCCAGCTTACCGTCAACAAATACTGGGAAACCGGCGCGCACTGGGACTGGTGGGGTGCCGATTATCGGGACAGCGAATGGAGCGCATCGGCTTTCCTCACCTATTACTTCACGCATTCGATGTACCTGAGGCCCACGTATCGCTACAGCGAGCTCGCGGACGGTGAGGAGGAACACTCGTTCCTGCTGCAGTTCGTGTGGGGACTCGGTCCGCACGCACATCGCCTTGAGTACTGACATTCTTCTAAAACGGAGGTGAATTACAGATGAGAGTTTTGATAAAGACAGCATTGATTGGCGTTGTCCTCACGGTGAGCGTGGCATGCCCTGCGGCAAAGAAGCTGAAGGTTGTCGCCTCAACTCTGGATATGGCTGATGTTGCGCGCCAGGTGGGCGGGGACAAGGTCAGCGTTTACGCGGTTTCGACGGGGAAATATGACCTCCATTTCTTCGATCCCCGGCCGAGCCAGGTGATGAAACTCAGGTCGGCTGACCTGTTAATCGTGGGGGGGCTGGACGTGGACGTCTGGATTCAAAGCCTGATTGACGCCTCCCGCAACCGAAAAATCAAGTTCGGCGCAACGGGCTATGTGGACCCTTCTGACGGTATCCGACCCATCCAGGTCCCGAAAGGGAGGATTGACGGGGCCATGGGGCACGTGCACCCCTATGGAAACCCCCATTACTGGTACACCCGTGAGAACGTCCACATCGCCGTCGAGAACATCACGAAGGGGGTTGTTCGCGTTTCGCCGGAAAACGCCGACTACTTCGAGCGAAACAAGGAGGCGTACCTCAAGAAAGTTGATGAGGTCTTCGCCAAGCTCAAAAAGAAAATTGCCCCATACAAAGGGACAAAAGTTATCCAGTACCACCAATCGTGGGACTATTTTTGCCCCGAGTTCGGATTGGAGGTTGTGGCGAGCCTTGAGCCGAAGCCGGGCATCCCGCCTTCTGCTTCACACCTGGCGGAGGTGGTGAGGACGGCGCGGCGGGAGGGCGTCAAGCTCATGCTCATCGAGCCCTATTATCCGAAGCGGCCGGTGCAGTTCGTCGCTCGGGAAACCGGCGCCAAAATCCTTCGCCTACCCGTTTACGTGGGAGGCAAGAAAGGGATAAACACTTACCTCGGCAACCTGACGTACGTCGTTGACCAGATTGTGCGAGCACTATCGAAATGAAAGACAGCGAGCATTCGCCAAACAAAGCCATTGAGTTTCGCAAGGTCTCGCTGGGCTATGGTCCCTTGACCGTGCTGAGAGACCTCACTTTTTCCATAAGAGAAGGGGATTTCCTCGGAATCATCGGGCCGAACGGCTCGGGGAAAACCACCATTCTCCGCGCGATCCTCGGGGTAGTGAAGCCGGGTCACGGGACAATACACCTCCGCCGCGGCCTCAAGTTCGGCTACGTCATGCAACGCCAGGCTCTCGACGAGATTTTTCCGCTGACGGTCTCCGACGTGGTCTCCATGGGCCGGCTTGGGAAGGTGGGAGCTCTGCGTCGCTTCTCAAGGGATGACCTCGACAAGATTGACCACGCCCTTTCCATCACCGGCATCGCCGACCTCCGGCGAAAAAGCTACCGCGACCTATCCGGGGGGCAGAAGCAGCGTGTCCTTGTGGCCCGTGCTCTCGCTTTCGAGCCAGACATTCTGCTTCTTGACGAGCCGACGAACGACCTTGACATCCAGGGAGAGGAGCAAGTCATGCGGTTGATCCGCGACATACGCCTCTCTCTGGGCATCACAATCATTCTGGTGAGCCATCTGTTAAACGTGCTGTTCAACTACGTGCGGCGGGTGATGTTTCTGAAAGATAAAACAATGCGCATTTACGACAGGGAGGAGGCGCTGCGCCCGCAGCTTTTGAGCGAGATATACGCAACCCGCGTTGGCGTCGGGAAAGTGAACGGCAGGTTTGTCATCGTCCCGGAGGGAGATAACAATGCCAGTTCCGAGTGAACCGCTCCTATGGCACAGCTCGTTCTCATTAGTTGTGTTCACCGAGCCTTTTCTGCGCTACGCGTTATTTGCGGGGCTGCTTGCGGGCAGCGTATGCGCTTTCCTGGGCGTTTATGTTGTTCTCAGGAGGATAGTCTTTCTTGGCGTCGCCCTTTCGGAGGCGGCGGCTCTTGGCGTAGCCCTTGGGCTATTCCTCGGATGGAACCCCGAAGGAGCGGCGTTCGGATTGACCCTGGCGACAGCACTGTTTTTCTCGCTGCCGGGGAGATACCGCGTCCTTTCCAAAGAGAGCTTGATCGGCTGGGCGTATGTCGTAGCAGCAGGGGCGTCAATCATTCTCATCGCCAAAAATCCCGCCGCGGAAGCCCACGGGCTGGACGTCGTGTCCGGAACGCTGCTATACGCCTCGTGGAAGGAAATCTGGCAGCTCGTCGGGGTGGCGGGGGTGGTTTTCCTCACATTCATTTCCCTGCACAGGTTCTTTCTCTTCGTCTCCTTCGACAAGGAGACAGCTCGTTCCATGGGTTTGAAAACCTCGGTGTACGAATTCGGCTTCTATGCGTGCCTCGGACTTTCCATCTCGTTCGCTATGAAAATCGCAGGGATATTATTCGTTTTTGCCTCGCTGGTTATTCCCGCGATGATTTCGCTTAGCCTTTTCCGCCGGATGTGGCTGATTCTTCTCGGAGCGGTGGTCGTGGCGATCCTCTCGGTTCCGGCGGGCATAAGCTTTTCTTTCCATGCGGACGTCCCCACGGGTCCCGCGATCGTCTGCGTGTACGCGGGCCTGTTCCTCCTCGTTTCCGCCGGAAAAGCGGTGTATTCTGTTCTCCGGTAGAACACCGGTGGGTCGGAACCTCGTCCTGCGAAATGATCCTCGAGAATGTAATCCTTCAGCCTCGGGCGGATAGCAAGTGCGGGAGAAAAGCAAGGAAAAAGAGGAGGGTAACCCGAAGGCGCAAAGGCGCAGAGTCGCAGAGGAGGATGAGAAGGACGCCGTTGTCGCCATGCCGTGGCATGGGCATCTTGCCCATGATTGCCACCGGCGGGACGCCCGCGCCACGTGGGAGAGTGTTGTTCCTTTCGCGCTGGAGCGCACAGCCCGCAGCGGGCCGGAAAAATCCCGGAGTACATGCTTTCGCATTGGTGTCGCAAGGAGGTCCCCCACTGTCCCACCCGTAATTGACGCGTTACGCCGAAATCTCGACAAAACTATATAGCAGACCGGGCGCTCTCCCTGCCGCGGGTCCCCGTGAAGAAGGCATCTCACAACGGCTTTTCTCCGGGCTCCTCTGGCGCGCCTTCTCTCCGCCGGTCAACCCGCGCCAGCAGAAGGACGAGAAGTAGGAATGGAACGAGCGTTATCGCTGGGGAAATTGAGGGCAGCCCCTTGAGAGCGAGGGAGACTTTTGCGTAGGCAAACCCCGCCAGCGCTACACCGAGGAACGCGTCTCCTGCGATAAGCCCGGAGGCGAAAAGCGTCCCGCGTGTCGTCTTAATGCCCACGATCGGCTTCTCACTCCTGCGCTCGACCAGAAGCCAGTGAAGAATCCCTCCGATGATGATCGGGGAGGAGAGGTGTATTTTCAGATAAAGCCCGATGGCGAAGGGAAGAGACCGGATACCGAGAAGCTCCGCAACAAGAGCGGCGCCCATTCCTATGAAAACAAGGTTCCAGGGAAGGTTCGCCTCCATGACACCCTTGACCACAAGCGACATGATCGTAGCCTGGGGAGCGGAAAGCTTGTCGCTTCCTATGACGTAGGCCTTGTGCAACATCATCACCACCAGCCCGATGACAAAGCAGCTCGAAAGAACCCCGATCATCTGGCCAACCTGCTGCCGCGAGGGAGTGGCCCGCACCAGAAAGCCAGTCTTGAGGTCCTGGGACGTATCGCTGGCTATTGCCATGGCAATGCAGACAACGGCGCCTATCGAAAGAGCCGCCGCCATGCCGGTCTTCCCGCCATATCCCGCCGCCCGCAGGATGAAAGTACATATCAGGAGTGTGGCGATGGTCATACCCGATACGGGGCATGACGAGCCACCGACAATCCCCACGATCCTCGAGGTTACCGCCACGAAAAAGAACCCGAAGACGGCAATGAGGCCAGCTCCAAGAACTCCGACAGGGATGCTCGGCAGAACTGCCATGATTCCGATCAACAGGAAGACGCCACCCGCGACAATTTTCAAGCTGATGTCACGCTCCTCACTGGGAACCTTCTCGCCGCGACCTGCTGTCGAGCGCCGGGGTAGCATCGCTCGAACTGACCGGCCGATCATCGGCAGCGACCTCAGCAAGCTAAGTAGCCCGCCGAAAGCAACTCCCCCCGCCCCTATGTAGCGAATGTAGCTCGACCATATTTCTTTCGGCCCCATCTCCGAGATAAGTTCGGTCGCGGGGTAAATGGGCTGTGAAAGATGGCTTCCGAGCGTACTAATCAGCGGCATGAAGACGAACCATCCGAGGACTCCTCCCGCAAATATCAACGAGGCGATTCGCAGCCCGATGATGTAACCAACCCCCAGGAGAGCGGGATAAGCGTACATACCCGCCATGGCGCCCGGGTAGCCAGGAACCTTTGATTCGATGCTCGATGGAAAAGCCTCCAGGCCATCCGCCACGAACTTGTAAACCGCGCCAAGACCCAGCCCACGAAATACCGTCCGTGCACGGACACCGCCGCGCTCGCCCGCTTTGAGAACTTCCGCACAAGCCGTCCCCTCGGGGAACGGGAGAGTTTTATGCTCCTCCACAACGAGGAAGTGGCGGAGAGGAATCATCATCAAGATGCCCAGAAAACCGCCAAAGACCGACAGCAAAAACATCTGAAAAAGACTGAAATCCAGACCCAGAAGGATAAATGCCGGTATCGTAAAGATCACTCCGGCGGCGAGGGATTCCCCCGCCGAGCCGATGGTCTGAACCATATTATTCTCGAGAAGGGCATCCGGTCTGCGAAGCGCGCGCAGTATAGCCATGGAAATAACCGCCGCCGGTATAGAAGCGCTGACCGTCATTCCCACGAGAAGTCCCAGATAGGCATTCGCCGCGCCGAAGACAACCGTTATGACAACACCGAGAATAATGGCTAAAAACGATAATTCCCTCCGCCTCTGCCGCTCCCGTGGGGACCGATTCTCATTCTCCATTTGCGAGCTGCCCTTCAATTGAGGTGCTCTTGAGCATCGTTTTTCAGTGAGATTTCGGTGATTCTTCGCTCATTCTATCCCGACGAGAGGGGGTTTTCAATGACGGATTGCACCGCACCGCGATCGCTCAGGCTCAGGCGGGAGGGGTGAGCATTTGAAATGCCTCAGTTACGTGCGGGGCACACAGGCGTCCCGCCCGTGGGAATCATAGGCAAGATGCCCATGTCACGGCAGGCGAGGACCGGGTTCTTCTCATCTCCATCTCTGCGCCTCTGCGTTACCTTCCTCCTGCTTCGTTCCCGCAACTCGTTATGCGCCGGAGAGTGAGCGCTTACATTTTTATCGAAGTTTTTGTTGACATCGCCGGTGAAGGCTTCTACGTTGCTATTAGAATTGTGAATGGGGCCTTCTACCTGCAAGAGTTGGGTACGGGGGAAGGAAGCTTTCGCCCTCTCTGGCGAGCGCCCGCAACGTTAGCATAATTGTTTGCGGGCTGCTTCGGCTCCGAAACTACCTTGTTTGACTGTGAGCGTTGCCGATGAAAACTACACGCCAGAAAGTTCTCCTCGTTGACCACGACAAAAATTCCCGCAGCAGTTGCGTCTCAGCCATTGTCTCCCTCGGCTGTCACATCCTGGAAGCCCTCGACGGCCAGCAAGGCTATGAAAAGTTCGTCGAGGAGGAACCTCACCTCGTCATTTCGGCCCACAGCATGCCAGGCTTGAACGGCGTCGAGATGGTCAGAAAGATCAGGCAAAGGGACAAGGATGTGCCGGTTCTTTTGTTGAGCGCAGAAACGTCGGACGCCCTTGAGCGCAAAGCCACGAAACTCGGAAGCTGCAAGGTGTTGACCCGGCCTTTCTATCCTCGCCAGTTTCGGTCTTTTGTCGAAGCTGCTCTCCCGCGAGACGACGGGGACGGCGGAGAGAGTTCCGGCGGGCGCCATTAGAAAAAGCATCCCGCCGCTCCGCACGTCATAAACCTGCTCCCGTCGGCGCCGTCGCCGCTCAAAAACGCCCTGCCCAAGAACGCCCCCGTGTCGCGGAACTCCAACCTCGCCTCCACCAGAAGCGATGGTGTACAACGGCGCCGGTATTGCCTATAATGCTCCTTCGTGTTGCGAAGAGCTAACTTTAGATTACAGGAGCGAGAATGATGGTTGACTACATCAGGATTATTCCGTGTCTCGACCTCAAGGATGGCAGGATTGTCAAGGGAGTCCATTTCGTTGACCTCAGGGATGCGGGCGACCCAGTCGAGAACGCCAGTGTTTACGAAAAGCAAGGGGCCGACGAGATCGCCATGTTGGACATAACCGCGACGGTCGAAAGCCGAAAAACCGACATGGAAGTTGTGCGAAGGGTCGTGTCGGCGGTGAGCGTTCCAGTGACGGTCGGCGGAGGCATCTCCTCACTGGAGGATATTGCCGGACTAATGGACGCCGGCGTCTCCGCGCTCTCCATCTCCAGCGCCGCTTTTCGGAATCCCGCGTTGGTCTCCGAGGCAGTAAAGCGCTTTGGGTCGGACAAGATTATCGTTGCCATTGACGTTGACCGAAACGCAGCCCTTCCATCAGGCTACGAGGTGTACATTGATGGCGGTCGAACGCCCACCGGCTCCGATGCCCTCGACTTCGCCCGAAACGCGAAGGAGCTCGGCGCAGGGCAAATCCTCCCGACAAGCAAGGCGACGGACGGAACAAAAGCGGGTTACGACCTCGCCATCACACGGGCAATCGCGGAAACTACCGGATTGCCCGTCATCGCCTCCGGCGGCGCAGGAACTCTTGAGCACATGTATCTCGCGGTCGTCGAAGGGAAAGCCTCGGCGGTGCTGGCGGCATCGGTTTTTCACTTCAGGGAGATCTCGATCCCCGAACTCAAGAAATACCTTTCGGAACGAGGGGTGAAGGTTTCGGTGCGCTGAGTTCCTCGTCGGTGGGGCAGGCTCGCTCCCGGGTGTGCGGCCGTATTTCCGTTGCGGAATTCGGATGAATCCTGTGGCCGAGAAGCCCAGCAGAAGCCGGGTTTAAGAGCCCGGGCCGCACGCCAAGCACGGGCTGAAACCTGTGCCTAACGGGGGCCGCTCTCTTGCTCCGAAAGCGAACGGCATATTTGAGATGGACTTGAAACATTTCTCGAGGCCAGCTCGAATAGCGCGGCGTTTTCTCCTTTTCCCTAAGGAGGGCGTGGAGACAGGTTCGAGATTCTCGCACGGGCTGGCTCCAACGACAATTCCGCCACTCAAATGAAGCCACACCCCCCGCCACACATTCTGCTTGGAAATGGGAGACGATTTTGTTAGCGTGCACCGTGAAAATCTGTGCCCCTCACGCTATCGCGAAAGGGGCATGCTCGGTGAGAAACAAAGAATTGAATCGCCCTCGGCGATGGCCAAAATATCAAAGGAGGACAAGATGGACGTCAGTAAGAAAAACGGAAAGGCACACGGTGGACTTTTTCTTATCGCAACTGCGGTTCTGCTTTTCTGTTCGGGATCGTACTCGAGCACTATCATCGAATCTCTCAGCGAGCCGGATTCCAATTACCATTGGACAGTCGCGGGCAGTCCGTATCTGATCTCGAAAAATATTACGGTCTCCGAAAAGGAGCCCTACACCGACCAAAACCACAACGGGTCCTGGGATTCCGGTGAGCCCTACGAAGATTACGATGCTGACAGCCACTACACAGCCTCGCTCGCGCTCACTATCGAAGCAGGGACTGTGGTGAAGGGTGGCGCGGGTTATGTTGACATCACGGTGAGGGGGACTCTGGACGTTCAGGGGACGGCTGCCAATCCTGTCGTGTTCACCTCCTATCGCGATGACGAGCACGGCGGAGACAGCAACGGAGATGGTCCGAGCGTCGGTGAGGCGGGAGACTGGGGCTGCATC
>Ga0315549_1000139_pt1 | contig 83411 bp, 71 predicted proteins | sample SalMarSW160200MG_FD_203101 | JGI IMG/M metagenome (GOLD analysis project Ga0315549, IMG submission 203101) | Salt marsh sediment microbial communities from the Plum Island Ecosystem LTER, Massachusetts, United States - Salt Marsh Sediment SW1601-200 ... | reverse complement strand
GGCATTTTCGCTGCATGGTTTAACTGTTACTTTATAAAGGCCCTGTCTTCGGACAGGGCCTTTTGTTTTTGTGCCTGCCCTGAGCAAGCCGAAGGGTTCTTGATATTTAGCGGTCTGTGAGTAATCGCAGGCCGCTTTTTTTATAAACCATTTCAAGATTTTTCTTTTTAAGTTTGATAATTGCTGCAAAAGTGTATAATTACATAAGTATATGCATATATACTTATGGACTACTTATTAGCGGAAAGGAGATTTGTTATGGTTGATGCAGAGAGGCTGGCAAGAATATTTAAGGTGCTGTCGGTTGATGCAAGGGTTCGCATAGTACAGCTTCTCAGGCGGAAGTCTTTATGTGTGACAGAATTGACTGGACCTCTTGGTATAACGCAAGCTGCAACATCTCAGCATCTTAGAGTTCTCAAAGATGCCGGGGTCGTGTGGTGGCAGAAACGAGGATTTCACGTTTATTACAGCCTCAATAAGAAAAATATTGCACGAATATGTAAAGCGGTAAATGGATTGTTGAACTTAGACGATGAATGAGGGTGTTTGGCTTCGCCCTATATAAGTATATGCATATATACTTATGGAGTGATTCGGCGACAGGAGTTTATTGCTTGGAGGATTCAGTGCTTCAGGCCTGGGAGTAAGTGATTTGGATTGATTGGAATTGGGGGATTGAAGGCGGGCAGGTGCTTTTGCTGCTTGGTTTAACTGTTACTTTATAAAGGCCCTGTCTTTGGACAGGGCCTTTTGTTTGCGCGAAGGGGTAGGTTTAAAGCTGAAATCGGCAGGCGGGGAACAGCCAATTGAAGGAAAACATCGGAGAGGGAGGCTTTTAGGGATACTAAGGGGATATTTTATCGTAAAAATCTTCTTGACAGGAGAGGGGCTGGCAGATAACGTACAGGTGCCTTTTTCGACCTGACCTGCCGAGTAAGATGTGGAAGTAGAGGAGCGTATGCTGGTGGTCGCGGCAACTCGTTGGGGGGAAATCCAAGTGGTAAATATCGACGCTGGTCTTGCGCTAAGCGTGAACGTAGGTGAAATACAGGAATTTGTGAGAGGGTAGTAAGATGGACGGAAGAAGAGTTCTAAGTATTTGGTCGGCTGCTTTTCTGGTTATGTCTTTGGTCGTGGGCCGGGCCTGCGGGCGGACTATTTACGTGGATAGTAACGGCAGCGGTGATTTCGAGAGCATTCAGGCGGCTATCGAAGATGCAAACGATGCGGATGAAATCGAAGTTTTGCCCGGTATGTACGACGAGGTTATTAATTTCAACGGCAAGGCGGTGAGGCTTTACAGCGAAGCAGGGGCGAGTGTTACGATCATCGACGGGACGGGGCATTATCACGTTGTTCAGTGTGTAAGCGGTGAGGGGCCGGGCACGGTGCTGGAGGGTTTTACTGTCACGGGGGGCAGCGCGACGGACAGTTATCCCGACGACCGAGGGGGAGGTATTTATATCGCGGGCAGCAGTCCGACAGTGAAGAACTGTGCGTTCAGAGACAACACAGCCAGCGATGACGGTGGCGCGATGTGCAACGTGCAGTCAAGTGCAATGATTGCGAACTGCACGTTCAGCGGCAACATCGCTGGAGATGATGGCGGCGCTATGTATAACGAGCAGTGCAATGCTACAGTTATCAACTGCACTTTCACCGGTAATGAAGCCGGTGATGTGGGCGGTGGGATTTGCAGCGTTGACAGCAACATGACGGTGGCCAACTGCATCTTGTGGTACGACTATCCTGATGAAGTCAACGATGTGAACGGCGTGATTGTTGTAACGCACAGTGACGTGGAGGGCGGAACGGGGCAAAGCTGGTTTGGCCAGGGATGTATCGATGCAATGCCTTCGCTCTGGGCGAGTAAAGGAGACCTGTCGTTGTTGCCGTGGTCGCCGTGTATCGACGGCGGTAGCAATGATGCGGCAGATGGGAATGGGACTGATATTGCAGGACTGAGTCGGCTGGTTGACGGTGACTGCAACGGTACAGCGATAGTAGATATGGGCGCGCACGAATTCAGGCATGCTTACATGGGCGACCTGGACCTGAACTGTTATGTGGACCTGGTCGATTTTGCGGTTCTGGCGTTAGCGTGGTTGAGCGAGCCGTTGAGCGAGAACTGGAAATCTGACTGTGATATCAGTGTACCTGCGGACGGTATCATTGATATTGATGACTTAGAGATACTGACAGGAAACTGGCTGGAGTATATGGATACATCTAAAGTCTGCCTTGAACCGAATCTGCTCAAGGATGTCTATGGGCTGGATGCTCGAGGTGCTGCTGATGTTCTCGGTGAGATCTGCGGGATAACTGACAGCATGTTGATGGAGGAGGCTCTGTATGGATGCGGTTATGAGCCATCCGAATATCTTGAGTTCACAGCTGTTGAGTGGGTAGAGAGATTTTCGCCTATATTGTATTTCGACGAGGACCATGAAGGTCTGCCAATGTCTGCGCAAGTTTACTTCGAGACCGTGTTGGCTTTGTACTCGTCATACGACGAACCTGCCTGGTCTGATCCGGCGGGATGGGATGCAGCGAAGTATTATCGCACAATCCAGACTGGGGATGTTGACGGTGATGGTAAGGCTGAGCTGCTGGGGCGCGCTTCGAACGGGATGCTGACGTATAGCTTAAATACAGACCTTTGTCACTGGTACCGACTGGCTTCCGGCGACCCGGCCCTGAGCAATTCCGGGGGGTGGGATGCTGCGAGTTATTATCTTACTATCCAGACGGCGGACGTTGACGGTGACGGCGATGTGGAACTGCTGGCTCGCGGAGCGGACGGGATGCGGACGTATGATTTTAATTCACTGAGCAATTCGTGGAATCTCGTAGTATCGGGTAATCCGGCCCTGACCGATTCCTGGGGGTGGGATGGTGCAAGTTATTATCTTACGATCCAGACGGCGGACGTTGATGGTGACGGCGATGCCGAGCTTTTGGCGCGTGCTTCGGACGGGATGCGGACGTATGATTTTAATTCACTGAGCAATTCGTGGGACCTCGTAGTATCGGGCAATCCGGCCCTGACCGATTCCGGGGGGTGGGATGGTGCGAGCTATTATCTTACGATCCAGACGGCGGACGTTGACGGTGACGGCGATGCCGAGCTTTTGGCGCGTGGTTCGGACGGGATGCGGACGTATGATTTTAATTCACTGAGCAATTCGTGGGATATCGTAGCGGCCGCCAATCCGGGCTTTTCTGATGCCGCAGAGTGGGATGCTGCGAAGTATTATCGCACGATTCAGACGGCGGACGTTGATGGTGACGGCAATGCCGAGCTGCTGGCGCGCGGTTCGGACGGGATGCGGACGTATGATTTTAATTCACTGAGCAAATCGTGGCAGCTCGTAGTGGCCGCCAATCCGCCCTTTTCTAACGCCGCAGGGTGGGATTCTGCGAAGTACTATCTTACAATCCAGACGGGGGACGTTGACGGTGACGGCAAGGCGGAGCTTCTGGCTCGCAGTTCGACCGGGATGCAGACGTATGATTTCAATTTATTGAGCAAATCGTGGAATCTCTTGGTGGCCGCCAATCCGGCCTTCTCTAATGCCGCGGAGTGGGATGCTGCGAAGCATTATCTAACGATTCAGACAGGTGACGTTGACGGTGACGGTAGTGCCGAGCTGCTGGCTCGCGGAGAGAGTGGGATGCGGACATATGATTTCAATTCAGTGAGTAATTGGTGGACGATTGCTACCGAGGATAGAATAGTCTGGAGGCCGGACGTGGATCCGTGGAACGGTCCGTGCGATAAGCCGGGAGTCGAGTCGCTCTGCGGTCGTGATCATTACACGTGCGGGATGCAGAACACGGAATTCGGGACGCTGGTCAACGGAGAGGTGCCGACATACTATAAGGTGGTATCGGATATTGATTCGGCTGTGGACACAGGTCCGAAAGGACGGATTCGCATCGCGTACTGGTGGTTCTATGGATTCCAAGGCCCGTGCAATACAGATTGCCCGGTGCTTGTGTATTGCGGTGCAGACGGCGCCCACCACGGTGACTGGGAGCATATTGTTGTCACTACAGATTCTAACAGGACCCGGGCCGAGGCAGTGACGTACTTCTTTCATGGAGACCGTTACACGAGGATTTTCCCTGACTATCCTGTTGACCCATTCGACATAAACCGGCCTGTTGTCTATGTCGGGAGGTTGTCACATGGAAGCTGGCACAGCGATGAAGTGAGTTGTCTGTGGAGTGGAGAGGCTTATCACTGTTGCGAGTATGCTGACTGCAGGACTCCCGATGGGAATTCGGTATGGTACAACACGTATCAGAATCTTGTGAGCCTGAGAGGAGATGCAGAGCCGTGGTTGACAGCCGATAAGGTAGGGTCAAACTACGAGTACAACGGCAAGGAATACAAAATATCCTATTGGCGCTGGGGGCCACATATCAGTTACTGTGACTGGCAGTTCTTTGGTTGTAGAGATTGGGTGCATACAGATGCATGTGGCACGCATCCGACGATTGACACGCTTGGCTGGGAGATGTCGTCATGTGACGAAACAGGATGTGGTACTGACAGGTGCGTGGTTCCTCACTGGTTTGATCAATATTATCCCACTGACGTTTATTATAATCAGGGCTGGCCGTGGGATTAGCAGCAACCAGACTGAGATAGCTGAGATAAAAACCTGGGACTAAGTCGTAACAAGGTAGCCGTAGGGGAACCTGCAATCAAGATTCTCCGTTTTTTGCCAAAAAACCGTCCCAGTTCGCGTTGTTCCGTGATTCTAAAGTCTTTCCTATACCCTGCACGCTACACCCTAAACCCTAATTTTATGCTTGATTTTTGTTCACAATATGGTACAATACCGGTGTTATTTGATAGAATGTTAACATGGATAAGTTAAGGATCAAATCATTAACCATGAAGCTCATGAAGGAACATGAAGTTTTTCTCTTTAAGCCATACATGGTAAATATAATCAGTGAAATTTGTGACAATTTGTGGAAATTCGTTGTTAAAACAAACCCTTTTTTGAAAAAACGAACCAAATTTTATCCCGCCGAAGCTTCAGCGAAGACGGGCAAACCCAATTTTTATCTCTCCGAAGCCTTGGCAGTCCGGAGTGAAATTTGCCTTTTATTGGATAAGAAAAGGGATTATCCTTATTAAAGCAAAGAATCCTACGAAGGATAAATAATTATGAGATATGCAGGCCTAACGGATGAGCCGGCAAGGATAAAACGGGAACGCGGCAAGGCCCGGGATTTGCGAGTAATGCAGCAATTCACTTCGGAGGCGGCAGCGCGGCAATGGGAAAGGAGAATGCTCGGCCAGGGATACCAGCAGGATACGAGCGGCAAAGGGTGGAAATATGGGTATACCTTTTCAGTGTGAACGTAGTTCATTGGTTATAGTTTAAAATCCGCCGGAGGGACACAAAACCGTGAGGTGGGGAATTAGAAGAGGAGAGATACTTAATACTCGATGCTTGATGCTCGTAAAAAACAAAAACCTAAATTGTTTTTTTGTATCGTTTAATGAATTGTGCGTATTGTTCGGGCGTGTCGATACCGTCGCAGGTGTGTTTTACTTTGGCAACCAGTATCGTATGGCCGTTCTCGATTGCGCGAAGCTGTTCGAGCTTTTCGATTTGTTCGAGTCGGCCTTGCGGCAGGTTAGTAAATTCCAAAAGAAAATCTTTTCGGTATGCATAGATTCCCAGATGCCTTAGATACTGACCGGCTGGGCCGACGCCGCCGGCAGCGCGGTCGTAAGGTATTACAGAACGGGAGAAGTAGACGGCCCTGGAAGGGCCGTCGCTCGTCGCCCGGCCCACGTTGCTCGAAAGGACAAGTTTTACGATGTTAGGGTCGGTGATTTGCTTTTCGGATTGGAACTCAGCGGCGAGGGTGGCCATCGGCGCTTCGGGATTGTCAATCAGAAGCTGTGCAACGGTGTCGATATTGGCAGGGTCGATTTCCGGCTCGTCGGCCTGTAGGTTGACGATAACATCGGAACTTTGAATTTCGAACTTCAAACTTCGAACTTCAAGTACAGCCTGTGCGATTCGGTCTGTGCCGCTGGCACAATCGGGGCTGGTTATTACGCACTCGGCGCCGAAGGTCTTTGCGGCTTCGACGACCTTTTGGTTATCTGTCGCTATCAGGACGGAGCTGGGCAGTTCGGCTTTGCAGGCCTGTTCGTATGTGTGCTGAATGAGGAATTTGCCGGTATCTCTGGCAAGAACCTTATTGGCGAATCTCGTGGATTCGTAACGAGCGGGTATGCAAACTATAACTTTCACGAATCCATATCTCCTCGCCGACAAGCCTTGTAAAATGCGGCGTTTAAGGATTCAGGGACCAGTCTGAAAGCCATGAAAACTCGCCGAGGTCCTATGTCCAACAGGATACGTAGAATAAGAATAACCGGACAGTTTGTCAACCTTGCTATGGCTAAAAAACAATCTTGAAAAAGCTTGCCCTCATACCACCTTGCCGTAAGTGTGAGTGACCCGGTGAACAGGGTTGCAAGTTAATGATTTTCCTTGATTGCAAACCGTTTTTGTGGTAAATTGTTCTGGTTAATACGAATCGGAGGACAAAGTGAAGAGCCCGTTTCCTGTAATGCTGTTTCTTATATGTTTAATGGCGTCATCCCGCGCAGAGACAATTTGCGTTGATTCCGACGGTAGCGGTGATTATCCAACCATCCAGGAGGCAATTGACCGCGCGGTCAGCGGTGATGAAATAATTTTGCTGCCCGGCCGATTTACCGGACCGGGCAATTTCAACCTCGACTTCAGAGGAAAAGCAATCACAGTAAAAAGTTTAGACCCCCGTGACAAATACTGCATTTGCAAAACTATCATTGACGCACAGGGACAAGGGGTCATTGCAAGGTTCATAAACGACGAGGGTCCGGACACAATTTTCGAGGGATTTACCTTAGGCGCCGGTGATATTCACCGCGACCTCCGCGGCGACCCGGGTTTCTTCGAGTTCTCAATGAAGGCACGTCCCACAACTCGGTGCCTGCGTAATGAGCCGATAGAAATTATAAAGACGAGCGAATGCGAGATTTCTGATAACAACTACATTTGCCCCGGAATAAACAGTCTATCAAGTGGACTGATTTGGGACGGTCTGAATCCTTTCCTGCAGCCTGTAAACACAACCAACTATTACGGTAGCGGTGACGTCAACCTGGATGGACAGTTAACTGCAGCCGATGCGATAGAAACTCAGAAAATCATAAACGGTGAGAGTCCAAGCAACATTCGCGCAGACGTTAATGGTGACCGCATAGTAAATAATGCCGATCTGGACCTGCTCAACCAGGCGCTGTCCGGAGGTACACTCGGCGCATGGTGGAATCAGCTTACCACAAAACAACAGCGAAACGTTTGGATTAACAAATTTATGTCTTTAGACAGGACCGATGAGCATATTTACTATTCAAGCTTTTTTGTCTGTCACCATTTCGCGTACCAGACGTATGTCCACGGTGCATTCGAACGCTACGACTTTGCCGAGGAAAGTACGGAATATGACGGCGGACAGACAATTTATAATCTTCCGGTCTACTATGTGGGTGTGGAATCGCCGACCAACCACGCCATAAACGGTATCCTTGTCGGGAACGACCCGCTTGATTTCGGCGACTGGCGGTTTCTGGAGCCTCAAAATGATACTGATGCAATCCCGGGCGGCTGGAACATGCGGTACGGCAGTGAGGTCTGCGTCGGAAATTCATACAATGGTCAGGGAGATATGGTCCGTTTCAATATCGATGTAAACGGCTGGACGCTGACTTACATCAATGAAGATTTTATTCTCACTCGTCCTGAACCGGATACAAGTGAGCCGGACAACCGCAGGGACTATTGGCATCCAGTCATCATTCCACACGGCGGCACAGGTTTACTCTTTTTCGAGGAGATGCGAGAGGATATGTCCCGGACCACAGATATTCACGTAACGAACGTATCAAAGCTCGATTATGACGAAGTCCCTGCTATCACCGGCCGGTTCCATTTTTCAAGGCTGTTAAATGTTACAAGAGCTCCTAACGGCTCGATTCATTTGTTATTCGAGTCCAAATCCGGTACCGACCAACAGAATCTTTTTCACGGAATTTATGACCCGGTCAACAACAGACTCTCTGAAGTCTCACAGGTAGATGTAAACCAGCCGCTGCGCCTTGCAACAATGGGCCGGATTGAAGTCTCTGACAATAATGAAGTTTATGTCTTTTGGTTCGAGAACTACGGTTTCTCCGGCTCTTACGAGATGGGAATTCACTGGACAAAGTTAACCGAAACGGGCTGGCAGACACCACAGCTTCTGACTGGTATGACGCGGCAGAATAAAACCGGTAACGGGTTGAACCGAAATTTTGCCTGGCATACGTTCGACACTGAAATTATGAATGACGGACGAATCATACTGATTTATCTTGAGGCAGAGATACCGAATATCTGCATCACCCAGTTTATTTATGACGGAACCTGGACCAAGACAATAATTGAAGAGACAGGCTGGAGCTACAGTGCTCAGGGTCTTGACATATGCAAAAGCAGGGATGGGACAATACACCTGGCATATTGGATTGGTGATGAACCTGATATATGCTATATGGAAGGAGATGACCCGGTAGAAGGCCGCGGAGACGTTTACCACAGGTATTTCGACGGAACAAGCTGGAGCAGCCCGGTTCTTATCGACAACACCGGCCAGGCCAGCGTGGTTCGCTTAGCAGCCGGGTGCGACAATACGGTATATATGATATGGGAACGGCGCGTAGATGATACCGTCGATGCGGTGTGGAATTTTTTCAAGGACGGCGCATGGCATCAGAATGAAATAATCCCCGCACCGGAATCTTTTGATATATGGTATCCCACAGTCACGGCGCTGGCTGACGGCAGGGTCATAGTATCTTATTCGGCAAGAAACGACGATCTGGTCACAATTGGAACCAACTTCTTAAAGAGTTTCGATGCGGACTTCGACCTCGACGGGAAAGTAAACTTCTCAGATTACTGCATGCTTTCAAGAGCCTGGCTAACAGAACCGCCAAACCCCCTTTATGACCCGGTATGTGATATCTCCGCACCGGCAGACCAAATTGACTTAAATGACCTCCGGGCATTCGTGCAGCAGTGGCTGTGGGGTTATTCGCCGATTACCTTCGTAGCCGACTTTAACGGTGATTTGAAGGTGAATTACCTCGACTACGCGTTCCTGGCACAGGCATGGCAAAGCCAGCCGGGCGATGCACATTGGCAGTGTCTCTGTGACATAAGTGGTCCACCTGACGATAAAATTGACCTGTGGGACCTGCATATTCTCTGCAGCGCGTGGCTGCAGGTGCCATTACAGGAACCTGAGTACTTCGAGGAAGACTTTGAGACGGGCGATTTTTCCCGTCATGACTGGCAGCATCCGGACATTGCCCCCTGGAGCGTCGTTTCCGACGAGGCGGGTCAGGGTAATTATGCCGCCAAATCGGGAGTTATCACACACGACCAGACAAGCAGTCTTGAAATTGAGGTCGACTGTACAGGGACTAAAATCATTTTCTACAAGAAAGTATCCAGTGAAGAATATTTTGATTACTTACGTTTCTACATTGATGGAGTAAAAAAGGCCGAATGGAGCGGCGAGCAAAACTGGACACAAGAATATTATTCAATCAGTCCCGGGGAACACACATTCAAGTGGTCCTACAAAAAAGACCTTATTGACTCCGAAGGTTCCGACTGTGCGTGGATTGACCATATACAAGTACAAAAATAGCTTAAATAATCTTCGAGGCCCACAAAGTTTTAGGTTTGGCGCGCCTGTATTTTCTGCCGGCAAGTAAAGAGCGCGGCGTTTAAGGATTCAGGGTTCTATAGCCGTGACAATCAGCTAAAGTCCAGGTTCAACAGGATAGAGACAACATTTGGTTCTGTCAACTGCCCGTTAGTTAATAAGTCGAAGGGTCTTGTCGGCGGCGTATTTACGAACGTTCTCGATTTCTTCCGGGGTGGGTCTGCGATTTATAAGTGTATGCTCGCCGGCCTTGTAGCAGGGCCGGTACTGGTCCATAACGTTTATGGCTGCCTTTGCCGAGACCCGCTCAGCCAGGAAGTCGATAATCTCGAAACTGCCGGCCTGGTTGTTGGGCAAAACGAGATGGCGTACAAGCAGTCCGCGTTTGGCCAAGCCGTTTTCGAGCTGCAAATCGCCGACCTGTCTGTGCATCTCAATTACCGCTTCGCGGCTTACGCGTGGGTAATTGCCCGCGCCGGAAAGCTCCAGTGATACGGCTGATTCGGCGTACTTAACGTCCGGCATATAAATATCGATGAGCCCTTCAAGCAGTCTGAGCGTTTCGACCGAATCGTATCCTCCGCAGTTATAGACTATCGGCAGTTTGAGGCCTTTTTTGCGCGCCAGCTCTATAGCGGCGGCGCAGACCGCTGAGACGTGCGAAGGCGTGACGAGGTTTATATTCACACAGCCCATTCTTTGCAGGTTCAGCATCGTTTTGACAAGGTCGCTGACGCCCACACTGCAACCGCCTTTGTGATGGCTGATTTGGTAATTCTGGCAGAACACGCAGCCGAGGTTACATCCTGAAAAGAAAATCGTTCCTGAACCGCCTGTTCCGACCAATACGGATTCTTCGCCGAAGTGCGGTCCGACGGAGCTTATCAACGGCTCGATGCCTATTCCGCAATAGCCCAGCTCGCCGTCGAGGCGATTGACTCTGCAGTTACGCATACAGAGAATGCAGGGATTCATCATTGACCAGAGTTTCTGCACGGCCTTGCTGCATTGCTCAATTTCCGCAGTCGAATCACTCATGATTACCTGTCTCAATCAGGGCCCGGTCAATACATCAGGCGTAATCATCCATTCAATTTGCCAGCCGGTATCCTTATCATAATTCAGGCACAGTATTCCGCCTTGCCGGAACCGTACGGTGTTTACGGTCTCGCTGCCGCTGAGCAATTCCGAAGCCAGCCTGCCGAGAAACGGCATGTGCCCGACAACCATAATATCGCCGTCAATTTTAGACAAATCCTTCAGAAGTGCAGTAATTTCATCATTTGGATTGATGTCGTCCCGTTCGCGGAGGCCTTTTCTTACCTTTACAGTCTTTGCAAGAATCATGGCTGTCTGCACGGCGCGGCTTTTTTTACTGTGCCAGAGGTAATCAACTGTAATTTTAAGGGGCCTGACGAAGTCGGCTACTCGCGCTACATCCGCCCGGCCTTGTTTGCTTAAAGGCCGGTCTGGATTCTCGTCCTTCGAAACTGCATTGCCGTGCTGAATGAGGTACAAGTTCATTTTGGCCTCTATTATACTATGAGCATCGCATCTCCATACGAATAAAAACGGTAGCGGTTCTGGACTGCATGACGATAGGCAGCAAGAATATTATCCAGGCCGGCAAAAGCGGCAACCAGGGCCAAAAGCGTCGAACGGGGCAGATGAAAATTGGTAATCATCGCATCGACAATTTTGAAGTCATAGCCCGGCATTAAGAAAAGGTTGGTCTTGCCTCCGCCGCTCTTGACCTGCCCATTCTCAGCTACGCTCTCCAGCACCCTGACGCTGGTCGTGCCGACGGCGATAATTCTTCCGCCTGCCTTTTTGGTCTCGTTGATTATATTCGCATTATCTTTATCGATTATGAATCTCTCGGAATGCATCCTGTGCTGTTCGAGTATCTCGGCAGTTACCGGTTTAAAAGTCCCGGGGCCGACGTGCAGTGTTACGGAGGCGAAGTTCACACCTTTATTTCTGAGCCGGTCAATCAATTCATCCGTAAAATGCAGCCCGGCCGTGGGCGCTGCAACGGCGCCGTCAGCGCTTGCATAAACCGTCTGATATCGCCGCCGGTCGAGCTCGTCCTGGCCGAGGTCGCTGACCCTTTTTATGTAAGGCGGCAAAGGAGTGAACCCGATTCGCTCAAGAACAGTCTGCAAATCATCACCGCTTTGGACCTGCAAGAGGCACTCGCCTGTGTCGGTCTTTTCCAGTAGTTTGCCTGCGCAGCAATCAGTGCCCGTTCTGTCTTTAATAAGAATTTCCTCATTGATTCTTAGTTTGCCTGCGCCTTTGAGCATTACCCGCCAGAGGCCTGTTTTTTCTTCATTCAGGAACAGGCCTTCGAGTTTTCCTCCGGTTTTTCTGTGCGCAAAGAACCTCGCGGGCAAAACCTTCGTGTCGTTAGTGACCAGGCAATCATCTTTTGAAAGATATTGGCCGACAGAACCGAATTTTCCGTCAGTTAAGGCGCCGTTAGTTTTGTTCAGGACCAGCAGTCTCGATTCACCGCGCACCGGGCTTGGCTGCTGGGCAATAAGCTCGGCAGGTAAATCGTAATCGAGTCTGTCCGTTCGCATATTGACGTCTTTCGGCCGGTTACCGGCACAATAGAAACAAGAGGCAAAACACCCCTGACAGGTTCCGACACAACGAAGTTATCAGACCTGCCGCCAAAAACCAAAAAAATTTTTCACGAGCTGCGCTTCGCAAAACAGGTTTTGAAAATTTGGGCAGAAGTCGTGCCTTATTGAAACCGATTTTCACAATGTTGAACAATATTTAAGACCTCAGGAGTTGTGAAAATGGTCTCGCGTGATAATTTCGAGCAAACCGCCAGCACAATAGCCCAGCTCAACAGAGACCAGCTCACCACCCGCATTAAGCATTTCAGAGGCCGCTTCAAGCTCGATTTCAATGCCAACTATCTTGCCAGCCAGAGCGATGACCGCCTCCGCCACATCCTTCTGGCGGCGGTAATGACCAAAAAACACCATAACTAACCCAAGTCCGTCCATTCCGACGGCCTTTATGTATCCTACGGCTATGCCTACGACGACGCACTGCTGTACTCATATAACAACAATACCAGTGAGGTTACGCAGGTCTGGATAGGCGATATATACGAGGAAAAGGGTGATAAGGTCCTATGCCACGTCTATGCTGGTGATAAGCTCATCTGCACCTTTGAACCTGCCGACTCCTGGATTGCCTTTTTAGACAGGCATCCTTACCTGAAAAAGACTCACGCCCTTGCAGGCGTTACATATGCAGGCCTATTCGGGGAAGGAAGGGCCCCGCTTACATTGCTCGGATTCGGCATCCTGGCCGGCGTTTACCTTGGCATCAGGCTCAGGCGTGATGAGCACGGCGGTTATTTATTCTTCTATCGCAGCCTGTATCGCCAGTTCTTCAGCCTTGTCATTATTGCCTCGGTCTTTGTCGCTTCAGCGCCCGAAATGGCCTACGCAGGTACGCCCGTTTACGACAATCCGATATTCTATTATTACCACTCTGACCACCCGCCTATGTCCCGATAAAAGACATCGGGACTACGGCGGGCAAGCTTAGGCTCATCCAACATAATGACCGACGCTGACGGCGATTTGGTCCAGCATTACGGCTATCCCGATGTATCGGGATTCGGCAATGAAAGATACCAGAACAACTCGCAAGCCTTTAGCGTAACCAACCGCTACACCGGCCAATACTCAAAGTGGACATCTCTTTTTTCGTGTGAAATTTTTTGCCTGCCGGCTCAACTACCGGCTATACCTATTTTATTTCCTACTCACCATTTCAGGACTGCGCCGGTGTCGGCGCTGGTGGCCATAGCGGCGTATTTGGCAAGGCAACCTTTTGTTATCCTCGGCGGCGGGGCCTTGAAGTCTTTCTTTCGCCCGGCAAGCTCTTCATCCGAAAGCTGTACGCTAATCTTATTATTCGGTATGTCTATTTCGATGATGTCGCCGTCTTTTAATAATCCTATCGGACCGCCCACAGCCGCTTCCGGGCTGACGTGGCCGATGCAGGCGCCTCTGGTTCCGCCGCTAAACCGCCCGTCGGTAATAAGCGCGACCGACTCGCCGAGTCCGGCACCCATAATATAGCTGGTGGGCGATAGCATTTCCTGCATACCGGGGCCGCCTTTGGGGCCTTCGTAGCGAATCACCACTACGTCACCTTCTTTGACCTTTCCGCCGAGAATACCTTCGCAGGCCTGTTCCTGACTGTCGAATATGACCGCGGGGCCTTTGTGGCGGAGCATTGACTCGGAGACGCCGGCTGATTTGACCACGCAACCATCCGGAGCTAAATTACCACGAAGTATCGCCAGGCCGCCCGTTTTGGAATAAGCCTGAGCCAAAGGCCGAATACACTTCTCGTCCTTGATTTTAGCAGAAGCGGTATTCTCACCGATGCTCTTGCCCGTCACAGTAGGGCAATCAGTATTGAGCAGGCCGGGGACCTTACTGATTTGGTTCAGTATTGCGCTGATACCGCCGGCGGCGTCAACATCTTCAATGTGATAACTGCTCGACGGTGAGACCTTGCAGATATTAGGGCACCTCCTGCTAATGCCGTTAATACGTTCAAGGCTGTATTCAATCTCCGCTTCGCTGGCTACGGCTAAGGTATGCAGGACGGTATTTGTCGAGCCGCCCATAGCCATATCCAGCGCGAAGGCGTTGTCAATCGACTTGACGGATATGATATCGAGCGGCTTGAGGTCCTGCTCAATCAATCTCAGAATCTGCCGGCCGGCCTTTCTGTACAGCTCCTGACGATTCGGGTTCACGGCCAGTATTGTTCCGTTGCCGGGCAGTGCCATTCCAATCGCTTCGCACAGGCAATTCATCGAATTGGCGGTGAACATGCCCGAGCAGCTTCCGCAGCCGGGACAGCCTGTATGCTCTAACTGGTTCAATTGCTGCTCAGTAATTTTGCCGGAGTTAAATTCGGCGACACCTTCGAATACGCTTATCAAATCTACTGCTGTTCCATCTTCTGTTTTGCCGGCGGCCATCGGTCCTCCGGAGACAAATATGGTCGGGATATTCAGCCTGACCGCGGCCATCAGCATACCCGGTATAATTTTGTCGCAGTTAGGAATACAGATAAGCCCATCGAAGCAGTGTGCCCGTACCATAGTCTCAACCGAGTCTGCGACGATTTCGCGAGAGGCCAGCGAATACTTCATTCCGGTATGCCCCATTGCAATGCCGTCACAGACGGCAATAGTATTGAACTCGAAAGGCACACCACCGGCCTGGCGGACCGCTTCTTTGACAACCCGGGCAACCTCGTTGAGGTGCACATGGCCGGGCACGACTTCACAGAAGCTGTTTGCTATCGCAACAAAAGGCCTGCCGATATCGCTGTCCCGAATGCCGCAGGCGTGCAGCAGGGCCCTGTGCGGCGCCCTCTGGAAACCTTTCTTTACTGTATCACTTCTCATACGGTTCCTTTCCACATAGTCCCACTAAAAACGCTCATTTTAGCGACTCCTGCGGCACCAATAAAGGAAAATCGCCTTGTCTTGAAATGGGCCTGCTGTATAATTGCACTGTTAAACCGGTAACGCCGATTTTTTTTGGAGAATGCTATATGCAAATACACAAGTCATTCAGTATTACCCTGGTCCTGTACTGCTTGCTGCTGTCGGTAACCGGCTGTGTCGAACCGTCCCAAAAGACTGAAGGAGTGTTTCTGAACGTTGATTTTAAGCAGGGAGAAACATTACGATACAGATTCGAATCCGAACGTAAAGTTACAACGGACTGGGCGCCTGAAAAGCAGGATGCCAAATCGAAGAAGAAGTCAACCGAGTCTGTTGAGACGGTGGTAGCTTACGAGCCCATCGAGGTGAATCCTTATGGACTGACCAAATTAAAGGCGACCTTCGAATCGATAAAAGCCGTCAAGAGCGGCGGCCGAGACAGGCAGGGTGACGCCGTCGAAACACTCAAAGGCAAGAGTTACACTTTCAGCGTCGGGGCCGACGGGAAAATCCACGACAAGAGCGAGCTCGTTAAGCTGCTTACTGCCGCTTCCAAGGCAGCCTTTCGAAAGGAAGGCGGCGGAACTAAAGACCCTGACCTGCTCGACGACGTCCTGGCTACACAGTGGTATTTATGGGATTCACTAAGCAGCATCGAAAAACCTTCTAAGGGTGTAAAAGTCGGCCAAACATGGGAGTCACATATTCTGGTTCCTACTTCGATGGTCCTTCGCAATGACCGCAACGTGACCTATCAACTCGCCGAAGTGCGCGAGGGTGAGCTCGGGAAAGTCGCTGTAATAAAAAGCACATATGCGATGACCGACGCTAAATCCGAGGCTCCGCTTCCATACGAAGGCAGTTTTCGATTGTCGGGGACGTTCGGCTTTTTCCGTGCCATGTTTAAGGGACTGAGTATAACGAGCCTTGAAGGCAGCGGAGAGGAAATGTTCGACATAAACGCCGGCAGGGTTAATTCCAGCGAGCAAAGTTATAAGTTTACAATTAAACCGAACGCGGCGCCTCTGCCCGGAGCCGACCCCGTAATCTATATCGACCAGAAGATAACCATGAAATTCGTCGGGAACCGATGATAAACATAATTCAGTGGAGATAAACACCTTGCAGAAAGGGAATCTGTGGGCGCCGTGGCGAACGAAGTATATACAGGGCCTGTCAAAGCCCGGCGGTTGCTTTATCTGCGACTATTTAAAGAGTCCCGATTGTGACCGGGACAACTTCGTTCTGTGGCGGACTGAAAAATCAGTCGTTGTTCTTAACCGTTTTCCATATAACAACGGCCATTTACTTATCGCCCCTGTTCGACACATAGGCGATTTAGAACAGGCCGATGAAGCCGAACTTTTGGAAATAACAAAGCTGATTCGAGAAACGCAAAAAGCGCTGTCTTTGGCTATACGGCCGCACGGTTTCAATATCGGGATGAACTTCGGCAGATGCGCAGGGGCGGGACTGCCGGAACATATGCACGTGCACGTCGTGCCCCGCTGGGACGGCGACACGAATTTTATGAGTGTCTGCAGCGATACAAAGGTGATAAGTCAGTCTCTTGCAGAACTTTACCAGCTACTGGTAGAAACCTCACAGAAGCACTCTCTGCCCAAACTATAATATGTCGGAACAAATTGCAGATTACGCTGTAACGGGAAAAAACACCAGAGGACGAACGTTTCCCGACAGGCCTCACCCTTACCGCAGCGACTTCGACCGCGACCGCGACCGGATTATACACAGCGAAGCCTTTCGACGGCTCGAAGGTAAAACCCAGGTTTTTACGCCCGGCCTGAATGATAATTACAGAAACAGACTGACCCATAGTATAGAAGTAGCCCAAATCGGCAGGACCATCGCAAGGAACCTCAATCTCAACGAGGCTTTGACAGAGGCGATATGTTTGGCCCACGACATCGGTCACCCTCCGTTCGGTCACACGGGTGAAAAAGTGCTCAACGAATTGATGACTCCCTTCGGCGGTTTCGAGCACAATCGGCAAACAATGCACATCGTCGATTTTCTCGAACGGCCTTACCCTGATTTTAACGGTTTAAATCTGTTGTATGAAACCCGCCTTGGTTTGGCCAAACACTTTAGCCCCTATGACACATCCACCGATAAAACTTTCCCCGAAAAGAATTGCTGCCTCGAAGGACAAGTTGCCAGTATCGCCGACCGTATTGCATACAACTGCCACGACCTTGAAGACGGTATGCGGGCGCGCGTCATAGAATCGGAACAATTAAACGACATTGAAATTTTCACAAATGCCCAGCTTCAGATTCAGGCCGATACAATCGACGACTATGTCGTCAGGAGGACAAGGACCGCAAAGGCCATCATCAACAGTCTGGTTGGTGACTGCATCGAAACCAGCCGTCGTAATCTGGGCGAGTCGAATATAAAAACCCTCGACGATGTTTATACCGCAGATGAAAACCTCGTAACGCTCTCGCGGGGGTGTCATGAACAGCTCAGCAGTCTTGAGAGGTTTCTTCTTGAGAATTTGTATATGCACGACACTGTCAAAGCCGAAGCACGAGTTCGTGAACATCTCGGCTCGTTGTTTGCCAGGCTGTGCGAAGAACCACATAATATGCCAAAGTTTTTCCAGGGCCTCAGCGAACATCAGCCTCTTCAGCGCTGTATATGCGACTATGTCGCAGGAATGACCGACCGATACTGCCTTGCGAAGGTTGAATCGCTGCCACATTAATCGCCGCATAGTCTTTGACTTAGACCACTTGTTAGCTTATTGTTTTCGCCATGAAACGGCTTTTTACATCCTGTTTCGGACTTGGGTTATTGCCGTTATGTCCCGGTACATTCGGGTCACTGCCTCCGGCGATTTTCTTTCTGCTGCTGTCCTTTCTGAATGCTCCGGCAATTTTCATTTCGGTCCTGATGGCTTTCTGGGCCGTTGCCGCGTCTGTAATATGCGTTGCCTTTTCGCCTGCTGTAATTGTCGCTACCGGCAAACAGGACCCTGGCGAAATAGTAATCGATGAGCTTGCCGGCCAGTGCATTGTCTTTGTCCCGGCTGTGTTTTTTTCGGAACTAAGTCCGCTGCTGGTTGCAGGATTCGGCTTTGTCTTATTCAGACTTTTCGATATTGCGAAGCCCTTTCCCATAAAAAAACTGGAAAAACTGCCCGCCGGATGGGGCATACTTGCCGATGATTTACTGGCGGGCGTTTACGCAGCAGGTGTGCTGCTGTTTATATCGAGATTCGTCAGCCACCTGTACCCGGCGATTGATTAAACAGATGTCAGAAAATTACTCCGTACAGATAATAAAGAAACTCACGCAGCGATTCGCAGAGACGAATCTGCATCGGCCGATGCGCGTGAATCGTTACGACGACGGTGACGAGCTGACTATTGATGCGACGGCGGTTGAAACCGCAGAAAAGATTAATTTGTCTGTTTTAATCGAGCGATTCGTCGGAGGCGGCTACGCAGGCCAGGTCTATAAAGTCAAGGTCACCCGGATAGACGGCAACGCACCGGCTGGGCTCGAGGTCGGCGGGACATACGCGATGAAGATACTCGTGCCGTCTTCGGGTTTCGGACGTCTGTTTCGCAATGCTCTTTACCGGATTGGATTTCAGGGTCCGTTTCAACAGCAGGTCAATCCAACGGCGGCAAGGACAGGCGCACTTTGGCAGAAGTTTATCCGCCGGGCCGCTAAAATTCGCTTCGGCAATGAGGGCGCAGTAAAAAACGTCCACGCTACGTTCACGGACAACACACTCGGCAGCTGCGGCGAAATCAACGACTGGATTGACGGGCGCACGTGGCGGCTTGAAGTTGACGACCGTATGGATTATCTGCGACTGTACGAAAAAGGTCGTGCCATCGATAACAGCAAACTCGGCTCAATCGAATATCGAACCAAAAAGGAATTCATGGCCGAGTTCGTAAACCTTCTGCACGAGCTCGGTGCGTATGAGTTCGCCCGCCAATACGAGTGGTCCACCTGCAAGAGTCAACCGAATACGCTTAAGCTCGAAAGTACGGAGGCCGACCCGACCTCAGGGCTTGTCGCAGTGGATTTTCGGGCTGGTCTGACGCTGCTTCCTTTTTTGCCGATGAGTCCCGGTGATTTCAAGCTAATCGGCCAGGGCTTCAAGCGCGGCTCAATCGTTCAGTTTGACCGCGGCGACGTTGGCAAGCTTCAGGCCTTCGTCGAGTCGCACGGCGAACAGTTCGCAGAGATGACCTCTATGCTCGACGAACTTAAGGCTGCTGAGAAAATCTATCGCAATAGTGTCCCCGATATAACGCACAATCATATCCGGCTCTTATATGATGGTCGGCTGTGGAGCACGATTTTCGATTCGGCGGTTACCGGCTGGCGGACGCGAAATCTAATCGACGAGCCGCACGAAAACAAGTTCCGCAACAGCAGGTTTCTTACGTTTGTATTTTGTCTGCTCGGTTTGGTCCCGTTTCTCGGCAAGCTCGTCCGCCGTTTCTGGGCCCAGCCGAACTGGCGAAGGCATTATTATTCGATGCTCACAAACGCAGGTTACCTCGGCAGGGCGATACGCGGCAGAATCTGTGAAAGGCTCATTACATGGCACCGTGCCGGCCGAATAAGCGAACGAAATGCGCAAAGAATCGCAGAAGCAAACTGGCGATTCTTCTGTCACCTGCCCTTTTCAATACTGCCCGCCGGCCTGCACCGCTTCCTGACGGACTTTCAGTTCTTCAAAGATAAGCTTCACTTTATTTTCGTCAGGCCGATTAAGCTTTATTTCAGCGCCCATCTGCGCGAGCAGTGGCTGCATGATATGGTAGCAGAAGGGAAGAAAAAACATATCCTTACCGACGCGGACGCAGATACCATTCTTTCTCAATTGAATGAGCCATACATTCAGCGTTACCTGATAAGTCTTGTCGTACATCTAATGACGCTGCCCCTGACGCAAATCGTTTCTCTAATTGTAGCCTGGATTTACTATCACCGCACGGGCGATACGCTCGGGGCCGGCGGAATATTGGTATTGTTCCAGATAATTCCCATATCGCCCGGCTCACTGGCCCGCGGCCTGTACGCAGTCGGCATCGCAACATACGACCGCAGCTTCAGAGACTATAACATTGCTGTCTTTTTGAGCTTCTTTAAGTACGTAGGTTATCTGGCCTTTCCCATCCAGATGACATATCGCTACCCGGCGCTGGCGAGATTTATGGCAAGTCACTGGGCCACCGAAGCCGTTCATATCGTCCCTGTCTTCGGCGAACGCGGCGCCCTTCTGGAGCACTGGGTCTTTTGCCTTTTCTATAACTGGCCGCTGACTATCCGCCGACGAATAGCGGCACGCGCAATACTTCGACAGAGGCAACCTGTTCGCTATTGGCACATTACTGTTTGTGCTTTGGCTGCCGCGGCGGTCTTCGCTTTGGCTGACTGGATTTGGTTGAGCCAAAGAGGTTCTATCCCCACGTTGCGAAGCATTTGGTACGCCACGGCAATCCTGCCGGCCCTTTGCGGCTGGGCGGTGACTGTGTTTGCCGGGGGCATGCTGCTGTGGAAACGATTTATTTCGGCGGCGGCTGCCGGCGTTCTGGCGGGACTTTTTTATACCATTGCGACCGCTCTTGTTATCAACCTGTCCGGTTCTGACGTCGTCATGTCGGCCCGCTGGCCGTTTAGACTGTTCTTTTTTGCCGTCTTTGCCTGCCTCGGAGCAATCATCACCGAGCTGCGATTGTCCGATGTTGAACTGGGATTAACTCAGGCTAAAAATTGAGTCATACTGTTTTTTATCCGCGATTGCAATGCCAGGTAAATTTTACTTTGTTGTACCAATCGAACTGCTATCATAACCATTCGTAATTTACAGACACAGGTAATTGCCTATGGCTGAGCAGGCCAAACATATTGTAGACCTCGTCAGCGCGACAAGCTGTGCCGTGATTGTCGCCCATCCGGACGATGAGACGCTCTGGGCGGGGGGTACGATTCTGCTGAACCCGGACATACACTGGACCATAATGACGCTTTGCAGAAAGAGCGACCCCGACCGTGCCCCTAAATTCTTCAAAGCTATCGAGCAGTACGGCGCCACGGGTTTCATGGCCGACCTCGACGACGGTCCGGAGCAGTCGCCGCTGAAACAGACCCTGATTCAGCAGGCCGTACTCGAGACACTACCCACATCCGGGTTCGATATTATTATCACGCACGACCGGGCGGGTGAGTACACGCGTCACCTTCGACACGAAGAAGTCAGCAGGGCGGTCATGGCATTATGGATGAACCGGGAGCTCCACGCAGCACAGCTCTGGACTTTTGCATACGAAGACGGCGATAAGAAATACTTGCCGCGGGCAATCGAAGGTGCTGATATAATCCATAAACTGCCTGAAGAAATCTTCGAAAGCAAAAAAAGAATAATAACCGATATTTACGGTTTCGCATCGGACAGTTTCGAGGCGAAAACCACAGCCGCCAAAGAGGCGTTCTGGCGGTTCGGACAAAATTAATATATTCAAGGGATACGAAAATGAAGGTGCTCGTAATTTACGATTATCCGCCGTCGCCGGCAGGGCTGGCAACCCAGGGCAACCTGATGCACAGGGGGCTTGTGGAATTGGGTGTCGATGTTCACTCGGCCCATTTCGAATCGGCACAGGAAAAGGAATGGTACTACAGGTGGTTCGAGCCCGACCTTGTCCTCGGTGTCGGCTACTGGGGCCATACCCCTTTCCTTGTGCTGCATCCTCAGAGGTACGGCATTACAGCGGTGCCGTGGCTCGTCGCCGACGGGTTCATGGCCAATTACCGCGAGGTGCTCGAGTCTTTGCCTTTGATTCTGGTCACGTCCAACTGGGTAAAACAGGTATATATCAGGGACGGGCTTAGCGGAAATAATATCGAAGTTTTGCCAGTTGGCTGTGACACCGAAGCGTTCATTCCGCGGGACAAGAACGACCCTAAGGTGGTGGCAGTAAGAGAATCGCTCGGTGTGGCACAGGACCAGGTAATGATTCTCACAATAGGCGGCGACGCCACCAGTAAGGGTGCTCAGGAGGTTATGCAGGCACTGGCCATAAATGATATAAAGGCACCGGACTGGAAGTACGTATGCAAGGTATGGCCTCAACCGAGGACCGAGGCACAGAACCTTGTCGATATGCAGTTAGCAACGCAGCTCGGCATCGACAAGAACGTGGTCTATACCACGAACGTCATCAGCAGAAACTTTATGCCTTATTTACTCGCCGCCTGCGATATCTATGCCGCTCCGTCAAGGCTCGAAGGCTTCGGTATGATTCAGGTCGAAGCAGGGGCCTGTGGAAAGCCCGTCATCGGTATTAAGGCTATGGGAATGCTCGATACAATGAGCCACGGAGAAAACGCCTTTCTGGCCGAAGTTGCCCAGGAAATTCTGCTGAGAGAGGCCATTGTCGGCGAAGAATCCGGATACGAATCAAGACACAGGTATGTTTTCAGTGAGCCGAGGATTGTGGACTACCGGGCCAGCGTCTATGACATCGCGGATTACCTGATGAAGCTGATGAACGATGAACAGCTAAGAATCAGGATGGGAAAAGCCGGACGCGAAAGGGCCGTCAAGCAGTTCGATTACAGGGTAGTCGCAAAAAGATTCGTTGATATAGTGACTGAAAAACTCAATCTCTAAGGAAGCCCCCAAACGCCTTCTACTGCGTTTGGGGCGCCCCAAGTGAAATGAAAAAGAGCCTTTCAAACAAAATCGAGCGAGCGAGACAGGCCGCCGTTGAGGTATTGCTTCACAACATGCACGGGCCGTATCGCGGCCTGCCGCGAACCGCCGGCTGGGGCTATCCCGAACCTTACACACGCGATTTGATGATTTCAAGCCTCGGTATCCTGGTCTCGAAGAACAAAAAGCTCATCGAGTCACTCAAACGGGTTCTCGAAACACTCGCAAAGAATCAAACTCCGCTCGGCCATGTCCCGTCACTGGTACACGACCCTGAAGACCGCGGTGCCAGCGATACGACGCCGTTGTTCCTTATGGCAATGGGACTCTACCGCAGGGCTACAGGTCAGATGGGTTTTCTCGACGACGCTGTAGACAAATCCGTGCGATGGATGGAATACCAGAGCCCCTCTAACCGCGCGTTAATTGCGCAGATGCCGACTACCGACTGGCGCGATGAGCAGTGGGTCGTCGGCTACGGCCTGTACGTCAACACGATTGCCTACATTTATCTCAGGCTGCTGGGCGTGGACGACCGCGCCGAGCAATTGCGCCAATATATGGGCCACTTCACGGTAAAGGGCGAAATACAGCATCGCCACGTCCACGAAGGTCTATTACTTCGACATAAGCCTTATTATGCGATGTGGTCTTACAAGGTTTACCGCAGCGAGCGGTTCGACCTTTTGGGAAACAGCTTGGCTATTCTATCCGGCATCGCCCCGCACTCCAGGGCTTGCGATTTGATTGCCTGGATAGAAAGAGAGTGCCTCGCCCTGCGACAAAGCGGTCAGTTAGACAGTGATTTACCGCCTTGTCTTTTCCCATATATAAGGCCGTCCGACCCTGACTGGCGGCCTCGATACGAAAAGTACAACCGCCCCGGTGAATATCATAACGGCGGCATCTGGCCCTTCATTTGCGGTTTCTACATAGCCGCTTTGGTCGCGGCAGGCCGGTATCAGCTCGCAGAAAAAAAGCTCGCGGCGTTTACCGAGCTAGTCAAACCCGCCCGTGCGGTACAGGTCGAGTTCGGCTTTAATGAATGGTTCACCGCCCAGGACCCGAGTCCTCGCGGGCAGGACTGGCAAACATGGTCGGCCGCAATGTATCTCTATGCTGCTGAATGCGTCCAAACAAAAACTACTCCATTGCTCGATTCTCTCCGCCCTGATATTTCACAATTGAACCAGCCGCCCGATGAACAGGCTCCTGCGACACAGCCGGTTACATAGTCCGGCTAAGCAAGGGTAAAAAACCATACTGATTTGCCTAATTTACCCGATTTTGGCTTGCCCAAACGTCGTCTTTCTGAGAAAATGCCCATCTTTGAGTGGTGATTTGGAGTGATTGGAGCGAAATGTCCGGTGATATAAGTTCGTTTTGCGACGATTTTTACCTCGATATGTGCGTCAATACGGAGTTGGAGCTGCCCGAGCAGAGGGATACGATATTAGCCTTCTTCGAACGTATCCAGAAGCAATACCCGCAGATGAACCGTCTGTCTCGTCGCCACCAGAGTGAATACTATCTCGAATCATCCCAAAGCACGGGCCGATACCGCTGGATATGCATCGACTCCGACCGCCTGGCTTGCGGAATGGTCAATCCCGACGACTACGAAGAGGCCTATGCCCAGCACAGATTTATTCTCGAGCTGGCCCCTTATATGCTCAGCCTTAGTCACCTCGATGTGAGTTCACTCGATGTAACGGTTACTATGGACTTTGACTGCCCGGACAATCACGACGAGGTTATAAGTGAAGCGCTGCTGGCCGGCTCGGCCTTTTCCAGCCTGTGGGAGATGCCCGGCGCCAGGCCGATTGGCGTCAGCCCTGTTGTGATTATAGGTCTGTCCGAAGATTCCTGTACACAGGCGCGTATAGGTATCGAGTCCAAGACCAGTATTTACGACCCGCGCAAAGGTAACGACCAGTCAGACCGGGCAATCAGCCTTTCGTTTACCATCCGTCAATACCCGCAGGCCGCGTTAAAATTCGATGCCGTTCGTTCATTCGAGAACCAGTGCCGGCTGCTCGAAGCACTGCTCGAAGAAAAAATTGTGCCGCATTTTGTCAGGCCGCTTATTAACACTATCGCACACAGGAGATTGTCTTGAACGAAAGGGTTTCTTATGGCTGTTGAAGCTCCCTACAGCAAGTACAGAAAAACGAACTGTATTCTTTATATAATTTTGCTCCTGGTCCTGAGTAGCTGGTGTGCTTACGACGGGTACTTCAACGAAAACTGGATTGAAGAGCATACGAACCTTGACGGCAGCCCGAAGGCGTATCTTATTTTTAACCGTCAAATTCCTTACTATGCAGGTGCTGCCGTCGTCGCCATCGCTGTTTTCTGGTTTTCAGTCCGAGACAAAAAGGTCATCGCCGATGAAAACGAGCTTATCATCAGCGAAAAGGAAAAAATCCCGTATTCTTCAATACAACAAATCGACAAGACTCATTTCGATTCCAGGGGTTTTTTCATAATCAATTACAAAAACCAGGACGGCAAGGACGCTCTAAAGGCGCTTAGTTATAAAAAGTACGATAATCTCAAGGCTGTTCTCGAGCACCTGGTCTCAAAAATCACTTGAAATTATCCACCAGCTAAATACAATCTTCGGGGCCGGCAGTTTGTTCCGCCATCTTTTCTTGTGTCTTGTGTCTGGAGTCATTCGATGAATACTTGTATCGTTGGATTACAGTGGGGTGACGAAGGAAAGGGTAAAATCGTTGACATTCTCGCGGAAAAGGCCGACATCGTCGTCAGATACTCCGGCGGCGCAAACGCGGGCCACACCGTCGTCATCGGCGATACGAAATTCGCGCTACATCTTCTGCCCAGCGGCGCCGTCCGGCCGGGGACTACCTGCGTAATCGCCAACGGCGTTGTCGTTGACCCGGACTGTCTGACGGGAGAAATCGATTCGCTTGCCGGCAAAGGTATTTCGCTAAAGGGCAGGTTATTCATAAGTCAAAATGCACATCTTGTCCTCGATTACCACAAAGCTGAAGACCAGCTCCGTGAAAACGCGCTCGGTGAAAATAAAATCGGGACCACCATCAGGGGAATCGGCCCCTGCTACGCCGACAAGGTCGGAAGGACATTCGCGGTAAGAGCAGCGGACCTGGTCGACCTCGATACGCTCAAACAGAAACTTGTAAAAATCGTCGATTACAAAAACAAGGTCTTCGCCGCACTATATAAAGCCGAGCCCCTCAGCGATGGACAAATCTTCGAAAAGTGTGAACTCTACGCGGAAAAACTCGTCCCGTTTATCACCGATACTACGCAGCTGCTGCACAAGGCCATAGAACAGCGAAAATCAATACTCTTCGAAGGTGCTCAGGGGACACTGCTGGACCTCGACCACGGGACATTTCCTTTTGTCACAAGTTCCAACTCAAGTTCGCTGGGGATGAGCGCCGGGGCCGGCGTACCGGCCAGGAACGTAGATAAGTTCATCGGCGTCGCAAAGGCCTATACTACTCGTGTGGGGTCAGGGCCGTTTCCGACCGAACTGGACAATGAAACCGGCTCATATATCCGGGACCGCGGTAATGAATACGGCACCACTACCGGCAGAGCCCGCCGGTGCGGCTGGTTCGATGCTGTCGCAGTGCGATATTCAGTGACCATCGGCGGCATCGACGCTATAGCGCTTATGCACCTCGATACCCTCAGCGGTATCAAGCAGCTCAATATCTGCAAGGCGTATAGAATAAACTCAGAGGATACGGCCTTCTTCGCCTCGGATATCGAGACCCTCGCCAAAGCCGAACCGGTTTACCAAACCGTTGACGGCTGGGATGAAGATTTATCCGGGGTAACCGACTTCGACGACCTGCCGGAAAATGCGAAGCGTTATATTGCCTTAGTAGAGCAGTTCACCGACGCGCCGGTGACTATAATCGGAGTCGGGCCGAAACGCAGTCAGACAATTTTCAGATAAACAACCGAAAGTTGCATGAACCAGAGCTTCGACGAAAAACAAAAAGAAACGGCAAAGCGTCTGGGGATCGCCCCACAGCAAATTCCCAGACACATCGCCATAATTATGGATGGCAACGGGCGATGGGCCAAACAGAAAGGACAATCAAGAGTCTCTGGACATCGCCAGGGCGGCAAAACCGTCGAGAAAATCGCCGTCCACTGTGTCAATCTCGGCATCGAAGCGCTGACACTGTATTCCTTCAGCGTCGAAAACTGGAAGCGGCCCAAGGCCGAAGTCGATGCCCTGATGCACATTTATACCCGGTATCTTGTTTACATTCGGCCGATGCTCGAGCGCAATAACGTCAGGCTTGTTCATCTTGGCTGTCTTGACAACCTCCCGCCGGGGCTTGTTAAAGAGCTGAATAAGACACTCGAACTTACCTCACAAAATACCGGTATGAGACTCGCCTTGGCCCTGAACTACGGCAGCCGGGATGAAATCATACATGCCGTAAAGAGCATCGCCGCCGAATGCAGGAATGGAAAATTGGCGCCCGAAGATATAGACCAGAAATGCTTCAGCAGTCACTTATATACCGCAGCACTGCCCGACCCCGACCTGCTGATTAGAACGGCAAATGAACTGAGGGTGAGCAACTTTCTGCTCTGGCAGATTTCTTACAGCGAATTCTATGTCACGGATGTTTACTGGCCGGACTTTACCGAACAGGAATTAGAAAAAGCCATATTGACCTACTCGAAGAGGATTCGGCGCTTTGGCCAAATCGACGCCCAACTCCAAAAGACCGATTAACAAGACAGTTTCTGTATTATCGACCGATTGGGAGTATGCTTAAACACAGGCTAATCTTCGGAACTTTGATGACGATTTTCTTCGTCGGCGTCCTTCTTCTCGACGGCTATATTGATTTGCCGGCCGGTTTTTCGACAACCGGCGTACCGGCGCGGGCCACTATATTATGCATTCTGATTGCCGTGCTGATTGTCCTTGCCCATCTGGAGCTGTCGAATCTCGCCGCCGCTAAGGGACTGACTATCTTCAGGCCGTTTGCGGTCTTGTGCTCTGTCGCCCTTGCTACTACCTGGTACTGGCCGCAGCTTTTCAATATCGCGGTGGATAAATACCTCGCCGCAGTTACAGCCGCTGCCGTGCTGGGTCTGTTTTTCCTGCAATATCTTTACTTCGGCGCCGCAAAAGTCCTGTCTAACTGCGGAGCAAATCTTTTTTCCATTTTCTACGCCGGTTTGCTGCCGGCCTTTTTTGTTCTGCTTAGAATCGAGAAAGGCATCTGGCCGTTGCTGATGTTAATAGTAGTCATAAAGTGCTCCGATATAGGGGCTTATACAGCAGGGTCACTTTGGGGCAGGCATAAATTCTCGCCGGTAATCAGTCCGGGCAAGACCTGGGAGGGCATGGGCGGGGGGATTGTTTTTGCCGTTGCAGCAGCCGTTTTATTTGCCGCGATTTCTGGTATAATGCCCTGGTTTACAGCGGCGGCCTTTGGGATTGCATTTACGTTTATAGGCCAGCTCGGAGATTTGGCTGAGTCGCTGATAAAAAGGGACGCCGAGCGGAAGGACGCTTCGGCAAGCGTGCCGGGGTTCGGCGGCCTGCTCGATATCATCGACTCGCCGTTATTGGCGGCGCCGTTTGCGTATTTGTTTTTTGCGTTTTTTTGTCGCTGAATAGAGGCAGATTTTGCAGGTAAACGTAAAATTAGAGCCTATCCACAGGAAGCTCGAGCTTTTCGGCCCGGCCGATTCGCATCTCAAGCTGTTGCGCAAGAACCTCGACGTACAAATCACCGCGCGTAATGAAATTCTGACCATCAACGGCCCGGCGGAGAACGTCAACGCCGCCTCCGAGGTCCTTGACAGGATGCAGAAGCACCTCATCCGCAGCGATTCGCTGAGCACGGCCGACGTAAGGCGGTTTATCGAAAAACACGACTTCGACGCAGAAAAGACATCCGGCCAGGCGATAACCGTCTATGCACAGAAAAAAGTTATAGAACCTTCCACGAAGGGCCAGCTCAAATACATCGAGACAATGCTCAAAAACGACATCTCATTCTGCATAGGCCCGGCGGGTACTGGAAAGACCTATCTGGCTGTAGCGGTCGCCGTCTCGATGCTCAGGAAGAAACAGATAAGGAGAATCGTCCTTGCCCGGCCCGCCGTCGAGGCCGGTGAAAGGCTCGGTTTCCTGCCCGGCGACATACAGGCTAAAGTAAATCCGTATCTGCGGCCGCTCTTCGACGCACTCGAAGATATGATGGATTTCGGGCAGATGAGAAAGTTTATGGAGCTGGACATAATTGAGATAATTCCGCTTGCCTTTATGCGCGGGCGCACCCTCAACGATTCAGCAATAATTTGCGACGAGGCACAGAACACTTTGCCGCTGCAGATGCTTATGGTCTTGACAAGACTCGGCTTAGGTTCAAAAATGATTATTACCGGCGATATTACCCAGGTGGACCTTGAAAAAGGAAAGGTCAGCGGCATGGTCGATGCCATCGCTAAACTGCGCCGGATTAAGGGTATCGGATACGTCGAGCTTGTACAGAAAGATATCGTAAGACACAAACTGGTGCAAAATATCGTCCGTGCTTACGGTAAGAAAGTTAAATCCTAAATTCTAATATCGAAACACTAAACAAATTCAAATGACTAAAAATAAAATGTTACAACATAAAACGTTAAGCGGTTGCGGTTTCGAGGCTCGAATCGGTTGCGTAAAGCGTCAGGCGTTGTTTAGTTCGCAGACGACGGCCGTTAGACGAAACGAGCATCGCAGCAGTAAGACGAGAACCGGATTTCATTGATATGCGATTTTTGTTTCTGAAAAAACTCAGTCCGAGACGAACAAAGGTGCGAAAGAGCATCGCCGCGGAACGTGCGGCCAAACGCAGACGATTCTCAGCGCCTCACGTAGTTAATTCCTCACTGATTTGGCTTTTATTTATTGTCCTTGCAATCCTCGTACTTGCCGTGGAGTTCAAACGCCAAATCAGGCTTGTCCCGACAATCGCCGCGGCAGTCGGTGTAATATTGGTCTCGGTAGCCGCGGCCCTGTACATCCGCCATTACCAGGGCCGAATAATTAGAAATCATGCCCGCGCCACCGCTTTGGCAATTCTCTTTGCGATGCTGTTGGCCGTGGCAAGAGCGGGCTTTGTACTAACCGGCCATACCTGCTGGGGGACCGGCACCGCCGCGGTCGCCGCTATTATTTTGTCTATCGCCTACGACCAGCGATTCGCCGTCGGAATGAGCATGTTCTATTGTGTTCTTGCTGCATTTGCAGTCTCAATTAGTGGAAATGCCGACATCAGGCCGTTTCTTATTATGACGGCCACGGCTTATACCTGCTGTTTGTCCCTGAGGGAGGTAAGGACCCGGATTAAACTTCTACAGGTCGGCGTCATCGCTGCTGTTGTCGCAGTAGTAACTTCTCTGGTGCTCGATTTTATTACAACAGATGTCGAATCGCTTCCGGCGTTGGGTGCCGCCGGCTGGCATGGCTTCGCGGCACTGGTGGTAAGTATTATCATTCAGGGCCTGCTGCCGCTTATCGAAAAGGCCTTTCGCATAGTTACAAGTATGACGCTGCTCGACTACAGCGACGCCAATCAGCCTCTGCTAAAACGTCTTGCTATGGAAGCACCGGGGACTTTTAGCCACAGTCTTATGATAGGCTCTATTGCCGAGGCCGCCGCCGAGGCAATCGGCCGAAACGGCCTGCTCTGCCGGGTTGGAGCTTACTATCACGACATAGGAAAAATCAACAAGCCGTCATACTTCGTCGAGAACCAGGTCGGGCCGGCCAGCAGGCACGAAGACCTTTCTCCGGCAATGAGTCAGCTTATCATCTCCGGTCATGTCAAAGACGGCAAGGAAATCGCAAAAGAATACAAGCTGCCGGTCGTCCTGCGGCAGTTCATAGAAACGCATCACGGGACAACACTAATCGAATACTTCTACAACGAAGCCGTTAAGAAAGCCGGCGAGAAGGAACAGCGGCCCAGTGAAAGCGAATATAGATACGAAGGACCAAGACCCCGGACGAAAGAAGCTGCTATCGTTATGCTCGCCGATGCCATAGAAAGTGCCGTGCGCTCACTGCAGGAAATAACACCCGCGAAGATTGAAGCCGTGGTGAAAAACGTCTCTATGAAGCGCATGCAGGACGGCCAGCTCGACCAGTGCGATATGACCTTCAGGGAGCTGGCGAAGGTACAGGCAAGTATGATAAAAACACTGGCTGCTCACTATCACGGCCGAATAACCTATCCGGAGCAACCGGATCAGCCGAGTTCCGAGCAGGACCAGCCGCAGCCGGCCCAGACCCAGCGGAAGACAGATTGATACTATGGGCGACGAAATATCCGACCAGCAAATTACCGTTCAAATCGCTCAGCTCTGCGACAAAGTGGAAGTGAATACCTCCGGGATTGAAAATCTCACCAGGACTATCTGTAAGCATTTCGGCCTGCAAAGGGCCGTTATAAGCATCGCTATTGTCGATGACGAACATATATGCAAACTAAACGAGCGATTCCTTAAAGACAAGCAGAACACCGATTGTTTGAGTTTCGACCTTTCGGACGGTCAGGAACCGAACGAAAAGTGTTTCGAGATAATTGTAAACGCCGAGCTGGCCGCCCGCCGCGCCGAACAGATGGAACATTCGCCGCAGGCCGAGCTTGCCCTGTATATCACTCATGGTCTGCTCCACCAGTTCGGATACGACGACCGAACTGACGAACAGGCCGAAAAGATGCATAGCGCAGCCGAACAGATACTTCAGCAACTCGGTTATGACTTTGTGTATAATTGATTCTTAAGGTAAAATGTGGGCCGTCTCAACTTAATCGACAGGACGTATGAAAGGATAAGATGTGGGTTATATAGGCTGGACAATACTGGCCGTTTGTCTGCTTTCGATAGGCAGTCTTTTTTTCGCCATCAACGCCATCGCTCTGCGGACATACAATTCCGCAAAGCTGCACGAGGCCTTCAAAAACCAAGGCAAAGAAGCCGGTGCGGATGAACTTATCGAAACCAGTGAAAGACTCGCCCTGACATGCTCGCTTTACAGACTTATTCTCAATGCCTGTATAATTCTCGTTCTGCTTGCCATTTTCGCTGCAGACAAGACGCACCCGCCGGTCTTGCTCGATTACCTTGTCGTTTTTATCATAGCGATGGCTATATATTCTGTAGTGAGCCTTGCAATACCTCACGCCTGGGCAAAATACGCCGGGGAAGAAACCCTATGCAGGACTTTTCGAATCCTGCAGGCCTGCACACTGCTCGCCTGGCCGATTCTGCGCATATTCGGCCTGTACGATGAGCTGGTCAAAAGGCTCGCCGGAATCAGCGATTCTACCGAGCAGGAAAGACAGGAAGAGATGGAAGAGGAATTCCTGACCGACCTCGAAAAGCAGAAAATCGAAGGTGTGGTTGACGAGGAAGAACAGATTATGATTGAAAATGTTCTCGACCTCAGCGACACCTCCGCCGGCGAAATACTAACACCGCGTACCGACGTTATCGCAATCGAGGCACATTCCAACCTGTCTACTATACTGGAGATAATCACCAAAACCGGCCACTCCAGGTACCCTGTCTATGAAGAAACAATAGACAAAATCATCGGGTTTGTTTATGCCAAGGACCTGCTGACGGAAATCGGCAGAGATTCCAATGATTTTAAGCTGGCGGATAAGATGCGTCAGGCCTACTTCGTACCGGAGACCAAACCACTGCGAGAGCTGCTCCACGAATTCCAGAACCAGAAGCTGCATATCGCTGTAGTGTTGGACGAGTACGGCGGGACAGCCGGCATAGTAACTCTCGAAGATATAATAGAGCAGCTTGTCGGCGAGATAACCGATGAGTATGAAAAAGCCCAGCCTGCCCCGGTTGTGGAAATCGACCCGCAGACAATCGAAGTTGACGCCAGGACCTATATCGACGACCTGAACGACCGGTTCGAACTTAATCTTCCTGAAGATGAAGATTACGACACAGTCGGCGGATTTGTCTTCTCACATCTCGGTTATATACCGAAAACCGGCTCGCAGTTCGATTACACCAATCTCAAGTTCGACATAGCGTTAGCTGAGCCGCGAAAGATAAAGCGCATCCGAATTCAAAAGCTGCCCGAGCAGAAAAATGCTTAAAAAAGACCTCGCCGTCTGCATACGCGCCATAGATTATTCCGAAACCTCCCAGATAGTCACCTTCTTTGCCAGGGACGCCGGTAAATTTACCGCCATCGCCAAAGGCTCGAAGCGACCCAAATCCGCTTTCGACGGGCCCATCGAGCTTTTCGCGCAAGGCCAAATCGTCTATTCACAGACCCACACCGATAAGCTTGCCACGCTGACCGAGTTCAGTCAGCAGCCGCCGTTTACATTTGCGACCCGTGACCTGTTCGCTCTGCACTGCGCTTCACTGGCCGCCGAGCTGGTCAATTCCAGTACCGACGATTACGACCCGCACCCGCAATTATTCGACGCGTTTATCAAATTCCTTCACGACCTCGACCAGAGGCAGGACACACTGCGGTTGCTCATTATTTTCCAGCTAAACCTTCTCAAAGAAATCGGCCTGATGCCCGTTCTCGACCACTGCGCAAATTGTAAGACGGGTCACGGGTCACGAGTCACGGGCCACGGGTTATATTTCAGCAGCGAAGCGAACGGCCTTATTTGCCGTGACTGCGAAACTTCTTTTCCCGACAAAATTCCTGTAACAAAAACCGCTGCCGCGGCTATAAGCAATAAGGAAATCCTTTCTAAAGCAGATTATAAAACCTTGAAAGAAATAGAAAAACTGCTTGTTTATCATTTCACGAACATAGGGGGCAGGCCGCCTAAAATGGCTAAATACGTCCTTGACATCTAAAACGCTGACATGTTTCCACCGGATGACAAAAAGCCGAACCCGCCGGACCACCAACAGCTCAGCCGTGCTGACGTTTGCGCTGCGATAACAGGATAACGTCTCGCAGCGTCTGTTCGCCTTTTGCCGACATACACCTCTTATCGAAACTCGGGTCCTGAACAATCTGCGCGATTGCTGAAATGGCCTGCAGGTGAAAATTGCGTTCGTCTTTCGAGCCGGCAAGAACGAACACCTTCTGGACATCCGGGTGCTCTTCTGAAAACCGTATCCCGTTTTTGCAGCGGGCGAACAATACGTCAAAAGTTTCACTGCCTTCTACGATAATATGCGGAATTGCAAGTTCGGGCATTATCACTGTACTGCTTTGCCGCTCTCTTTCTACAAGTAAATCGAATAAGACCTCCGGCTTAACACCGAGACGACCTGAAAGATGCTTCGACGCCAGTCGGAAAAATTCCTCCATAGAAATCGACCGCTCTATATCCAGCACCACACAGCTTTCGATTATCTTATCGAACCTGTCGGCTACTATTTCGTCTCTCTGGCGAATTATTTCACGAAGCTCCGATTCGAGAGTATAGCTTGTCAACTCCCGCGATGTGACCCGTTCTATAAGATGCAACATAGCATATTCACGGTTTGCCCTGATTCGCCCGTACAGCCAGTAAACCATAAGCGCCGCCAGTATCAGCACGCCGCTTATAGCGAGGGCTTCTTTGCCCATTTCAACCAGCACAAACGCGAATCCTGCAATTCCGGCAATCTGCATCCACGGATAAAACGGCGTGCGGAACTTCGGCTGATAGTTATGTATCCTGCTCTCGCGCAGGATAATTACGCTTACGCACGCCAGGATATTAGTCAGTATCAGCACCACCGACGCGCCTTCAACCAGTATGTCCAGCTTCAGGAACAGTGAAATGAGAATCAGTCCGCCCGTAATTAAAAGCGCGTTGTGTGGCGTCCGAAATCGTGCGTTCACCCTGCCCATAAAACCCGGCAGCAATCCGTCTTCGCTCAGCGGTATCAAAGACCTTGCAGCAGTCATAATCCCCGCGTTGGCCGTCGATAAAAACGCCAAAACCGCCGCGATGCTCATCGCAATCCCGCCCCACGAATTCAGAAAAACCTTAGCCCCGTCCGTTATCGGAGTCATCGAACCGCTGAGCGTCTGCGGCTCAACAACACCCACCGTCACGAGCACCATAAGGCTGTACAAAACACTCACTATCGAAAGCGATAGAATCATACCCAAAGGAATGTTGCGAGTCGGTTCTTTTATCTCCTCGGCGACGCTGGCTATCTTCAGCAAACCGGTGTAAGAGACAAACACAAAACCCGTCGCAAAGAAAACCGATGCCGCGCCGTGCGAAGCGAAAGGACTGAAACGCTCCGGCCTTATTGAAGGTATGCCCGCAAAAATATAGAACAGCATAAGGACCAACAAGCCCACAACCATAACGACCTGGGTCCTGCCGGCTTCTTTTATCCCAATCAGGTTGATACCGACGAAAACCAGCGCAAAGAATATCCCTATCAGCCGGATATCAATATCCACCAGCATCACGGTAAAAATTGACATGCCCGCAAGTGCGAACGCACTCTTCATCGCCAGTGAAAACCAGCTCAGCAGCCCCGCGACCGTACCTACACCCGGCCCCATACTGCGGATAATGGTAAAACAGTCGCCACCTGCTTTGGGCATCGCCGTCGTCATCTCCGCCAGGCTCAGCATCCCCGGCATAGACAACAAACCGGCCAGAAAATAACTCAGGATTACCGCAGGGCCGGCCCGGGCGAAGGCCAGACCCGGCAAAATAAAAAGACCGGAGCTGATCATCGCGCCGCTGGCAATGCAGAAAATATGCAACAGCCCAAGTTCTCTTTTCAGATTCATATCAGCCGTACCCTACTGCTTTGCCGACTAACAGGTTCGTAAAATCTCCTGAAATCATTGTAGAATACCAGCCTTAATCGAACAATCTTATAAAAAAGCCCTTCCGGAAAATCTTAGCATTGAAATCCATCAGCGAATCTGGCATATTGCCGGTTTTGCACTGCTGTCAGCGAAATGACTGAGGTAAAAGATGATTTACAATAAATACGGCTCGACGGGTATTGACGTCTCAGCTATTGGTTTCGGCGGTATGCGATTCGATAATCCGCAGGATATCGACACTAACGCGGCATTGGTCAAGGCCGCCTACGATGCGGGCATAAACTACTTCGATACGGCCCCGCTCTACTGCGACGATAAAAGCGAACCTATTCTCGGCGCCACATTAAAAGAAATGCTAAAGACCAGGAGCCAAAAACCTTTTTACGTCTCAACTAAATCCGCCAAAGCCGAACCGGGCCTCGTACGAAAGGACCTCGAAAAATCCCTCGACCGCCTCGGCTTGGAATACATCGACTTCTATCACTTCTGGTGCATTATAAATCCGGATGATTATCACCTCAGAAAGAAAAACGGCGTACTGAAGGAATTCGAAAAGCTAAAAGAGCAAGGTCTTATTAAACATATCTGTATCTCGACTCATCTGCCCGGTACAGATATCGAAAAGGTCCTCTCCGATTATCCGTTCGAAGGTGTTCTGCTCGGCTACTCGGCAATGAACTTCGCCTATCGTGAGGCTGGGCTCGACGCCGCCGCAAAATTCAAACAGGGCGTTGTCGTAATGAATCCGTTAGGCGGCGGCATAATCCCTCAAAATCCCGACATCTTCAGCTTCGTTAAAACACAGCAGGACGAAACAGTCGTCCAGGCCGCCCTGCGATTCCTGCTCAATGACAAGCGCATTAATATCTCACTGGTAGGTTTTTCAAGCCAGGCACAGCTTGACGAGGCAATTGCCGCGATTGACGGTTTCGAACCAATTTCACACCAGGCCGTTGAGAAAATCAGGGAATCTGTAAAGGAATCATTCGACCGGCTCTGTACCGGATGCCAATACTGCGACAAATGCCCCGAGGGCATATCTGTGCCGAAAATGATGGACGCATACAATCACAAAATGTTCAGCGGTAAGGACAGTGATATTATCGACCGTCTTATATGGCACTGGCAAATAGATTTGGAAAATAATTATCTCGACAAATGCACACAGTGCGGCATCTGCGAAGAGGCCTGCACACAAAGACTACCCATCAGGGAAAGACTGAAAGAAATGCGGAGTGTGATTGAAAAATATCTCGCCGAGCAAAAGCAGAAAAAACAATAACTGCTTCTTCGAGCCTTCTCACTGCTCGAACAGACCGCCTGCTTCTGAGTCTTTTTTCTTAACTGTCTTTATCTTGATGCCAATATGTTCACAGGCGGCCTTTGTAATCTCTCTGCCGCGCCTGGTCCGTCGAACAAAACCAATCTGCAAAAGATACGGCTCGACTACATCTTCGAGCGTATCTTTCTCTTCACCTAACGTAGCTGCTATCGCTTCTATGCCGGCAGGCCCGCCTTCATAAACCTCCGCAAGCGCCCGCAAAACCGATCGGTCAAGCTCATCCAGACCAAGTGCGTCTATTCGCTCCATTTTCAGCGCATTTTTAACTATTTCATCGCTCAGTCTGCCTGTGCCTTTGACTTGCGCATAATCCCTCACGCGCTTCAGCAGGCGGTTAGCTACTCGCGGCGTACCTCTGCTGCGGGCTGCGATTAGCTCTAAAGTACCGTCCTGACATTCCAGCGACAGAAGCTGCGCCGAACGATGCAGAATCTGTGCAAGCTCAGCCTCGCTGTAAAAATCAAGATGATAGAGCATTCCGAACCTGCTGCGCAGCGGCGCCGAAAGTAATCCCGCTCGCGTCGTGGCGCCAATCAGGGTAAACCGCTTCAGCGGAAAGTTTATCGTCTTGGCGTGCATGCCGCTATCTACCGTAAAATCAACCTTGAAATCCTCCATCGCCGGGTATATGAATTCTTCGACCGGTGTGCTGAGCCGATGTATCTCATCGATAAACAAAACGTCGCCCGTACCTATATTAGTCAGCAGACCCATCACGTCACCCTGCTTGACCAGCGCAGGTCCCGATGAGCTGCGGATATTTGTCCCCATCTCGTTGGCTACTATATGCGCCAGCGTCGTCTTGCCCAGTCCCGGCGGACCGTAAAACAGGATATGTTCCAGCGGCTCGCCTCGCTGCTTTGCTGCGGTTATTGCAATCAATAATTTCTGACGCACATTAACTTGGCCTATTAGCTCATCGATAGACTTCGGCCGCAGTGACAGTGCGAAACTTTCCTCCTGCTCACTTTTCCTGTTACCACTTATGACCCTATCAATCGCCATCTGCTAAACTTCCACTCCCTGTTTTAATCGGTAAACTACCGGCACTAATTCTTCTGCTGTTTTTATTTGCGGGTATTTGCGACATGCCAATTCTATCAGCTCTATCGCCTCGTTTCTTCTTTCTCCCCAGGCCACGAGTATCTCTAACGTCTCGACCTGGAACGGCCTGTAAACCGCCTGCTCTTTCCTTTCCGCGCCGCCGGCAAACGCGAACGTCTGCATCTTGCCTTTGAGCTCTGCGATAATTTGCTCCGCCATTCGATTGCCCACTCCCGGAAGGGCCTTTAGCATTTTGCTGTCGCCGTCCTCTATTGCCGCCGCTATTGTCCCCGGCGGCATACTAAATGCCTTAAGGGCTTTTCGCATCCCCATTCCCTTAACACCAACAAACCGTGTAAAAAAGTCCCGCTCGCCGCTGCTCAAAAAGCCGACCATTCTCGGAATGAGATTGCCTCCGCCGGGCGAACCTTCATAATACTGCATCGTGCACAGAACGATATCCGAACCGATTTTATCCGATAGCGCATTGACACAGTAACCCGGCAGCATAACTTCGTACGCAATATCCCCGACCTGCACCAAGGCCGTTTCACTGCCCAGTTTAATCAGCTTGCCTTCTATTCTCGCTATCATCTTTGGCTAACCCAACGCTTCCAGTTTTACAGAATTGCCGCAGCAAAGCGCCGCTGCTATTGCGTCGGCCACATCGGCAGGCTGAGGAATCTGCGGCAAAGACAAAACAGTCTGCACCGTTTTTTGAACCTGCTCCTTCGACGCCCGTCCGTTTCCGGTAAGAGACTTTTTTATCCTTGTTGCGCTGAAGCTCTTGACTTCCACGCCGGCCTCGGCACACTTTTGCAGTATAACACCACGGGCATGCCCCATCAATATCGCTGTGTTCGGATGCGCATAATGCGAATATAGCTGCTCTATCGCCACAACCTCCGGCTGGAACCTTTCTAATATAGCTGCAAAATCAACAGCTATCTGATTGAGTCTCTTTTCAATCGCTAATTTCTCATCACTTTGAACAACACCCGCCTCTAAAAGCTCCTCCTGTCCTGCGTCTATTTCTACTGCCGCATAACCGCACACGCCCAAACCCGGGTCAACGCCAAGTATCCTCATTTCCTTCTCCAGACCGTCTCGTCCGGTTTATCTTCGAGCACAATACCGATTCTTTCGAGCTGCTTTCGAATATTGTCGGCCGCCGCAAAATTCTTCGCCTTTCTCGCCTCCGCTCTTTGCTCTATCAGCATCCCAACCAGCTCATCAACCATGTACTCACTTCCGGTTACAGTCTCGTACTCATCCTTTACAATGCCGAGCACGTCCCCGCCGAGCCTGCTGAACATATCATCGACCGCCGTCAAAGTTGCCTTTGTCGTGCCCTTTTCTTCAAGCAGTTTGTTGGCCAGTCGAACAAGCTCGAACACAACTGACAGCGCAACCGACGTATTTAAGTCGTCGTTCATACCTTCTTCGAACTTGACCTTTAAGGCTTCGAGCTCTTCGCCGATTGCCTTATCAATTTCACCTTCATCCGCTTCAGCAAGTCTCTTTCGAACAGCCTGCACCGTCTGGCTTATCTTTTCATATCCGCTTTGCGCGGCGAACAGCGCCGCATCAGAAAAATCCAGCGGACTTCGGTAATGGCTGTTGAGTATGAGCTGTCTTACCGCCAGCGGGTCGTACTCACGTGTCAGTCTCTCATGTACACCGCTGAACGCCTGCTTTAAGGTTATGAAGTTGCCCAGGCTCTTGCCCATCTTCTGATTGTCAACGGTCACCATATTATTATGCAGCCAGTACCGCACGAACTGCTGGTCATTCGCAGCCTCGGCCTGTGCTATCTCGCATTCATGATGTGGAAACTGATTTTCAAGTCCGCCGCCGTGTATATCGAGTGTATTGCCCAGATATTTTGTGCTCATGACCGAGCATTCGAGATGCCAGCCCGGATAGCCCATCCCCCAGGGACTGGGCCACTGCATGATATGGTTCGCTTCTGCCTTTTTCCAGAGCGCAAAGTCCGCCGGCTGTTTCTTATCCTGTGAGACTTCCACCCGCGCCCCTGCCATCATCTCATCGACGTTTCTGCCGGAGAGTTTGCCGTAATCGGCGAACTTGGCCACCTCGAAATACACCGACCCGTTGACCTCGTAAGCGTATCCCTTTTCGAGAAGTTTTTTGACCAGGTCAATCTGCTCCGTTATATGCCCGCTCGCCCGCGGACTAATGTCAGGCCGAACGCAGTTGAGCTTGTCCATATCATCGAAGAAGCTGCGCGTATAATACTCCGCAATCGCCATCGGATGCTTCTTTTCTTTCGCGGCCTCGGCCTCGACCTTGTCCTGGCCTTCGTCAGCATTGTCCGTCAGGTGTCCGACGTCCGTAATATTCTGAACGTAGGTAACGCTGTAATCCAGATACCTCAGATACCGCACCAGGACGTCGAAACTGACGTAGCTTTTTGCATGTCCCAGATGCGCATGCCCATATACCGTCGGCCCGCAGACATATATCCCGACCCTGCCTTTTTCAAGCGGCTTAAACTCTTCTTTAGTTCTGGTCAAACTGTTATGAAGTTTTAACGCCATTTCATCTCCACTTATAACGTTCTTCTGTATTTTTTCTTAAGCAGCGTTATCGCCGTTGCCGCTATAGCTTCACCGGCACCAATTTCACCGAATCCTTCATTAGTTTTTGCCTTGACGTTTACTGTCGTGAAGTCTATCCCCAACAGGCTCGCGATACATCTTTTAATCTGTCCTTTCACGCCGGCCAGGTTCGGTTCCTGGGCATGGATTATCAAATCGACGTTTACTATCTCCCAGTCTTTTTCTTCGAGCTTCTCTTTGACAACAAACAGCAGCCCCTTGCTGTCTGCATCTTTATACTGCGGGTCCGTATCAGGAAACAGCGTCCCGATATCACCCAATCCCGCTGCTCCAAGTAACGCATCAATCACCGCGTGCAGCACCACGTCGCCGTCACTGTGTCCGAGCAGGCCTTTCTCGTACGGAATATGAACGCCGCCGAGCATAAGCTTCCTGCCCGGCACCAGCTCGTGAATGTCCGTACCGATTCCGCTGCGGTACTCCGGCTTGGGTCTTTCAATCACAATATCCCTTTCGTACTCGGAATATCCTGCCCGCTAATCCTCACCGCCGCGCCGAGCGCCTGGCCCAGCGCCTTGAATACAGCTTCGGCTATATGGTGACTGTTCGAGCCGTACGGCACCGTAATATGCAGATTGAATTTGCCGTTATTTGCAAAGCTGCCCAACATCTCCTCGATACACTCAACGTCGAAATCACCAATCTTCTCCGTGCCGTACTGCACGTTATACACAAACTTGGCCCTGCCGGACAAATCGACGCTGACGTTTGCAAGGGCCTCTTCCATCGGCACCGAAGTATTGCCGTAGCGCGCAATACCTTTTTTGTCGCCCAGCGCCTTATCCAGCGCCTGCCCCATACAAATAGCGACGTCTTCGACGGTATGATGCGCATCGACCTGTAAATCACCTTTAGCCAATACTGTCAAATCGATTTTGCTGTGTTTACTAAGGTGTGTCAGCATATGGTCGAAGAATCCGATGCCGGTATCGATTTCATATTTACCCAGGCCGTCAAGATTCATCTCGACCGTCACCTGCGTCTCTTTCGTCTTTCTCTCAATTTTCGCTATTCTATCCGCCATATCTTCATCCTTCCGCTGTCACTCCTGCGCAAGCAGGAGTCCACTTTAATTCTTTTTTCTCTGTGTTCTCTGTGACCTCTGTGGCTTAATTTAATTTTCTTATGTTCTCTGTGGCACTATCTCTTTAAGCGCTTCTATGAGTTTATCATTCTGCTCGCTCGTTCCCACTGTAATCCGAAGCTTATCATCCAGCCCCGGCGAGTCGAAATATCTTACATATATATTTTGCTCAACGAGTTTATCATAAACCTCGCTCGCCTTACAGTTTTTGCACTGTGCCAGTACGAAGTTGCTGCTGCTGTCCGGCACAACAAAGCCCATCGACTGCAGGGACTCTGTTAATTTTGTCCGCTCAGCCTTTACTTTTTTGACATTCGCCTTGAAGTATTCCTGGTCCTTTATTGCCGCCGTCGCCGCGGCGAGTGCTATCGCATCGACTGGATAAGAATCCTGAACTTTCCGCAGTCCCTTTATCAGCGTCTTGTTTGCTATTCCATATCCGAAGCGCAGCCCCGCCAGTGAATAGCCTTTACTCATCGACCGAAGGACAATTATATTATCGAAACTGCTGACCAGCCGGACGCTGGTTTCTTCTGCAAAATCAACATATGCCTCGTCAACTAACACAACGCCTTTAACCTCGTCAGCCAGCGAAGCAATCTCTTCGACTTTGACAAAGCTGCCGGTCGGCGCATTCGGGTTGCATACTATCGTAAGCGCCGCGCCCGTCGATGTTAGTTTAGCAGGCAGATTGAATTCACTGTCGAACAGAACTTCTATCGCCTCACAACCGGTTATATTCGCCAGCACCGGGTACAGGGTATAAGTCGGAACCGGGTACGCGGCCGACCTGCTCGAATCGCAAAACGCCGTAAACGCCATCCTGAGCAGCTCGTCGCCACCGTTGCAGCAGATAATATTTTCCGGCCCGACGCCGTTGACCGTCGCCGCAGCCTCTCTGAATACCCTGCCCAGCGGGTCTGGGTACCGCCGCAGCCGTTCCGGCTCTATAGTTTTAATAACTTCGATGACCTGTGGGCAGGGCGAATACGGATTTTCATTCGTATTGAGCTTCACCACGTCCCCACGTCCGGGCTGAAATCCCGGTACATACCCAGCCGCCTGCTCGATATTGTCACGAAAATATCCCATTTGAACTATCCATAATACTTCTGCCGCCCGGAATTATACGAAAATCCGCGCAAAACGCAAAGGATTGACAATTAAACAGCCGAGAACTCAAAACCTCCTGTCAAATCGCTCGTAAAAACTGTATAATACCGACCAGGTCGATAATTATGAAAAAACACGTAATTTATGTTATGTTCATTCTTGCCCTGGTTGCTGCATCGGTTTGCGCCGGCAACGCCCCCAAAAACATTATCATTATGATTAGCGATGGCTGCGGATATAATCACATCGATGCTGCCTCTATCTATCAGTACGGCGATGAGCAAAGCCCGTTATACGCCCAATTCACCTTAAGTTGCGGCATGGCGACTTTTTCCGCAGGCGGCTCATATGAGCCCAACCTCGCCTGGGCCTCGTTCGATTATGTCAAGCACGGCTACACTGACTCAGCTGCTGCTGCAACTACAATGAGTACGGGGATTAAAACATACAGCGGCGCCATCGGAGTTGACCTCGATAAAAAATCCTTAACGCACATCATCGAGCGCTGCGAGCAGCTCGGCAAGGCCACCGGCGTCGTAACCACCGTCCCGCTCAGCCACGCAACACCGGCCGGTTTCGTCGCACACAATCCAGACCGCGACAACTACAAGCAAATTGCCCGCGAAATGCTTCTCGAAAGCGCCGTAGATTGCATTATGGGCTGCGGCCATCCTTTATATGACAACGATGGAAAGCTCAAACAAAAACCTAACTCCTTCAAGTACGTAGGCGGCAAATCAACATGGGATTCTCTCGTCGCGGGTACCGCAGGCGCCGACGCGGATGCGGACGGAATTAACGACTCCTGGACAGTCATACAAACCCGCGCCGAGTTTCAGGCGCTTGCCGACGGCAATACCCCGAAACGACTCTGCGGCATTCCGCAAGTCCATAACACTCTACAACAGTCACGTTCAGGCGACGCTAAAGCCGACCCTTATGTAGTCCCTCTAACCAAAACAGTACCGACACTCGAAGAAATGACCAAAGCCGCTATCAACGTCCTCGATGATGACTCCGAGGGCTTTTTCTTAATGATTGAAGGCGGAGCCGTTGACTGGACAAGCCACAAAAATCAGTCAGGGCGAATGGTCGAAGAACAAATCGACTTCGACAAGGCAGTCGAAGCCGTGATGGAATGGGTTAAAAAAAACAGTAACTGGGATGAATCACTGCTGATTGTTACCGCCGACCACGAATGCGGATACCTTACTGGTCCTGAGTCCGGCGATAAAATAGATGACTCCGTCTGGAATGACCTTGCAAACAATGGCAAAGACAAACTGCCGGGCATGGAATGGCACAGCGGCAGTCACACCAATTCTCTTGTCCCATTCTACGCTAACGGCTGCGGCACGAATCTTTTCAAAGACGTTGCCGTCAATCTCGATACAGTCAGATACCGGTACATCGACAACACGGACATTGCAAAGACTATCTTTCAACTGCTCGAATAAATCAGCTGCCAACAAAAAGCGGGGTTTTTTCCGGTGTGGCCCGACTAACCAATTAACCAACATCACTTCTGCGTGTAATCAATCAGGCGTGCTATTTCGCTGCGAAGGTTCTTGCGTTCGACAATCATATCGACAAACCCATGTTCGAGCATGAACTCGGCCGTCTGAAATCCCTCCGGCAGCTCGACCTTGATTGTCTCAGCGATTACGCGTCTGCCCGTAAAGCCGATAAGCGCCCCCGGCTCTGCTATGGTAATATCACCGAGCATCGCAAAGCTCGCCGTGACTCCGCCCGTCGTCGGGTCGGTCAGTACGGCAATATAAAGCCCGCTTGCCTCGTTGAGTTTCGCCAGCGCCGCACTGGTCTTGGCCATCTGCTGGACCGCAATCACCGATTCGTGCATCCTCGCTCCGCCGGAGCATATCACGGCCACCAAGGGCAGTTTCTCCTCGATGGCCTTTTCCGCCGCCACACAGAACTTCTCACCGACCACCGCACCCATCGAACCCATCAGGAAATTGGAGTCCATCACCGCCAGTATAACTCCTCGCCCTTTGATAAAGGCCTTGCCTATACGTATCGCTTCCTTCGAGCCGCTTTTCTGTTCTTCATTCTCAAGACGTTCTTTATATGTCGTTTCCCTGAACTTGAAATTCAGCGGGTCGCTGCTTCCCAGCTCCGCGAGCTCCTCCTCGAACGTCCCCTCATCGACGAGATATTCTATCCGCGTATCAGCCCCGATGCGGAAATGATGATTGCACTGAGGGCAGACGTTCATATTTTTCTCGGCCGAGCTTTTATACAGTGTATGCTCACAGCCCGGACAGCGAATCCACAGCCCCTCCGGCATCTCCCTGCGGGGCTTGATACTGAATCCATTCCATTTCGGCTTTGTCTTGCCCATAAGCGCAATATCTTTCACAGGTTTCGATTACAAAGGATTCTACCAGAAAATCCCGCCCCCGACCAATAAATTCATTCACTGCTTTGCTGCTGCCCGAATCGCCTCTATTGCTGCTGCGCGGTCGTTCTGGCCGAATATCGCGCTGCCGGCGACTAATGTGTCCGCGCCGTAACCGACGACGATCGGCGTGGTTTCAGGATTAATCCCACCGTCGACCTCTACTCGAATATCAGGCCCGACAATTTCTCTGACCCTTATGACCTTTTTCGCGGCTTCCGGCATAAATTCCTGTGCCCCGAACCCCGGCTCAACGGTCATCACTAAAACCATATCGCACAGCGGCGCCACGTCTTTTATCGCATCGACCGGCGTTTCCGGATTAAGTGTTATCCCTGCGGTACATCCCCATCCGTGCAGTTTTTCGACAAGCTTTTCCGGGTGTTTCACTACCTCGATATGAAACGTCAGGTTATTGACTCCCGCCTCGATGAACCGCTCGGCGTATTCGTCCGGCTCGGATATCATCAGGTGACTGTCGAAGACAAGGTCGCTGTGCTTTCGCAGCTTTGCTATTACCGGAGGTCCGATTGTTATATTCGGCACGAAGTGCCCGTCCATCACATCGAGGTGCACCATTTTCACGCCTGCCGCCTTGACCTGCGCCAGCTCATCGGCAAGCCGGGCAAAGTCCGAACTCAGTATCGACGGCACAATCTCAATAGTCCCTGCCTTCGGTAATCTCAATTCACCCATTTATCACAACTCACTAATGTACAGACATGTTCATCGAGTATCGAGTATCGAGTTTATTCCTCATCAAGCAGCTTCTTAAGTTCGTTCCATATTCTCATGTCTTCGGCTTCGTCACACAGTTTCTGCGCCCACGTTTTAAGGTATTTTTTGTCTAACTTATTTCCGTGGCGTGCTATTAAGCCTTCTACGTCGCCGATATCTTTTGCCCGGCCGGGGACAAGCTTCAACAGAATCAGATCCTCAGGGGTCGGAAAGAACGCTTTTACTCCGTGTAATTGAATTGCTTTGCGTCTGGCACAGGCCTGTGTCTCTAAATCAGTAGATGCAATTATAAAATCAACATGATAATCGCCGGCACTTATCTGGAATACTCCGACTTCTCTGACAGATTTAAGGCATTTTTTCTTTTGAACCTTGAATCCCGCCTTATCTGCTTTATCGAGAAAGTCGTCAACCTCCTCTTTCTTTATCACGATATCCACATCAATATCAGCAGTGACCCTTGCCTCACCAATAGTGCTTGCTGCGATTCCTCCGATAACAATGTAGTTATACCCGCCGCCATTCAAAAACTTTACAATCTTTTTGTAGGTATCCAGCAGCGCCATAATTATGACTTTCGTTTTCTCTTTAATGACATTCTGAGACAAATAGGGTGGTCTTCCGGAAAATTATCCCGCCATTCATCAATCAGGGGGGTTGCCAGCATCTCTTCGGCCAGGTGTATCGCCTTTTTTCGGGAAAGTTTACGCAGGCGTTGCTTTCTTTGCTTGTTCCACTGCTCAAACCGCTTCTGGTCCAGAAGACCTTTGTTTCCTTTTGGTTTTTCCATAAGTTTAATAGTATCGACATAAGCCTGTTCAGTCAAATAAAAAGGCCGTCTCCCGACGGCCCTGTAATTCAAGGTTTTGTTACCAGTAATTTATTATTATTCATTGAGCACCACGATGCAGGGTACTATTTATCCCCAGAATCTTCAACTGAAACAGGCCAGAAAACTCTGTCTACCTCCTCATCCTCTTCTCCCCATCTATGATATTTTTCTGCAATTCCGCCGTCATCGACAAAGTTCGCGCCCACACTGTACAAAATGAATCCGCCCCCCGTCCGTCTGTAAATTAAAGCCTTGTCCGAGTACGGGTCTATCGGCAGCTGTTTTATTATTCCCGCCGCCACAAGTTTATCAAGATTCTCCGGATACTCCCCTTGTGTTTTCCAATAATATTGCAAACCTGCTACGGTTATGAATGCTTCTATTTCAGCTTTTCTTAAATACGCAACGTGAGTAATGCTTGAAAAGGTGCTCAAATCTTTAAAAGGCCAGTATCTTGCCCTCTTAAGCGATGGCCAATCGTAAATTTCATTAAAGGGATCTGCTTCAAGACCTTTACTGGCAAGCTGATACGGAGTCATCTTTGTATAATCCTGGTATTTTTGATAATACTCATCATAAATATTTTTCAGGTTTTTTCTGTTAGTGCTCACAAGCGAAGCTTTCAGAGAAGTTAAGCTGTCGAAATAAAACGAGCTTTCATGAAAATACTTTTTCAATTCTGAGGGAATCATGTGGCCGCCGCCTCTGCCGTTGTCGGTGAAACAGCGCTGTAAAAAATCTTCGAAAAAGAACCTTTCAACTCGATAATCAAACGGCCGGTTCAGTGTATGTTTCATCTTTTCGTATTCTTCTATTAAATTTGTGAGGTCGGCCGGATTCACATCCTTATACTTTAGTATTGTAAATCCACAATTAGCGGCAATTGCCTGAAACGACAAACCTACCAATTGTTCATAGAACATACGCGGCCCACGGTAATGCTCACCCACCCGATGAAGCACAGGAAGCTCTCCGATTGCCCCTTCCACGTCTCCTTCGTAAGCCTTCAGTTTAATCTGCCAGGGCATAAGTCTACCAATTTCCATCATTGTTTTTATTTCTGGTAGCTGAATTGAAAATAAGCTGTCGGGACAGTTCCTCTTCCACCAGCAGTAAGGCCTTTCCGAGCCTCTCCTGATAAATTCAACAGTCTGCTGATTCACTGCAATCCATTCTTCGAGAACGTCTAATTCATTCTCAGTCAGCTCTGTAATCCAATCTTTGTCCCTGACTGCTTCTGAAAATGTCACTTCGTACTCTCTTACGTAAGGTTCGTCGGTTATCGCGTTCGCATCGTTTGAGTCAAAGTCCTTACCATTGAAATCCACATATCCCCACAGATCACAGCTATCGGCTTGTTCCCTGATTAAAACCAGGCAGGGGTCTACATATACATCAACGGCTTTTTGATACAGATGTGCGGCGTTCAGGTTTTCGTCATCAACAGGTTTAACCAGTTTGAGCATCTCTGCCGCATAGTCGATTTTGATATTTGGCCGGCCTGAACTGATATAAAAGCAATAAGATAAAAAAAATAAAATTATCACTCCAAGACCCAGGATTATTCGAAGGGAGATTTTCATCGGTTTAGCCATATCATTTCCTTAGGATTCAGCAGAAATATACAAAGAGTTTACCAAAAACACTCTCTAATATCAAAACCCCTTATTTCTTGCTCTCCGCTCCCCAAATAAAAAGGGCCGTTGAATACGGCCCATACTATTCACTAACGGCTATTGACTGTCGACTATTGTTCGTCGAGCATTTCGATACACGGGAACTTTTTGCCTTCCAGAAACTCCAGGCTCGCACCGCCGCCGGTTGAAATATGGCTGATTTTATCCGCAAGTCCGAGCTTGTTCAGGGCTGCGGCACTATCGCCGCCGCCGACAACACTGCGTGCCCCTGCCTCGGTCGCCGCAGCAACGGCCTTGGCCACCGCCTTGGTCCCTTCATCGAACGGCTCGGTCTCGAATATGCCCATAGGCCCGTTCCAGACTATCGTCCTGGCGCCTGCCAGTTTTTCCTCGAATAATTTGGCTGTGGCAGGACCTATATCGACGCCAATCCAGTCATCGTCAATGTCACTGGCAACGATTTTTGTCTCAGCACCCAGCTTAAGCTCCCTGGCCTCCACCGAATCAATCGGAAGGACTATTTCGCATTCCTGCTTCTTCGCCTGCTCCAGCAGCGCCGTAGCCTTATCGAGAAAATCATCTTCGCAAAGGCTTTTTCCCACCTTGACTCCCTGCGCCTTGAAGAACGTGTATGCCATCGCTCCACCGATAAGAATCGAATCGACTTTATCCAGCAGGTTTTCAATCACGCCGATTTTATCCGAAACCTTCGCCCCGCCTAAAATCGCAACAAAGGGTTTCTCCGGATTAGTCAGGGTCTCGCCCAGGAATTTCAATTCCTTTTCAATCAAAAAACCGATTACCCTCGGCTTACCTTCCATCATCGCCGGCACGGTGTACATCGAGGCGTTATCCCGATGCGCCGTTCCAAAGGCATCATCTACATAAACATCAGCCAAATCCGCAAGTTGTCGGGCAAAATTATCCTTAGCCTCGCGAAGCTGGGCGTCTTCTTTCGCCGCCTTGTCTTTGATTGTTTCTTCTTTATGGAATCGCAGATTCTCAAGCAGCATCACTTCGCCCGGTTTAAGCGACTTTGCCTTTTTCCTGACTTGCTCTCCTATACAATCATTAGCAAACTCTACGTTTTTATCCAGAAGCTCACCCAATCGCCTCGCCACCGGTGCAAGACTGAATTTCGGGTCTTGCTCGCCCTTGGGCCGGCCGAGATGGCTCATCAATATCAGCGCCCCTCCACGCTCCAGCACCGATTTTATTGTCGGCAGGGCCTTTACGATTCGGTCGTCACTGGTAATATTGCAGTTATCATCAAGCGGTACGTTGAAATCGCACCGCATCAGAACTTTCCTGCCTTTAACATCAATGTCGGCTACTGTTTTTTTTGACATAGTAGTCTCCTGCGTTTCTTCAAAACTCAATTCCGTCAACACTACGAAGTTCTATTAATAAGATATTTCGCCGCAACAGTATTCAATCTGTCCTGTGTAGGCTCACCCCGGGCGAAGCTCCGGAGAATATCCAGGTCTGTTTTCCAAACCACATCTCCCGGCGCCAGTAAAAACAAACTATCCGGCTCGTATGTGTCATAAAGCTGATCGTCCTTGTAATAGTAGTGGGTTGGGCATACCTCTGTAGGATAGGCCCGCATCAGCGGCGGAAAGTCATGCGGCAGAAACCACAGCTTGATTTCCCGCTCGGCGTCGGCATACGTAGCTGAAGTATGGATTAAATTGTCCATCCGATTATAGATAATATTACCCTTTGAGTCTTTGACCGGCACCACCGTTCCCAGCGCCCTCAGACAGCCGGGTTTTTCCTCTCTTGCCTGGTGCGGGTCTGTCGGGCCTGCCATTGACCTTAAAGTCTGCAAAACATTCGGACCCTGATAAACAATCGCAATTACCCTGCGCTTCCATTTATGCTGGTCGGGATAATGAATAACACCGGTAATATAATTGAGCAACGCTTCATAAAAAGGCTTTCCCTTATGCTCGGCGTAGTGCTCCTCCGCAAGGAGCCTGCTGACATTGACGATCTTGACTGCGGCAAAACGCGCACCCGTATGGACTTCAGACAACTGGGAAAAGATAAATCCCGTGATGGAATTCTTAAGGGCGTCCGGCTTGATAAGCACAAGTGTCTGTTCAAGCTGTTTTTCATCCATCATTTAGCACCTGCCTATAAGACGCCGCCCAATACACAATACGCATCACGCAATATGCACAAAAAAAGGCCTGTCCTAAGCGAACAGGCCTTTTTTTATTACTACATCTTCGCAAGTTTTTCCATAATATCGACGGTCCGGCACGAATATCCCCACTCGTTGTCGTACCAGCTGACCACCTTCACCGTCTTGCCCTTGACCATCGTGCACAGCGAATCGAATATACTCGAAGCCGGGTTGCCGATTACGTCACTACTGACTATCGGCTCATCGCAGTATTCAAGTATCCCCTTTAGCTTACCCTCAGCCGCCTTCTTCGCTGCCGCGTTCACGTCCTCGACGTTTGTCTCTTTCTTCATCACCGCCACAAGGTCAACGCAGCTTCCAACAATCACCGGCACCCGCAGTGCAAAACCATCCAGTTTGCCGTTCAGTTCCGGGATGACCTTGCCGACCGCCTTGGCTGCTCCGGTCGTCGTCGGGATAATATTCATCGCCGCCGCCCTTGCCCGGCGCAAATCCTTGTGAATCATATCCGCCACATTCTGGTCGTTCGTATAACCGTGCACCGTCGTCATCAGACCATGGTCAATCCCTATCGCGTCATTCAGCACCTTGGTCAGTGGTGCAAGGCAGTTCGTCGTACAGCTTGCATTGCTGATGCACCTGGTATCTTTGGTCATCACCTCGTCGTTGACGCCGAGCACAATCGTCGCATCGATATCGTCCTTCGCCGGCACCGTCAGGACCACGTAACTTGCCCCGGCGTCGAGATGGCTGTCATAACCAGCTTTGCCATCGCTCTTTTTCGTGCGGAACACACCAGTTGATTCGATGACAATATTTACTCCCATATCCTTCCAGGGCAGCTTCGACGGGTCTTTCTCTGCAAGGACCTTAATTTCCTTACCGTTAATCACTAAAGCGCCGTCTTTAGTCTCGATAGTCCCCGACCATTTACGCATCACAGTATCGTACTTGAACAGATGCGCCAGACTCTTGGCGTTCGACAGGTCGTTTATCGCCACCAGCTCCAGCTCGCCCTTACGCTGGAAGATAATTCTCGCAACAGCCCGCCCGATACGTCCAAAGCCGTTAATCGCCACCTTTGTTGCCATTACAGTTCTCCTAAACCTGAAAAAAGCCAAAAATACGGTTCTTGTGTACACCGACCCCTGAGGGGACCGAAAAATCGGACCCCCAAATCTATGCGCACAAAGCCTCCCTGTCAAGATTTTCTTAAAACCTGCTGATTTCAGTTTTCCGTTCTTACTTCGATATTCGAAATTTTACTTTGGGGACTTGCCCCGGCCTTGCGGAAGGATTCCAACTCGAAGATTTCAAATCGAACGTTCCCAATACACGACCTTTAACGCCTGTCCAAATCATTCTTGACATTTGGCGGCAGGTGTGGGACATTCATTGGCAATAGACTACGCGGCGTTCCGTAGCACTGCAACTGAAACCTCTGGAGGCAAGAAGATGTCCGAGAAGAAAGAAGCAGACCTTGCCGGTCCCGGTATAGGTGACTACAACGAACTCGAAAAAATCCTGCCCGGTGATTACCATTCACTGCTCTGTCCAAAAGAAACACAGCTTGCCACTTACGCGGTCAAGGACTACATCGAGCAGAACCTCTGCAAAGAGCTTAATCTCATCCGTGTCACCGTCCCGCTGATTGTCGATGTCGAAAGCGGCGTCAACGACCTGCTCGACCGCGACGGCTCGCGCACACCAATCGAGTTTCCCTGCGGCCTCGGCCTTGAAAAACCCATTCGGGCACAGCTCGTCCAGGCCGCAACTAAATGGAAACGAATGGCTCTAAAGCAGTTCGAAATGAACGTCGGCGAAGGTCTGCTCACAGATATGCGCGCAGTGCGAAAGGACTATTTCCTCGACCACGACCACTCAGCTTACGTTGACCAGTGGGACTGGGAGCTGGCTATAACAGCCGAACAGCGAAATCTGAAATTCCTTCGAAAAGTCGTCGAAGGAATCTGGAGAGTCTTAAAAGGCGCCGAGCTTCACGTCCAGAAATTATTCCCGCAGTTAAAAACCGACAAGTATCCCGACATGCCGGACGAGCTGACCTTCATACATGCCGAGGAAATCCTCGAACGATACCCCGATTTGCCGCGCAAGCAGCGAGAAACAAAAATTGTACAGGAATTTCCTGCCTTGTTCATCATTGGTATTGGCTGGCCGCTCAAGGACGGCTACCCGCACGAGCTGCGGGCCAGCGACTACGATGACTGGGCCACCGATACGAAATCCCAGACGGGCAAAGAGACCCACGGCCTCAACGGTGACATACTCGTCTGGAACCCCGTCACAAAGCGCCGTCACGAGCTGACCAGTATGGGCATCCGCGTAAACGCCGACACACTCGAAATCCAGCTCGAAATGTCAGGTCAGCAGGATTTCCTCAATTTCCCATACCACAAAGCCATAATCAACAACGATATCCCCCTGAGCATCGGAGGCGGCATAGGCCAGTCCCGTACTTTTATGCTTATATTGAAAAAAGCACACATCGGTGAGGTCTCAGCGGCCGTTTGGCCGAAAGTGCTCAAAGATATGTGCCGCAAAAAGAACATCCACGTAATTGAATAACGCCGTCCCTCTTTTATATCACGTATATTTAAATTATTTGGTTTCAGCAGATGCGGTCTTTCTCGGCATCCACACCGCCATCTCTCCCGGCCCGCGATGTGACCATGCATAGTAAGGAATAGCTGTTAATTTTCTTATCTTGCCGGATTTATCCAGCACGTTTCCCGTAATTACAGTCACACCGCCCAGAAGATTCGCCTGATACTCAGCCTGAAATTCAGTATCATCAGGAATCACCATATCGAGCACTTCCTTATCATTATCAATCCCTTCGGCGCAATAAACAACTGGTCCGCGAACGAGGGCTACCTTATTAATATCGGCCTTGACCTTCTCATGCGCTGTTACCCGGCGAATCGGCATGGGCAGATTCAGTTCGATGACGTCCCCTTTCGACCATTTTCTCTCGATTACGGCAAATCCCTTATTCGTATGGATATCAATCGGCTCATTATTCAGTTTTAATGTGATTTGCTCCGGATTCTCATTCAGGTAACGATACAAATCACCCGGCACGGGCCTGCCCAGAGCCCATCCGGGTATGCGAATATTAACGGCGAATGTTTGACTTGTTTGCGGATTGACTTTTATTGTCACCTTCCCGTCCCACGGACAATTTGTCTGCTGACTTATCTCGACTTTTGTTTTATTCATCTCGACTTTGGTTTTACTGCTGATAAACAGATTTACGTATAACGAATCGTTCCGAGTAGCATAGATATAATTGGGCATCGACGGGATAAAACGAATAACGTTCGTTGGGCAGCAGGAGCAATCGAACCACGGCTGCCGCGTCAGACTGCCCATATTGAATTTGTATTTGCCGTCCGACTCCAGGCAGTTCGGATAGAAAAAGGAATCACCGTCCAAAGAGACCCCCGAAATCGTGCCGTTATAAAGTGTGCGTTCCAGGACGTCGATATATTTTGCGTCACCGGTCAGCAGAAACATCCTGTGGTTCCAGTAAATATTTCCTATTGCCGCGCACGTTTCGTTGTAAGCCGTAAGGTTCGGCAGTTCGTAATTATCACCGAACGACTCCCTATCATGACGTGCGCCTATTCCGCCGGTGATATATAATTTCTTCGAAACCACGTTCTCCCATATCTTCTCCACGGCCCTGCGGTAACTCGAATCATTCATAATCCCCGCAATATCCGTCATTGCTGCGTACATATAGACCGCCCGCACCGCATGCCCGACCGCTTCGTCCTGCTCGACGACCGGCTTGTGGTCCTGACTGTACGAGCCATAGAGTTTATGACCCTTGGCGTTGCCTCTCTGGTCGAGAAAAAATTTCGCCATATCGAGGTACTTTTCTTTGCCAGTCGCCAGGTACAGCTTAACAAGACCGGTCTCGATAATCTGATGCCCCGGCACGTCGAGCTTTTTGCCGGGCCCGAATGTTTCGCAAATCAGGTCGGCATTCTTCAAAGCAACGTTCAGGAAATTCGTCTTGCCCGTCGCCTTATAGTGCGCATAAGCCGCTTCGTACAAATGCCCTGCATTGTACAGCTCGTGACTTGCCCCGAGGTTATGCCATCTCGGTCCCGGTTCAACCCAGTTCGCCGGTGTCTTATCAGGATTTATCGTCTTCCACGTGCACAGATAGCCGTCCTCTTCCTGCGCCGCGGCTATCTTTTCGATGATGCCGTCGACATATTTATCTAATTCTTTATCAGGATGAATCGCTAAAGAATACGAAGCCCCTTCGATTATCTTGTAAACGTCGGTATCATCGAAAGGCATCTTCCCTTCGTATTTGCCGTCCAGCAGTCCGCCCGCTCTGGCAAAGTTTCTTATCCTGCCTTCTTCTTCGCACTTTTTAAAACCGAACGGAATCGTAACCGTCCTGTTGGTCTCGATGCGCTTCGTCCAGAAATCATCCGTCAGTGTTACATCAGTAAACGGCACCGCCGTAATGGAGTATCCCTCTTGGCTCTCTTTATGTTCTCCGGCTGAACAGGAGGTTGAAATAATTACCATAACCACTGCCGATATTTTTAGCATGTTCATAGTGTATCGCATTTCCATTTTGCCCCTTAAAGGTTAACTATTGAGTTTTTTAGCGGCCTCCACACCGGCCAGCCAGCCGGTCGAAAAGGCTATCTGTAAATTATATCCTCCGCAGGGTCCGTCAACGTCTATTATTTCGCCCGCGAAGTATAGACCCTTACAAATTTTCGATTCCATTGTCTCGGGTTCAATCTCGTCGGTGCTGACGCCGCCGCAGGTTATAGTCGCTTCGGCAACAGGTGCGGCGGCGACAATAGAAAGCGGCAGGGACTTTAGTAACCGGACAAGCCCTCTGCGCTGTGTCTTTGTCAATTGGCTGCAAAGCCGGCTCTGCGATAAATTCATCAGCTCACAGAATTGCGTCGCAAGCGATTTTGAAATAAACCGTGTAATAACCGTGGCGATAGTCTTCCTGGGATGCTGCGAGCAGATACTGACAATTTCCTTATCAAGCTGCGACGAATCAAGTTGAGGCAGCAGGTCAATAGTGACGTGCATAGGGTTATCATAGTCGGGCAGGTATCCGGTAATCAGTCTGCTCAGGTCGAATACGGCCGGGCCGCCTATACCGTTGTCGGTGAACATCAGTGGGCCGCGCACATTGTACTTTTTATTTTCGACCTTTGTCTTGATAATTACATCCGGCGCCCCAACGCCCTGCACGCTGCCCGGCCAGGTCTCGGCGGTCAGTAAAGGGCACAGCGCGGCTCTGGGCTCGACTATTGTGTGGCCGAGTAACTTTGCGAATTTGTAACCGTCGCCGGTTGAGCCTGTGAACGGCCAGGTCAGGCCGCCGGTGGTTATGATGACGGCCTTGGCGGTGATAGTGTCTTTGTCGGTGGTTATTGTAAATCCATTGTTTTCTTTTTGAATGGTCCGGACACCACTGCCATACATAAACCTTACGGAAGAATCTTTAGCGTGGTCGAGCAGAACACGTGCGACGTCGGTTGCGCGGTCGGTTACGGGAAAGACGCAGCCGTCTTTTTCGACTTTAGTTTTCAGGCCGTTGTCGGAAAAGTGTTTTCGCAGTTCATCGGCTGAGAATTCGTGGAGGCAATGCCGCAGGAACCTTCCGCTGCGGCCGTAGGCCTTTATAAAATCCAGGACGCTGCCGGCGTGGGTGAGGTTGCAGCGGGTCCGGCCTGTGCGGAGCAACTTTCGACAGGCTGATGTATTTCGTTCAACGATTAAAACTTTAGTACCGGATTGTGCGGCAGAAATTGAGGCGAACAGACCGGCCGGGCCGGCGCCAATGATGCAGAGAGCGGTGTTCATAATAAGAGAAAATCCTGCGCACAAGTCGCAAGTAACGACAACGGTTGATTAGCCGAGTAATTTTTTTGCGGTGGCGACTACATTATCAGCCGTAATGCCGAAGTGGGCGTAGGCTTCCTTGTATGGAGCGCTGACGCCGAAACTGTTCATACCAATAAAGACACCTTTTTCGCCGAGATACTTTTCCCAGCCTAAGCCGATGGCGGCTTCGACAGCGATTCGATTTTTCACCTGCGGCGGGATTACAGAATCCTTATAGTCGGCGCTTTGTTTTTCAAACAGTTCCCACGACGGCATTGATACGACCTGTGTCTTTAGGCCCTGTGACCCAAGTGTCTCGGCTGCGGCGAGCGCAATGTGTACTTCCGAGCCGCTCGACAGCAATAATAAATCGGGATTGTCCGCCGGCTTGACTGCGTAGGCGCCCTTTACAAGATTAGTAGCAGGAGTGTACTTAGTCTGGTCGAGTACGGGCAGACCCTGGCGGGTGAGCAGTAAAGCGACCGGGCCGTTGCGATATCCAAGGGTGAACTTCCAGGCCTGTGCGGTTTCGTTTGCATCGGCGGGACGAATGACAATAAGGTTCGGCATTGCACGCAGAGAAGGCAGTTGCTCGACGGGCTGATGTGTCGGGCCGTCTTCGCCCAGGCCGATGCTGTCGTGCGTGAACACAAAAATCGTCGGGTATCCGCTCATTGCGGCGACGCGGATTGCGGCGCGGGCGTAATCACTGAAGACAAAGAACGTTCCGCCGTACGCGCGGCACAAGCCGCTGACGGATATTCCGTTCATAATCGCGCACATTGCGTGCTCGCGGACGCCGTAGCGCATATACCGGCCCTGCTGCTGGTCCTTCTGGAAGTCGACGGCGCCCTCGAAGCGCGTATTGTTCGACGGCGTCAGGTCCGCCGAGCCGCCGATGAACAAAGGCAGCTTCGGCATAAGAGCATTAAGGACGGCGCCAGACGCTTTGCGGGTAGCCACGGGTTTATCTAAAGAGAACTGAGGCAGCATTGAATCTATATCTATGCCGAGCTTTCCCTCCGCGGTGGTATTAAACTGCTGTGCAAGCTCGGGATATTGTTTTGCGTACTTGTTGAATTTTCTCTGCCAGCTCTTTTCAGCTTTGTTCCCTGCGTCGCGGGCTTTGAGCATGTGCTGCGCTACTTCGTCGGGAATATAGAAAGTTTTTTCGCCGTCCCAGCCGAATTTTTGTTTTGTCAGTTTGACTTCATCTTCACCGAGCGGTGAGCCGTGTGCCCCTGCCGTGTCCTGCTTATTGGGGCTGCCAAAAGCGATGTGCGAACGAAGCTTTAAGATGGTTGGTTTGCCTTTGTAGCGTGTTGCCTTTTTGATTGCCTTTTCTATTGTATCGAGGTCGGTTCCGTCGCCGTCAACTACTATAACGTTCCATCCGTATGCCTTGTATCGCATTGCGACGTCTTCAGTAAATGAAAGTTTCGTATCGCCGTCGATGCTTATATGGTTGTCGTCGTAAATGACTACAAGATTATCGAGAGCGAGATGTCCCGCGAGCGACGAGGCCTCGGCGCTAACGCCTTCCTGCAGGTCGCCGTCGCCGGCAATGACGAAAATTTTATAATCGATTACGGCAAAGCCGTCGCGATTGAAATAGTTGGATAAATGTTTTTGTGCTATGGCCATTCCGACTGCGTTGGAGATACCCTGGCCAAGCGGGCCGGTAGTGACTTCGATACCGAGTTCTGGTTCGTATTCCGGATGGCCCGGTGTTTTGCTGCCGAGCTGGCGGAAGTTTTTCAAATCGTCGAGTGTCATATCGTAACCGCACAGGTGCAGCAGTGAGTAGAGCAGCATACTGCCGTGGCCTGCGCTGAGGACGAACCTGTCGCGGTTATGCCATTTGGGATTTGCAGGATTATGTTTCATCAACTTTGTCCAGAGCAGGTACGCAGCCGGGGCCATTCCCATAGGCATACCGGGGTGTCCGCTTTTGGCCTTCTGGACGCCGTCAACTGACAGAAATCGAATCGTCTCAATGCAGAGCTTGTCGAGTGCAGGATTGGAGGCCTGTTGTGCTGTCATCTGTATCTTCCAGTAATAAAAGAAGTTAGTATTGTATTTTCGTACGAATTTAAGGCCGACAGCATAACGGTTTAAGGTTCCTTTTGCAAGGTTTTTTAGCGGCCGTCAGGGGATGGCCGAGGAACATCGTATCCCCCCGAGAAAAATAAGGTGTATGACTACAAACAGCTATCAGAAACTAAGGAAACTTTATAAGGGCAGGAGTTAACTCCCGCCGCAGCGGGTCATATAAAAAATCTCAGCATAATAAAAAAAGACCCAGGAATTAGATTGGCTGGGTCCTGATTATGTGACTCGGGAAGAACTGTCGCTAAAGGGCTGCGACCTGTCCTGTTATCCTTAATCTGCATTAGGTGGACCTGGCTGCCGTGAGCAAAAGCACCGGTGATTGCCCGGACCATTTAATAAATTTTGTTTCAAAATTTAGGTTTGACCGGCGGGGCAAACATGGTTATATATATTGGGCTAAAAAGGGAGCCCAAAAATGACACCTCAACACCAATCAGCCAAAATCTTTACCCAAGCCATTACATTTGACGATTGCCTGCTGGTCCCGGCCCGCAGCGACTTCATACCAGCCGACGCCGAGACCGGCACGAAGCTAACCAATAATATCAGTATTAATATCCCGATAGTCTCGGCGGCAATGGACACGGTCACCGAAGCCGCCCTGGCTATAGCCCTGGCCCAGGAGGGCGGTATCGGTATTATCCATAAGAACTTACCGGTCGATGCCCAGAAACGCGAGGTCGCCAAGGTCAAGCGCAGCGAAAACGGCGTCATTCTCGACCCCGTTACACTCAGCCCCGATGAGCCGGTTAGTATGGCCCGTGACCTGATGAACGAACAGAACGTCTCAGGTATTCCCATCGTCGAAGGTAAAACCCTTGTAGGAATACTGACAAGGCGGGATTTGAAGTTCCTCAAGGATTACGATGTCCGCATCTCCGAGGTTATGACCAAAGATAAGCTCGTTACCGGCCCTGCTGACACCACCCTTGAACAAGCCAAGGAAATACTTCAGAAGCACAAAGTAGAAAAACTGCTGCTGGTAAACGGCCACGGTGAACTGGCAGGGCTGATTACAATGCGCGATATCGACCGCGTTCAGCAGTATCCGACTGCAGCCCGTGATGACCGAGGCAGACTGCGTGCCGGAGCTGCGGTCGGTGTTAACGACTACGAACGGATAGAGGCACTGATTGCAGCAGAGGTCGATGTCCTTGTCGTCGATACCGCCCACGGACATTCGAAGAACGTTATTGATACTGTTAAGGGCATCAAGAAAAAACATAATATCGACGTCATCGCCGGAAATATCGCTACCGCCGAAGCCGCCAAAGATTTGATTAACGCCGGTGCCAATGCTGTTAAGGTCGGTATCGGCCCGGGCGCTATATGCACAACGCGGGTAATCTCCGGTGTCGGTGTGCCGCAGGTTACTGCCATTATGAATGTAACGTCAGCCGCCGAGCCTGCCGGTATTCCGGTCATCGCCGACGGCGGCATCCGGCACAGCGGCGATATTACCAAGGCCATAGCTGCAGGGGCCTCGTCCGTTATGATTGGCTCATTGTTCGCCGGCCTGGCTGAGAGCCCCGGCCAGTTGGTCATATATAAAGGAAGGCAGTTCAAAGAATATCGCGGGATGGGCTCGCTCGGCGCGATGGTCAAAGGCTCTGCCGACCGATACGGCCAGGAAAGCTCAGCCGAAAGACAAAAGCTCGTACCGGAAGGTGTCGAAGGGCGTGTACCTTATCGAGGCCATCTGGGCGATTTTGTCTATCAGATAGTAGGAGGGCTGCGGGCCGGTATGGGCTACTGCGGTACAAAAGATATTGCCGAGCTGCGGACCAAAGCTGAATTCGTGGCAATCACCCATGCCTCGGTCAGCGAATCGCACCCGCACGACATTCTGATAACCAAAGAAGCGCCGAACTATTCGGCTTCGTTACCTTTTGAAAGTTAAATTCTGTAATGCGGTTTAGCAAATTTATTAATGGCCAAAAGCGAGCCAACAAACAGGTTTAAGTTGCTTATTAGAATTCTTGCCGGCCTGGTTTTGCTCTGCTGCATCCCATTCCTTGCGATAACATTTCTTCTTTTATGGGATTTTGGTGGTTTTATCATTGGAATTGCTTTGTGTGCATATTTTGCTTTTTCAATATTGCCTTTATTCGGGGAAATAACCCCTGATAGACTTAAGCGTTTTTCTCTGATTATTGGCGTTTTGTTGTGGATGGTTGCTGTTCCACCTTTGTCTTTTGCAATGGTGCAGAGTAATCCTCCAATGCGTGCATGTATTATGTTTCTGATTGTACCTTCTGCGATAATTGGTTTTTACTTACTACTGTCACGGATTTTGCTATACTTCGCTGAAAAGCAGGGCAGTCACAGAGAAGACCTGAAAGATTCGACACTACGTTTGGAATGATATATGAGAAATCGGTTATGAGCAGCCATGAGACCATTGCAATCATTGATTTCGGCAGTCAGTATGTCCAGCTTATCGCAAGGCGTGTCCGCGAACAGAACGTTTATTCCGTCATCTGCCGCAACGATGTCCCTGCTGATGAATTAGCGAAGATGAACCTCAAAGGCCTGATTCTTTCAGGCGGCCCGGCAAGCGTCAACGACGCAGGCGCTCCGCGATGCGATGAGAAAATCTTCGAGCTTGGTGTTCCAGTTCTCGGTATCTGCTATGGTATGCAATTAGGCTGTTCGGTTCTTGGCGCAAAATTGATCGGTGCTGAAAAACGTGAGTACGGCAGAACGTCGCTTCAAATCACGGATAGTAATGACTTATTGGCAAATCTGCCTGATACGATACGGGCCTGGGCCTCGCACGGTGACCAGGTAGGCGCGCTCAGCAAAGATTTTATAAGCCTTGCTACTACTGATAACTGTCCCTTCGCCGCGGTACGACACAAATCGAAACCGTTTTACGGCTTGCAGTTTCACCCCGAAGTTTCGCACACGCCCAAAGGCACACAGATTCTGCGTAACTTCCTGTACGATATCTGCAAATGCGCCGGCGACTGGAAGATGAGCGATTTTGTCACCGATACAGTCGGCAATGTCCGTCGGCAGGTCGGCGATGCTACCGTGGTTTGCGGCCTTTCGGGCGGAGTTGATTCCTCGGTCGTCGCTTCGCTGCTGCACCAGGCTATCGGCGACAAGCTAATTTGTATCTTCGTTGATAACGGTCTTCTTAGAAAAAATGAAAAACAGCAGGTTGTCTCGACCTTCAAAGACCATTTCCATATCGATTTGCGAGTAGTCGATTGGTCGAAGCAGTTCTTAACAAAGTTAAAGGACATAACCGACCCGCAGCAGAAAAGAAGAATCATCGGCAATGAGTTTATAGAGGCCTTTAAGTCCGAAGCCCTAAAGATTAAAGACGCAAAATTTCTCGCCCAGGGAACGCTTTACCCGGATGTGATAGAATCAGGCCACAAGGACGGCAATCCGGCTGCCAATATCAAGCTCCATCACAACGTCGGCGGCCTGCCTGCCGAGCTGGGATTCGAGCTGGTCGAGCCGCTGCGTGATTTGTTCAAGGATGAGGTACGATTGGTCGGCGAATATCTTGGCTTGCCGGAAGATATCGTCTGGCGCCACCCGTTCCCCGGCCCGGGCCTTGCAGTGAGAATAATCGGCGAAGTCACGCCCAAAAGGCTCGAAATACTGCGAAACGCCGATGAAATTTTAATAGATGAAATCAAATCCGCCGATTTATACAGGAAGATTGCACAGGCCTTGTGTGTGCTTGTGCCTGTATCCACTGTTGGGGTCATGGGCGACGAACGCAGCTACGAAGACGTCATTGCGGTTCGATGTGTTGAATCGGTCGATTTTATGACTGCCGATTTCTCGCAGTTGCCGCACGATGTGCTCGCGACGATATCGAGCAGGATCATAAACGAGGTCCGTGGCGTCAATCGCGTTGTCTATGACGTTTCGAGCAAGCCCCCCGCGACTATTGAATGGGAATAACGTTTTGAAGATATTGCGATACCATGGACGGTTATTCAACATCTTCTGCTGCTTAGTAATAATATCTACCGCGTTTGCCCAGCAGGGTGATTCACCAAATCCGCCAAAAAAGGACTGGGTTAAATCGCTATGGAACCGGCGACATACCTGGCCGGACCGGCTCTGGGAAGATTCCGTCTATACCTTCACCGAGCCGAACAATATCTGGCTATTGTCTATGGTCGGCGCCGCCAGTATCGTTATGCACAATACCAGTGCGGATGACAAGATTCAGGACAGCCTTGAAGATAATCGCGTCATCGACGGTTTCTTCAGCGAATCACTGAACGTTGTCGGCGGTCCCGCCACACACTTCGCCGCAACAGGTCTTTGGTATGCCCTTGCGGTCCAGAACAACGACACGCTCAACGAAGAACGCGCCTGGGCTATGATGACCGCGCTGACTATTGACAGCGTTGTTACCGTAGGCCTCAAAGCTGCGCGAGGTAACGAAAATCCCAACGGCGATAAATGGGCTTGGCCGAGCGGACATACCTCGAGCTCATTCACTGTCGCCGCCGTCCTCGATGAATTTTATGGCCCGAAGGTCGGCATACCCGCTTACATAGGCGCGACTTTCGTTGCCTATCGAATGGTAGAAGAAGGCGACCATTGGATGAGCGACGCTGTTTTCGGCGCCGCGTTAGGCTGGGCCGTAGGCCACAGCGTTGCCGGCAGACACATGGATATGGAAATCGCCGGCTTCGAACTGATGCCGATGCCGCCCATAACTTTAGGAGAACCAACCATAGGCTTGTGTATTGTGAAACAGTTTTAGTTAGTGTTGTATATTTTTTTCCAAGGCCATGTCCAGGTTAGAGAATAAGACGAAAAAACCGAAAAAACCGAAATGGACATGGGCAGATTACTGCTTCGGATTTTCCGCACTTAGTTGGGGTGTGTTTTTTCTTTGGTTGTTTGTGGCTTGGTTCATTTCGGGAGTTTTTGAACATGTAGACACAGATTCCATGATTATTTACATCGTCGGTTCATTTTCTTTCTCACTCTCACTTGCCCTGATGCTGGCCGCGTTTCTTGCAGGAGTCATCTCAATAATCATGTCAATAGCAAGAAAAGGCAAAACCAGTTTTCTCACGATTATTGCTGGATTTATACTTATCGGGTTCTATCTGTGTCTATTGATAGCTTCGATCAGGAAGTAGCTGAATATAGTTCAGACAAAGAGAACCACAACGGCAAAAGCTGCAATATCCTCTTCAACGACGGCACAGTAAAATTCATCAATAAAAAGCACTTCAACAAACTACGCTGGGATTAGCATCCCTTTCTTCTTGACCCTTTGTGCCTTCGGGTCTTGGTGCCTTGGTGTTTATACTTTCTATTAACTCCGCGAACTCTGCGCTCTCTTCGGTAAATACAAGACGTTTTTTTATTGTCAAATCATCTGCACTTCGTATAATTCGCTGCGCTTGATAGCGGTTGCAGGTTAATCGGCCCCTGACAGGAGAAACAGAATGGAAGAACTCGTACCGACCAAGGTATTTCTGACCAAAGGCGTTGGCAGGCACAAATATCGCCTCAAATCATTCGAAATGGCCCTGCGCAAGGCCGGCGTCGCACAGCAGAACCTCGTCCAAGTCTCCTCAATCCTGCCGCCTAAGTGCAAAGTCATAGGCAGAGAATCCGGCCTGAAGCTGCTCACCCCGGGCGCTATCAACTTCTGCGTTCTCGCCAGGGTCGATACCGACGAATACGACAGGCTCATCGCCGCTTCGGTCGGCCTGGCTATCCCGAAGGACCGCAACAACTGGGGCTATCTGTCCGAGGTCCACGAGTACGGAATGAATATGAAGCAGGCCTCAGATATGGCTGAGGACCTCGCCGCCGGTATGCTCGGAACGACCCTTGGGATGGAGCTCGACCCAGACCAGGCCTGGAGCGAGAAGGAGCAGGTCTATAAGTCCAGCGGCCTTATCATTCGAACCAGTAATATAACCCAGACCGCAACGGGCCAGCAGGGCATCTGGACGACGGCAATTGCAATGGCGATGCTCATGTTCGATTACTAACCGCTTCTCTATACCGGCTATTCAATGCTTACCTTTGGTGACTTCGACGATAAGTTCCGTAGTCTCGAAACCGCAAAAGTGGTCCTGCTGCCGGTGCCATACGACGCTACCAGCACGTATATCAAAGGCGCAAATAAAGGCCCTGCTGCAATTCTCGCCGCTTCATATCAGCTTGAAAACTACGACATCGAGACCGGCACCGAGCCGTACAGAAACGGAATCTATACCGATGAACCCGTAACGGAGGACTCATCACCCGAAAAAATGGTCGAAGCAGTACATGACAGAGTCAGCGAACATATTACGAATGACAGATTCGTCGTCACCATCGGCGGCGAACATACAGTCAGCATCGGAAGTATTAAAGCCTACTGCGAAAAATTTGAAAACCTCTCTGTTTTGCAGCTCGATGCGCATAGTGATTTGCGCAACGAGTATCAGGGTTCGAAATTCAATCATGCCTGCGTAACGGCCCGCGTCAAAGAATTCTGCCCGGTCGTACAGGTCGGCATCCGCAGCATGGACGTCGTGGAGAAAAAACTAATGACTCCGGGCCGCGTCTTCTTTGCCGAAGACATTTACAATGACCGTTCTTATATTTCCCCTCTGCTCGATAAACTAACAGATAACGTCTATATCACAATCGACCTCGATGTATTCGACCCTTCGATTATGCCCTCGACCGGCACGCCGGAACCCGGCGGCCTGTTATGGTATGATGTCCTCGCTCTTCTGCGGGCTGTGTGCAGGAATAAAAACGTTGTCGGTTTTGATGTAGTTGAATTGTGCCCGATTGAAAATAACAAAACCCCTGATTTCACCGCTGCTAAACTTATCTATAAAATCCTGGCCTATAGATTTGCACGGTAATCGTTATTCTCCCTCGAACCACTGGTTCGCAAACGCTGCGAAGTCCCTGAAATCAACATCACCGTCACCGCCATAGGGCTCTATGTCCGCGTTAAGGTATACTGAACCCTGGTCGAGCCAGAACTCGGAAAATAATGCTGCGTCATACGCATCGATAATGCCATCGCCCCAGTCCGGTGAGATATCGACTATCGGATTGTAATCATCTGAGCCGATTGTAGTTTTCCACGCCGCCGCGAGTATTGAGAAGTCGCAGAAGTTCACCTGCCCGTCCAAATCAAAATCGACGTCGGTCCCTAACAAACCCTGCATCCACTCATCGCTAAGAACCGCAAGGTCGTAATGGTCAATACCGTCCGGACACGCAAAATCAGCGTCTAAGTATTCTATAGAAAGACGAGGATAGTCAATCCCATCCTCGCACATCCGCCATATATTTTTCAAAGGCTGATTGTCCGATGTCACTATGTCCCACCCTGCATCAGCAAAAGTGGCCCCCGACATCAGGTTTGCAGTCGTTTCACCCGTTAAACCATAGGGGTCGTCGCCGTCACCGATACCAGTAAGTGATGGATTGATCTGATTGTCATAAAAGCAGCCTGTGTAAGTCCCTCCGGAGCCCTCGCCGATGAACGCTCCGGTGTTACTGCCAAGGCCGGCTACAATATTGGCCGCATAGCTGTTTATAATAAGCCCGCCTTCATTCACGCCCGCCAGACCGCCGACCTGTGAGTAAGAAATGACGGATGTATCCGACGTATAACAGTTCAGAATCCTGCCCCCGGAAATATACCCAATCAGACCGCCTGCCTGCCAGTAGTCAGCATTAATGCTGCCGCCCTTAACCCAGCAGTTTTCGATCGCGCCGTCACCCAGCGACCCCACCAGCGCGCCAATTAAGGTGTCCCCGGAAAGATTGGGGTCACTCAATCCGAGGTTTTTTATAACCGCTTCTTCATTATTAACGAACCTAAAAAGCCCAATGGTATAGCCGCCAAACTCGAATGTATAAGTAAAGCCGGAAATAATATGTCCTCGGCCGTCGAAAACGCCGGAAAATGAGTTGGAACTATCTTCTCCTACAAGATTAAATTGTGTACCGGTAAAACCGCCCAGGTCAATATCAGCCGTTAGAGCAAAGTGTTTGCTCCAGTCACCGGGATGGGTGCCTATCTCGTTCATATCCTCCGCCGTATATATAAGGTACGGCTTCTCGGCCGTACCTTCACCGCCGCCGTACCTGGCCAGGCATGGAAACACCAAAAGCCAAGACAGCAAAAACGCATAGCAAAAAAGTCTAAAATCGATTCTTACCATCCCCAAATCAGATGCCGACCCAAACGGCACCCTCCACCGGATATTTTCTAATATTATATCAATCGAGCGCCGAAAAATCAAGATAAAACGAAACACGACTGATGCCCGACGGACGTACAGCCGATAATCTCAAAAATTAACCTGCTGCACCGTTTGCTGGATTAAAATGAATTGAAAAATAATGCTCACCAGATATACTGTCCGATTATCATAAAGTTGCTTTTGCGGATAAAACAAAATGCCCGACTTTAAAATCGAACCTGCGACGAGAATAAAACGTTTGCCACCGTACTTATTCGGACGGCTCAACGCCCTGAAGCTCTCCAAGCGGCAGGCCGGCGCCGATATAATCGACCTTGGTATGGGCAATCCCTCCGACGGGGCCCCGCAGATTGTCATCGATAAGCTTATCGAAGCCGCAAAGGACCCGCGCAATCATCGCTACAGCGCGTCACGCGGCATAAAGAACCTCCGCGGCGAAATCGCAAAAAGATATGCCAAACTCTGGAACGTCCGGCTCGACCCGGAACACGAGATCCTGGCCTGCATCGGCTCCAAGGAGGGCTTCAGCCACATGTGCCTGGCTATGATGGGACCGGGCGATACCGCTGTCGTACCCGACCCTGCTTTTCCAATACACAATTATGCTGTCGCACTTGCAGGCGCCAACGTCATCAGCGTGCCCCTCGGCAACGATGAGAAATTCATAACCAACATCGCGAACGTCATGGAGCACCTCTACCCGAAACCCAAGCTGTTGATTCTGAACTACCCGCACAATCCGACGGCAATGACCGTTGACGAGGGCTTCTTCGAGCCGGTCGTGGACCTTGCTAAGCGCTTCGGTGTCGCGGTAATTCACGACTTCGCATACGGCGAGACCTGCTTCAACGGCTACAAGGCCCCGAGTTTCCTTGCTGCAAAAGGGGCCAACGAAGTCGGTGTCGAATTTGTTACGCTCAGCAAACCATACAATATGGCCGGTTTTCGAATCGGCTTCGCCGTTGGCAACAGGGTTATGATTGACGCACTTGCCACTATAAAAGGCTACTATGATTACGGCATATTCCAGGCCTTGCAGATTGCCGGCATCATTGCCCTGCGCCACTGCGACGATTTTGTTGTACAGCAGAACGAGCGTTACCGCGCCCGGCGAGACGTCGTATGCGACGGCCTGACACGAATCGGCTGGCAGGTCGAAAAACCACGCGCCTCGATGTTCGTCTGGGCAAGAGTACCCGAAGAGCACCTGCGGGGAAAAGGAACTATTGATTACGCAATGGACCTGATGGACCACGCCGAAGTCGCCATCGCGCCGGGCAGGGCATTCGGAGAAAACGGTGAAGGTTATATGCGAATCGCGCTGGTGGAAAACGTACAGCGACTGCGGCAGGCCGTCCGCAACATTGGCCGCTTCACCCAGGAAAGGCCTATCAGAAAAAAGAAACAATAACTTGCAGTTTCACCTGTCGGCGGTGTTTTATTTAAAAATTTACTTCCACGGATTGTTCCGCCTTACTGAGAGTTACTTTCTTCTCCTGCCCGTTCGAGCTGATTACATAATCGCCGTAAAATCCGCGTGTTTTGAATGTTCCTTTGTCATCAGCCGTACCGGAGGTCCGGGTTCTCCATTTGTTAAAGACAAGGTCCTGATAAGCCAGGGCCTGTGCGGTAGCCGTCCAGTCTTTTTTCCACATTGCCGTATGAGGCATCCAGTGGTCGCCCGCCCAGAAACCCCACATTACAATCGCCTCGACCTTGGGATGGGCGAAGAAGACAGGGAAAACCCTTTGAAGCTCCTCGGCCATCCCTTCCTCGGTATCGGCGGCGAAAAGACATTCGGTTATTTTAATCGGCAGATTAAACTTCGACAGTTCATCGAGCGTCTTCTGGACGTCCCTGTTTTTGGTTTCTCCCCTTCCCGAAGAGTCGGTTTTTCGAGATGAAACAAAATGCGCCTGACAGCCGATTCCCCCTATGGGCACACCTGTCGCCAGAAGGTTTTCAATCTGTTCGATGTAGGAGCCTTTATTATACCCGCCTTCGACAACAATGCCGTAATCGTTAACGTACAATACGGCATCAGGATTTCCCGCCTTGGCCATCCACGCCATTTCACTGACAATCCCGTAACCCAGCCGACGACGGAAGAAGGTGCCATTGACCATTTCATTGTTCAAATCGAATTCTTCGATGCGCCCTTTGAAATGTTCTGTAACACCAGTGGCGCGTTTGTGGACCGCCGCGCGAAGGTCGTCATTATTCAGCTTGCCCAGCCAGTCCATAATGTATTTGTCCTTCTCCCAGAATATGCAGTGGCCGCGCATCGGGATATTCAGCTCGTTACAAAGCTCCCATATCCTGTCTGCCCTGTAATAATCGACGTCACCGCGGCTTACTTCGCAGTCATACCATTTCAGCGCATTCTCGTGCACAGCGTAATTGAAATTCTCACCTAAGATTTTCAGGTACATTTTTCTGTCCTCGTCCGACATCGGGTTTGGGCTCTTTTCCGCAAGGCTGTCCGGAATCGCCGTACCGAACAAAAATTCGTGACGCACCTGCCGGACCTTTACATCAGCCCCCGGCTTCGTTTTGATTGTAATATCGCCCATTCGGATTTCCGCTATCCGCGATTCGATTGCAGCCGGCGTTATCTTCGCTTCAATCTGGTCTTCTGCAAAGCAGTTACTACTCACGATAAGTACTCCTGCAATCCAGGGTATAAAACTTAGCTTTAGCTTCATGGTGTACTCTCCTTTTTATCCGGTTGGTTTCCAATTTATACTTGTCCTTTTGTTCTTTTAGTCAGCGAAATATCTTAACTCATATTGAGGAAAAATCAAAGTCAAACCGAATTTTTAAAATACGATATTCTTTCGTATAGCATAAAAAAACCCTGATGTGTAAATCATCAGGGTTTGGATTGTAAATTTAAAAGCTTTTACAGGCTAACATTAGTCATCGTCTTCTTCATCTTCGTCGTCGTCTTCATCGTCATCCATGTCCTCGTCTTCGTCATCTTCCTCGTCATCCATGCCCTCGTCTTCATCACCGGGGCCTAATACTATTACGTCGTCGACGAAAAAGTTTACGCCCGGCTCCGGCCCTTCGAAGTAAACGTCGAGAGTTGACAATACGCCATCGACGTTCAGCGTGAATTCACCCGACACCTCGACCCATTCGCTGTTCGTGGCCGTTGCCCTGCCGACGTTGATATAATTTGTCCCTCCGTCATCGGCCTGTTCCACTGACACGATAACAGGGCTGCTGCTGTTAGGGTCCTCGAGTCTCACCCATCCGGATATCTGGTAGGTCTCGCCGTCCTTCATCTTGCCCATCACGGACTGTGTGATTCCCTGCCAGGCAGAGTCTCTGCCCGACGCCTTGGCACTGCTGGTGCCGCCGTGTGCCGGCTCTGTAACCGCTTCGATTTGACAGCCTCGCCCCATCCAGCCGTCCGTGCCGTTTTCAAATCCGCCGTTTGTTATAATGTTAGTTTCGCCGTAACACGGTACCAGCGATAAAACAACTGTAAGAATTAAACATAAGCCAAGATACCTGCCGTACATACAATCCTCCTTTCAACTAAAATACGTTAAAATTTCAGAAATCAGAATCTATGGTCCTTAGCACCCAAAAAAGTAAACATGATATAGCAGATTATCTTTACCGCTCTGTTTGTCAAGACTTTTGTATATATTTCTGTAACTGCAGATTTGCGAAATAGGACATTTGGCGCGGTTCGTTTTACGACAATGTTCCAATAATAAAAGCCTTTCATGTGCCTGCCCGAACGCAGGCAGGAGCTTTTCGCATGTTTTTTGAAAAGAATATCGTTTTTGCCCTTTAAAATAGTCGGGAATTTTTAAGAAACTTCTTGACATTGGGCCTTAAATATGTTCTAATACGCACATCAGCTTGGGGGCTGAGAAAACTCACGCAGTAGAGAATATATGTACTTTGTATTTTTGGCGTTTTTGTCTTGTCCGGACGGTTGAAATCGCCGCCGGACTTTCATCGGGAGTGGGGAGCAGAGAGTTTGAGGTCATTAGGCCGCGGTAATTCTGCGCATTGCGGGTTTTGCTGACGGCCGGGCACGGCTTTACTCTATTAGCCTTGCCAAAACAGGGCCGAATACTCGGGGGCCTTTTAGAAAACTCACCTGGTTTTATCGCGCAGATTCCCTGCGCGCACAAGGTCGTAAGGCTTAGGCGCGCAGTTGAAAGGGTTTAAGAAAAAAATGGTTCTTTGGTCTTCTCTGTCCGGCGAAGTCCGGCTCAGTGAAGAAGGTGAATTGATTTTGAGTACATCGTTGTTTACATCGCTATCTTATTTAGTCGTAGCCCTCGTTGCTGCGTCGCTGGCTGTTGCAGAACCGCCAGTTCCCAGCTGGCAGCGTGGCAGCGAGGGCACTGCTAGGCGAAATCGAATCGTCATTCCGAAAACTATCTCGTTTTTAACTGCGGGCAGATTCTCTCACCCCGCAGCCTGGAATATACAAATACTGATTTAGATGGGCACTCTGTGCTCAGAAATTAACACGAAAGGAAAGGTGACATGAGAGTTTACAACAAGATAAAGCGAATACTGTTGTTTCTGCTTTTGGCTGTGCTGTTGACCCAGACAGCATCAGCCCTGCTGGTCGGCACGAGTACCTACTATGACGGCTATACCATTTTTGATGGTACGTTGTCGAACGGCAAGTACGCCAAAGTGATGATAGAATTTGCCGTCTACGACAATAGAGACGACGAGCCTGGTGGAGATGAATTCGAGGCCGTCTTTTCCGACATGGGTGTTACATCTCCTGATGCTGATGATTTTGGCGACTACATCTATGCATACAAGATTTTCAATCACACCAGCAGCGAAGACATGATTTCCTATTTCGGCATTCTCGGCCTGGATGAGCAGGAAAACGGTATTACCGATTTGGGAACGTATGATGACGGCACTGACGGCGCAAAGCCTTCTGATTATCACTTCACCGATGATGGCTGTGTCTGGAAGTGGTACGGCTTGGGAGAAGAAGGCGACGGTTCTTTTCGTTTCATCGATTTAGGCGACAGGTCTTGGCTGCTTGTTTTCAGCAGCAACAATCGAAAATCCGATGAGGCGGGTGAGTATGAGCTTCGGGGAACTGAGGAATCAGACCTGCCGGTACCTGAAGTGCCTGAACCGACCGTAGTCGTTCTGCTTGGTGCGGGTAGTGCCTACCTGCTGAGACGCAAGCGCAGAACTGATTCGTGATTCGTGACAATCTAATAAGAATTTTCAAATACTAATTTCCGCAAACGGGGGCGGGGATCGGTGAATACGGGTAACGTACAATCTGTTAAAAGATGCTTTGTGTTTTTGCTTACACTTGCGGCGATGTGCCTGGCGCCAAGCTATAGTCAGGGCTCTAAAATGGCTTTATTGCTGCAGCAAACTCCTGTCGAAGGCGGCTCGGTCGAGCCTGGTACCGGTGTCCATCGACTGGACGGAAACTCGCAGATTACATTAAGAGCCGAGCCTCAGCCTGGCTATCAGTTTATCACCTGGCTTGGGGATGTCGCTGAACCGACTTCATCGGTAACCGAGGCCTATATGGATTCACCAAAGATTATTATCGCTGTTTTCGAACGGGCCGAGTTTGATAACCTCAAGGCTGCTGATTTAATCTTCAGCAGTCCCGGCGGCGGCCTGAGACGTTCTGCCGGTGATATAAGCAGCGGTGGAGGCGGCGGTGCCGGTGGAGAAAGGCCCGGAAAGTATCCCGGTAGACCACGAATTAAGTTTGAGGAAGACGAATTACCTGTGCCCGAGGAAGGCGAAATCAGCGATTTCCCGGTGCCCGGCGAAGGTGAAGTGCCCGAACCGGCAACCGTGATACTACTGCTGTCCGGAGCAGCGATGGTAAGGACGCGAAGAAGAAAACTCAAAACGTAAAAAGTTCATAATAAAACAAGTCTGTGACTAAAGACAACAGGGTCTTGACCCGGGACATGAGAAGCTTGGACAACCAAAGGAGGCTGTGAAGAAAAAGACTTACCAGTAATTATAGATGAGTTCCAACTGCGGGGTTCGCAGTTAAGAGCAGTGGATTTTTACACTGGCGACTAACGACTAACGAATAATTTGTGCACCCCCCTAACCCCCGTAGGGAAGTTTGTAATAAGGGCGGCGGTGTCTAAGCCGAATGTTTGAAAGACTGGAATTTTTATTTGTCGGAAGCATTAGCGAAGACGGATAACTAGGCACTAATTCCGGCTCAAATGTTCGGCTGACACGGCCGCCCTCCTTTTTGCGCCGGGCGTTAATGTTACTCGGCAAAGACCCTTCGGCCAAGGCCTTGAAAATAAACTGAGACAAAAGGAAAAAATACCCCCATTTTCAATCTCTATAAAGATTCGCAAACCATAACCAGAACATTATATAAATTGTCAACAATGCGAAACCCAAAACATAATAAAAGGAATGTGTCGTTAAAAGGAACCCCAAAAAAGCGACAAGTGATGATATTATCATACCAGCCCTGGAGCCCAGGGTACTTATGATTATCGCCAGGCCCCCCACATTAAGCACCGAGGCCGATACGCAGGAAGTCGCCGATACCGCTTCACTCTTGGCTGTAATCGCACCGAACAGGCCTAACGCCAGCAAAACGTACTTCTTACCGAATCCCCGGCGAACAAGGTCTTTTCTCAGCATGCTCTTGGCGCGATAAAAGAAAACACGCGCTGCCATCTCCTTGCAGTTCATCACCTCCGCAATCTCCGAATAAGGCATATCTTCATAACATCGAAGTGCCAATACCGTCCTGTGATTAACACTGAGTTTGCTTATTACGCGTATGACAATCTCAGCCAGCTCTTTGCGAATAACATAGTCATAACCGGTCAGGTTTGATTCCTCACAACGACTCCAGCCTTCTTTCAAAGTATCCATCATAATGGTTTTTTCCCTGCTTCGGTCGCGAAAATAATGCTGGACCTTCCCGTGTGCCGTCCTGAAAAGCCAGCACCAGAAACTTTTCGGTTCTTGCAAATCTTTCAGTGACTCAACCAGATGCAAAAGTGTCTCCTGTAAAATATCCTCTGCCGCGTCATCATTCAGTGTCAGCCGGTGTATATACGGCCCCAGCTTCTCTGCCGCCAGCTCTGAAAGCCTGGTGACAGCCTCCCTTTCGCCGCCCTGTGCACGGCGCACTAGTTCATATAATTCTTTGTCTCTCAAAAGTGCTCCGTTTCTTTGTTACCTCTATATAGTCCGCCTCGCCGTCAATTCGTTACTCACTTTTTTTATTTTTTTTGTTTTTCCTCTATTGGCAAATCCGGCCTGAGTTTGCTTCAAAAACGTCGAAAGATGAAATCTAAATGCCAATTTTTGCTTCCTAAGAGCGGTCTTTCAATAAATTCTCCGCAAACATACATTTTTCAGGTAACGAAATTTCGCCTTCGTGGACTGTATATATAGAGTACCAAAATGTGTCAAAAAATACAGGTTAAAAATCAAGGGAAAGTGATGATAAATACCCAAACCCCAGCGAGGAAGGAAAGTCCGATTTCATACCTCTCAAAGCCGATGCAGGTACGGACGCTAGGTGCAGGTTCGCCAGGGCCTGCACCGCATTTTTATTCATTCATAGATAAACGAAAGGCCAAAAAATGAAAAAGCTAAATTCCAGTTTGATTATCATTTCTGTCGTTCTCTTTTAGGGTCCTTCCGAAGTTGTTGCCTACTCCGGCGGTTCAGGTACGCCGGAAGACCCCTACCAAATTGCCACGAAAGCAGATTTGCTGCAGTTAGCAGGCTCTGCCGCAGATTATGACAAATGTTTTATCCTGACAGCAGATATTGATCTGGACCCGAATTTACCCGGAGGACAGGAATTTACAACAGCTCTCATTGCACCGGATACTAATTCAACTGCCATCAAGTTTCAGGGGACCAGCTTTACAGGAACCTTCGATGGAAATGGGCACAAAATCAAACGTCTTACAATAAACGCTGAAGCTAATGATTACATCGGTTTATTTGGTCTCCTCAACACTGGTGCTTTGGTCAAAAATCTCGGTCTTGAGGACTGTAGTGTAAGCGGCAATAGCTATGTAGGCGGGCTGGTAGGATACACCTACGGCACTATCAGCAACTGCTATGCGACAGGTTCAGTAAGCGGCTATAGAACTGTAGGCGGGCTGATGGGAGTCAATGACGGCAATGTTGATTATTGCTGCGCAACAGCTTCGGTAAGTGTCACTGAGTATATTACCGGTGGGCTGGTGGGATACAACTACGGCACCATCAGCAACTGCTATGCGACGGGCTCGGTGAGCGGCGTTTACTTTGCCGGCGGACTGGTAGGATACCTTCCTGAAGGCTCTACCAGCAACTGCTACGCAACAGGTTCGGTTAGCGGCAATGGCTATGTCGGCGGGTTGGTGGCAAGAAATTTCCGCGGCACTCTTATCAACTGCTATGCGACGGGTTCGGTAAGTGGAAATAAATATGCTGGCGGGTTGATGGGATTAAACGAATATAAAGGTACTATCAGTAACTGCTATGCAACGGGTTCGGCAGGCGGCACTGACGATGTCGGCGGACTTGTAGGATGCAATAATGAAGGCACTATCATCAACTGTTATGCGACAGGTTTAGTAAGCGGCAATGAGGATGTCGGCGGGCTGGCAGGATACAATGGTCAAGGCAATATCTTCAACTGCTTTGCGACAGGTTTAGTAAGCGGCAATGAGGATGTCGGCGGGCTGGCAGGATACAATGGTCAAGGCAATATCTTCAACTGCTTTGCGACAGGTTCGGTAAGCGGAAATGACTATCTCGGCGGGCTGGCCGGGATACAACCGGTATGGTAATATCGCCAACTGCTATACGACAGGTTCGGTCAGCGGCGAGGAATATGTCGGCGGGCTGGTGGGACGCAAATCTGGCGGCGACATTTATAACTGCTATTTTCTCGATACCAGCGGACCGGACAATGGCTTTGGCACACCCCTTACAGATACACAAATGAAACAGCAAAATAGTTTCGTCGGCTGGGATTTCGTAAACGAGACAGCGAACGGCACCTGCAATTACTGGCTTATGCCCCAAAGCGACTATCCGGTTCTTTCGCTGCTTAACGGTTATATTCCGCCGAAACCGAACGGCCGCGGGACAGAAAACGACCCTTATGTTATTACAGATGCTAATGGACTGGGTACGATATGGTATCGGCCTGATGCCCATTACAGGTTGGCCAATAACATTAACCTCACAGGGATTTCGTGGTCAATGGCTGTTGTGCCGGAGTTTAGCGGGGTATTCGACGGTGATGGCTTTAGCATCGAAAACCTTTCTATCAATGGCTGGCATTATGTGGGTCTGTTTAGCGTAATTAACCGTGGTGGCACTGTTAAAAATCTTGGCATCGAAAATTGTTCGATTAACGGCTATAACTATGTCGGCGGGCTGGCTGGATACAACTACGGCACTATCACCAACTGCTATGCGACTGGCTTGGTGAGCGGTGATGACGATGTCGGCGGGCTGGCGGGATACAACAGCGGCGATATAAGCAACTGCTATGCGTCAGGTTCGGTAAGCGGCGTTCACAGTGTCGGCGGGTTGGCGGGAGACAACTTGTACGATAATATCAGCAACTGCTATGCGACGGGTTCGGTAACCGGTAATGTCTATGTCGGCGGGCTGGTGGGAAAAATCTCCACAGGCATTATCATCAACTGCTATGCGACAGGTTCGGTAAATGGAAGTGACTATGTCGGTGGATTTGTGGGATACAACTACCGTGCCGACATTGACAATTGCTATTTTCTCGATACCAGCGGGCCGGACAACGGCTATGGCACGCCGCTTACAGATGCGCAGATGAAACAGCAAAGTAGTTTCATCGGCTGGGATTTTGATACGCCGATTTGGGAATTGTGCCCGGAAACTAATGATTATCCGCACCTTTGGTGGGAGTATTATTGCAATGTAGCTCCGGTTGCCATAGCTGGTCCTAACCAAATTGCTTACGCATTCATAGATGGCTTTGCCGATGTCAACCTCGACGGCTCGGCTTCTTACGATGACGATAACGACCTCCTTGATTATTACTGGTCCTGGACCATCGATGCTAATCTTTACGAAGCAAACGGTGTATCTCCAACAATTCAGTTGCCCGTCGGCGAACATCAAATTGAACTAATCGTTGACGACGGCCGGGTTTTATCAGAGCCGAATTTCTGCACCATTGAAGTTGTAGAGCCTCTCAGGACTAAGCTGTGGCTTTGGCCCGCTGCTTTTAACTGCAACGCAAGACCGAACCGTCTAACTACTATGATGTACCTGCCAAAAGACATCGGCCTCGAAGATATTAATAATCAGCCGCTGACTATGTACCCCTGCGATATCCAATCGAAGTACCGGCACGTATTCCGAATGAATTACGGCCGATGTCCTCGAACTGTGGTAATGGCCGTCTTCGACAAGGATGAAATCTGTGAGGCGTTGGATACCGGATGGCACAAAGTCGAAGTGGCTGGCCGATTACACTCCGGCCGGTACTTCTACGGCTCTAATATAATCAGAATCTATAGGCCGTATCCTCACAAATGGCCGTTCCGCCGATTTTATCGCCCATAAAAGGCTCTGTGCAGCAGAGAATTTGCTTGTAAAATTTTTCGGATATATTAAAATGATATATTTAGAATAACTCATATTCGAGCAGATATTTATGACCGTTGTAAATTATAAAATAATTAACACCGGCTTGATTTCGGAGGTTGCGAGATGGAAAAGAGGAAATTAATAACCATTTGTCTTTTTTTTCTTTGTATTGCCGGTACGACCTTTGCGGATGACCCGAACGACTGCAACTCTGACTTTTCTGAACTCGGTGAGATTGCTTCTCACTGGGTAGAAGATTACTCTCCCCAGATACCTAATGAGCCCCCAGGTTGTGTAAAAACTCTTTATTTGGATGGGGACTTAGTCGACTCCAATGCTGATAGCCCAACTGGTCTTGAGAGTCTTGGCTGTCACTTAACGATAGGAGCGGCGGGCGACCTCACGTTCATATACAATGAATATATTGGAAGCATCGATGAGTTCGCGCTTTATGCAGGCCTCTTGGACGCCGCTACTATTCAGGCACACTATGACGCAAAAGACTCGAACTCAGTTTATTATGCCATAGTGTAGGGTAACAACCCTTTACTTTGGCTTAGGTTCGAAGACGCCGACACCGGCGAGGGTGATGTCGCCGCTAATTCAGGCTCAGTTGATATAGACGGCCGATATACCCATACAGGCGGAACGGCTCCGACAATAGTAACCGGCATAAACGCCGGCAGTAATGCTATAAATTTCCCTGATACTGCTGAAAGTGGCGATGGTACCTGTATAGACGTCAACGACCCTGAAGAGTACTTTGGCAACCTGCTCAACGGCGATCTATCGGTCGAGTTATGGGTTAATTTTGTGGATTTGGATAATCCGTCGGAACCCGATAATTCCTTTCCGAGATTTTTCCAGCGAACGGGAAGTTATGGCCTCTATACTAATAATGACCCTAACACATTAGGGATATTTGGTGGTGACGCTACAAATGAGATAGACCTTCCGTATGACATCAACGACAATCAGTGGCACCATCTTGTTATTACTTATGACTCACATTACTCCGAGGAAAATCTGCCTGATACTAATTCATACGTCGAGGAAGTGGCCGCGGATAATCCTGTCCTGTGGCTGCGGTTCGAAGATGATATTCCCCAGGATTCCAGCGGAAACGACAATTGGGTTGGTTACGGCTCTGCTGCTTCTATTGGTTTTGAAAAAGGCGGAATGGGCAATTCACTTTACCTCGACGGCACATATGGTCCGGGCGTCTATGGCTGTGCAGCGGCCCCGGGGCCGAATGAACCGTGCGTTGGTCCAAACTGTATTATTATACAAGATCAGATTGTCTTTGACTATGCATTTGCCCCCAACGACATAACCTTTGAGATGTGGTACAAATGCCCGGACGAGCAACAGCCCTTTGCTACATTCTTCCAGCAGTTTGGCTCCTGGGAAAACGAGCCACGCGCTCCCGGAGTGACGAATTGCTACGGCGAGATACGTATTTTCTGTGGCGCCGATGCCTGGCACCCAGGCGTCAGCTCGTACCTCGATGAAATGTGGCATCATTTAGTCGTTACTTATGACGAAGAATACCTCGGTGAACCGAACACAATGCATATACAACTATATTTAGATGGCATCGAAAAGGGCACTCATACCGTTTCCGACCCTAACGCAAAACTCGGCCCTGAGTTGTCTCACCTCTTGATTGGTGCTAAAAATGATATGGGTAATACTTATCATTGTCTGACCGGACATGTCGATGAGTTTGCTGTCTACGAAGGAATTTTGAGTCCGACACATATCCTCCGTCATTACGAGGCATGGCAGCCGCGAGATTGTTATGAAGTTTGGGACAGACAGTTAATACCGCCCTGGGCCGAAATCGCCGACAAAGACCAGAACTGCTATATTGATTTTTACGACTTTGCCGCATTTGCTGCCGAATGGGCTCTATGCAGAGACGAATAGTACCGGCGGCTTTGATTTTTCGCACTTGCCATCGGCGCATCAAAACTTATAATCACCTGCCCGTATGCACTTGATTAATCCCTTATTAAAAGGAGATTTGCGTGACTAACGAGCAGTGGCAAAAAATTCTGGCCGTAATCAAAGGCCAAATCTTCGACCCGTCGGCCGTCGGCTTCATTATCGACAGCCCCTGGCTGCCCAACTGGGCCGGAGTCTCGATTCTCGATTACTTTACCAATGAGCAAAAATGGTTCCTCGCCAACCTCGAAGCCATAAACCAATTCCCGCAAATCATCTTCATACCCGGCTTCTGGTCCGAGTACGGGATGTGCACCGAGCCGTCGGCGTTCGGCGCAAAGTGCGTATGGGGCGAAAACGAATTCCCGAACCCGATGAAACTATCCGGCGACGCAAAACAAATCACATCAGCAGGCAAACCGAATCCGAAAACGGACGGCCTGTGCCCGTTCGTTCTAAAAAGGCTGGGCCATTTCCAAAAAGATATGGAATCGAACGGCCACCAAATCAAATTCGCGATTGCGCGCGGGCCGTTCAACCTGGCAAGCTTCCTTATGGGCACAACGGAATTCCTGATGGCCCTGAAGATGCAGCCTGACGACGTCAATGCGCTTCTTGTGATGATAACGGACTTTTTAGTTGACTGGCTCAGGTTACAGAAGAGCACGTTCGATTCGGTCGACGGGATTTTCCTTCTGGACGATATTGTCGGTTTTGTCGGCCCGGACGATTTCAAATCTATGGCAAAGCCGTATCTCAAACAGGCCTTCGAGGCCTTCGACGCTAAGGTACGCATATTCCACAATGACGCTTCGGGCCTGGTATGTGCGCCGCACCTTGCCGATATCGGCGTTAATGTATTCAACTTCAGCCATAACCATACCATTACCGAGATGCGCGAGCTTGTCGGCCCGGATGTCACGCTATTGGGCAACATTCCGCCTCGTGACGTCCTTGCAGCCGGCAGTGCCGAAGACGTAGCGGCGAGCGTTAAAGATTTGCTCGGCTCGCTTCCTGATTCCAAGCGTGTAATTTTGTCTTGCGGAGGCGGCATACCGCCCGGCGTTACCACCGAAAATATCCAGGCCTTCCTCTCCGCCGCAGGCCATTGATATAGTCCTGGTTGGCTGAGGAAATGCTTGTTTTCTTATTATTTTTCCCACAACCAGTTTGCTGCCAGAATTGCAAGGTCACCTATGTTCACAATCCCGTCACCGTTGAGGTCTTCGATTGCTTCCTGACTTGTCGCCCACAGCTTTCCAAGTTCGGCCAGGTCCGTAAAATTTACTCTGCCGTCAATATTAAAGTCGGCGATATTGCCGCTTTTGCTGGCCTGTTCAGTTCCTCCGAAAGCGCCCATATTTATCCTTTTGCCGTTCGGCCAGGGTTCACTGCTAAACTCTGAGTTCGGGTCCCCGGCGTCAATGCAGGGACTCGTCGACGAATCTTCCAGCCACCCGTCCTCGCTGCTGTTCGCTAAATAATATTGAGCGAATATTCCTATGTCCCCATGGTCGATTACTCCGCTCCTGTCCAGGTCTCTGTCGGAAATGCCCGTCTTCATCCATGCCTCGGCTATTATTGCAAAATCAACCAGGTTAATTATCTCATCGTTATTAAGCTCAACATTATAGAAGACCGAATTCCATCGCCCGTCACTGCTGAGCAAATGAAAATCCCACAAATTGGGGTCGTCGTTGTCCGAATCTACAAAATAAGGATAAACATTTATATTTCCGAGGCTTGGCGGCCCTGGCCAGCCGCCTTTAATGTTGCTGTATGATACTGTTATTGTGTTGTAATTCACTATTTCACTGCCGGTATTCCAGAAAATACAATTGGTAACTAAAGGATTTCCCGAGCCGTTATATAAGCCGCTGCCGATTTGTGCTGAGTTATTGGCGAAGGTGCAATTGGATATAACAGGACTGCCGGATGAAACAAGGATTCCGGCTCCTTTATTAGAATTATGGCCGGCAAATATGCAATTCGTAATTACCGAGTCACTGTCATTATTTTGAATACCTCCTCCGTATAAAGCAGAATTGCCTATAAACGAGGAGTGTGTAACTACTGCATCACTTTGTTGATTACAAATACCTCCCCCAAAATAGGAAGAATTGGCTATAAACAAACACTTCGATATCATCGGATTACCGTAGTAAAAGTTGAATATACCTCCCCCTTGGTCCATTGCAGAATTCTCAACAAAAACACAGTTGATTACAAACGGACTGCTGCCATACCAATTCGCCATTCCTCCACCACTACCACTGGTTGGAGATGAATATGCATAGTTTCCATTGAATATGCAATTTTCTATCCGGGGAGTGCTGGTTTGATGGTAATTATAAATCCCTCCACCATATTCAGCGCGATTCTTTAAAAATGTGCAGTTCATTACTGTGGGGCTACTAACCCAGTTATACATACCACCACCTAGTGTCCCTCCAGCTACACTTACCCCATTTGCATGACCTGCCGTGACCGTAAAACCGTCGATTATCGCCGTTTCAATAGCGGACTCGCTGGTTAAAACGTGGAAACTGTTTTCTTCGTTATTTTCCCAATCTCCCGGTCCATCATTTCCGGCCAAATCGCCACTTAAAATCGTCTCATATAGGTAAATACCCCGAGCATTAGGGTCTGCAGCTCCAATCCCGGCATATCCGCCCTTGATAGTTACACCGTTAATAAGTCGAAACGCGGCTTCACGGTCACCGGTATCTCTGTCGGGAACATACGTTCCTGTTGCAACCCGGATTTCATTTACTTCTAATGCGTGAAGAGATGCGTCATCGATGGCATCCTGTAAATCTGTGTAGGCCGTTTCCCAGCTATGTCCGTCACCCCCGGTTTCTGCTCTTGCGTCGACATATAATATACTTGGCGGAACTGTCGAAGGTAAAACTAATCCTAAAGCCGGGTCTCCGTATATATTATAGGTGATGAAATTCTCCCAGGAAGTTTTGCTGCTTGGCGCAAGAACTTGTTTCAAATCATTCAAAGCAATGCCGCACTTAAATCCTTTTACCAATCTTCTGGTATATTCATAAGCTATTCCTGCGTTACCTGTAGTGCCCGCAATCGGACTTTCAGACCCGCCCCAGGTAGTACGTGTTGCTCCTATGGTGCATATACCCCCGTTCTTCAAAATTTCAAATGAAAGATTATTAGTCGTCTCAGGATAGGAATTATTGCAGGAAGTTTGAAAGGTAAAACTTGGATACTCATCATTTAGCTCCGGCACGTGCAATGTGTTCATAACGTCTGCAGCAAGCGTTGCAGAACCGTGAGTAAACCAGACAACCAGGCCATACATACCATCACTATTATTCGCGTCTCCATTCCATGCATCAGTGACGTTATCTATGGTACAAACAGTAGTCTCAGGGGAGGGAACCAGGTTGTAATCTTCCTCATATATACGGTGATAAGACCATTCCTCGGGAATAAGAATATCATCCTTGATTGCTTCCCCAAGAGGATAAGAGAAATCTGATACGTTCAAAGGTTCCATAGGTAATAAGACATTCTTTCGCCATGCGGGAAGTTCTGTTTGACTTTCGTAGTTGACGATTTTTTCAAGAATTGCGTCCAGGTCATTAGGCGAACCATAGTAAGGAATCCGACCCACAGACACCTCAAAGAACGTGTCAATTCCACCCGCCCCAAAGTCATCTTCCCACTCACCATAATTTGCATCTCCGTCAAGGTCCCAGTCGCCTGTAAGTTCCGCGTAATACAAATCTGAAGGATACTCTTCGAAAT
>Ga0315549_1000138_pt1 | contig 83853 bp, 86 predicted proteins | sample SalMarSW160200MG_FD_203101 | JGI IMG/M metagenome (GOLD analysis project Ga0315549, IMG submission 203101) | Salt marsh sediment microbial communities from the Plum Island Ecosystem LTER, Massachusetts, United States - Salt Marsh Sediment SW1601-200 ... | reverse complement strand
GTTAAACGGGGTGTTTTTGGCGGGGGGCGGGGGTTGGGGCGGAGTTTGAAATAGTGACATGGGAGGGTTGACTTTTCAGGGTGTGAATTGTTTTTGGAAAAAAATTATTGAGAAATTGGGGGTTTTGTCGCGGGGGTTAGGGGGTGAGTGTGAGGGGGCTTGAAAAGGCGGAGGCCGCTTGCTCCCTTTCAATACCTAACATTAACTAATACTTAATATTAATCAACCAGCAACAACTTAAAAAATTTGTGCGTTTGGTATTATGATGAACGAGAAACTTGGACACCGAGAACTCAATGCGTTTGCGTTTGGGACTAAAATTTAATTCCCCCTTCTTTCTTTTTTCCTTGCTTCTCGCTCCGCCTTTTCCGTCTCCCCTATTCTCTGGTCTTCCCTTTCAGCTTCTCTTCTCTCTTCTCCTCTCTCTTCTTTCCTTTCCTCTGCTGCCAGCTCTTCTCTTTTATCTTGTTTCTCAGCTTCCCTTTTCTCGTCTCTTCCCATCCCTCTTCTTTCTTTTTTTCTTGCTTCTCGCCCCGTCTTTTCCAGCTCCTCTGTTCTCCATTCTTGCCCTTCAGCTTCTTTTCTCTCTCCTATTCTCTCTTCTCTTCTCGCGTTTTCTCCCAGTTCCAACAATCTCTCATTGTAGAACTTGGAAGCTACGTTTATTATATCTTCGGCTCTTTCACTCATAAATTTCTGATTTTCAATTCTTCTCCCAAGGGAAGCAGCCCGGTCGGTGAGTCCTTCCTTCTCTACCTTTTCTTTTTCTTGCTCCGTCGCGTGTATGGTCTTTAACGCGAGGTCTTGGATAACTTTGATGTATCTTTCCCTTTCCCCCGGGTTTTGAGCGCCCTCGAAAATGGCCTTATCCACTGCCGGTCTAAAGTCCCCGCTTTTCCTCCCCTCCTCGGTGAGGACATCGAGACCCTTTTGGGATATGGCCGCTAACGGATCTAAAAACAAATAATTACTGAGAAAAACATATAATTTTGCATCATCTCCGCACAACTCCTTCAACAAACTTTCCTCTTCTGCTTTCTCCGCCTCTTTCTCTACCTCTTTGTTCTTGTCTTTCTTCTTCCACCACATTATTCAGTCTCCCTCCTTTGTTGTTCTTACCTGCATAATCATATGCTGATTGAACTCTTAATTCTTTGGGAAAAATCGTCTTAATTGGGATTTCCCATTTCAATTCTCAATGAGGTAGTCCTGTCCCTCATCGCTTTTATGAATGATAATATATCCATGATACCCGGTTGTCAACCCCCATCACGGAGCCCTGCAGTTGTCCTCAACATGCGAACAATGTACTGCAGCCCGCAAAATCCTCGTGGTGTGGGGTAAAGGGGCGGGGTTACTTCTCTCTACGCACTCGCTTTTTGTTTTTCTTTTGAAGGCTATATAATTAATATAAGTGTTGATATATCAGGGAGTCGCGGGAGGTGAGCCATGGCAGAAGACAGGATAGTACCGAGCGGGAAGGAAATGACGGTGGTGGTGAGTCGGAACGTGTATCCGGGGCATGAGCGTGAGTATGACGACTGGGTGCGGCGGCTGGTGGAGGCGGCCAAGGAAGCCCCCGGCAACAAGGGGGTGACGATGCTGATACCGTCGCCGGGTAAGTCCGGGCTGTACCACGTCGTGCTGCGTTTCGCCGATGAGAAATCCGTGCATATCTGGGAAACCTCTTATGTCCGCCAGAAACTATCGCATGAGGCGGATGATTTCTCCCGGAGGAGTCGGCAGGAGGCGACCGGCCTGGAAACGTGGTTCTCCATCCCGGAATGCCCGGAGCTGGAAACTCCGCCGCGATGGAAAATGGCTACCGTTACCTCCATCGCGGTATACCTGCTGACGATAATTATCGTGCCGTTGCAGGAGATGATTTTCAAAGGGGCGAATTTCTACCTGCTCAATATCCTGACGACCGTGCTGCTGGTGGGTATTCTGACATGGGCTGTGATGCCCTGGTTCAGTCGCTACGTTTTCCGGAAGTGGCTGTACCGGTAAGAGGGGCTGGATTCCCGCTTTCGCGGGAATGACAATGTAAAAAAGGTGGGAATGACGATAAATAGAGATTGCCACGTCGCTACGCTCCTCGCAATGACAACGGGGCGGATTGCTTCGCTCCACTCGCAATGATATTTATCCGGGCGGGGCGGGGAGCATCTCCTGATAGAGGGCCTCGTGGGCTTTCTTGAGCCAGTCCGGTATATCTATGTTCTGGGGGCACTTCTCCAGGCATTCGCCGCATTCGATACAGTTGTCGGCGCGTTGGTCCGGCTGGAAGGCGAAGGGGCCGTTGTACATGAAGCGCCCCGTACGCATGTCGTCGTACATGATGGCGTCGTTGTACAACTGAAAGATTCTGGGGATTTCCACGTTGTTGGGACAGGGCATGCAGTAGCGGCAGTTGGTACAGGGGACAGGACTCAGGCTATTATAGGCTTCGCGGACTTTATCGTATAATTTCAACTCTTCGGGGGTCAGATTGCCGACTCCAAAGCGGTCGGCAAGGGCGACATTCTCCACGACCTGCTCCATGGTGCTCATACCGCTGAGGGCCACCGAGATTTCCGGCTGGTTCCATATCCACCGCCAGGCCCACTCGACCGACGAGAGTCGACTCGCCGCGCTGTCCCAGACTTTAGCCACCGGCGCCGGCGGCTCCTTGCTGAGCTTGCCTCCGCGGAGGGGTTCCATGACGACAACGGCGATTCCCCTGCCGGCGGCATACTCCACGCCGCGGCGGCCCGCCTGCTCGTTTTCGTCCATATAGTTGTACTGTACCTGGGCGAGAACCCAGTTATCGTACGCGTCCACGATTTCTTTAAAGACCGTATACTCATCATGAAAAGAAAAACCAAGGCGACCGATGCGCCCCTTGGCCATCTGCTCTTCGGCCCACTTCAGCACGCCGAAGTCCCGTACCTTGTGCCAGCCCTCCTTGTTCAGCCCGTGCAGGAGGTAAAAGTCAATCATATCGATATCAAGTTTCTTAAGCTGCTCGCCGAGAATACGGTCGAAGTCCTCGGGTTTCTCAATCATGCGGGCAGGCAGCTTGGTAGCCACCTTCATTTTTTCACGGTAGCCATCCTTCAGAGCCTTGCCGACCAGCCCTTCGCTATGGCCCATGTGATACATGTAGGCGGAATCGATATAGTTGACGCCGTTATCCGCGGCATAGCGAATCATGCGGATAGCCTCGGGTTCGTCTATTTTCGCCTGTTCTTCATTGATTACCGGCAGGCGCATGGCGCCGAATCCCAGCGTCGATACTTCCCAGTCGAGCTTGCCGAATTTCCGATACTGCATCAGTCTCTCCCCGTTTAATAATCGCAGAGCTCAAACGTTCCGCAGGGGCATACGATATATCGTGATACTCCTGTAACAATTTTGCCACGTTTTATATGCAATATGCAAACGCTTGGGGACGAGGCAAGATTTTGATATACCTCACCCCCTGTGTCCCCCTCTCCTTGCGAGGCAGGGTGAAGGAGAGGGGGAAATAAGAAAAGAGGGGCTGACGCCCCTCTTAGACACCCCGCTGATTTTGGGTGAGGAAAACTAAGGGATAAGCAGCGGATGATGCGAGGGTGGCCCCGCCTACGCTAAAGCTACGGCGGGCAAGCTGGGTGGGAATAGATAACAAACGAGGGGGAGGGGGATTTAAGAGACGGATTGCTTCGTCCCGATTCCATCGGGACTCGCAATGACAGAGAGACTAAGCGATATCTTTGAGCGCCTGGGCTAAATCGGGGGGGAGGAGAGACTCAAATTCCACGTACCGGCCCGTCGACGGCAGGCGGAAGCCGAGCTTACCGGCATGCAGGAACTGCCGTGAAAGGTAGGGGGACTTTACGCCATAGGTAGTATCGCCCATTACCGGAAAGCCGATAGCCGCCAGGTGCACCCTTATCTGGTGGGTGCGCCCTGTTTCCGGCTTAATTTCCAGCAGGCTACAGTCGCCGACATACCTCACGACATGGTATTCCGTGCGAGCCTCCCGACCACGAGAGACCACCGCCATGCGCTGTCGATTCCGGGGGTCGCGCCCGATGGCCGCCTCGATAAAACCGCTCTCCGGGGTCAGCTTCCCCCTGACCAGCACCAGGTAAGACTTGGCTACGGAACGGGACTTAAACTGCTCCGATAGATTGGCCTGCGCCACCCGGTTCTTGGCCACCAGAAGCAAGCCGGAGGTGTCCTTGTCCAGGCGGTGTACGATGCCGGGTCGGAGCGAATCGCCGTTCTCCGCCAGTCCGGGCAGGTAACTCAGGACGGCATTCACGAGGGTATGTCCCGGGTGCCCCGGCGCCGGGTGCACCGCCAGTCCGGCCGGTTTATCCACCACCAGCAGGTCGTCGTCCTCATAAATGATATTCAGGGGTATATCCTCAGGAGTCAGCCGGCTGGGCGGCTCGGGGGGAATGGTGATATGTACGCTGTCGCCGGCATTCAGCTTGAGGCTCGATTTAGCCGGACGACCATTAACCGTGATAAAGCCCCCGGCGATGAGCTTCTGGGCATGGGTGCGGGAAAGCTCGGGGCACTTCTCCCCGACGAATTTGTCCAGGCGAACCCCGGAAGAATCGGCTAAAAAGCTATATTCCTTCATTCCTGATGTGTGACTGTTTTAGTCATGAAAATGAGGCAGCAGGCAATAATGATAGAACCGATGACAGTCGAAGAATCGGCAACATTAAATACTGGCCAGACTTTAAAATCAAGAAAATCGGTAACGTGGCCTATGTGGAGGCGGTCAATCAGGTTGCCAATCGTGCCGCCCATAACCAGGCCCAGACCCGTCCGGACCAGCATACTATCGTATAAAGACCAGCGGCTGCGCAGGATAAAGATGAGGATTAGAATGACAATAATGCCGATGATATCAACTACCGTTAATGTCAGGGAGTGGTCTTTGAACAGGCCGAAGGCAGCCCCGGTATTCTGGACATGGAGAATACGGAAGAATCCGACATCACCAAGTGACTGCCCTAAGGCAAGATTGGTTCTAATCCATGTCTTACTAAGCTGGTCGGCAAGAACCACGAGCAGGACGATGCCGCCGAAGACCACGTCCCGCCACTTATCTTGGGGGCGGTGTACCTTTTGCATTCTTCGCCAGCAACGCCTTACAATTCATACATAAACTTGCCTGCGGCAGCGCCTCCAACCGCTCAGGGGCAATAGGCTTACCGCAGTTATCACACATTCCGTAGGTGCCCTTCTCAAACTTATCCAGGGCATGCTCGATTCCGGCAAGTTCCTGCCGAATGCGATTCTCCAGAGCCAGTCGTTTCTCCAGCTCCAGAGTCTCCGTGGCTTCCTCCTCGCGCTTGCCGAAGGGACTGCCCTCCCGCCGTTCATCAGAAGTGGAGGCACTCGCGTGTGACTGCACCATTTCCTCGGTCAGACGTTTGTGCTCGCTTTCCAGTTGCTCACGCTGTTTCTTGAACTTAGCAGCCATTTCTCCCTCCGTCAGCCTCCTCACCGAACTTGAGAAAGGCATTTTCTAGCCCCCGCCCACCTGATTAGGTATGTATGCTATTATACACTAAAAACAAAAAAAGAAAACAGTGAAAGGCAGCAGGCCAGTACTATGATACCCTTAGCTGGCAAACAGAACTCGCCGCCTGCCCGCGCCAAGGGCCGACAACAAGAATGAAGGTCATTTCCTCCATAGCCACCAAAGGATAAAACATACCATCAGTGTAAACCATTTATTTCGTTTGGTCAATGGGTTAATGTGACATTTTTCCGGGAAAATAGTACTACAGATATATTATGAAGAAGAGAATCGTTCAGTCGTCGAAAATGAAGAGCTCTTCGATAGTAGTCTGTAAAGCCCGGGCAACGCCGTAAGCCAGCCGCAGCGAGGGGTTATATTTTCCCTGCTCCAGGAAGATGATAGTCTCACGCCTGACGCCAACCATCCCGGCCAGCTTTTCCTGCGTCAGATTATGTTTGGCCCGATATTCCTTAATTCTGGTCTTCATCGTAATCAATCAGCATTCAGCCACAATGAAACAGCATTATCGGCATTTTCTATAAGGTAATATAAATATTTACGAGGAATTGCCGACCAGCCCCATGATAAAAAGCACCAGACTGCCAATCAGTCCCACTACCAGCGCCAGCGGTGCCAGTATGACGGCGATAATAAAAAACACGGGCTCTTCGACGCCGAACAGTCCGCTCAAGGCATTGTGCAGGAAGACACTGATGATAAAAACACCGATGGACATTCCAACCACCCAAAAGAACTTCTTCAGCAGCTTCAATCGCTTCTCGGTCATCTTGGGCTCGGCGCGGTCGTAGAAAAGGTAAGACAGCAGGTAGACCAGCCCGGCGGACAGGAAGAGAGCAGCCAGAACCTGCACGGTATCAGGTCCCTCGGTTAGAATGACAGTGAAAGGCAGCATCAGGATGGCCGTAGCCGCGGCAAAAAAGATAAAACCGTTCCGTACGGCTTTAGCGGTATTTTCCTTTACCCTTTCATCTACCGGCGGCAATTTCCTCTTTCTTATCAGAGACCATAGTTCGCGGTGACTCATAATGAGCGTGCCCACTACCAGGGCCACGGCTACGTAGTAAGCCTCCACGGCTATGAGAAAAATCGTCACCACCAGCGCCACAATGAGAATCGTCCAGGACAATTTCTTCATTTCCGTTCCCCCTGACGTTAGTTATTTCTAACGTTATATATATCTAACATACACCCCTTTTTAAGGGTTTGTCAATACCTTTTAGAACTTTCAGTATTTTTTTATTTTTAGTTGATAGTTTAGCCAAATCCCATCAAAGTTGGGGGTTACACCCATAAACAATAGGTGATAACCATCTCCGTCTTTACTCCATCAGGATGTAGTATCTAATCGGGAACTATTTAATTATTGCCTTGATTGAACCCTCTTCGAGGGACGTGGCAGGCTATGACTGTGGTGAATCAAGGAAATGACAGGAAAGAATTTAATAAATGAAAAAACTGATTATACAAAAAGGTAACGTCCAGAGAGTCAACCCTGCCGCTCCCCCTCCTCGTACCGATACCGGAGGACAGATGAAAAATATAAGGACAACCGCCCCAGCAGCCAGGAGCACCATGAAAGACGATTTTTCCAGTCTTAAAGAGGCCCCGGCGGCAATCCAGCGGATACGACTCAACGCCCAGCATGAACTGGAGATGGCCAGAAAAATGAGGGCCGACGCCCAGAGATACCAGCAGGAAACAGCCACTAAATCACGAAGCGAAGCACAGCAGCTTATTCTCCGTACCCGACTGGCCACACAGAGAGACGTCGAAGAGCTGATACGCCAGGCCAGTGAAGAGATACAAAAGTTACTGGCCGACATACGCATGATACGAATCACCGCACAGGAAGAACTGGCCGCGCAAAATAAATTTACCGATGCCGCCAGGCTCTGCTCCATGTCCCTCGCCATCAAAGGGAATTACAAAAAGCCCGAGCGAAAAAAGAAGAAGCAGCTAGCCGCCGCGAAATAACAGTGCGTTCCGCCAGTTACCCGCCATTAAATATTCAGATACTAATAAATCCTAAGCCTGCTAACCTTTTTATCCTTTTTTACTTACCGGTAGTCACGTCTCTACCTCACCCCCTTAATCCCCCTCTCCAATCAGCCAGATGTAATAAGCATGTAGATAAATTGATTGGAGAGAGGGAGGGATAGAAAGAGGGGTTTCACCCCTCTTAGACGCCCTACAATGAGAGTAATCAAGGGGGAGGAATTTTGGGAGGGGGCTTCGTCCCCTCTCGCTGAGCACTCCCCAGTAATATACAATGTTTTTATTCCACTTGAAATAGCAGTCAGCAGATGGTTTATAATGGTAGCACACACGTTTCCCGGAAAACTTGGTGGCGGTTGCCCCGATAATGTAAAATAGTGTGGAATTAAGGCGGCCTGACAGGAGGTTAACGATGAAAAAATGGCACGCTCTACTGCTGGCTATCTTACTGATATCGCTACCGGTCCTCTCGGCCTGCGATCTATTCGGAGGCGGAGAGAGCGACCAAGAATACTACGAGCGACAGCTGGAGGCTTACAAGAAAGTCCAGGAGGCGAACCAGAAAGCCACGGAGGAGTATAACAAGAACCTGCAAGAAGGCCTCCAGAAATGGGCGGATGAATACAAAAAATGGCAGGAGCAACAATTGCTGCAGCAGGTAGAAGCAGCAGAACAAGCCCTGGAAGAACAACAGTAGAAGATGAGCCCGCCAGTGACGATTGAGCAGAATGTCAGGCAAATACTGGATGAACTGCCTGCCGGCGTTCAACTAGTGGCTGCCGCCAAAACAAGAGATCCCCGGGAAACGCTGGAAGCCGTTGAAGCCGGCGTTAAAATTATCGGTGAGAATTACGTCCAGGAAGCGGAAAAGGCCTATCAGGTAGTCGGCGATAGAGTCGAATGGCATTTCATCGGGCACCTCCAGAAAAACAAGGTAAAAAAAGCGGTAGATATCTTCGACATGATAGAGACGGTGGACTCTATCGAAATCGCTGGAGAGATTGATAAAAGGTGCGCCCGGGCCGGCAAGACTATGCCGGTGCTCATTGAGATAAACAGCGGACGGGAAGAACAAAAGGCGGGCGTGTACCCGGAAGATGCCGAGCGGGTAATCAGTGAAATTTTAACTCTCAAGAATATCCGGGTGATAGGGCTGATGACCATGGGGCCGCTGGGCGGCCGTCCCGAAGACTCCAGACCCTACTTCATCGAGACGACAAAGGTATTCGAACGTATTAAACAATTAAACCTGCCTAACGTGGAGATGAAATACCTCTCGATGGGAATGACCGATTCCTACCGGGTTGCCCTGGAAGAGGGCGCCAACATAGTCAGAATAGGCACCAGGATATTCGGGGAAAGGGTTTAGGGGCCAACGAAGGTTTCAGCGTAAACCACAGAGGAAATAACCAGTGATAGTAGTAATCCGCACAGGGATACTATTACCAGCCACCGGAAGAGTTCCCCGTACAATCTCTTCATATTGAGCTGCATATAGATAGGCTCCCGGTCTATCAGTACCCGCAGCCTACCCGTAGTCTGTAAAAAGGCGTAAAGATTAAGGTGCAGCAAATAAACATTTAATTAACACGCAGAGTTGACAGATTGTCAGAGCCCGTTCCTTGACAAACGCAGCCAGCTTCGCCAGAATTGAACTAGAAAAACCATGTGTAAACTTAAATAAGGACCGGCATGACCACATCAAAGCAAACGACTTCTACCGGGGAGCAGGAGCAGAATAAACAGGAAACCAGGCAGATTTTAAACGGGTTCAGTCGAAAGAGACTGAGCCTGATTCCCATATTGCAGAAGGTCCAGGGCAAGCTCGGCTACCTGCCGCGTGAGGCCATGACCGAAATCGCCGAATACCTCAACATACCGGCGATAGACGTCTACGGCGTGGTCACATTCTACAATCAATTCCGACTTAACCCGCCGGGTCGGCACTCGATAAGGGTATGCCTGGGCACCGCCTGCCACATGAAGGGCGGCTATATCACCCTGGACGCCTGGAAACGGAGGCTGGGTATCAATCCGCGTGAAACGACCGCCGACCGCGAGTTCGACCTGGATACCGTCGCCTGCGTCGGCTGCTGCACCATGGCACCGGTTACGGTGGTCGACGAGAAGCCGGAAGGCAAGGTAGAACCTACCAGAGTCGACGGCATAATGCTCGCCTTCGAACAGGAGCGTGAAGCGAAGGATAAGGAGAAGAGTGAAAGCGATTGAACGGACAGCGGTAGCCGCTGCCTTTGACAAGATAACGGAGCGCGCCGAATCACACTGGCGGGAGCTGTGGAACAACAGGCCTGTTATCATGGTCGGCGCGGCTACGTGCGGTCGCGCCGCCGGAGCTTTAGACGTCCTCCAGGCTTTCCGGGACGAGGTCAAAAAGCGTGACCTCGACTGCCCGGTGATAGAGGTCGGCTGCATGGGACACTGCTATGCCGAACCGCTGGTGATTGTCAGCAAGCCGGGCTATCCACCGATATGCTACGGCTATGTCAACCCGGTTATCGCCGAGAGACTGGTAAAAGAATTCATCCTCGGCGACAATCCCTGTCCCGAGTTTGTTATCGGCGCGCTGGAAGCTAACGACCTTCTCCCCAGCTTTGATGACTTTCCCCGAGCACAGCACGAGCAGAAAATTATTCTGAAAAACTGCGGACACATCGACCCCACCGAGATAGAGCACTACATCGCCGGCGGCGGCTACGCCGCCCTGGCCAAAGCCCTGGTAATGAAGCCGGAAGATGTCGTGGAAGAAGTAAGAAGGTCGGGGCTGAGGGGACGGGGCGGGGCGGGTTTCCCTGCCGGCCATAAATGGCAGTACTGCCGGGAAGCACGAGGTCGACCGAAATACATCATCTGCAACGCCGATGAGGGCGACCCCGGGGCCTTCATGGACCGCTCCATACTGGAAAGCGACCCGCACTCGGTAATCGAGGGCATGATTATCGCCGGCTATGCCATCGGCGCCCGCTACGGCTATATCTATGTCCGCGCCGAATACCCGCTGGCGGTGGAACACGTTAGAATCGCTCTCGACCAGGCGAAGAAATTAAACCTTCTGGGCAATCATGTCCTGGGAAGTAATTTTAACTTCGATATCAATCTTTTCCAGGGTTCCGGCGCCTTTGTCTGCGGCGAGGAAACGGCGCTTATCGCCTCGCTGGAGGGCAAGGCAGGCCTGCCCCACCACCGCCCACCCTACCCGACAGCCCACGGACTGCACGGCAAGCCGACGGTGGTAAATAATGTCAAGACGCTGGCTTACGTGCGGCATATCATCAGCCAAGGCGCCGACTGGTTTACCGGCATCGGCACCGATGAGAGTCCCGGCACGGTCGTCTTCGCCCTGGCCGGCAAGATAGTCAATACCGGACTGGTCGAGGTACCCATGGGCACCACCCTGCGCCAGATTATCTTCGAGGTCGGCAGCGGCATCCCCAAAGGCAAGCGCTTTAAAGCCGTCCAGATAGGCGGGCCTTCCGGCGGCTGTTTGCCCGAATCGGCCCTCGATTTGCCGGTCGATTTCGATTCCCTGCAGGGGGCCGGCGCTATGATGGGCTCCGGCGGGATGGTCGTGCTCGACGAGGACGACTGCATGGTAGAGATTGCCCGCTACTTCCTGGAGTTCACCCAGAGGGAGTCCTGCGGCAAGTGCACCTTCTGCCGACTGGGCACCAGGCAGATGCTGGAAGTCCTGACCGACTTTACCCAGGGCAAGGGTACGATGGAAGATATCGACAGCCTGGAAAGGCTGGCGGGGGATGTCAAGGCGGGGTCGCTCTGCGGACTGGGACAAACGGCGCCCAACCCGATACTGACCACCCTGCGCTACTTCCGTGACGAATACGAGGCGCATATCGAGCTGGGCAGGTGCCCGGCCCTGATGTGCCTGCACCTCATTGCCTACTACATCCTACCCGACAAGTGCGAGCGCTCCTGCGATGCGTGTATCGGCAGCTGCACCGTGGAAGCCATCAGCCCGAATAAAAAGAGAATCAAGGTTATCGACCAGGAGAAGTGCGTCAAGTGCGGCACCTGCCTGACCGCCTGTCCGCCGCAATACGACGCCATCGTGAAGCTATCGCCGCCGAGCGAGGTGCCCGCGAAATGAAGACCGTAGCGCTGACCATAGACGGTAAAAAAGTAACCGCCCGCGCGGGCGAAAAACTCCTCTGGGTGGCGCTGGAGAACGGCATATATATTCCCAACCTGTGCGCCATCCGGGACAAGCCGGAGCCGAATGCTTCCTGCCGACTGTGCTTCGTGGAAATAGAAGGTTGGAAAAAGCCGGTCACCGCCTGCACCGTGGAGGTAACCGAGGGCATGGCGGTGAATACCAGGGGCGTAAAGGCTTTAGCGCTGGTGCGAGCCGGTTTCGAGCTTATCATGGCGTCGCACGCGCTTGACTGCGCCCATTGCCCGGCCAACGGCGCCTGCGAGCTTCAGAAAATCGCCCGTCACCTGAAAGCCAGCCTGAAAACGAAACGGCTCCGGTTGTTGCTGAGAGAGCTGCCCGTGGACGACAGCAACCCACTTTTCACCTACGACCCTAACAAGTGTGTGCTCTGCGGACGCTGCGTCTGGGCATGCCGCCAGGATATTAAATCAGGCGTCCTCGGATTCGCCCACCGGGGCTTCGAGAGGGCGCTTACCACCTTTGCCGATGAGCCAATCGGCAGGGACAGGTGCCTGGAATGCAGCGTTTGCGTTGAGGCGTGTCCTACGGGGGCGCTATCGCTCAAGGATGGGAAAAAGCCATCAGGTGACGGAGCTTAACCCAGCTTTTATTGTCCCGGTATCTTAACCTCACCCCCTGGTTGTTTTTCAACCCTCCCCCATCTTACAATCCACCCCCTTAATCCCCCTCCTTTGCTAAAGGAGGGGGAACAGATTGCTTCGTCGCTGACGCTCCTCACAATGACATGCGGGGGCTGGCGCCCCTCTCGCTGCGCGCTCCCCCTTTTGGGGGGTGCAAAAATCCCCCTTAGTCCCCCTTTTTCAAAGGGGGAAACTTAAAATAGAGGGATTTCCCAACGAGATAAGCAGAGAATGGCGCGAGGGCGGCCCCGCCTACGCTAAAGCTACGGCGGGCAAGCTGGGTGGGAAAAGATAACGTTGTGGGAGGTGTGAGGGGTCTGGATTCCAGCCTGCGCTGGAATGACAATGAGTTTTGGCAGGAATGGCATCAGGGCGGGAGATAGGGATTGCTTCGCTGCGCTCGCAATGACAGGTGGGGGGGAGCTAGCGGTAACGACCGGTCTTGCCGCGGGAGGATGGCCGCTTCTGGCTGGCGCGCCTGTCACCACGGAAATCGGGAGCCATAATATTAAAGGGTGTGCTAGTATTCTGGTCAACCAGCCGGGAACTGATGGCACTGTCAACCTCTCCCAGAATCTGGTCAAAAGAATAGCGGGTAGTGATGACAGTGGGCAGTCTCCCGTTATAGCGGTAGTTAATCAGCTGATAGAGCTTCTCCTTTACCCAGGGTGTGGCCGAGTGCTCGCCGAAGTCATCCAGTACCAGCAGCGGGGCCGTCTTAACGCTCTCGAAAAGCTGGTCGTAGGACACCTTGCTGTCCGGGCTGAAGGCCGAGCGCAGGTGGTCGAGGAACTCGGATACCACCACGAAAAGGGCCGGTTTACCCGCCTCGTAACGATAGTTAACGATAGCCGCCGCCAGGTGCGTCTTGCCGCAGCCGGTATCGCCCATGAAGACCAGCCAGCCTTCGGGGTTCTTGGCAAAGTCAAAGGCTATACGATACGCCTCGTCCATATTATCCTGCATTTCCAGAGGAAGATTATCCCGACGTTTAAAATTAATAAAGTTCATTTTTTTCTGAAGCTCGAACTCCGGACCCCAGCTGTATTCGTAAGTCGGCTGCTCTTCCTCAAGCACATAGACCTGGCACAACCGGGGGTCGGTCAGGCGGGTGCGCAGTCGGTCGTCCAGCTTCTCCACGGGCGTGATGGTGACAATCACCGTCGGCAGCTCGCTGTTGAAGCGGGAGGTCAGCAGCTGGTCGAGCTTTTCTTTAGCCCACGCGGTGCCGGACTGAGCGCCGAGGTCGTCCAGGACAAGCAGCGGAGCGTTACGAACCTGGTCGAAAAACTCATCATAGGGCACCTCACTGTCGGGATTAAAGGAAGAGCGCAGGTGGTCGAGGAGGTCGGGAGCGGTGATATAGAGAGCCGGGTGGCCGTCCTTGATGCGTTCGTTGACGATGGCCGCCGCCAGGTGAGTCTTGCCGCTGCCGCTGGGGCCACCCAGCACCAGCCAGCCTTCAGGCTCGGCAGCGAATTCCTTAGCGGCCTGGTAGGCACGATTGAACTGTTCCTGGCTCCCCTTACTGCCGCTTCTTCCCCCCGGCTCCATATTTTCGAAGGTGAAGCGGGCCAGCGAGCCCAGGTTGCTGTACCGCTTAAGTCGACTCTGGCGTTCGCTGTCCAGTTCCTTTTTGGTACACTGGCAGGGAACGGCGCGGCTGTAGTCCGGCTGCCCCGAGGGTAACCGGGGATGAACGATGCCAGCGCCCTTGCAGACAGGACAATCAGAAGCTACCGGGGTCTCTTCATCATCGGCGGACCATGTGTCCGTACTTTCCTTTGATGAACCTGTCCGGGTCTGTCTTTTTAGAATCTCGCTGATATGTTCCATCACTCCTGCCTTCTACCGACCAGTTCTCCAGAATCCTGGCAATATATTTAATGCTACGTTTGTTATGCAAAACGGCTTCTTTGATGGCATCCTGAATCCAGTCCGGCGGGTACTGCTTCTCGGCGTCACGGAGCTCATCGGCAATCATAGGGGTCAGCATGCCGATGTTGTCTTCATAAAGTTCAAATATGTTAGGCAGCTCCTCGGTCTCAACATAAACCTGTTCTTTATATTTCAGTCCCTTTAGCTTGAGTTCGCCGCTCTCGATTTTCGTTACCGTCTGACGGTCGGACCCGGTATTCAGAAAATAGACGTCCTCGGAATTTCCGTCCTTATCCAGCGCCAGATGGATTAACGTACCACGCTCGGCAGCCATTTTCAGAGCGCTGCGCAGCACCTCTTCGGTCGTCCCCTCGACGCCCTTGAGACTGTCCATCAGGCCGGCATTCCCCAGCAGCTCCCCGTAGCTCACGTAGCGCGGATGTCCCTTTTTGCGGTAGAGCGCCGCCATGACGTGCAGAGTCGTCTTCAGCTCGGCCATGTCGGTTATCCGGGGCAGCAGGCTGCTGAAAAAGACGTTGGGGATGGAGGTAAAATCCATCCTGGCGGGGAATCCCTGAAACTCTTTCATAGCAAAGTCGGCTCCACGCTGCCGAGGCTTTCAAATTTAGCCAGGTTATGGCGGAAACGCATCTTTATCCGTCCGGTCGGGCCGTTGCGGTGCTTGGCGATAATAACATCGGCTTCCTCACGGGGATATTCACGGTCGGGGTGGGCGGCAATCCATTCCTCTTCGCTCTTGTAATAATACTCGTCGCGGTAGATAAAGATGACAACATCCGCGTCCTGCTCGATGCTGCCGCTTTCACGGAGGTCGGAAAGCTGGGGTTCGTGGGAGGCACGCCACTCCACGGCACGGCTGAGCTGCGACACCGCCAGCACCGGGGCGTTAAGCTCGCGGGCCAGCGCCTTGAGCGCCCGTGAGATATAGCTGATTTCCTGCACCCGGTTCTCACCCCTGACCCCTTCCCCCTGCATTAGCTGGAGGTAGTCGATAATAACCATATCAATACCTATCTCGTAATTGAGGCGGAGCGCCTTGCTGCGCATCTCCGCCATGCGGAGCATCGGGGTATCATCAATATAAATGGGCGCTTCCGACAGGACGCCTGTAGCCTCCATGACCCGCCTTTCCTCGTCCTCGGTATGCTGTCCGAATCGCACGCGCCGGGAGTTGACCCCGGACTCGCTGGACAGGAGGCGCAGCACCAGGGAGTCGCGCGCCATCTCCGCGCTGAAGTGGGCGACGCACGCCCGGTGCTCGACGGCGGCATTGCGGGCGATGTTCAGCGCCAGGCTGGTCTTCCCCATGCTGGGTCGCCCGGCGATGATGATGAGGTCGGCACGCTGGAAGCCGCCTAAAAACTCGTCCAGGCCGGAAAAACTGGAGAGCACGTAAGGTAACTTTTCGGGGCGTTCCTCGGTTGACGGCGGTGCTACCTCGAAATACTTGTCCAGCACCTGCCGGATATGGGTAAGGTCGCCGGTGCCCTGCCCGCGGCGCAGCTTGAACAGCACGCTCTCGGCCTTGGCCAGGCTATCTTCGACGTCCGGGCCGGCCTCGAAGCCGATGGCCGAGATACGGTCGCCGGCGCTTATCATCTGGCGCATTACCGAAAGCCGGTAGACAATCCGGGCGTAGTGCTCAATATCCAGCGAAGTCGGACATATGGATATCAGATAGCTGAGCCGGGCGGCTCCCCCACAGGATTCAAGTCGTCCCTGCCGGGAGAGCTCCTGCGCCAGAGTCACCTGGTTGATGGCTTCATCGCGCTTAAAGAGTTCCATGCAGGCCTCGTAAAGCCACCGGTTCTGCTCGAAATAGAAGTCCGCCGGCTGAAGAAAGTCGGCAATCTGGAAAATAGCCGTGCCGTCAATCAGCAGCGAGCCGATGACCGCTTCTTCAGCATCGTTATCATTCGGCGGCAGCCTGACATCATTCACCCGATTCTATCTCCTTCTCTTCCGCCTCTTCTGCCTTAATCCCAACTTCATCTTCTTTAGCCTCGGCTTCTGGTTCCTCTGCCCTGGCTTTAGCTTTCTTCTTCGTTTTTGCTTTAGTCTTTTTCTCTTTCTTTTCGGCCTTCTCCGGCTTCTCTTCCGCCACTTCTATCTTAGTCTCAGCTTCATCTTCTTTAGTCCCGGCTTCCGGTTCCTCTGCCTTGGCTTTAGCTTTCTTCTTCGTTTTTGCTTTAGTCTTTTTCTCTTTCTTTTCGGCCTTCTCCGGCTTCTCTTCCGCCACTTCTACCTTAATCCCAACTTCATCTTCTTTAGCCTCGGCTTCCGGTTCCTCTGCCTTGGCTTTAGCAGCTTTCTTTTTCTTGGTCGATTTTGCCTTAGACTTCTTTTCCGCCTTCCCTGCCTTCTCCGGCTTCTCTTCCGCCACTTCGTCCGATATTACGTTAACCTTAATGACAGCCGTGATATCATGAGTGAACCTGACGGTTACATCGTGAATGCCAAGCTGGCGAATCGGCTCGGCTATCTCTATTTTCTTCTTGTCGACCTCATGGCCGGCGCTTTTACTCAGTTCCTCGGCGATATCGGCGCCGGTAACCGAACCGTAAAGCTTCTCACTCTCGCCGACCCTGGCCTTGATGGTAATCTCAACTTCGTTTATCTTTTCCGCCAGCCCGGCCATCTCGGCTTCTTCAAGCTCACGCTGTTTGATTTTCTTTTTCAGTTGCGATTCCATTGCCACCGCGGCCTGCGAATTGGCCACCACCACCAGCTTGCGGGGCAACAGATAATTCCTGGCGTAGCCGTCGGCCACCACTCTGGTCTGGCCAACCCTGGCGACGTTGGGGACATCCTCGATAAAAATAACCTTCACTACTTACTCCTTTTACTGATTACTGCTCATTATACTTTAGTATATAGAAAACGCGTCAATACCCATCCAAGCGTATTGCCAAGAAAATTTTAAGGATTTTTCTATAAAAACTTCTATCTACCCTGTGATATATTTCTCGGCACCGATGGCGGCCACGGCGCCATCGCCGGCGGCAGCGATAATCTGCCGGATAGAGTTGCCGCGTATGTCACCGGCGGCGAAAATGCCGGGAACACTGGTCTCCATCTTTTCGTTGGTAATGACGGTGCCGATGTCATCCAGTTTCACGATACCCTTGAGATAACCGGTATTTGGCCTGAAACCGACGGCCATGAACACCCCGGAGACATCAAGGACGGTTTTCTTTCTGGTCTTAACATTACTTACCCTGACCTTGCTAACGAAGGCATCGCCGTCGATTTCCTCAATCACGCTATCCCACAGGATATCAATCTTCGGTTCGGCGAAGGCTTTTTCCTGCAGAATTTTGGTGGCACGAAGCTCGTCGCGACGGTGAATGACGGTTATCCTGGAAGCGAACTTGGTAAGCTCGATGGCTTCCGTAATAGCGGTGTTGCCGCCCCCCACCACAGCCACCGCCTTGCCCCGGAAGAAGGGGCCATCGCAGGTAGCGCAGTAAGAGACGCCCTTGCCGGCGAACTCGGCCTCGCCGGGGACGCCGAGTTTCTGCCGCTCCGAGCCTCCGGCGATGATAACAGCCTTAGCCGTGAAGTCGCCCTGAGAGGTCTTAACCGCCTTCCGCCCGCCCTTTATGTCAATACCGGTGACCTCGGCAAGGAGTGTCTCCAGTCCGAACTTCGTCGCCTGCTTATGCATCGCTTCGGTCAAATCGATGCCGCTGATACTCTCGGTAAAACCGGGGTAGTTCTCCACCCATTCGGCGTTGATTATCTGACCGCCGACCGCCCCCCTCTCGATAAGGAGGCTGCTCAGCCTGGCCCTGGCGGTATAAATACCCGCGCTGAGTCCGGCAGGCCCGCCACCAATAATAACAACATCATACTTCTTCGGGGACTTAGCCACCAATTTCACCACCTTTACGGTTAAAGGGCTGCTTCCAGGCTCTTCTTTAACTCGTCCTTGGGTCGGAAGCCGATAATCGTGTCGACAGGCTGTCCTTCCTTAAAGAGCATCAGTGTAGGAATGCTCATAATACCGTACCGGCTGGCAATCCTGGGATTATTGTCAACATTGACCTCGACGAAGCTCACCTTGCCGTCATACTCTTCCGCCAGTTGCTCAACAACAGGCGTCACCATCCGGCACGGCCCGCACCAGGGCGCCCAGAAGTCGACCAGTACCGGTGTCTCCGCCTGTAAGACCAATTCATTAAATTTTGCTTCTTCAATTTCTACTGGCTTGCTCATAGTGTCCCTCCCTTACTTTTTCGGTCATGCCACGTTCTACAGTCTCCTTGGCAAGACCGATAGCATTCTTGATAGCTTTGGCCTGGCTGCGGCCATGCGCGATAATGACATTGCCGTTCACGCCGAGGAGGCAGGCCCCGCCGTACTCGGTGTAGTCCATTTTTTTCGTCCAGGAACCCAGCCCGATGTCACGGAGCAGGTCACGCGCCCTGAGTCGTGAGGCGCTGGAAAAAACACGCCCCAGTTGCCTTACCGAGGTTAAGAAATTGTCGTTGAAACCCTCGATGGTCTTGAGGACGATATTACCGGTGAAGCCATCGGTCACGATGACATCGGATGTCCTCTTGACGATATCATGCCCTTCCATATTGCCGGTAAAATTGATATCTTTGGCATTTTTCAGAAGCTCGTAGGTCTCATGAACCAGACGGTTGCCCTTACCCTCCTCGGCGCCGTTGCTGAGAAGGCCGACGCGCGGCGATTCGATTCCGAGAAGGTATTTACTGTAAATAGAGCCCAGCCTGGCAAACTCCAGAAGGTGCTCCGGACGACAATCAGAATTGGCGCCGGCATCCACCAGTAACGCCGGGAAGGACGATACGGTATCCAGAAAACAGCCGATGGCCGCCCGGCTTACCCCGTTCGCCCTGCCGAGAGAGAGCAGCGCCGCCCCCACCACCGCCCCGGTATTCCCCGCCGAAACAAAAGCCTGGGCACCGCCGCTCTTGAGCAGATTAATGCCGACCACGATTGACGAGTTAGGCTTTTTTTGAATCGCCTTAATCGGGTGCTCGTTAAAATCGATAACCTGCTTGGCGTCGACAATGGTAACGGGGACTTTGTCCAGAGATTTCTGCGCCAGTTTACGCAGCACGTTTCTCCGGCCCACCAGGACAATCTCTATCCCGTATTCCTGGGCCGCCTTTATGGCCCCTTTGACCATTTCGTGCGGAGCGTAGTCGCCCCCGGCAGCATCAACCGCAATTTTCATATCTTTCAGCTAATCTCCCTGACCAACGATACTTCCTTCCCACATGTCTCATTGTCCTTCCCAACAGGCGGCAACCCGGTCGCCCTCCGAAATCCGGACGATTTCACAGGCGGTGGGACAGGCCTGGCATTCGAACGACGAGGTCTGGTACTCAATTTCGCTGACGCCGAATCCCTTGAACCGGCAGCCGTTATGGCTGACAGCGGCACGCTCATGCACCAGCAGGGCCGCGCCGATAGCCCCCATGACCTCATGGTGGGGAGGCACGATTACCTCCGTTTTAAGCTCCTCCCGCAGCGCCCTGACGATACCCCGATTAAAGGCAACCCCTCCCTGAAAAAGCACGGGCGGCTGTATATCCTTATGCGAGCCGACATCAATACCCAGATAGGCTTCCATTAACTAAACTCACCTTAACTAATTAGTTTCCTGCAATAACCTGAACTTCAAACCATCAATAATTTATCATCAATCTCTTTAACAACGTCCTCTCCCCAGGTGGGAGAGAGTTAGAGTGAGGGGGTACTAATCACCCTCACCCTTCCCTCTCCCCTGCCTTCGCCGAAACGGCTTGCCTTCGCCGAAGCTTTAACGCAAGCAGGCTACGTGCAGGCAGACATCAAGGGAGAGGGAATCGAGCACTTTATTACTTGCCTTTTCGGAACTCTTCCCAGACTTTCCCGGCTGTTTCCGGACTGGCCAGGAGGTCAACAACCGTCATCGCCATGGCCCTGGCCGCATCGAGAAGACTGCGCAGAGCGTCCTCCGAGGCGGTGACCCGGGCGAACTCCGGGGTGTGTAACTGAATATCCTGCGGGGCTATAGCTACCAGCGGCTGAATGGTCGGCAACAGCTGGCTGACATTACCCACATCGGTACTGAAAGTCATCATGGTATTGTCTCCCAGGCGTATGGGATGTCCCAGCGACTGCATATTCTGCTTGAAAAGTCGGGCCATGGTCAGGTTATTGAACATGGCGGCGTAGTGTTCTCCCCACTTATATTTCAGTTTAGCACCGGTGGCCCTGGACGCGCCACTAAAACAGTTGATTACCTTTTTCTTCAGCTCGTCGAGATAGGTATCATTCTCGGCGCGCACAACAAACGTAGCGGCGGTGTGGGCCGGAACGATATTGGCTGCTTCACCACCGTCGGTAATGATACCGTTAATCCGTGCCCTATCCCTGATATGCTGTCGCAGTGAATTAATGGCATTATAGGACTGAATCATAGCCTCCAGGGCATTGATGCCGGCCTCCGGTTCGGCGGCGGCATGGGCCGCCTTACCGATAAACTCAACCTCCAGAGTCTCGCAGGCGAGTGTATTCATCACCACCGTATTTCCACCGCCCGGGTGGGCTATCATCGCCATATCAACATCCGTAAAGGCACCCCTCTCCGCCATGATGGCCTTACCACCGTACAATTCCTCGCCGGGCGTGCCAAAGACCATGATACTGCCCCCCAGTTCATCCACGGCCTGCCGCGAAGCCAGACCGGCGGCAACGGAGCTGGTAGCTATCAGGTTGTGGCCGCAGGCATGTCCCAGCTTGGGCAGAGCATCGTATTCGGCGAGAAAAGCGATAACCGGCTGCCCGGTACCATACCTTCCCCGAAAAGCCGTGGGCAGCTTGCAGATACCCTTCTCCACGTTAAACCCGTTCTTCTCAAGGAATTCCGCCAGCCAGGCGGAAGCCTGTTGTTCTTCGAAAGCTATTTCGGGGTTGTCATGCAGTTTCTTGCTCAACTCACCGAGTTCACGGTAATGAGCATCTATCTCCCCGATAACAGCGGCCTTCAGTTTATCGATATCCAATTCCGTATCTCCTTATACGTAAGGAGATTTTTCACCCCAATATACTCATTATAACCCAGTAAGGGAGGGATTTCTAGGCGGTGATATTAAACATTCAGCGGTTAGCTTTCCCTATACCTTTTTATACCTCACCCCCTGTATTCCCCTTTTCCAAAGGGGGAGATAAGATTGCTTCGTCGCTCCGCTCCTCACAATGGCAGGTACGGGTGTGGGCGGATATTTTAGGCGGTTAAGTCGCGGATGGCGCGAGGGCGGCCCCGCCTACGCTAAAGCTACGGCAAGCAAGCAGGGTGGGAAAAGATAACTAAGAGGGCGGGGTCTAGAGAAAATAAAATAATTAAATACCGGCAGAATTTTAACATCATTTTGTCTTGCATCTTGCGCAAAACCATGCTATAATGAGGCTGCCAAGATAAGAATAGCAATGTAGTGAAGTGGGTTTGATTCCCACTTTTTTAATTACTTTAATTGAATAAGTATATCGGAGGTTTTCATCCGAAATGAAGAGCGATTTTTTGCTCGCCATTACACAGCTTTCGGCGGAGAAGAATCTGCCGAAGGACGTGGTACTTACTGCCGTCGAGGCGGCACTGGTATCGGCCTATAAGAAGGACACCTTCACCTCCAGCCAGAATATCGCCGTTAAAATTAACCCCAACAGTGGTAAGGTCGAAGTATGGACTGAAAAAGAAGTGGCTGAGACACCTGCCGACCAGCATTACGAAATTTCCCTGAAAGAGGCGAAAAAGCTCAAAGAGGATGCCCAGATTGGCGACGCTATCATGGTCGAGTCTACGCCGGCCAATGCCGGACGTATTGCGGCGCAAACCGCCAAGCAGGTTATCCTGCAACGCCTCCACGAAGCGGAGCACAGCGCCATTTTTGAAGAATACGCCGACAAGGAAGGGGAGGTTGTCAGCGGGGTGGTCCAGCGCTTTGAAATGGGGCAAGTGAATATCGACCTGGGCAGAACCGAAGCCATCCTGCCGACATCCGAGCAGGTACGCACCGAGCGATACCGCGTCGGCCAGCGCCTCAAGGTCGTCCTCTTACAGGTGGCGCGCACCAGCAAGGGACCCAGAGTAATCGTGTCCCGCTCTCACCCGGAGTTGCTGCGCCGACTCTTCGAGATGGAGGTCCCGGAGGTATATAACGGAACCGTGGAGATAAAGTCCATCGCCCGCGAAGCCGGCTTCAGAAGCAAGATAGCCGTCGCCGCCAAGCAGGAAGGCATCGACCCGGTGGGTTGCTGCGTCGGCCTGCGCGGCATCAGGATACAGAACATCGTCAGCGAGCTGAGCGGCGAAAAAATAGACGTTGTCCAGTGGAATCCGGACTCGGCCACCTTTATCGCCAACGCCCTGAGCCCGGCACACATCGTCAGAGTGGAACTGAACCAGGAAGAGCAGGCCGCCACCGTAATCGTCCCGGATAAACAGCTCTCTCTGGCTATCGGCAAAGAGGGACAAAACGCCAGGCTTGCCGCCAAGCTCAGCGGATGGCGTATCGACATCAAGAGCGCTTCCATGGCCGAAGCCGAGAAGCTCGAAGCGGCCAAGGCGGCACCCGAGGCAGTGGAAGAAGAAGCTAAAGCAGAAGTAGAGGGAGCCATCGAAGCTGTAGCGGAGGAGGCTGTCCCCGAAGCGATACTGGCTGACCTGGCCCTTCCAGGTGAAGAGCTGGAACCTGCCGAGGAACCTGCGGCAGAAGAGGCAGGGGAAGAAGCGGCCGAGGAAGAGCCGGTCGAGGAAGAGATACTCATGCCGCCGCCAATTCTCCTCAAACAGCAGGAGGGCGAAGGCAAACCGACTTTGCGATTCGCCGAAGATATTATGGCACCCAGACGCACCAGGGCCACTGCCAAAACAACCAAATCAAAGAAGAAAAAGAAGGGTGCCTACGCCAAGGATACCACTGAGGACGGCGTAAAAGCCAGAAAAGCCCGCCGCGACTTTACCGTTGAGGAGGAGGAAGAAGATTTCGAGTAGTCGCCCCGGTTCAACGAGGCCGGTACCCCAGCGGACCTGCGTGGCCTGCCGCCGGATAAAAGCCAAGAGAGAGCTTGTCCGCCTGGTACGCACGCGCGGGGGTAACATTGAAATCGATGTCGCCGGTAAAAAGGAGGGGCGGGGTGCCTACATCTGCCCGGAACTGGAATGTTGGGAAAGGGCATTAAAAGGCAAGCAACTGGAACACACTTTACGGAGCAATCTTACTCAGGATAACCGCGAACAGCTTATGAGAAGCGGAAAAGACCTGCTGAAGGAGCTAGCCAGTGCCTAGGGCCAGCAAACAAGAGAATACGGTCGAGCCGGCGGCGAAAAAAACCGCCAAAGAACCGGCAAAGACCAAGGTGCCTGTAATTGATATTCCGCGCTCCATAGGCGTCAGGCAGCTGGCCGATATGCTACAGGTAGATTCCATTCTCGTTATCAAGCAATTGATGCGCAACGGCATCATGGCCAACATCAACCAGGTGATAGACTATGATACGGCCGCCACCATCGTGACCGGTTTCGGATTCAAACCGCGCCTCAGGCCATTGAAAGACCAGCAGATGGCGAGCGCCGCCGAAGAGAGCAAGAAACTCAAACGGCGCTACGGTAAAGAAGCCGAGAATTTGCAACCGCGCCCACCGGTAGTGACGGTTATGGGGCATGTCGACCACGGCAAGACCAAACTACTTGACGCCATCAGGCAGACCAACGTGGTAGATTCGGAAGCGGGAGGCATCACCCAGCACATCGGCGCTTACCAGGCAACGATAGACGGGCATAAAATTACCTTCCTGGATACTCCCGGTCATGAAGCCTTTACCGCCATGCGGGCACACGGAGCCAATATTACCGATGTTACCATCCTAGTAGTCGCCGCCGACGACGGCGTCATGCCGCAGACTATCGAAGCGATAAATCACGCCCGGGCCGCCGAAGTGCCCATCGTCGCGGCCATCAACAAAATCGATAAAGATAATGCCAACCCGAACCTGGTGAAACAGCAGCTGACCGAAGCCGGGCTGGTTATCGAGGAGTGGGGCGGCAATATCGTATGCGCGGAAATCTCCGCCAAAGAGAAGCTTGGCATCAAGGAACTGCTGGAAAGCGTCCTGCTGGTGGCGGAAATGGAAGAGCTCAAGGCGAACCCTTCGCAGCTGGCCGCCGGAGTGGTTATTGAAGCCAAGATGGACAAGAGCCGGGGGCCGCTGGCAACGATATTGATACAAACAGGGACGTTGAAAGAAGGCGATACGGTAGCCGTCGGCAGTACCTGGGGCAGGGTAAAAGCCATGTTTAACGACGTGGGCAAGCGGATAAAGAAAGCCGAGCCATCGAGTCCCGCCGAAGTCCTGGGGTTAAACGACGTACCGCAGGTCGGAGATACTTTGACGGCTGTAGCCGATGAACGTCATGCCCAGGCCCTGCTCGCCAGGAACCGGGCGGAAATGGAGAAAAAAGCTGCCCAGACAGGGAAATCGGTCAACCTTAATACACTTTACGACCAGATAAGCGCCGGCAAAGTAAAAGAGCTCAATGTTATCCTCAAAACGGATGTCCAGGGCAGCATCGAACCTATCAGAAGCTCCCTGGAACAGCTGGGCACGGATGAAGTCAAGGTCAGACTTATCCACGGCGGCACCGGTAATATCACCGAGAGCGATGTCATGCTGGCCATGGCTTCCAACGGACTAATCATCGGCTTTAATGTCAGCGTCGCGGAAGGCGCCAAGCGGCTGGCCGCTACCAGTGGCGTGGACATCCGTCACTACAACGTGATTTATACCCTGGCCGATGACCTGGCCAAGGCATTGAAGGGCATGCTCGAACCAACCTACGCCGAGGTCACCGAAGGGCGCGCCGAGGTAAGGGCGGTCTTTTCGGCCGGCAAGGGTGCCAAGGCAGCCGGCGTTTACGTCACCGACGGCAAGGTAGTCCGTAACACATCCGTCAGGGTACAGAGAGGCAAAGAGGTATTAAGCGAATCCACGGTAAGCAGTCTGAAACGCTTTAAGGATGATGCCAAAGAGGTGGCCGCGGGCTACGAGTGCGGCGTAGGCATCAAGGACTTCAACGATTTCGAGGTCGGTGACACGCTGGAATTTTATAGAATGGAAAAATCCGGGTAACGACAGATATCCGGGCTTCAGGTCATGGCACATCGCATCGAACGCGTAAATACCCTCATTCGACGGGAAATCAGCGAATTAATCCAGCACCAGATGAGAGACCCGCGACTCGATGAATTCGTCGTCGTGACCGAGGTTGATACCTCTTCGGACCTCAAATTCGCCAAGGTCTTCGTCAGCTGCATCGGCGGGCAGCAGCAGGAACAGAAAATACTGGGGGTACTGAACTCGGCTTCCGGTTTCCTGCGCTCCGAGCTGGCTAAAAATGTAACCCTGCGGCGTACTCCCGAACTGAGCTTTCACTGGGACAACTCCATCGAGCACGGCGACCGCATACTGCGGCTCATCGACCAGGCCAGCGCAGAGTATAAGGACTGACCTTGGACGGCATACTGAACATCAATAAACCCCCGGGCAAGACCTCGTTTGGCGTGGTGGCTATGGTGAAACGCCTCAGCGGCGAGCGGCGCGTGGGCCATTCTGGAACGCTGGACCCGGACGCCACCGGAGTCCTGCCGGTCTGTCTCGGCCGGGCCACCCGTATCGTCGAGTTTCTGGTAGATACCACCAAGATATACCACGCCGAGATTGAGATGGGTACAGCTACCGATACTTACGACAGCAGCGGCCAGATTACCGGCCGGAGAGACCCCTCAAAAATCGACCGTGTTAAAGTGGAGTCGGCTCTCGGCGCGTTCCGGGGTTCCATCCAGCAGACCCCGCCGATGTACAGCGCCGTGAAGCACCGGGGAAAACCCCTTTACAAGCTGGCACGGGCCGGTATCGAGGTCGAGCGGAAAAGCCGCACGGTGGAAATCCACCGCCTGGAACTGGTCGACTGGCAATCGCCGGTAGCCACTGTGGAAGTGGAATGCGGCAAAGGCACCTATATTCGCTCGCTGGCCCACGACCTGGGGCAGTCACTCGGCTGCGGCGCCCATCTCAAGAGCCTGGTCCGCACCCGGTGCGGGCTCTTCGATATCAAGGACGCCATCTCCATGTCCCGGCTGGAGGAAGCCTTCCACCACGGGTACTGGGAGCATTTCCTTTATCCCATCGATATCGTGCTTCAGGACTATAATGCGGTGGTCGTGGATGATGCCGCCGAAGAAGCCATCAGGAACGGCAGTCCCGTGGCCCTGGAACAGGGTAACAGCCAAGACAGTAAAGGCAGTTCCCGGCAGAAATACTGCCGCGCCTATTCCTCGGACGGGCGCTTCCTGGGTATCCTCCGCCAAGTGCCGGAGAAAGGCATCTGGCAGCCTAAAAAGGTGCTTATTTAGTACGCTGAAATTGCGGATATTAATTCAAACCCAAGCTCATTTTAACCTCACCCCCCAAGCCCCCTCTCCAATTGGTTACACTGAACAAGACCCGAAGATAACTGGACTGGAGAGGAGTCAGGCGTGAGGCAATCCTTGCCTGGAATGACAAATAAATGTAAAAGCAACTACTTATAAGTCTTGACAGGCTGTGCCCAAAGGGGGTATAGTTCAAATCGGTGCTTGGTACAGTCTGACCAAAAAACGAAAAATGCCCGGCATCATCTCGTTAGAAAGAGGAGGATATCTTAACATGGGTAAAATAAACGTTGCTATCATCGGCGCGGGTAACTGCGCCTCATCACTGATTCAGGGTGTTCACTACTATCAAAATGCCAGGGAAGGCGAGTTCGTACCGGGACTTATGCATGTCAACCTGGGCGGCTATCACATCAGCGATATCAATTTCGTGGCCGCCTTCGACGTCGATAAAAACAAGGTCGGCAAGGACCTGTCAGAGGCAATCTACACCAAGCCGAACAATACTTTCGAGTTCTGCAAGGTGCCTCCCCTGGGCGTAAAAGTCGAAAAAGGTATGACCCACGACGGACTGGGCAAGTACCTCTCGCAGATAATCCAGAAAGCACCGGGGCCGACGGCGGATATCGTCGGCATCCTGAAAGAGACCAAGACCGACGTCGTTATCAACTACCTGCCCGTGGGCAGCGAGGAAGCCACCAAGTGGTATATCGAGCAGGTGCTGGCCGCCGGCTGCGGGTTGGTCAACTGCATCCCGGTATTTATCGCCAGTCAAAAATACTGGCAGAAACGCTTCGCCGACCGGGGTCTGCCGATAATCGGCGACGATATAAAGTCGCAGGTCGGCGCCACCATTACCCACCGCCTGCTGGCGCGGCTTTTCCGTGACAGAGGTGTCAAGCTGGAGCACACCTACCAGCTCAACTTCGGCGGTAATACGGACTTTCTCAATATGCTGGAACGGGAACGGCTGGAATCCAAGAAGATATCCAAGACTAACTCTGTTACTTCGCAGCTGGATTACGTAATGGACCCCGACGACATACACGTGGGCCCCAGCGATTACGTACCCTGGCTGAAAGACCGCAAGTACTGTCACATCAAGATGGAGGGGCGCACCTTCGGCGATGTTCCGCTAACAATCGACATGAAAATGGAGGTATGGGACAGCCCGAATTCAGCCGGGGTTGTCATTGACGCCCTGAGGTGCTGCAAGCTCGCCCTGGATAACGGACTAAAAGGAGAACTAACGGCACCGTCAGCCTACTTCATGAAGTCGCCGCCGATTCAGTACACCGACGACGAGGCTCACAAGATGGTGGAAGATTTTATCAAGGCCACGGCCCGGCCTGACGCCACAGCCAAACCACCACAGAAGCAGGAGGCTACCAAGTAGCTACCGATGAAGATAGCGCTGGTATCACCTTACGACTTCGCTTACCCCGGAGGCGTCGTCAACCACATCTCGTGCCTGGAGCAGCAATTTACCCGCCTAGGCCACGACGTTAAGATTATCGCTCCGGCCTCAAAAGCAGTCTACACACTGGGTGACCGTTTTATACACATCGGTACACCCCGCCCTATTCCGGTCAGCGGCTCCATAGCCCGCATCACCGTGTCCATGCGGCTGGAGTCGCAGATTAAAGAGGTATTCGAACGGGAGAAATTTGATATCTGCCACCTCCACGAACCCCTGATGCCAACCCTCTGCACGACCGCGTTAAGGCTGAAACACACGCCGATGGTCGGCACCTTTCATGCTTCCGGGGGTAAACCCTGGTACACCATGTTCTCACCGATTATGAAGTGGTACCTCGACCGGTGGTTCCGCAAGCTCGACGGCCGTATTGCCGTGTCCGAGATAGCCAAGACCTATGTAAACGCATTCTTCCCCGCAGATTACACCATCATACCCAACGGGATTGACACCCATCACTTCAATAGCCACACAACGCCAATAGACACTTTCAAAGACGGCAAAATTAACATCCTGTTTGTCGGGCGGTTTGAGAAAAGGAAGGGGTTTGATTATCTACTTAACGCCTACAAGCTGGTAAAGCAGGAAGTTCCCAACTGCCGCCTGATTGCCGTGGGGCCCGGCGTCCGGCTGCGCAATAAGTACGAGAAGCGAGTCAAGAAAAGCGGACTAAAGGACGTGGTTTTTACCGGTTACGCCGCCTACAACGACCTGCCCAGGTACTACACGACCGCCGATATCGTCTGCTTTCCGGCTACCGGCCAGGAGAGTTTCGGTATCGTCCTGCTGGAGGCGATGTCCGTCGGCAAGCCGATTGTCGCCTCGGCTATAGAAGGTTATGCCAGCGTGCTCTCCGACGGCGTCGATGGAATCGCGGTACCACCGAGGGATTCGGAAAAACTGGCCGAAGCAATTCTCAAGCTCGGCTCCGACGAGCAACTACGCCGGCAGATGGGCGCCAGAGGGAAACCCAAGGCGATGCAATATGACTGGCCGCTCCTCGCCAAGAGGATGCTGGATTTCTACGTTGAAACACTCGACAGGATAAAAAGGCCAGAGGCAACTCCGGAAGCAGATACTCCGCAGGTCGGTGCGGTTTCAGGAAAGCACTGAGCAATGCCGAAACTGGAAAAATCCCGTAAAAGTATAGCTAACTGCGTCACGCAACCGATTGCTAATCTCCTGGCCAGAACCCCGCTAACGCCGAACGCCGTAACCTGGCTTGGATTCTGCATAACCATCGGTGCCGCGGCGCTGGTCGTTACCGAACACCTCTTTGCCGCCGGGTTTGTCGTGCTTGTCGCCGGGTTTTTTGATATGCTCGACGGGGCCCTGGCACGAGTTACCAATCGGGTTACCCGCTTTGGCGGCATACTCGATTCCACACTCGACCGCCTGTCCGAAGCCATATTGCTGCTGGCACTGCTGGCCATATTCGCGCGCCAACAGCAGGTCGCCGAAAGCTTACTCGTCGGCTTTGCCCTGCTCGGCTCGCTGATGGTCAGCTATCTCCGGGCCAGAATGGAGGGGCTGGGCATCGAATGTAAAACGGGGCTATTTACCCGCCCGGAAAGAGTTATTGTCCTGGCGCTGGGCCTGCTGCTGAGCCAGTTCGACTGCGCCCTGGTTACCGCCCTGGCCGTTATTACTTTCTTCAGCTATTTCACGGCGGGGCAGAGGCTGATTTACGCCTGGCGGCAGACAAGAAACTGATTGCCAATATTTTTTAATGACAGACGTAAAGAGTATAGACATTCTGCGTCTTAAATAGTAGAATTTATGCTGGATTTTTTTGCGAACGGAGGAAACTATGCCAGTCGCTGCTGTAATTGGAGCTCAATGGGGAGATGAAGGTAAAGGTAAGATTGTTGACATGCTGGCGGAGAAAGCCAGGTATGTGGTGCGTTTTTCCGGAGGGGATAACGCCGGCCATACGGTCGTCAATCCTCTTGGCGAATTTAAACTGCGTCTCACGCCGTCGGGAATTTTCTATCCCGGCACTACATCGATAATAGGCAACGGCGTGGTGATTAATCCCGAGGTGCTTATCAGTGAGATAGAAGAACTGAACTCACGCAACGTGGACACCTCCCGACTTTTTATCAGTGACCGAGCCCACCTGATTATGCCGTACCACATCGTCCTCGAGGGCCTGGAAGAGGACTCGCTTGGAGGCAAGGCCATCGGCACCACACGCAAGGGTATCGGCCCCGCCTATGGCGATAAGGTGGCCAGGACCGGCATCAGGACCGGCGACCTGCTGGACAAGGAGATACTGCGGGAGAGGCTTACTCTGGCACTTGATTATAAAAATAAAATAATAACCAAAGTATTCGGAAAAGAGCCCCTGTCATTCGACGATATCTACAGCCAGTACTGCCAGTATGCCGACCGATTTTCGCCGCTCATCTGTGATACGACCGTCATGCTGGCCGCGGCGCTGGACCGTAATGAACCTATCCTTCTCGAAGGCGCCCAGGGGGTCCTGCTCGACCCCGATTTCGGCACGTATCCCTACGGAACGTCTTCCTCGCCGCTGGCCGGCAATGCCTGCCTGGGGTCAGGCCTGGGACCCGGCAACCTCACCCATGTCCTGGGCGTTTTCAAGTCGTTTCAAACCAGGGTCGGCGCCGGCCCGATGCCGACGGAACTCAAGGATAACATCGGCGACGCCATACGAGAATACGGCCAGGAGTACGGCACCGTTACCCGGAGGCCCCGCCGCTGCGGATGGTTCGATGCCGTGGCAGCCCGATTCAGCACACGCATTAACGGTTTCAACAGCGCCGCCATTACGCGCCTCGACGTCCTCGACAAGCTGCCGCGAATCAAGATATGCACCGGCTATAAAATCAATGGAGAGAAAATCGAAAACTTCCCGGCCAGTGCCGCCACTCTGGAGAAGTGCCAGCCCGTCTACGAAGAGCTGCCGGGATGGGAAAAACCTACCGGTAACGTCCGCATATATAAAGAGCTGCCGTCCAAAGCACAGCGGTATGTTAAGAGGCTGGAAGAGCTAATCGGCTGCACGGCGAGCCTGATTTCGGTAGGACAGAGACGTGAGCAGACCATCGTCAGGAAGTCGATTTTCTAACAGAAAATGGTGGCCTATCCCCCTGATATCCCCCTCCAACAAGGGAGAGTGGGGATTTTTATCTACCTCACCCCCTGTATCCCCCTCTCCTGACGAGGTGTTACAGGAGAGGGGGAAGAAAAAGAAAGAGGGGTTTCACCCCTCTTAAACGCCCCGTAGTACAGAGTAGCGTAAACCTACGGGATAAGCGGAAGATGATACGAGGGCGGCCGAGTGGGAAAAGATAAGAAGCGAGGTGGTGTGGGGAGGTCTGGACTCCGGCTTTCGCCGGAATGGCAATAATAAGCGGGAATGACGGCTCTTCAGGGGGAAAAGGAGAGGGGGCTAACGCCCCCCTTTTTTACATACTCTCTGATGAAAGTAATTACACCTTAATATCTATCTCGTATTTACTTAAAGTTTCAATTATTTGAGCCCCAGTTTTCTCATCCGGCGGGAGGAGGGGCAGGCGCGGCGCGCCTACCTGCATGCCGACGTGGTTGAGGGCATATTTAACGGGACCGGGGTTGGGCTGAATAAAGAGCGAGTTCACCAGCGGCACCAGGTGGCGGTGTATGGCCGCCGCTTCCTTAACGTTATTATCCAGAACGTATTCCATCATCTTCCTGACCTGCTTGCCGACGAGATGCGTGACCACGCCGATGACGCCGTAGCCGCCGAGGGTCATGATGAGAAAGGTATCGTTATCATTACCGCTCCAGACGCAGAAGCCTTCGGCGGCATTACTGATTACCTGAGCGACATGGGCCATATCGCCGTTGGCTTCCTTGACCCCGACGATATTATCTATCCGGCTCAACCGGACAATGGTATCCGGCGTCATATTGACAATCACGCGCCCCGGTATGTTGTACATGATTATGGGCAGGCTGGTGCTCTCGGCGATGGCCTTGAAGTGCTGGTAAATGCCTTCCTGAGTGGGCTTGTTATAATAAGGCACAACCGAAAGGCAGGCATCCACGCCGATTTTCTCGGCTCCTTGGGTAGCTTCCACGGCCTCGGTGGTGCTGTTGCTGCCGGTATAGGCAACAATAGTCCCCCTAGCACCCACTACCGATTTCACCTCGGTAAACAGGCACAGTTCCTCCTCCCAGGAAAGCGTCGGTGCTTCCCCGGTGGTGGCCGCCACCACCACGCCGTCGCTACCCGAATCGAGCAAAGCTAACACCAGCTTCTTGGCCTGTTCGTAGTCGACTTCCCCGTTCTCCTTGAACGGGGTCACCATGGCTGTTAAGAACCGTCCCAGCTTCTTCATTGTTACTGGCCTCCTTCCGGTTTTACCCAGTCACGTTTTATCATTTCTTCGGCAATCTGGATAGTGTTGAGAGCCGCTCCCTTGCGCAGATTATCGGCGACAATCCACATGGCCAGGCCGTTAGGATGCGACACATCCTGCCTGATACGGCCGACGAAAGTCTCGTCGGTCCCGGCCGCCGACCACGCCTGCGGATACAGGCTGATAGCCGGGTCATCCAGCACTTTTACTCCCGGAGCCCGCGAGAGAATCCGCTGAGCTTCCTCAACCTCCATCGGGCGGGAAAATTCCACGTGGACCGCCTCGCTGTGCCCCACCATTACCGGCACGCGCGCGCAGGTAGCCGATATGGCTATGCTATCGGCATGCATTATCTTCCTGGTCTCTTCCAGCATTTTCCACTCTTCTTTGGTATACCCGTTGTCCAGAAAAACGTCAATCTCCGGCAGCACGTTAAAAGCTATCTGGTGCGGGTAGACATGAGGGACAGTTTCCTGCCCATCCAGCACCTGCCGGGCCTGTGTCCTCAACTCCTCAACGGCGGCGATACCGGTGCCTCCTACCGACTGGTAGGTATCAACAATAATGCGCTTGATAGGGTTGACCTTATGCAGCGGATACAGGACCACGACCATCTGAATGGTAGAGCAGTTGGGATTGGCTATGATTCCCTTATGCAACCTGATATCCTCGGGGTTGACCTCGGGCACCACCAGCGGCACGCCCTTATCCGTCCTCCAGGCCGAGCTGTTATCGACAACCACGGCGCCGGCTTTGGCAGCGAGCGGCGAGAAATACCGACTCTGTTCGGCACCGGCCGAAAACAGGGCGATTTCAACACCCTCGAAAGAACCGGCGGTGGTCTCTCCAACCTCAATTTGCTGATTTCCTACCGGCAGTTTCCTGCCCGCCGAGCGGCCCGACGCCAGCAGACGAATCGAGGCCATAGGAAAGTTGCGCTGCAGCAGAATTTTAATAAACTCCTGCCCTACCAGCCCGGTAGCCCCAACTATGGCTACATGACAGTCCCTCACTTTATCCCTCACAGACCCAGTAAATTATCCAGGCCGTAAATAAATCCCTTGCGTTTCATTACTTCTTTAACAGCCAGCATAACGCCGGGCATAAAGGCCTCCCGACTAATCTGGTCATGCCTTATCCTCAATGTCTGTCCGTCCCCACCCAGAATCACCTCCTGGTGCGCCATCAGGCCGGGCAGACGGACACTGTGTATGTTTATGCCTTCGACCGGCTTCCCGCGAGCCGGCGAGTCCTCTCCCTGTACCGCCGGCGGGAGGAATGGCTTACCCCTGAATTCAGCCATGTCCCGGGCGGTGGTCTGGGAAGTCCCCGAAGGCGCATCCATCTTGCGGTCGTGGTGCAACTCGATAATTTCAGCGTGGTCGAAATATTTACCGGCTATCTTGGCCAGATGCATCATAAGGACGGCGCCAAGAGCGAAATTAGGCGCCACCACGATGCCAATCTCGTTGGCCTCGGCCAGCTTCTTCATCTCATCGAGGTCGGCGGCGGTAAAGCCGGTAGTGCCGATAACCATGTTGACACCACGCCGTGATGCCGTGCGCACGGCCGGCATACTGGCTTTAGCGATACTGAAATCCACAATGACATCCGGCTGGCAGCTATCGAGGATGGCGGCAAGGTCGTCCGAGAAAGGCACTTTGCCCGAACCGTCCGGCAGGGTCAGCTGCTCCGCCGGGACAATTACGTCAACGGCTCCTACCAGCTGTATTTCCGTCTCCCGGCAAACGGCTTTCACCACCTCCTGCCCCACCCTGCCTGACACTCCATATACCACTACCTTAGTCCGTTCCATAATAGAACACCTCGCTAAAAAATGGGGGAGATATTAGTTGCGTTTATAAGGAGGGCGCGAAGGGCCACGATTCGGCCTCTGCTGGCGGTCACCACCGGAGTAACGCGGTCGATTATTCCGAAAACCAGAGGAACCACTGCGCCTTTCCTGACGCTCACCTTCACGGGCGGCAGCCTTTTCCGTACCATCCTCCAAGACGGCGCGCCGGGACAGGTTTACCCTGCCCATATTGTCGATGTTGATAACCTTGACGGTAACTTCATCACCGATTTTTACCTCGTCTTCAACCTTGCCCACGCGATAATCCGCCAGCTCGCTGATGTGCACCAGCCCTTCCTTGCCGGGGAGAATCTCCACCATGGCGCCGAAGTCCAGGATACGCGACACCTTTCCGGTGAACATATCACCGATTTCCGCTTCGCGGGTCAGCCCCTCAATGATAGTGATGGCTTTCTGAGTGGCTTCCATATCCGGCGAGCCGATAACCACGGTGCCATCGTCGGTAACGTCTATGGTCGTCTTGGTTTCCTCGATGATGGACCTGATGGTCTTACCGCCGGTGCCGATAACCGCCCCGATTTTACTGGGGTCGATTTTTATCTTGGTCATTCTCGGCGCGTAAGGACTGACATCCGGTCGGCTGGCATCAATAGTCTGAGCCATCTTATCAAGAATAAACAATCGGCCCTCTTTACCCTGAGCCAGCGTCTTTTCCACTACCTCCAGGCTGATACCTTTGAGCTTGGTATCCATCTGTATCGCCGTAATGCCGTCCCGGGTACCGGCTACCTTGAAGTCCATATCGCCGTTAAAGTCCTCCTGCCCCTCAAGGTCGGTCAGGACCACAAATTTACCGTCATCACCGGTAATCAGCCCCATAGCGATGCCGGCCACGGCCTTCTTGACCGGTATGCCCGCATCCATCAGCGACAGGCTGCCGGCGCAGACACTGGCCATAGAGGTACTGCCGTTAGAACTCAGGACTTCCGAGACAAGACGTATGGCGTACGGGAAATCCTCGTCATCGGGTAGCACCGGAAGCAGGGCTCTTTCGGCCAGGGCGCCATGCCCTATCTCGCGGCGACTGGTGGAACCGACACGCCTCACCTCGCCGTTGGAAAACCCGGGGAAATTATAGTGGTGCATGAAGCGCTTGCTTTCCTCTATCCCCAGTCCGTCGAGCATCTGCTCCTTACGAGTGGAGCCCAGTGTGGTAATGGTCAGTACCTGGGTCAGCCCTCTGTTGAACAAACCGGAGCCGTGAGTACGCGGCAGTAAACTCACCTCACAGCTAAGGGGACGTATCTCGGTGATGCCGCGTCCGCCTACACGCTGTTCCTTATCCAGTATCCGCGTCCTCAGTACGTATTTAAGTCTAACATCAAGTGCCTCCAGAATTTCCTTCTCCTGATACGTTTCGCCGAATTTCTCCAAAAGCTCGGCTTTCACGTCGTCCAGCGCCTGTTCGCGCTGCTCTTTGTCCGACTTACCGAGTATCCGGTCAAGCTTCTCATCGGCAATTTTACCCACCGCCGCAACCGCCTCCACGTTCACTTCTTCCTCAGGGACAGGCAGCTTGGGCTTGCCCGACGCCTGCTGAAGCTGTTCCTGGATTCGAATGATATCCTGATTGGCCTCGTGAGCCATTTTAACCGCCTGAAGAATGATGTCCTCGGAGATTTCCCTGGCCCCCGCTTCCACCATGATAACCTTGTCCCTGGTGCTGACGACAATGAGGTCTAGCTGGCTTTCTTCCAGCTGGGCCATCTTCGGATTCAGTACCAGTTCGCCGTTAATATAGCCGACATTAACGGCGCCCACCGGCCCGTTAAAGGGTATCTCGGAGAGTGACAGGCATGCCGAAGCGCCGAGAACCGAAAGTATATCCGGGTCATTCTCCAGGTCGGCGGAGAGCACGGTGGTGATTATCTGGATATCGCTGTGCCAGGTCTTGGGGAGCAGCGGGCGTATGGGGCGGTCCGTCTGCCGGCAGGCCAGTACGGCCGCCTCGCTGGGACGTCCCTCCCTCCTGATAAAACCGCCGGGGATTTTACCGGCGGCGTACAATCGTTCTTCGTAGTCGATGGTCAGGGGCAGAAAATCGACCCCTTCCCTGTCTTTCCTGTTGAAGCACATCGTCACCAGGACGACAGTCTCGCCGTAGCGGACGGTTACCGCAGCGTCGGCCTGTTGGGCGAGCTTGCCTGTTTCGATACTGAGGTCGCGACCACCAATGTCGCAACGAAAAGATTGTGGTTCCAATGAATTACTCCCTCCATCCAAAAGGCTTTACTTACGCAGCCCCAGCCTCTTGATAAGTTGATTATACCGCCCTACGTCCTCCCGGCTGAGATAAGCTAAAAGCCTTCGCCTCTGCCCGACAAGCTTGAGCAAGCCCCGCTGGGTATGATAGTCGTGACGGTTGGCCGCCATATGCGTGGTTAACTGAATTATTCGCTCGGTAAGCAGTGCTACCTGTACCTCGGTCGAGCCGGTATCACCCTCACGAGCCTGATAATTGCCGATAATTTCCGCCTTCTTCTCTTTTTCCAAAGTTTACCTCTTCCACCTTTAAATTAATAACAAATAGCTACGTGAAATTATAGCACAGTAGGGGGCGGAAGTAAATTTCTTAACTGAAAATGACCCCACCTACCCTTCTAATTTGCCCACTTTCACACACTGGACTATAATGTTAATGGTGCACCCTGTCCCGCTTCAGTAGCAAAGTAACAAAATGCATGAATACAGCATTACGGAAAGCATATTGTCCCTGGCGCTGGAAAAGGCCGGCGAAGCCAATGCCAGCAGGATTACCCGCATCAACCTGGTGGTAGGCGAACTATCGGGCGTGGTCGGCGAGTGCGTGAAATTCTACTTCGACTTTCTCAGCAAGGACACCATCGCCAGCGGCGCCGAGCTTGCTTTCGAGATGAAGCCGACCCAGGTACGCTGCCACAAGTGCGAGGCCGTTTTCACTCCCAGCGACCACGACTGGGCCTGCCCCGAATGTCACGAGACGGGCATCGAGATAGTGTCGGGTCGCGAATGCTATATGGAAAGTATTGAGGTGGAGTAAATGACAGTAAAAGTGATAACCGTAGGCGAGGATATCCTGGGCGCCAACGAAGAAAAGGCCCAGGCCAACAAAAAACGGCTGGACAGTCACGGCGTCATGACGATAGATATCATGTCGTCGCCGGGCGCGGGCAAGACCAGCCTCATCCTGAGCACGATAAAACACATGAAAGAGAAAACCAGAATTGCGGTCATCGAGGGCGATGTCGCCTCAAGCGTGGATGCCGATAAAATTAACGAGATGGGCATACCCGTCGTTCAAATCAATACCGCCGGCGGCTGCCACCTCGACGCCAACATGGTCGAAAGCGCTCTGAACGGCCTGCCCCTGGAAAATACCGATTTGCTGCTAATCGAGAATGTCGGCAACCTGATTTGCCCCAACGCCTTTGCCCTGGGGGAAGACAAGCGCGTCATGATTTCCAGCATGCCCGAGGGCGACGACAAGCCGTATAAATACCCGGCCATGTTCGCCGACAGTGACGTAGTGCTGCTCAACAAAATCGACCTCCAGCCGCACCTCGACTTCAACGTCGAGGGCTTTAAGAAAACAGTCACCGGGCTGAATCCCGATGTCATTATCTTCTCCGTCTCCTGTAAGACCGGCGAGGGGATGGACGCCTGGCTCGACTGGCTGGAATCCGCCGTAAAAGGCAAGAAAAACAGGTAGCATGGCAAAAATACCGGCTGTCAGTCTCGTTCATATCAGCGTCAGGGGGGTGGTGCAGGGCGTCGGCTTCAGACCATTCATCTACCAACTCGCCACCAGGCACAACCTCAGGGGCTGGGTACGCAACACCTCGGAGGATGTCAGGATTGAGGTGGAGGGAGAAGCCAGGGACATCGAGCGATTCATGGTCAGACTACGCGAGCAGTCGCCCCCGTTATCCCACATAGAGAACATCGCCGTAGAGGCGGGTACGCCTGAGAATCACGAAAAATTCGAAATCCGCCACAGCGTCGCCGAGGAAGGCAAGTACCAGCTTATCTCACCGGATATCGCCACCTGCCCGGACTGCCTGAGAGAAATCTTCGACCCTGCCGACCGGCGCTATCGCTATCCATTTACCAACTGTACCAACTGCGGCCCCCGCTTCACCATAATCGACGATATCCCCTACGACCGCCCCAACACGACCATGAATATCTTCCGGATGTGCCCGGAATGCCAGAGAGAATACGACGACCCGCTCGACCGCCGTTTCCACGCCCAGCCTAATGCCTGCCCGGCATGCGGTCCGCAGCTGAAACTAACGGACGCCGAGGGCAATCAAGTAACCTGCGACGATATCATCGGTAAGACCTGCGAGCTATTAAAAGAAGGCAAAATAGTCGCGGTAAAGGGGCTGGGTGGCTTCCTGCTGGCCTGCGACGCCACCAGCCAGACGGCGGTCAACCGACTCCGCCAGCGGAAGAACCGACCCGCCAAGCCACTGGCTATAATGGTGACATCCCTTGATGAAGTCAGGCGGCACTGCGAGGTAAATAACAAAGAGGAGAAGCTGCTTATTTCCCCCGGCAGTCCCATCGTCCTGATGAAATGGAAGGCCGAATCCGCAGTAACGAGAGTCGTGGCGCCCGGTCTGAACTATCTCGGCGTGATGCTCCCCTATACCCCACTCCACCACCTCCTGCTCAGGGAGACGGGCCTGCCGCTGGTGATGACCAGCGGGAACATCAGCGAGGAGCCAATCGCCAAGGACAACGACGAGGCGCTGCGGAGGCTCAGCGGCATCGCCGATTACTTTTTAATGCACAATCGGGACATCTACGCCCGCTACGACGACAGCGTCATGATAGTGGAGAGGAATGCCCCCACATCCGTGCGGCGCGCCCGCGGCTACGCACCCTACCCCATCCACCTCCCCTATCAAAGCCGGCAGATACTGGGCTGCGGTGCCGAGGAGAAGAACACCTTCTGCCTGACGCGGGACAACTTCGCCTTCGTCAGCCAGCACATCGGCGACATGGAAAACCTGGAAACGCTGGAACATTTTGTAAATACAATAGCGCTATATCAGAGATTATTCAGGATTGAGCCGGAAATTATCGCCCACGACATGCACCCGGAGTATTTGCCTACCAAATACGCTAAGGAACTGGCGGACAGAGACAAAATAAAACTGGTTCCGGTGCAGCACCACCACGCCCATATCGCCAGCTGCATGGCGGACAACGGACTGAAAGGGCCGGTTATCGGGGTATCTTTCGACGGCACCGGCTACGGCACCGACGGCCATATCTGGGGTGGGGAATTCATGGTGGCCGATTACAGGCAGTTCAACAGAATGGCGTTTTTAGAGTACCTGCCGCTACCCGGCGGTGCCCTGGCCATTAAAAAGCCGTACCGCACGGCCATCGGCTACCTGCTATCGCTCGGTATAGATTTGGACCGGCAGCTTCCCTTCCTGAAAAATATCGACCCCGCAGAAATCGACATTATTCAGACCCAGATAGAAAACAGCATTAACGCGCCGCTGACCTCAAGCGTGGGGCGACTCTTCGATGCCGTGTCCGCCCTTATCGGCGTCAGGGGCGTTATCGAATACGAAGCCCAGGCGGCCATCGACCTCGAGACACTCGCCGATAAGGCTGTTAACGAGTCGGCCCGCTACCCGTTCTCCGTAACGAAGCATGATGAAATCAATACCATCAAGATTCACGATTTGCTCGCCGCAATAGTGAACGATTTACACAACCACACACCCAGAGCCAGAATCGCCGCCCGGTTCCATAACACGGTAGCCCAGATGATACTGGAAGTGTGCCAGAAAATCTCACCCAAGGCCGGCATCACCGGGGTGGCACTGAGCGGCGGGGTATTCCAGAATCGATTACTATTAAGGAAAGCGGTGTCACTGCTTGAGTCCGCCGGGCTGGAGGTATATACTCACCGTCAGGTGCCCTGCAACGATGGCGGTATCTCACTGGGGCAGGTGGTAATTGCCAACCATTCTATAAATTAAGAAATGAAGGGGTGAGAAAAAATGAAACGTGACATTGATTTAATTAGGGAAATTTTATTACAACTTGAACTTAATGGACCTAACATGAGTGGGGTAAAATTTCAGATTGAGGGATATTCTCAAGATGAAATCAATTATCATCTATCTCTTCTCGTTGAAGGAGGACTAGTTGATGCAATCGATGTTTCATCTCACAAGGGAGTGGGATGGATACCACGAAGACTAACATTAGAAGGTCATGATTTTTTAGACAGAGCAAGAGATAAAAATAGGTGGGAAAAAGCTAAGAAAATATTGGCAGAAAAGGGTGGAGGAATGGCAATTGGTTTATTGAATAGCATCCTTATTAATCTAATAAAGAACGAAATGGGGTAATAGTAATGAAAAAGAAACTAAGTCTGCAGCCCCTGCTCTTCCCCCACCCCACGGTCATGGTCGGCGTGGATGTCAACGGCAAGCCCGACTTCGTTACGGTAGCCTGGGCTACCATAGCCTGCGGAACCCCACCCTGGATGGCCATCGCCCTGAACCGGGCGCGGCACTCCCTGAAAGGCGTCCGGGAAAACATGGTCTTCTCGGTCAATATACCCGATACGGCCCTCGTCAAAGAAACGGACTACTGCGGTATTACCACCGGCGCCAAAACCGATAAAGCCAAAAACTGCAATTTCAAGGTATTTTACGGAGAAATCGCCGGCGCCCCGTTCATCGAGCAGTGCCCGGTCAACATCGGCTGTACCGCCGAGCACATCCTGAAGCTGGGCAGTCACTACCTGATAGCCGGTCCCATCAAGGAGATACTGGTCTCCGAAGACCGCATGACCGACGGTAAACCGGATGCGGGTAAAATCGACCCCATTGTTTACATGACCTACCCGGCCGGTACGTATAACAAAGTCGGCGAACTCCTGGGCCCGGCCTTCCGCATCGGCAAGGAAATCAAGGACGTCAAGGACGACTGGGAAAGACAACTGGCGAAGTAAGAGGTAAGAGACCATGTGTTTAGCCATACCGGCGTTGATAAAATCGATAGACGGCCAGCAGGCCGAGGTGGATATCGAGGGCATCACCCGCGACGCCAGTCTCCAGCTTACCCCCGAGGCAAAGGTCGGCGACTACGTGCTGCTGCACACCGGCTACGCCATCAGCGTTATCGACCCCGCCGAGGCCGAGGAAACAATGAAGCTGTTGCGAGAATTAAGTGAAGCAAGCACTTAAAGTCGCTGTCATTGCGAGCGTAGCGAAGCAATCCGTTAGTAACACATAAGGCAAGGTTACGGATTGCTTTGGGCTCTCGCCTGCCATAGAACTTGTTCGGCGAGCAGGTCGCCCTCGCAATGACAGAAATAGAGGCATATAATTGAAATTCGTCGAAGAATACCGCGACCCGCAACTCGGGAAAAAGCTGCTCGGCAGGATTCATAAGCACTCGCGTAAGCCGGCCAGGCTCATGGAGTTCTGCGGCGGGCATACCGTGGCTATCTTCAAGCACGGCCTGCGCCAGCTTCTACCCGATAATGTAGAGATGCTTTCCGGACCGGGCTGTCCCGTCTGCGTCACCGCCAGCGCCGACCTCGACAGGGCCATCGCCCTGGGAAGCCTGCCCGATGTTATTATCACCAGCTTCGGGGACATGGTCAGAGTGCCGGGGAGTCGTTCCAGTCTGCAAAAGGCCAAGGCCGAAGGCGCCGATATCCGGATTGTCTACTCGGCGCAGGACGCGCTAGCCATCGCCCGCGATAACCCGGACAAATCTATTATTTTCATCGGTATCGGCTTCGAGACCACGGCGCCAACCATCGCCGCCTCGATTTTACAGGCGGAGCAGGAAAAGATAAACAACTACTATGTCCTGTCCCTGCACAAGGTCTGCCCGCCTATCATGAAAGCCATCCTCGACCTGGGCGAGGTCAACCTCGGCGGCATCATCTGCCCCGGCCATGTCAGCGCCATTATCGGCTCCCACCCCTACCAGTTTATCGCCGACGACTACGGTATCGCCTGCGCCGTATCCGGCTTCGAGCCGCTCGATATCCTGCTGGCCGTGGACAGGCTGGTGGAGCAGATTGAAAGCGGCCAGCCGAAAGTAGAAATCGCCTACCGCCGCGGGGTAAAGCCGGAAGGGAACCAGCCGGCCCTCCGCCTCATGGAAACCGTGTTTGAAATAGGCGAGGCCAACTGGCGTGGCATCGGCATCGTACCTGCCAGCGGCTTACAGATTAAAGCAAAGTACGAAAGATTCGATGCCCTGAAAAACTTTAAAATCGACCCCGGCCCTACCCTCGAACCCAAGGGCTGTATCTGCGGAAGCATCCTGCGCGGCGTCAGCACGCCGCGGGACTGCCGCCTGTTCGGCGAGACCTGCACACCGGAGCACCCTGTCGGCCCCTGCATGGTGTCCTCGGAGGGCAGCTGCGCTACCTACTACCACTACGGAGACAGCCATGGAAGATAAAATCCTGCTGGCGCACGGTAGCGGCGGCAAGCTCAGCCAGGACTTAATCCAGAGCTTTCTGCCCGACCTAACGAATCCGATACTGGACAAGCTGGACGACTCCGCCGTCTTTGATATAAGTGGGCGACTGGCCTTCACCACCGACAGTTATACGGTCAATCCCATCTTCTTCCCCGGCGGGGATATCGGCAAGCTGGCGGTATGCGGTACGGTCAACGACCTGTGCATGAGCGGCGCCCGGCCACTTTACCTCAGCCTGTCTTTCATCATCGAAGAAGGCCTGCCCGTGGCCAACCTGAAAAAGATACTGACCTCTATCAAGCAAGCCGCCGAGGAAGCGGGGGTAAAAATCGTCACCGGCGATACGAAAGTGGTCGACCAGGGGAGCGCCGATAAGCTGTTCATCAATACGGCAGGGGTCGGTATCGTGCCGGAAGGAATAGATATCTCCGCCGCCAATGCCCGTCCCGGAGATAAGATTATCCTCAACGGCAATATCGGCGACCATGGAATCGCCGTGCTCAGCCAGCGGGAGGGGCTTAAATTCCACACGCCCGTACCCAGCGACTGCGCCCCACTGAACGGGCTGGTGGCGGACATGCTGGCGGCATCCGCAAATATTCACTGCCTGCGCGACCCCACCCGCGGCGGACTGGCCACCACCCTCAACGACTTCGCAGGGCAGTCGAAGGCGGGCATAATTATAGAAGAGGATAAAATCCCGGCGGATAAAGCGGTGCTGGCCGCCTGCGAATTCCTGGGGTTCGACCCGCTCTACATCGCCAACGAGGGCAAGCTGGCGGCGGCGGTCGCCCCCCGAGATGCCGGGGCCATTCTGGCGGCGATGAAACGCAACAGGTACGGGGTCGGGGCGGTCATTATCGGGGAGGTGGTGGCGGAGCACCCCGGGCAGGTGGTTATGAATACCAGTCTGGGGGCGTCCCGCATCGTGGACATACCGGTCGGCGAGCTGCTGCCGAGAATATGCTGATACAGAGAACGGGTGTCATTGCGAGGAGCGCAGCGACGAAGCAATCCCAATCATTGTCTTAAGCTATCTTTGAGATTGCTTCGTCCCGATTTCATCGGGACTCGCAATGACAGGCGTTTTTCGACTATATTTGGATGAGGATAACATGACCGGAAAACCTGACGAGTACCCGGGGGGGAAACCACCGCCAAGAATCGTGGTGATTGGCGTCGGCAATTTGCTGCTCAAAGACGAAGGCATCGGCATCCATGCCGTACAGGCGTTGCAGGAACTCGAACTCCCTCCCGACGTTAAATTGATAGACGGCGGGACATCGCCGGATTTAATAGCCTATACCAGAGCCGGAGACAAACTGATTATTGTCGATGCCGCCAGAGCCGGCGGCGAACCGGGGACGATTTACCGTTTTAAACCGGAGGACCTGGCCGCAGAAAGAGCGAGCCTGGCCTCGGCGCATGAAATGGGCGTGGTAGAGAACCTCAAGCTCATATCCCTGACGGGCAACGAGCCGGGGGAAATCGTTATCATCGGCATCGAGCCCGGGGAAATAGAATTCGGAACGGAGCTCTCCCCCGAGCTGCAACAAAAAGTGCCGGAAATAGTCAAAGTGGTCCTGAAGGAAATGGGGCTGCCGTAACTGCTGATAGACAATAATGCCAGACGTTAGTATAATTACAGAGGTTAGTATACGGGTAGGAGGAATTCAAGATGCCATTTAAAATGGGGCCGTGGGAGATAGCTCTCATCCTGGTTATAATCCTCATCGTCTTCGGCGTGGGGAAACTGCCGCAGGTCGGCAACGCCATCGGCAAGGGAATACACTCTTTCAAGAAAGGCCAGGCCGGCGAAGATGAGGAAGAAAAGGACAAGGAAGTAGCCGCCGCCAGTCCTAAAAAAACCACGAGAAAGAAAGCCACCAAGAGCTAGGCTTACAATCACTCCGCAGGAACACGAATTCAAAAAACTACTATCTTTACCGGTAACGACCGGTAAGGACAACACGACAAAAGGTGAGGGATGGGATTTCTCGGCATAGGTTCATGGGAGATACTGCTCATTATCGTTTTAGCGCTGATAGTACTGGGGCCGGCCAAGCTGACCGATTTTGCCAGGACGCTGGGAAAGACGGTGCGCGCCATCAGAAAAGCCAGTACCGACCTTACCTCGGCGGTTACCCGGGAACTGGATAAGGCCCAGGAAGAACCAACGAAAGAAGAAAAACAAAGTCAGCCGTCACCAGATGCAAGCGAACAGGGGCCGGAAGTCGAAAAAACCGGCCCGACCGACCGGGAGAGGCACCCCTGAAAATGTCAGCAGGCGAACAGAAGCTCACTCTCCTCGGCCACTTCCAGGAATTGCGCAAGCGTCTCATCCGGAGCGTCATCGCCGTCGCCGTGGCGGCAGCCATCTCATTTATCTTCTACGAGTGGATATTCTACATCCTGATTCGACCGGCCGAAGGCATCAACCTCGTCTTCACCGAACTGACGGAGATGATAGGCACCATCATGAGGGTATGTCTCGCCAGCGGCCTTATCATCGCCATACCCTACCTGACCATACAGGCAATCCTGTTTATACGACCGGCGCTCACCCGGAAAGAGGAGAGATACGTATACCTGATACTGCCCTGGATTGCGATAATGTTCCTGGGGGGTGTTGTCTTCGCGTATTTTATCCTGATTCCACCGGCCATCGGGTTTTTATACACCTTCGGCAGCGATATCGCCTCGCCGATGATAAAAATCGGCAACTACATCGGCATCATCACGCGGCTGCTGATAGCCATCGGGCTGGTCTTCGAGCTGCCGGTGGTAACCACCTTCCTGGCCCGGATAGGCATCGTCAAGCCGGAGTGGCTGGCCAGCAAACGGAAGGTGGCCATTATCGTCGCTTTCATCCTTGCGGCCATCATCACCCCCACCTTCGACCCCATCAACCAGAGCCTGGTGGCCGTGCCGCTGATTGTGCTGTACGAGATGAGCATCTGGCTAGCGAAGCTGGTGTACCGCAAGAAAGGCGAGGCGGTTGTAGTTGAAGAGGCACCGGCAGAATAACGCCGGCAGGCAGGCCTTGATACTTCCAAATGAGGTAATATAATATATACTTATCCAGATTAAGGGAGCGGATGAGTCCCGGTGGGCTTCGCGGACTTCAACTCCGTTGGAGGGCATTTATGATGTCTTCGGTGGGTTCGACTCCCATGCGCTCCCGCCAGTGCAGGTGCATTTCTCGGTTTTGCTCGAAATATTAAACAACGTGCCATTAGTGGATGAAGTAATTACCGAAGACGACGACATCCGCATAATCTTCAAGAACTCTCCATAAATTGCTGCGAGCCGTCCAAAAACCGACCATTTCAGTTAATCGCTAGTGACTTTTTTTCTTTTTTATCTTCCTACATGGTTCTTCCCGCCGACTCATGATATAAAAGTCACATACAATCCCCGCATTATGTTAGTAAAATCATGATAAATTTGGTAAACTAGTTATATATGGAAGGAAGGGGGTGCAGGACATTATGAAGATAAAGGACATCACCAGGATTAATGGACGGGAAATCATCACGGTGGGCCCTAACGATACCACCACGCAGGCCATAGATAAACTTTTTAACCATAAAATAGGCGCCCTGCCGGTATGTGAAGCCGATGGGAAGCTGGTGGGAATCATCTCCGAAAGAGATATCCTGAACGGCCTGCATCAGCGCAGCAAGGATATTAATAACGCCAAAGTAAAAGACCTGATGACCACGGACGTTATCGTAGGAATCCCGGAAGACGATATAGAGGAAATTCTGAAAACAATGACTGAAAAAGGCGTCAGGCACCTCCCGGTAATGGTCGGGCCCAGAGTTATCGGCATGCTGTCCATAAGAGACGTTATCGAGGAACGACTTACCGAGGTTCATACCCAGGTTCGCTATTTGAACGACTATATCGCCGGGGGCTACGTTTAAACTTCGGATTTAACCTGCACGCCCCACCAGCATAACCATATAAATAGTCTTTACATGGTAAGGTCATTGCTGGTGGGTTTTATTTTTCCGGCGGCCTATCCTGAGGTGTTACGAGAAAAACCGGCACCTGCGCGGCGTGGAGAATCTCATCCGCCACGCTTTCCCGTACCCAGCGGTGAATCCCGGAGAACCCGTGAGTGGCCATAATAATAAGGTCAACGTTACTTTTACCTACGTATTCGGCGGTAGTTTTGTCAGGCTTACCCACGATTACCACCGGTGTTATCTTAATTTTCCTGCCTTTGAACTGACCGGCTAGTTTCCCCAGATATTCCTCAGCCAGCCTGACGGCGTCCTGTTCAATATGTTCCCTATCTTCAGGGATGACCTGGGCTTCCAATCCACGGGATATATGAAAAGGCTTTACCACGCGTAAAAACACGATTTCATTGACGTGCGAGACCTTGATGAACCATTTCACATAAGGAATTACACACTCGGCCATCTCCGAGCCATCAAGCGGTACCAGTATCTTGGTATACATGCTCCATCCTCTCTAATACGACAAACTACGGGGAAAACGAGTTGACTACCCGTATTTATTATACACTAATCCCCCGGCTTGTTGCCGAAGAATACCTTGGTATGAGGCCAGGGTATCTCGATACCCACTTTATCAAACTCCTTCTTAATGCGAAGTCGCAACTGCCCCATGGCACTCCACTGCTGCAGGGGCTGAACGTCGCCCAGAACCTTGATGTCGATACCGGAATTACCGAGACTGTTCACCCTGAGCACCTGGGGAACCGACTTGAAAATCGGCTTCCACTCATCTTCCTCGGCCATCTCCTGGCAGACCCGGTTGATTACCTCGATGGCATAATCGAGGTCGGTACCGTAGGACACGGAGATATCCAGGTTGACCCTGGCGAAGTGCCTGGAATAGTTGCTGGCTACCCGTATTTCGCCGTTGGGTATGTGGTGCACGATTCCATCGAGGTCGCGGAGCACCGTCTTTCTCAGATTGATTTCTTCTACCAGTCCGGCGACATCAGCCACCCTGGCGACATCGCCTACCCGGTACTGGTTCTCCATGAGGATAAAGATGCCGGCAATGAGGTCTCTTATCAGGTACTGCGCGCCGAAGCCGATGGCAATACCAGCTACACCGAAGCCGGCCAGGATGGGGCCAATAGAAACACCGAGTTCGGAAAGTATCATGAAAATTACCAGCAGGATAATAATAATCCTGCCTATACCCAGGAATACACCCTGCAGGGTATCAGCCCGCCTCTTGAGCCCCTCCCGGCTCTCGCCTTTCCGAGGTCTCGTCATGATGCGGCGTACCAGCGGCGGTACAGTCTTTTTAAGGACAATCCAGAGCACAATCCCCACGACCAGAATAACAACAACCTTCAAGCCATGGGCGAGAAACCACGTCTTGACCATGTCCGGCACAGCGAGAGCTCGCTTGCCTTCCTGGGCCAGGGCGAGAGCCATAAAAGCCAGAACCATAATCACGATGGCAATTCCCTCTAAAGTCCAGAAGATAGCGTTGATATTACCCCAGAGCTTGTGCTGCCATTTTTCCGGCTCAATCCTGGAAAACCAGCCTCGAATTCTGTCATTAAAAAAGAGGAGTAAAACTACTACTACGCTGGCTAAAATGAGAATCCATATGCTGTTATCAGTAAACCATCCCCACATGATAGACCTCCTCCAATAACTAGATAGAGATATTATACAACAAAGAGCAAATCATATCCTGCCGGACTGAAATTCTTTTTCCCTCACCCCCTGTACTTTCAGGTGAACCTATCCCCCTGTGTCCCCTTCCCTTTGGTATTTATGAAGGGAAGGGGGAATAATATGAAAGAGGGGCTTCGCCCCTCTAATACACCCCTTAAGCATTATATACGGGCTGGCGCCCCCCCCCTTAGACGCCCCGCTTTTAAGGGTGGGAGAGGATATTGCGGGAAAAAATTAGGGGCGGATTGCTTCGCGGAGTTTACCCCGTACGCCGATACGGGGCTCGCAATGACAGGTATGGGGGAGGGGAATATTTAACAGGGATAAGCCGTGGATGATACGAGGGCGGCCCCGCCTACGCTAAAGCTACGGCGGGCAGGCGGGGTGGGAAAAGATAACTAAAAGGGGTGGGGTGGGGAGATAGCAGGTCTAATACAGCACCCTGTCGTCGCCGACGCGGCGGGTCACTTTTTCCCGGTCCAGGTACTCCAGCAGGGCCTGGGCATACTTGCGGCTGGCCCCGAACATGTCCCTCACTTCACCTAAACTTATCTTACCTTTATCCTTAATCTGGACCGTAATCTTCGCCAGCATTTCACCGTAGGCCGACTTTGAAAAGACAACGCTATCGCTGACTTTCACCACCCTGCCCTGCTCGATAAGCATGTTAAGCAGGTCGGGCTCAGGTATGAGTTCGCTGGGGGGAGCGTAAGGGTTATCCACCAGAGATTTCAAGAAGGCGTCGACTTTCGCCTGCTGCGTCGGGGTCAGCCGGACGCTGTGGGAGGGCAGGCGAAGATAGCCGCCGTCCTCGACGAGGCTACCCCGGCCAACGAGGTTGGCCAGCGCCGCCGAAACATAGCTGCCCAGCTTCAAACGGCTGGTCAACTCCACTTTAGGCATGCCGGTACGTGCCGGGAACTTACGATGATAGTCCGTAAGCACCGCCACCGCTTTTCCGACCAGGCGCTCCCAGCCGGCCGCCGTTAAGAGCAACCGTTGCTTGCCTTCACCCATGGCAACCAGCTGTCCCTGCTGAATAAGGGATTCTACGGCCGACCCGGCATCACCGGCCATAAGATTACTCTGGGCAATCAGGGCGGAAATCTCCAGTGGCTGCTTCGTCTCCAGCAGCGCCATGATTACCTCCTCGGTGGTGCCCTCTTCCCTCGCCTTCAGGTTCCGAATAACCTCCGGGCGCAAACGCCGCAGTCTTCTAGCATGGGCATCGATAATGCCGCCGCCACCCAGCGTCTCCATGGGCGAGCGGATAATATAGCGGTCGCCTTTGATGGCGGCTACCGGCCTGTCCAGCGCCAGCTGCGCCCAGGTAGAAGCTCCCGGCTTGAGCTCATCCCCTTCCAGCAGGCGCACCTTGGCCATCGTTTCCGCCGCGCCGGTATGAAAGCTGACCGTGGTACCGTGCCGCAAAGGACGCTGTAAATAAGAAATGAGACTGAGCTTCACCGTTACCATCCTGGTAGCCTTCAACCAGCCGGGCCTGGTGACGACGTCGCCGCGCTGCAACTGGGAGGTGTTAACCCCCACCAGATTCGCCGCCACGCGACTTCCGGGAGTAGTTGTTTCGATTTTCGATTTATGCGTTTGCAGTCCGCGGAGTCGCGACTTCAGGCCGGAGGGGGCAATCTCCACCTCCTGCCCTACCGAAAGCGTGCCGTCAATCAGCGTGCCGGTAACCACCGTACCGGAGCCGGACATGGTAAAAATTCTGTCGATAGGGAGTCGCGGCCGCCCCAGGTCGTGCCTGGGCTCGGTGGTATCCAGAAGCTCGTCGATGGCGGCTACCAGCTCCGGCAGTCCCTCGCCGGTCACCGCCGAGACAGCCAGAACGGGAGCACCTGATATAGACGTATCACCGATGATTTCCTCCACTTCCATCCTGACCAGACTCAGGAGCTCGTCGTCCACCAGGTCTTTCTTGGTGATAACGACAATACCACGCCGCACGCCGATTAAATCGAGGATGGCCAGGTGCTCCTTCGTCTGGGGCATCACGCCTTCGTTAGCGGCCACGATGAGCAAGGCCAGGTCGATGCCGCCGACGCCCGCCAGCATGTTCTTGACAAAGCGCTCATGGCCGGGCACGTCAACGATACCCACCTCCCGTCCGCTTGGCAGCTTGAGCCAGGCAAAACCGAGGTCGATGGTCATGCCCCGCTCCTTCTCCTCACGCAGGCGGTCGGGGTCTATCCCGGTGAGGGCTTGAACCAGGATTGATTTACCATGGTCGATATGACCGGCCGTACCCAGTACAAACATAATGAACCACTACTTACGCTTTTTCCCCTGACCAGCTACATCTCGAAGCGATTTAATTATAATGTCGTCTTCTTCCGGGAGCACCGTGCGCGGGTCGAGGAGGAGCACGTCTTCATTGATACGCCCGATGACCGGCACTTCCCGGAGGCGGAGTCGTTCACTGATTACCTTGGCTGTATTCTTCCTGCCGCCGCCACCGATAGCCACCAGTTTCGTCGGCAGACTACCGCCGGGCAGGCTGCCGCCGCCCACTACCGTCTCCCCCGGCACCACCCGGGCCATACCGCCGAGGACCTCCGCCCAGAGTCCGGCCCGCCGCTCGATATCTTTCAGCGGGGTGGCAATCATGCGCCACACGGGAATTTTTACCGCGGCTTCCTCTTTCAGGTAGTGAAGCAGAGTAACCGCCAGGCCGGCCAGTCGCGTTTTATCAATACGCACGGCACGAGCCAGCGGGTGTTTTCTGAGCCTGTCCACGTATTGTTTATCGCCGACGACAATGCCCGCCTGAGGCCCGCCCACGAGCTTATCGCCGGAGAAAAAGGTCAGTGCGGCACCGGCCCGCACACTCTGCTGAACCATCGGCTCCGGGGCGAGCCCGTACACAGTCGTATCCAGAAAGCAGCCGCTGCCCAGGTCGTCCAGAACGATGATACTATTCTTCCTGGCGATTTCCACCAGTTCTTCAAGGGTAACTTCACTGGTAAAGCCCACCAGGCGGAAATTACTGGAGTGCACCCGCATCAGGGCTACCGTCCGCTCGGTTATGGCCTGCTCGAAGTCGCGGGCATAGGTGCAGTTGGTCGTCCCCACCTCGACAAGCTTGGCGCCGCTCTGACGCATGACATCGGGGATGCGAAAGCCGCCGCCGATTTCTACCGCCTGCCCCCGGGAGACGACTACCTCTTTGCGCCGGGCCAGAGCCGTCAGTCCCAGAAGCACCGCCCCGGCATTATTGTTGACGACCAGTGCCGCCTCGGCCCCGGTGAGCTGGCACAGAAGCCCCTCGACGTGAACGAGACGCTCCCCCCTAGAGCCGCTCTCCAGTTTGAACTCAAGGTTGGAGTAGCCTTCACTGACCGCCTTCATAGTCGCCAGCGACTCCCCACTTAGGGGGGCGCGGCCGAGGTTGGTATGCAGTATCACGCCGGAGGCATTGACCACCCTCCGTAAGGTCGGTTTTTCCAGAGCTTCCAGCTGATTCAATACCGAATCTACTATCTCGTCCAGGGAAGCGCACGGCTTGCCCGCCGCTATGGACAGTCGCTCACTCTCCAAGCACTGCCTGATAACGCTTACCAGCAGGTCGTGCGGGTATTTCCCGGCAAGCTGGCTGAGCCTCTCATCGGAGAGGACCCTGTCCACGCCGGGTAGCTGCCGGAACTCTGTCTCCATAGGCCTTATTCTACACAATATATAATCATACTTCAAAGTGTAAACGTCTGGGGTATATAGTTTTATTAATTTATACCTCACCCCCTAACCCCCTCTCCAATCAGTTACAATGAACGAAACCCGAAGAAAATTTAATTGGAGAGGGGGAAGAAATTAAAAAGAGGGGCTAGCGCCCCTCTTAAACGCCCCGCTTCGGGGTTGGGGGGATATCGTACAGGATAAGCCAACATGATACGAGGACGGCCCCGCCTACGCTAAAGCTACGGCGGGCAAGCTGGGTGGGAAAAGATAACACTGAGGGACCAGGGGTGAGGTATAAACCATCACCCAAAACAGAACCAAGTTGACAGGAAATACGATTGATGATAAACTGAACAAAGTTTACTATTTTAGTCAACAATGGAGTCAGGATATTGAAACTTTCGACGAGAGCCCGTTACGGGACCAGGGCGCTTCTGGACCTGGCCCGGCACGGAGGGGAAAAACCGGTACAGCTGAAAGACATCGCCGGCCGACAGAATATTTCGCTGCACTACCTGGAGCACATCATCGCTCCGCTGGTGGGCGCCGGAATAATCAGGAGCACCCGCGGCGTTCGCGGCGGCCTGCGACTCACCAGGCACCCGAAAGATGTCAAGCTCATCGAGGTGATTCAGCTCCTCGAAGGTAGTATCACACCGGTGGACTGCATCAGCAACCCGGAAACCTGTGACCGTGCCGATATCTGTGTCACCCGCGATGTCTGGTGCGAGATGAAAAAGGCCATTGATACCGCGCTGGAATCGGTAACTCTGCAAGACCTGCTGGAAAAACAGAGGCGGAAAGAAACATCGGTAAAGCAGAGCGTATGACAAATAAGGTATAATTACAGTAGAAGCGAGACCTGAACGACTCTATTACCAGGGTGAAAAAGGAAATATTTTCGTGTTTAATAACCTGAGAGAAGACATCAAGACGGTATTTGCCAAAGACCCGGCCGCCAGAAGCGTGCTTGAAGCTATCCTCTGCTACCCCGGCCTGCACGCCCTCTGGGCACACCGCGTGGCGCATTATTTATGGCGACACAAGCTATATCTCATCGCCCGTATTATTTCACACATTAACCGCTTTTTTACCGGGATTGAAATCCACCCCGGAGCCAACATCGGCCGCCGCTGCTTTATCGACCACGGTTCCGGCGTGGTCATCGGGGAGACCGCCGAGATAGGCGACGATGTCCTGCTGTACCAGGGAGTGGTGCTGGGCGGAACGACCCTGGAAAAAAAGAAGCGCCACCCTACCCTGGGCAATGGCGTCGAGATGGGCAGCGGGGCCATAGCCCTGGGGCCCATTACCATCGGCGATGAAGCCAGGGTAGGCTCAAGCTCGGTAGTCATAAGGTCGGTACCGCCGGGAGTCACGGTCGTGGGTATCCCCGGTAGAGTAGTCACCAAACGCGAGAAACCGGCCATGGACCTGGAGCACGGCAAGCTGCCCGACCCGGTTTCCGAGGCTATCAGAGGCATCTTAAAAGACCATCACCGTCTGGAAGAACGATTGAAACAACTGGAGAGTTCAATCGGCACAAACTCTTCCCGGCAAGAATCAAAGGAGAAGCAAAAAGCGGAAAAGACACCCGTTGAAAGTCAGGTGAATCGGAAGGAGTCTAACGATGGATAAGTTCAGTCCCGTTGGGGAAAAAGAAATAACCCGCGCCATAGTCTCTGAGTTTACTACAGAATTTAACGAATACGTGGAAAGCGACTGTATTATTGTCGGCGGGGGCCCCAGCGGACTGGTCGCCGGCCGCGATATCGCCAGAGCCGGGAAAAAAGTGGTTATCATCGAACGCAATAACTACCTCGGCGGGGGGTTCTGGAGCGGGGGTTATCTCATGCCCAAGGTAACCGTAAGACACCCCGGCGAAAAACTGCTCGACGAGCTGAACGTCCCCTATAAAGTCGTCAGTGAAGGGCTGGCCGTCTGCGATGCCCCCCACGCCTGCGCCAGCCTCATTGCCGCTGCCTGCGCCGCCGGCGTTAAAGTTATAAATATGACCATGCTCGAAGACCTGGTGGTCAAGGAAGGGAAGGTATGCGGGGCCGTCATCAACTGGTCGCCGGTGGCTTCGCTGCCGCGGCAGGTAGCCGCCCTCGACCCGGTAGCCATCGAGGCGCCGGTCGTGATTGACGCCACCGGGCACGATGCCAGCGTCGTCAAAAAGCTGGAGCAACGCGGCCTGATTAAGACCAAGGGCGAAGGCGCCCTTTGGATTGAGAAGTCGGAAGACCTTATCGTGGAGCATACCGGGGAGTGCTTTCCCGGCTTAATCGTCACCGGCATGGCGGTCGGCGCCGTCTACGGACTGCCCCGGATGGGCCCCACCTTCGGCTCCATGTTCCTGTCCGGCGAAGCGGCGGCCAAGGTCACCCTTGAGAAATTGAAGTAATGAAGGTAGTCATAGCCATGAGCGGCGGCGTCGATTCTTCGGTAGCCGCCGTTCTTCTCAAAAGAGAGGGCCATAAAGTCGTCGGAGTGACCATGCGACTTATGCCCGGTGGCAACCAGACCGAGACCTGTGCCGGGCAGGTCGCCCGCAGACTGGGAATACCCCACCATGTCATGGATTTCAGGGATATCTTTGCCCGACGGGTTATTGATAATTTCTGCCGGGAGTACAGCCTGGGCAGAACACCCAATCCCTGCGTCCGGTGCAACAAGGATATCAAGTTCGGTATTCTGTGGGAACGGGCCAGAGAGCTGGGCGCCGACTTTATCGCCACGGGACATCACGCCAGGGTAGAGCGGGACGGGAATACCGGAAATTACCTGCTGAAGAAGGGTGCCGACAAGCAGAAAGACCAGTCCTATTTCCTCTGCCAGCTTGACCAGGAACAGCTAAGCCGTGCCATGTTTCCCGTAGGCAACCTGACCAAGGACAAGGTGAGGCAAATCGCCCGTAAACTGAACCTGCCCGCTGCGGGTAGGCCGGAAAGCCAGGAAATCTGCTTTATCCCCGATGACGACTACCCCGGGTTCCTGAAAAATCACATCACCGGAGATACCGCACCGGGGCCGATATTCGACCGGGAGGGTAATACCCTGGGACAGCATCAGGGACTCATTTACTATACCGTAGGCCAGCGCAAGGGATTAAATATAGCCGCCGCCGAGCCGTTGTATGTCACCTCCATCGAACCTGACCGAAACGCTATCATCGTCGGGAATAAAGAGCAGACGTACGGTACAGAGCTGGTAGCCGGTAACCTGAACTGGATAGGCATAGCCAGACCCGAGCACACTATTAAGGTAAAAACCAGAATCAGATACCGCTACGCGGAGGCGGATGCTTCCGTCACTCCTCTGGATAACGATAGTGTTTATGTAAAGTTTAGCGAGCCGCAGATGGCCATTACCCCCGGCCAGACAGTCGCCTTCTACGACGGGGATACCGTCATCGGCGGCGGGACGATAATGAGACAGGGAAGGTAATATGACCGCGATAATCGCTGTTTGTCAGAGTGAGAAGAAAGGCACCAAAAAGAAACCCGCAGCTGTAGTTACGATAAAAGAAAATTACGGCATCGTCGGCGACGCTCATGCCGACGGCACTACCCACCGCCAGGTAAGCCTGCTGGCCATCGAGAGCATTGATAAGATGCGCGGCAGGGGCTTCGATTTACAGCCGGGGGACTTTGCGGAAAATATCACCACACAGGGCATAGACTGGGTATCGCTGCCCATCGGCACCAGAATCACGGTGGGTGACAGGGTCGTGCTGGAGATGACCCAGATTGGCAAGGAATGCCACGCCGCGTGCGCCATACGAAAGCAGGTAGGCGACTGCATCATGCCGCGCGAAGGAATATTCGCCAGGGTGATCCGGGGCGGGGATGTCAAAGCGGGCGACCCTATTAAAATAGCGGAATGATATGAATGACAGGGCAAAATGGAAAATAGAATCCTGAAGAAAGTCGAATACACCAAAGTCAACGGCGGATGTATCACTTCCAGCGAAAGAATCGTCAGGGAGACCGCCCTATCGATTAACATCGACGGGGAGCATTTCGCCACGGCGATGCTCATGGCCACGATGGAAAAGGAGTTCGTCATCGGGCACCTGTACGCGCAGGAAATCATTAACAGCGCGGGGGATATAGCCTCGATAACAATTGAAAATCACTTCGCCGAGGTAACGCTGTCAGGAAAAAGGAGAAAGGCAGTCCCAGGAACAGTACACTCCGACTTAAAAGTGCGTAAGGAGGACGTCTTCGACTGCGTCCGGGCTATTTTAAAGTCGGAAGTGTTCGCCGAGACCGAGGCGGTTCACTCCGCCGGTCTCTTCCTGCATGGGAGAGACCCCGTCTGCATCGCCGAAGACCTGGGCCGGCACCACGCCCTGGACAAGGCAATCGGCCACGGACTGCTCCATAATGTCGATTTCAGTCGGACGCTGGCCGCCTCCACGGGAAGGCAGCCTTCCGAGATGATTTTAAAGTGCCGCAACGCCGGTATCCCGATAATCGCCACCAAGGGGGTGCCCACCACGCTGGCCGTGGAAATCGCCGGGGAGGCGGGGATAACCATTACCGGACTCGTCAGGGGAAATACCATGATAGTGTATTCCCACCCGGAAAGAATAGAGTGACGCCATGAGTAAAGATTTTTCAGTTCCAAGCTCAAAATTAATGGAATGCCGGAAACTGGCCGACGGCAATTTCTCCGGGGCCGAAGTCAGCCTGGTAATTGAAAAAGAACTGCCTATATTTGTCAACGGCGAGCATTTAATCACCGCCTCGATAGCCCCGGGAATGGAGAGGGAATTCGTCACCGGCTACCTGTTCGGCCAGGGTTTTATAAATAGCGTGAAAGAAATATCATCTATAGAGGTAGATGGCAATGCCGCGAAAGTGACGTTAACCAGTGCCGGAAAGGTATCGCTGAGCGCGGAAAAAACCAGCTACCGCATTGTGTCGGGTGGCGGCCGGACCGCGTATTCCGAAGATACGGGCCTGACCGAGATAAAGACCCGCCTGAAAATCGGTAAAAAAGTGATATACCGGGCGATGAATACCCTTTTCGAAAAAGCCGATATGTACCGGGAGACAGAGGGCGTGCACGCCGCCGGACTCTTTACCGCCGAGGCGGAGCCGGTCTGCATCGTGGAAGATATCGGACGGCACAATACTCTCGATAAATTGACAGGCTACGGCCTGATGAACAGTATCAATTTCGGCAATACGTTTTTGGTCTCGACCGGCCGGATGGCCTCGGAAATGGTGACTAAAATCTGCCGGGCCGGAATCCCGGTGGTCGCCACGAAGACGGCCGTAACCGACAAAGGACTGGAAATCGGCAGAACGTGCGGGCTGACCATCATCGGCTTTGTAAGGGATATCGGCACAAAAATTCAGACGGATATGGAAGAAAGAATTATCAACGAAGCGGGCATGAAGATTTACGCCGGCGCCGAAAGAATACTCTGTGAATAGAGCAGGATATAAGGTAAAATGTATATAGGATAAAGACCCTGAAAGACGGAGATCAGTATGGCTAACAGTCGAGATAATTCTCTGGAAGAGCAAATCCTGAAACTCAAAAAGGAAAGGAATGCCGTCATCCTCGCCCATAACTACCAGCGCGGCGAGGTGCAGGACATTGCCGACCTCGTTGGCGATTCGCTGGAGTTGAGCCAGAAGGCCGCTAAAAACGATGCCGATGTAATCGTCTTTTGCGGCGTCCATTTCATGGCGGAAACAGCGTCCATACTCTCGCCGGACAAGACCGTGCTGCTGCCGGACGCGAGAGCGGGGTGTCCCATGGCTGACATGATTACCGCCGAGCAGCTGCGACAGAAAAAGAAGGAACTCCCCGATGCCACCGTGGTCACCTACATCAACTCCACCGCCGGGGTCAAGGCGGAATCGGACTACTGCTGCACCTCCGCCAACGGGGTCAAGGTTGTCGCCCAGATTGATAACGATGAGATACTGTTCGTCCCGGACCAGTATCTGGGGAAATTTATCATATCCAGGACAGGCAGGGAAATGACCCTCTGGCCCGGCTACTGCCCTACCCACGTGCAGATACTGCCCGAGGATATCCTCAAGCGTAAAAAAAAGTACCCACAGGCCAAGGTGGTGGTGCACCCCGAGTGCCGACCCGACGTTATCGCCCTGGCCGACGAAGTCCTGAGCACCAGCGGTATAATACGCTACGCCGGCCGGGAAGATGTCAGCGAGCTGGTTGTCGGCACCGAGGTGGAGATTCTACACCGGCTCACCAAGGAGAACCCGGGTAAAAAGTTCATCCCAGCTTCCAAAAAGGCCATCTGCCCCGATATGAAGCTCATCACTCTCGACAAAATTTTGCACTCTCTGGAGACAATGACTCCCGTAGTAAAAGTCCCCGAAGAAATACGAGTTAAAGCCAAGGCGGCCGTCGACCGCATGCTGGCGATAGTGTAAGAAAATGGAACAGCATAACTACATCGTCGTCTTTATTACCGCCAGAGATACCGAAGAGGCACAAAAGATAGCCAAGATGCTGCTCAAGCGGAGGCAGGTCGCCTGTGTCAACATCGTGCCGGAGGTTAGTTCACACTTCTGGTGGCAGGATAAACTCGATTCGGCCAAAGAAAGCCTCCTCGTTATCAAGACCAAAGACTCGCTGCTGCCGGACATTGTGAAGTCGGTCAAGAAGATTCACAGCTATGGCGCCCCGGAAATAATCGCTTTACCAATCGTCGGCGGCAACCAGGACTACCTGGACTGGATAGACAGCGAGGTAATCTGAAACAGAGAGGTAACGCAGCATGCTTACCGAGCGAGAATTACAGCGGTACGACCGGCAGATGATGATATACGGCTTCGGGGATGAGGGGCAGGAGAAGCTCAAGAAGGCGAAGGTATTCATCGCCGGCGCCGGCGGACTCGGCTCGCCGATAGCCATCTACCTGGCCGTTGCGGGCATCGGCACGATACGGATTGTCGACCACGATACGGTGGAACTCAGTAACTTGAACCGGCAGGTCCTGCATCAGGACGAAAATATCGGCGGGGAAAAGGCCGCTTCGGCGGTGGCGAAGCTGCAAAAATTAAATCCGGATGTCAGGATAGAAGCTATATCGGAGACGATTACCGATGACAATGCCTCGCAGCTGGTGGCCGACTCCGATTTAATCGTCGATGCCATGGACAACCTGCCGACCCGATACCTGCTGAACAGGACAGCCATTCAGAAGGGCATACCGTTCTTCCACGGCGCCGTTTACGGCTTCGAAGGCAGAGCCATGACGGTAATACCGGGAAAATCGGCCTGTCTCAACTGCGTCTATCACGGCGCTGCCGTGCCCAGGGAGAAATTCCCGGTTATCGGCGTGACGCCGGCGGTCATCGGCTGTATCCAGGCCACCGAGGTTATAAAATACATCACGGGACTGGGCGAGCTATTGACCAACCGGCTCCTGAACTACGATGCCCTGAGTATGAAATTCACCGAGTTTAAGGTCAATAGAGACCCCACCTGCGAGCACTGCGGCAATTTACAAAGCGGGTGATTAATTAATGAGCGTAGAGATAGCGCTTTCCTCCATTTTCGCCAGATATTCCGACAACCAGCTGAATATCAAGGTAGAAGGTAACACGGTCGGCGAATGTTTTAAAGACCTTTTCCGGCAGCACCCCAACCTTGAGAAGATGCTGATGACCAGGGAAGGCAAGTTACAGCGCGCCTATGATATCTATATCAACGGGGAAAGCACCTACCCCAGGGAAATGACGAAACCGGTCAAGGACGGCGACAAACTGAACATCGTGTTTATTATCTACGGCGGCTAGACCGTAGCCACCTCCCTTTCTGTTCCACTCTCACCTGTTCGTTGGTTGTTTGGTAGCTTGAAAGAAAATCTTCGCGGAAGGCATCGAAAGTGCCTTCAAGGATAGAGTTTCTTATTTTCCCCATCAGGTTAGCGATAAAGCGTAGGTTATGGACGGTGGCCAGCCGCAGGCCGAGAAGCTCATCGCTGCGGAACAGGTGGCTCAGGTAGGCGGTGGAAAAGGTGCGGCAGGTATAGCAATCGCAATCGGGGTCGAGGGGCTTTTCCATCCTGCGGTAAGTCGCCTTGCGGATATTTATTCGTCCCTTACCGGTAAACAGAGCACCGTTGCGGGCGACGCGCGTCGGCAGGGCGCTGTCGAAGATATCGATGCCCCGCGCCACCGCCTCGACGATATCCTCCGGCGAGCCGACGCCCATGAGGTAGCGCGGTTTTTCGACGGGCAGCAAGGCGGACGTTTCCTCCACCATGGCGAAAGTGGTCTCTTTAGGCTCGCCGACACTCAGGCCGCCGATGGCATACCCGGGGAAATTGAGCGCCGTCAGGTACTCCACCGACTGCCGTCTCAGCTCCGGGAACATGCCCCCCTGGACGATGGCGTAAAGGGCCTGGTCTTTTCTTTTTTGGGTTTTAAGGCACCTCTCCGCCCAGCGGTGCGTCCTGTCCATCGCCCTCCGTACTTTTTCCTGGCTGTCACCGTAGGCGGTACACTCATCCAGCACCATCATAATGTCGGCGCCGAGCGACTCCTGATATTTAACCGCCAACTCGGGCGTGAGGAAGTGCTCGCTGCCGTCGATATGGGAGCGGAAGGTAACGCCTTCATCGGTGATTTTACAGAGGGGGGCCAGGCTGAAAACCTGGTAGCCACCGCTGTCGGTCAGCACGGCGCTGTCCCAGGCCATGAACCGGTGCAGGCCGCCCATCTTCTCGATGACATCGATGCCCGGCCTCAGGTAGAGGTGATAGGTGTTGGCCAGCACCATGTTAAAGCCGATATCTTTGATTTCCCGGGGGGTGAGGGTCTTGACCGTAGCCTGACTGCCCACCGGCATGAACACCGGCGTAGGCACCGTACCGTGCGGCGTATAAAGCTCCCCGGCACGGGCGCCGCTAGAGGTTTTTAATAAATTGAAATGCTTTTCGGGCAACTCTAAGCTCCTATTTTAGAACCCTCCCCCTGTATCCCCCTCCCTTAGAAAGGGAGGGGGAAGAAAAAGAAAGAGGGGCTGGCGCCCCTCTTAGACGCCCTACTTTTTTCCGGGGGCTTCGCCCCCTCTTAAACTCCCTGTAAGAATCACTTATATCAGGCGGTTGGCGATGATGCTGCGGTGCACCTCGGAAATGCCGACGTAAATCTCGGTCATCTTGGCATCCCGGTAGAGTCGTTCCACCGGCAGCGACTTCATCGTGCCGTAAGCGCCGTGAATCTGCATCGCCATGCGGGTAACGTCCACGGCTACCTGAGAGGCGAAGAGCTTGGCCATGGACGACTCGTACTGAATGCTTTGACCCTGGTCGCGGAGGAAAGCGGTGCGGTAGACCAGCCAGCGGGCGGCCTCGATTCGGGCAGCCATCTCCGCCAGCTGTTGCTGTATGGCCTGCATTTTAGCGATAGGCCGGCCCATGGCTTTTCTCTCCCGGGCGTAGTCAAGCGAGAGCTCCAGCGCGTTCTGGGCCACGCCCACGCCCTGCACGGCCACGCTCAACCTCTCCACGCTTATCGCCTCCAGCAGGATATCGAAGCCCTGCCCCTCTTTACCGATGAGATTTTCCTGCGGCACGTAGACACCGTCGAGATAAACCACTGATGTCCCCAGTCCCCTCAGTCCCATGGTCTCGCAGGGCTCACGGAGGGTAAATCCATCCGATGAAGAATCGACGATGAAAGCGTTCAGGCCTTCCTCCTTTTCCCTTCGGGCAAAGAGGAGCACCACGTTCAGCACCGGGGCCAGCGCCATGAACTGCTTCTGTCCGTTAATAACAAAACCTTTACCTCTGGGGCGGGCAACGGTGGTAATCGCCCGGGGGTCCGAGCCGGTATCGGCCTCGGTAAAGCCGATGCCGCCCAGCCACTCCCCGCTGGCCAGAGGCGTTAATAAACGCTTTTTCTGTTCCTCGGTGCCGAAGCGAAAGATGCCTTCTTCGGGGACGGTGTTGACCGACATGATAGCGCCGACGGTCATTGAGGCCCGGCAGAGCTGTTCCAGCACCAGAACAAAGCTGATATAGCTGGCGCCGCTGCCGCCGTACTCGGCCGGATACGGCAAACCCTGAAAGCCGCGCTTGCCTATCTCCCTGGCCAGGTCGATGGGGAACTGGCCGCTGCGGTCAATCTCCGCCGCCTTCGGCAGAACCTCTTTAACGGCGAAGTCCCCGGCCAGACTCTGCAGCATCTTCTCCTGTTCACTCAGATTGAAGTCCATTTTATCTCTCCGTAAATCTTATCCCAGAAGCCAGATATCCAGGCACATGACCAGGAATATCGCTCCCAGGTAGGGGAAAGCCGAAAGCCGGTACAGCCTCCAGGCATCTTGAGTCGCGCGGGAAACGACCAGTCGAAAACCGGCATAGACCATAACGATGCCCAGTATATTGGCCAGCGCCAGATACAGCCAAGAGAAGTCGCCGACGAAGTAAAGGGCGAGGGAAGCCGCGTAGAGCACCAGAGAGAATACCAGCAGCACCCTGACAGAATCCCTGACCTCCAGATTGACGGGAAAGTAGTTCAGTCCCGCCTGCCGGTAGTCTTCCCGGTGGGCGATATTGACACTCCATACGTGCAACGGCAGCCAGGCGGCAATCAGAACACACAGAAGCAACAACTCCCAGCTTAGAGTCTGCCTCATAGCCAGCCACCCCATCAGAATCGGGGCGCAGCTGGCGAGTACACCCTGAGGGTAAACACAGGTCACCTTCTTACGCCAGGTCGCGGCGACCAGCGTGCCGAAGGCATCGGCCAGGAAAACGAAGGGGTGCAGATACCAGGCCAGAGCCAGCCCAATAACAATCAGACCGATAATCAAAGGCAGCACCTTCCGATGGGGATAAATAGCCTTTGACGGCAAAACCCGTAAACAGGTGCGCTGCATACGGGCATCGATATTACGGTCGAGATAGTTGGTTAGCCCGTTAGCGCCAGCCGAGGCTATTAAAACCGCCGCCAGAACAAGGCCGAGACGGGGCGTAAGCTGTCCCTGGCCGGCGATAACCGCCGCACAGAACCCGATAAAAGCCAGCAGGACACTGGGCAGAGGCTTCAACACCTCGACATAATTAACCACCCTGCTAATCGCCGGGCCTCTCCTTGATGACAGGCCTGATTTTTCACGTCCCGGTGCGGCTATTTGAGAATAATCTAATGCCATAAATACACATCAATTATACACAATATGCTCAACTCAGGCTAGGACAGGAACAGTTATCTTAATTTTGAAATATCAGTTGTATTTACTATACAGCCGATATTGTATTAATATATGGGTAGTGAAGGCAAAAATAAAGGAACTACTGGGCCAGAGGCAGAAGCGGCGTATTACCGACGCTGACCGTGTGCCGTCGGCTGTGTTACTCCCCGTGTATGAGAACGAGGGACAGTACCACATCGTGTTCATCAGGCGAACGGACACGGTCAAGACACACAAAGGCCAGATATCCTTCCCCGGAGGGACCCGGGAAATCAGCGACGGGACGCTGCTGGATACGGCCATCAGGGAAAGCTGCGAGGAGATAGGCCTGCTCTCCGAGGATATCGAGGTCCTGGGCGAGCTCGACGACGAGATAACGACAACGTCAAACTACATCGTCACCCCTTTTGTCGCCATGATACCCTGGCCGTACTCGTTCGTCATAAACAAAGGCGAGGTCGACGAGATAATTAAAGTACCCGTGACAGCGCTCCTGGACAAGGACTGCCTGAAACCGGATACCGAATTTCTCAACGGCAAAGAGTTCGAGTCTTATGCCTATCACCACAAGGGGAAGGTAATCTGGGGCGCCACCGCGCGCATACTGAACAAATTCCTGGAAATTTTCAGACAGATATCGTAACAGGCCGGAATTACCGGGGCTTTCATTAACCGGCGGCGAGGATGCAGTCCTTCAGGATGATGTTCTTACTGTAGCCGTCGTATTTTCCGCGTACCGTTACCGACTGCCCTTCTTTGAGACGGCTCATCTCAGCTACGCTCTCCTTACCGAAGGTGCACCGGACGCTCCACAACATTTTTTTCTGTGAGCCGGCAAGTACAATATAGCGAACGTCAATGTGGTCACGAATGAATACCTTGCTCACCATTCCCTTTACCGCCAGCGTTTTACCCGTTAACTTAGTGTGCGTCCCTACCATGTTCTCCCGGTAAAGCTCATCCAGCTGGTCGACACTTATCTCCACGCCGTCCGCTATTTCTCTAGGCTTCGGCACTGTCACCGGAGCTGGTTCCTGTTCTGGCTCCGGTTCCGGCTCAGGCTGCGCCTTGGGCTTTCGTCCTCGCCTGGGTTTCGGTTCTGGCTCCGGTTCTGGCTCTGGCTCCGGTTCTGGCTCTGGCTCCGGTTCTGGCTCTGGCTCCGGTTCTGGCTCTGGCTCCGGTTCTGGCTCTGGCTCGAATTCGGGTTCCGGCTCCGGCTCGAATTCGGGTTCCGGCTCCGGCGCTACCGACCTCCAGGCAGAGCTCCGCTCCTCCTGAATCTCCTTGAATGTCTTATCTATCTTCTTATAAGCCCGGGACAAAAGCGGATAACCGCACCACTGGCAAACCCAGTCTTCAGTGCGCATAGTCTGACGGCCACAATTAGGACATGACGGCATAGAAATTCCTCACCCATAGATTACACGTGATAACGGCAGCTTGTCAACTGGTAAAATAGTACTAGAAACAAAGTCATTCGCGGTGTAATTTGTCCAGAATATTACTGATAATCAGTAATATAGTTAACATCCCAGTATTAACTTTTCTTATTATCTCTTGACATATTACCTGAAAAGATTTATAATATAACTAAGTTTATTACGGAGAAAATACATGGCCGGTAAAAATTTCTATGACATACTGGGGATTAAGAAGGGTGCCAGCGACAAGGAAATCAAGCAGGCCTACCGCCGGCTGGCGCGCAAGTATCACCCCGATGTCAATCCGGGTGACAAGTCCGCCGAGGCCACGTTCAAAGAGATAAACGCCGCCTACGAGGTGCTTTCGGACAAGGAGAGCCGGCAGAACTACGATAAATACGGCGATAAGTGGCAGTATGCCGACCAGTTCGAACAGGCCGCGCGGCAGCAGTCGCAACACTGGGAATATTCTCCAGGCGGCGGTGCCAGCTACCACTTCGGCGGGGATACCGGCGGGCTGGACAGCATCTTTGAGGAGCTGTTCGGAGGCGCCCGAACCCGCAGCTTTCATCGCCGTTCTCAGCCGAGACGCGGACAGGACCTGGAATCGCCAGTAGAGATAACTCTGGAGGAAGCCTACAGCGGCACCAACCGCACTATCAGCCTCCAGATGGAAGAACCGTGCTCGGCATGTAAAGGCAGCGGGATGATTCAAAACCTGCCCTGCTCGGCATGTCGCGGTGCCGGTGTGGTAGCCAATATCAAACGACTCGAAGTGAAGATTCCAGCCGGAGTGACCACCGGCTCACGGGTACGCATCGCCGGTAAGGGGCAGCCGAGCTATAGCGGCGGCACCAGCGGAGACCTTTACCTGAAAATCACGGTAAGACCGCATCCTAAATTCGAGCGCCACGGTGATAATCTGCATGTCAATGTCCCGGTACCCCTGGCTACAGCCGTCCTGGGCGGTGAAGTCCAGGTGCCGACACCCAGGGGCAAACTGGCACTAAAGATTCCACCGGAGACCCAGAACGGGCGCGCCTTTCGCCTCGCCGGACAGGGTATGCCCCGCCTCGGCAAGTCCACCAGGGGCGACCTTATGGCCAAAGTAAATGTGGTTTTACCCACGGAACTATCCGGCAAAGAAAAGGAGCTATTCAGGCAACTAAGCGAGATACGCCCGGCCTGATAACAAGTTGAGGTGACTATGAACAGAGACAGATACGATACCGAGCCCCGCTACGTGATAAGCGTGGCGGCCAGGATGCTGGACGTACAGACCCACACCCTGCGCTACTACGAGAGGGTCGGCGTCATCGAACCCTGCCGCTCCCGGGGAAACGTCCGCTTGTACTCGGACAGGGATATCGCCGTCCTCCAGAGAGTCAAAGCTCTGGTGGACGACATGGGTATCAACCTGCCGGGGGTGGAAGTGATTCTGCGCATGACGGAGCGCGTGGGGGAGCTGCAGAACGAACTGGAACAGGCTCAGCAGGAGATAAAAAAATTGCGGGGAGGTAAGTAACCATGAGGCAGGAAAGATTCACCGAACAGGCACAGGAAGCGATACAGGCATCCCAGCAATTGGCCATGCAGTACAAGCACAGCCAGTGGGATGTGGAACATATTCTGTTATCCCTGCTCATTCAGCAGCAGGGATTGGTCGGCGAAATACTGAAGGAACTGAAAGTCGATATTGAAGCCCTGAGGAACAAGGTGGAAGAAACGCTGGAGAGGACACCCAAGGTTGCCTACCAGACAGGGCAGATTTACGCCACCCCTCGTATCGCCCAGCTCATGCAAAAGGCCGACGAAGAAGCCCAGAGGCTCAAGGACGATTTCATCAGCACCGAGCACCTGCTTATAGCCATGGTCAGCGAAACCAAGGGTGAGGCGGCTGATATTCTTCATAACGCCGACATCACCCAGGAGAAGGTATACGCCGCCCTCCAGAAAGTACGCGGCGGACACCGTGTCGATGACGCCCGCGCCGAAAGCAAATACCGCTCCCTGCAAAAGTACGGCCGCGACCTGACCGAGTTCGCCCGCCAGGGCAGGCTCGACCCGGTAATCGGCCGCGACGAGGAAATCAAGCGGGTGATGCAGATACTGATGCGGCGCACCAAGAACAACCCGGTAATCGTCGGTGACGCCGGTGTCGGCAAGACGGCCATCGCCGAAGGACTGGCCCAGAAGATAGCCGCCGATGATGTTCCCGACTCCCTCAAAGGGCGTAAAGTCATCGCCCTGGACATGGGCGCACTGGTTGCTGGCAGCAAGTTCCGCGGCGAGTTCGAGGAGCGACTCAAGGCGGTCATTGACGAGGTTAGAGAATCTCAGAAAGAAGTTATTCTATTCATAGATGAGATACATACCGTCGTCGGCGCGGGAGCCGCCGAAGGCTCCGTTGATGCCAGCAACATGCTCAAGCCGGCGCTGTCCCACGGGGAACTGCAATGCGTGGGCGCCACGACCATCGATGAATACCGTAAACACATTGAGAAAGACAAGGCGCTGGAACGGCGCTTTCAGCCGGTCTTCATCAACGAGCCGAACCTGGAGAACACCATCGAGATTCTCAAAGGCCTGCGGCCCAGGTACGAGGCACACCACAAGATAAAAATCACCGATGAAGCCCTGGAGGCCGCCGCCAAGCTAAGCCAGCGCTATATCTCCGACCGGCATCTGCCGGACAAGGCCATCGACCTCATCGACGAGGCCGCCAGCAAATCACGCATTGACACCGAGAGTGCTCCACCCGAGGTAAAAAAACTGGAGCAGCGTATCAAGCACCTCGTTAACGAGGAAGAGGCGGCTTCGCAGCGGCAGGAATACAAGGAGGCGGCCGAACTTAAGGCGGAAAGGCTGAAGCTGGAACCGGAGTATAACAAGGCCAAGAGCGAATGGCTCCAGAAGGAGAAGATTGACGAAGAGGTAACCGCCGAGCATATCGCCAGGCTGATTTCCAACTGGACCGGCATCCCGGTTTCCCAGATGCTCGAGGGTGAAGCCCAGAAGCTACTCCACATGGAGGAACGCATCCACGAGCGACTTATCGACCAGGAGGAGGCGGTGGCGGCTATCTCCGAGGCCATACGGAGAAACCGGGCCGGACTCAAGGACCCGAGACGCCCCATCGGCAGCTTTATGTTCCTGGGGCCGACGGGAGTCGGTAAGACCGAGCTGGTACGCACGCTGGCCTGGTTCCTGTTCGACGATGAGAACGCCATGGTGCGACTGGACATGTCGGAATACCAGGAGAAGCACACCGTATCCCGCCTTATCGGCGCCCCGCCCGGATACATCGGCTACGACGAGGGCGGCCAGCTTACCGAGGCGGTGAGACGCCGGCCCTTCCGCGTCATCCTGCTGGACGAGGTTGAGAAGGCACATCCCGAGGTCTTCAACACCCTGCTCCAGATTCTCGACGACGGCCGGTTGACCGACGGCCAGGGACGGACGGTGGACTTCAAGAACACGGTGGTCATCATGACCAGCAATGCCGGCGTGGAGCTTATCAAGCGCGAGGGGCAGATGGGCTTTGCCACAGCTAAAACCGAAGCTAAAACCCAGAAAAGCTACGAGGCCATGAAGGAAAAAGTGATGGCCGAGGTCAAGAAGCTCTTCCGCCCGGAATTTCTGAACCGGCTGGATGAGATTATCGTTTTCCACGAGCTTTCCGAGGAGCAGCTCAGAAAAATCGTCGACCTCATGGTCAAAGACCTGCAGGACCGCCTGGCGGAACGCAAGCTGAACCTTGAGCTGACGGAAAAAGCCAAATCATGGCTGGCACAGGAAGGCTACGACCCCATTTACGGTGCCCGCCCGCTGAGGCGAGTCATCGAGCGCTACGTGGAGAATCCTCTGTCCAGCCAGGTGCTCAGGGGCGAACTGAAAGAAGGCGATACGGTCAGGGTCGACCTCCGCAAGTCCGGCCTGACCTTCAAGACCAAGGCGGCGGCTCAAGCCGCCGCCTGACGCGAAAGACCCCAAGGATGATAACATAACTTGCTGTCATAGTCGGGCTTGACCCGACTATCCAGACCCCCACCCATCAGCTGGATTCTTCGCTTCGCTCAGAATGACAGAGTGGGGATACTGGATTCCCGCCCCCGTATCAAGTACGGGGCAAGCTTTGCGGGAATGACATCCTCTTGCTTTTCCCCCATTGTGGCACTTTACTTGCATATGCGTGTATAATGTAGGCACGTTATGCCAAAACACACACCTGAAGAGAACCCGGCCGACATAGCCAGGAACCCCGACACCGCAGAAGCGACCGGCAATAAGTCTGTGGTATGGGCCTATGTTTTAGGTATCGTCGGTATCGTCCTTACGCTGGTTATGGCAGCAGCCATCGTTTATTTCGGGGACGTGCTCCGTGAACTCAAGGGATTCGGCTACGTGGGCGCCTTTTTCATCAGTATTCTGGGCGGCGCCACCATTATCATACCCGTACCCATGCTGGCGGTAGTCTTTGCGCTGGGCAAGGTCATGGAGCACACGTGGCTGGTAGGCATATCGGCGGCGCTGGGCGAACTGGTAGGAGCATTAACCATCTACATGACCGGCCACGGCGCCGGCCGGGCTATCAGCAGCAGCAAGCACGGCAAGATACAGTCCGCCTACGAACGCATGCTGGGTCTCATGGAGCGCCGTGGGCCGCTGACCCTGTTTATCGTGGCATCCGTGATTAATCCGTTCTTCTATCCGGCGGCGCTGGCGGCCGGGGCATTGCGCTTCGGCCTGATGAGATACATCCTCATTGTCCTGGCCGGCAAGATAATCAAATGCATGACAGTGGTCTACGCCGGCTACTTCGGACTTAAAGGCCTCTTCCATGCCATCGGCGTAGACCTGTAGGACTATTCTTCTTTGATAGTCACCCGGATTATTTTATCACCCTCGAACTGCGGGTTCTGGGAGGGGTCGCGGGGCGTAATGCTCTCCAGGACATCCAAGCCCTCCACCAGCTGGCCGAAGACACTGTGCTTGCCATCGAGTCCGTGCTGCGGCGTATAACAGATGAAGAACTGCGAGCCGTTGGTATTGGGACCGGCGTTGGCCATGGACAGAGTTCCGGCTTCGTGCCAGTGTTTGGTAAATTCATCCTCGAAGCGGTAGCCGGGGCCTCCCCTGCCCGTACCTGTGGGGTCGCCGCCCTGCACCATAAAGCCGGGGATGACGCGATGGAAGGTAGTGCCGTCATAATAACCCTCCCGGGCTAGAAAGACGAAGTTATTGACCGTCTTCGGCACATCTGCGGCAAATAGTTCAATGACCAAATTCCCCTTTTCCGTTTCCATGATGGCCGTGTATTTCTTGCTGGTATCGATTGTCATCTTTGGTGGCGAATCCCATTTCATAATTTTTACCTCCGTTGCTGTTGATGGTGATGGGGCCGGTTCCGGTGATGGGGCCGGTTCCGGTGCCGGTGCCAGTGCCGACCCGCCGCAGGACGTTATTAACAGTCCCGTTACGACTAACGCAGTAATAAGTATCCAGGAAAATGGTTTTATCTTCATAGACTTGCTCCTTCCAGAATCAGCTAGTTACCCTCAGATTTTAGCTTATTTGCGCCCATTAAGCAACGACTGAAAAAGAGAGAAGGGGCCTGGCGAACCCTCAAACTTTTTTAATCTTGAGGACTGGCCATGCCCCTTCATCTTCTGGGCTGCTATCAAGCTGGGGAACAACTTGATTAACTGTTATAAGAATAGCACCGTTGCTGTAAACAGGGCATAAACAACATTGGCATCGATGTAAACAAGCCGTATAAAATAAAATTCACGGGAGCCAGATACGCTTATCCTTGCCAGCTGCCTTGTATTTATGCTAAATTAAAAATGCGTTTACGGGGCCGTAGTTCACTTGGGAGAACGTTTGACTGGCAGTCAAAAGGTAGGGGGTTCGAATCCCCCCGGCTCCACCAAAAATCGAAGCTAAAAAAGCCCTTAAGTTGATTATTGCTTAAGGGCTTTTTCGTTAATTGGCAATAAATTGGCAATAATCGTTTACAAAGTCTTTACGGTATCCTCTTGCTTTGGCATAACAATATTATCGAATCCATTAGCGGCGGCTTGCTGTAGACCGGGCACTACGTGGCTGTAAGTATCCAGCGTAATTGATATACTGGCATGACCTAAACGCTCCTGCACTATCTTGGGATGCACACCTTGCTTGAGCATAAGCGAAGCGTGAGTATGTCTAGCATCATGTAACCGTATCCCCTTTAGACCGCACCGGTGAGCCAGCTTACGCCATGCCTGAGTAATAGAATCCGGTAGATAGGGCTTGCCATCGTAATGACAGAATACCAGATCATCATCCGATAGCGTCATGCCTAAAGTCTGCCTTAGCTTCTCCTGAGCTTCCCGATGTTCTCTGATAACGATAGCGTTAGAAGGGGACAGGCTAACTAGGCGCTTACTCTTACCAGTCTTAGGCTCTCCGTAAATTATCTCTCCGCTGTGTAGCCGGTGAATAGTCCAGGTAACCGATAGCTGGCAAAGTAGCAGGTCCATATCAAACCACCGGAGCGCCAGGATTTCAGACCTGCGCATACCAGTAAACAGCAGGGTATAGAATAAGGCGTGATATGGGGTACTTCTGGCAAGCTCTAAAAATATGTGGATATCCGATTCGTTCATAGTCTGCATTTCGCGGCGCTTTTGCTTTGGAGCTTCTACAGCGTCAGCCGGATTGCGGGCTATCAAGCCTATTTTAAGAGCGTTTGATAAGGCTTTATGCAAGGTTGTATGAATATACCGGGTACTCCGCAAACCTAGACCACCTTTCCCGTCCCGGCTTCCACTGGATAGTTTCTCAGAGTACAGGTGCGCCAAGTGTTGCGGTCTTAAATCAGTCAAGGGGACATGTCCGATAGCGGGTATTATGTGGCGTTCAATAAAGAACTGGTAAGTTTGGGTACTCTGTGGCGTTATATTCGCTTGGCAGTAATCCTTTAGCCATGCTCTGAGGTAATCCCCTAATGTTTGCTTACCAGGCTTTACGAATACGCCGTTATCGAGTGAGCTTAGAATCTCTGAAAGGCGCTTGTCAGCCGCCTTTTTATTACCCCGAACAGTCTCGAAATGCTGCTTATATTTGCCGTCCGGTCCCTTGCCAAGTGAGACCGCTATCCGGTAACTGTCATTACCCCTTTTGACTATGTAACCTCTCATGTTCTTTCGCCTCCCATAACTTTTTAATTTCTGCGTATTCTTCAGGATGCTGTTCTTTCCACTTATGAACACTTACAAAGCCAGATGTAATAGCATGAAGTAAATCATTAACATAATCAACTTGATGTGGAGTGAGTTTGCCATATTTTAGCTCTAACTCCTCCGATGATAAACTTTTAAAATTAGCTAAACTGTCCTCTCTCTGCTTTCTTTGTTTCGGTGTAGCAAACGCACTCCTCCATCCATCAATCAACGCTTCTATTGATAGGTCCTCTAGATTTAAAAGCAGCCTGTCGAGCTCCGATGTGTCTGGACAATCTTCTCCGATGAGTTCGCTAACTTGTTCCGCCTTTGCATACAACATACCAATTAGTACAAGCCATGTAAGTTCCGCATTTTGATTTGATTGTTCTGGTTCACTTTTATAGAATTCACGGAGTTTGCTAATTTGCTCTTCGCTAACTAACTCTATACCTGGTAGCTGGATACTAAGCTCATGCTGAGAATATGAAAGAGTTTGCAGAGTGCTAATAAAATTCTGATTTTGAGATTGTTTCCTCATCAGCTTTTGTACGCTAGGATACAAGCGAGCGAACCATCTAGCTTGTCTAATGGTTATATGCCCAGCTATAACTACTTGCATAATTTTAATCAATACGGGTATCACGTCAGGCGATATGTCATATTTAATACATGCTCCTACAGTCCAAGATTTATCGAGTGGGTTTTCTTTATTTATGTTAGGAGTAAATTCTTTCTTTTTATTCAAATAGGTTCTATCAGTGAACTTATAATTAAATCCCTTTTGTTTTAAAGACCTTTCGACTTTCCTTTTTAATTCAACAGCCGTATAATCGGGGTTTTCTAAAAGGAACCGAGCAATTTCCGATTCGACTACTCTGTTTACAATCATTTTAACTCTTGCCACTTTTTGCCTCTTTTAGTCTCCTAATTTCGTTTTGGGATTTAGAATTTGAGATTATAATTTCGGTTGTATTCTGTTTCATTCGTTGACAGAATTCCGATTAGGCGTTTATAATTTTCATCAAAGGAACGAAGCGTAAATTCAAATATACTTACAGGTTAGCTCTTTTTAGAATGGTTGTCAATAGCTTTTGAGGGGGAATTACAGATGATAGCGGAAAACAAAGAAAGATTAGTTTACAGCGTCTATGACCTGGTTGACCTGCTGGGGTTAAGCATCAGCTCGGTCTACAAGGGGATTAACGACAATGAAATACCCTACGTCCGGGTAGGTGGTAGGATTTTAATCCCTAAGAAGATGTTGGATGAATGGTTGTCTAAGCGGGAAAGCCAGACGACAGAAGCCATCAAGAAATGCAAACGAGAGCATAGTGGTGGCACAGAGCATGCCACGAAAGGAAGCAGTAAAAACCTGTGCCAGACAGTAACGGAGCAAACGTAATGGCTAAATCTTACTTAGAAGCTAATGAGGTTGAGTCTCTGGAAAGAGCAGCCACCAATCTCAGGGACCGTCTGCTTATTGGACTCCTATTTCATCTGGGTTGTCGCGTTAGCGAGGCTCTAGCTCTGAAAGTTGAAGATGTGAACTTCGACCATGGCACAATCACCATTCAGCACCTGAAAACCCGTCTAAAGCTGTCCTGCATCGGTTGCGGACAACAACTCGGCAGAAGCCATACCTTCTGCCCAAAGTGCGGAAGCAAGGTCGAGAAGGCTCAAATCGAGCAGCAGGAACACCGCCGACAGAGGGTACTGCCAGTAGATGGTGAAACATTGAGCATGCTCAAAGATTACATCAGCCGTGGCGGTCCGGTGATACATGGTAACCAGAGGTTCATATTCGGCATTAACCGCCACCGAGGCTGGCAAATTGTCCATGACTGCGCTGAGAAAGCGGGATTGCCGAAGCTGGTAAATTCTGAAACCGGAAGAGTTCACAATGTTAGCCCGCATAGACTGCGCGATGCCTTTGCTACTCATGCCGTAAAACTTGATGATTCAGGGGATGGGCTAAGGATGCTCCAAGAGCATTTAGGACATGCCTCTTTTAACACAACGGCTAGATACAGGAAGGTATCGGGCAAAGAGCATAAGGAATGGTTTCAACGTCTTTGGGAGAAAGATAAGCCATGACCTTGGCACTCAAGCCCAAACGTGGTGGTTTCCTGCGTCCTTTCGGTTGCGGCTGGTTCATCCGGGAATATCTCCTAGGTAAAGGGCCGTATGGTTCGCCCAAAATAGACCCCGATGTCGGAGCACCACAGGCAGTTACTTTTCACGACTATAAGTTGGCACTAATGAGGGCTACTGCCTTCGATAGGGCTACCAGGCTGGAAGAGAAAAAGGCTAAACGGGAACGGCGTCGAGTTGATCCTGAAAATATCGAAAGACTCGCTCAACGATTTCTGGATCGCATGCCCTATAAAGCCCAGGGCTGCCGTTATCACAGCTTCGTTGTCTACTTCTCAAATTTACAAAGGCTGGGTTGGGTGGAAGCTACGGACTCACCGCTTCTAAACCGTAGAAATTCAGGACTTCCCAGTTTATCTTTGGAAAGGCGAAGCGTATTTCTCGGGGCCGCTTGATTTTCAGGAACCAGGCTCTGGACAGGATGGCCTGTTTGCTGCGTCCTAATTCAGCGGCAATGTCTTCAATCGGTATTTCGGTGATGTATAGAGCAGCCAGCCTGTCATCATCGCTAGCAGTCCATCCCTTCCATTGTGGAGGGTAGTGGCGTACCCGCCGCGCCAGGTCAAGTTTGGCGGCTCTACCTCGGATGCCTCCAAGCTCTCGATTCGGGAAGGCGGCCAGCAGCACTTCTTTGGTTGAGGTCGGCCACAACATCCGAAGCAACTTATCCTGTTCTTCGGTCCAGTGCCGGTCCCGCCTGGAGTTCACTACCGGTCGCTCGATATCGATTCGCTGTTTGAAGCCCATCTTCCAGATGACGGTAGCCTGGACGTGCTGTAGATTATGCACTATTTCGACCCTCTCGATGAGTAGTTTGAGCAGGCGATTGCGCAGTCCTGATGAGAGCTTCTCCCATTCCACTTCCAGGTTCTCCAGAAAATGCCGCACCCGGTTGATATCCACCTGGGTTACCGGAGGCGGCAGCGGTCTCTGTCGCAGAGCCAGGAGCTGACCATTCACCTGCTTTATCTGTCGGCGGTAGCTGTCCTCCAGCTGCGGGTCGGAAGCACCAAGGTAATTTTCCAGGTTGGCGAGCCGGCTCTTGAGCTGGGTTTCCTCACGTTTTCGCGCGGCCTGTTCATCGTCGTTGGAGATTACCCTGTTCTGCACCTCATTCAAAACCTCCGCCGCATGGGGTCCCAGGTCGAGGCATTTGAGGAACTCCCTGGTGAGCGGCTCGCTGATGATACGGTGGTCGATATCCAGGCAGATGGGTCCGGTGCCGTTATGGTAGTCAAGGGCACACACCCATGCACCATCCGAGCCGTGACCCGAGATACGGCGGGGTGACTCGTGATTGAGGCAGTAAAGCAGGTTGTTCCAGTCGAGAGGTTCATAATAAGCGGCACGACCCCTGGGCTTGCGCCCCCGCCGGCTGCTCAGGTCATAAGCCTCACGAAAGAGGTCTATAGGGACAATCGCCGGATGATTATTCTCGATGATGATGTTCGTCCATTTCCAGGTCCCGATTAAAGACATCTGGCGGGTAAGTCCTTCGATTACCTCGGGGGTAATGATGTAACCGAGCTGGGTTTTCAGGCAATTGCGTAACGAGGAGCGGGTTTCCATGTATCTCAGTTCTTCGGAGAAGAACGGAAAGACCACGCCGCGCAGGGCTTGAGCCGCCCTGTACTTGCTGCCGCCGCAGCGGATGTACTCCTGAAGAATCCTGATATCGATTTCGGCATGGGGTGGGTAAGGCTGCCATTTCCCGAAGATGTAGCTTCCGTTGCTCTTGTAGCCCTTGATTTCAATGATGAAACCGGGTGTAACCTGGTTGCCGACGTGCTCCCCCTTTTCTGCTTTGCCCCTTATCTTCGGGCCAAAGTGATCCTTCTGGAGATGTCGGCTCTCTTTGGCCGCGTCCTCAAATTTTTCCCGTAGCTCTTTCCAGTCAGCCTCAATCCGGGGATTGAAGATCGCATAGGGTGTCCGGATTCGGCAATTAGCTTTCTTCATCAGCTTAAGGAGCTGTAGCCCCACTATTCGATCCTGGTCTCTTGATAGCCGGCTTACTCCCTCTGAAGAGAGATAGATGGTGCCGGTAACATCCGGCGCTTCACCGCGGTCCAGGTCAACCATGGTCTCTGCCAGGGCGGGGCGTTTTTCCGGGCCGAGCCGGCCGCTTATTCCTAAGTCACGCAGGTCCACTATCAGTTGTCCATCAATCCAATAGCGCTCAGCATCGGCGTCTCCACGCTGAAGAGCATCAAGACGCTTCCCTACCTCTTCCCGATTGAGTTCAGTATGGATGCCGTCCTGTTTTGCCAAGCCGATCAGGTCGGCAAACTCGGCCATGCTCTGAATGCTTTCCTGGATCTGTTTGGGTTCAGAAAGACGACCAGGCAGTCGTGCTGGCCGGTCCAAAGGAATCTGCCGCAGCTCCTCGTCGCTTGGCTGATGCCTGGCGATCTTCTCCTTCTCAATTTCTATTATCTCGGCGATTGTCAGCATCTATCACCTCCTTGATCATCTCGGCCAGAAGCCGGATAAGCTCGCCGGTGGGGACAGGATTCACCCCAACCACCCTGGGAGTAAAAGATAGAGCCGTAGCCCGGGCAGAGAATCTTTTGAACCACTCCGTCCAGGCAGGGTCTCGCAGGATGCATTCCTCGACCGCGGACAGCATGTCCTGGTCCCCATTCTCCAGCGTTTCAACATAACGAATTAAAAGAGCCGCCGGCTCTGCCTGACTGCCACCCAGGATGACCGCCAGTCTATCCAGTATTTTACCACCGTTGGGGGCAAAAGCAGCAAAGGCAATCGTGGCCAGGCCGCGCACCGTCGAGGCGGAATTCATCGTCAATACGCCCCGCCGTTCCAGGGCTTCGAGCTTCTCACGAGCCCGCAGGAGTGCCATCGTAACCGGCATCACCTGGTGTATAGCTTGCCAGCGGCCAGTAACTTCCTGCCATTTCTCAGCCGGAAGCTCATCCGCTCCGGGAGCCTGAGCCAGCCAGGCTTTTATCTTCTCGGAAATACCCAGCGGCTCGGCAAGCTCCAGCATAGCCCGATCGCCGAGCTCACAAGCCACGGCAACCGTATCCGGCGCCAGGCATTTCGGCAACTTCGAAACTTGCCTGAGGTGGGGTAATCCAGCCTCCACATACCGTGTCAATATTTCATCCTTCATTGTCTCCCCCCTTCCGGTCACTGTCCCTGCACCAACTCAGCCAGATATCAGGCGGTTTGGCCGCGCCAGCGAGACATTTCTGCCGACTCGGGACACTCTGCCAACTGCCGTCTACCTTATCCGCAGGTCGATGAACGCTCCGCAATAGGGACAATACCCCTGCGGTCCCAGCTCCATACGCCAGTCGATGCGCCCATGACATCTCCAGCACATAACCGGAGAAACCGCCTGCGTGGGAGCCGTTTGCTGCTCCGACCCTGCTTCCATCGGCCTGAACCCGCCGCTCTCTCCCCTCACCAGGTCGGGATGTCGCCTTTCTACCCATTCGGTGATGAGCAGCCGCAGGATTTCCGAGGCCGGGCGTCCTTCGCGCTGGGCCGCTTCCTCAAAGGCAACTTTAAGCTGCCGGCTGATACGTGTTTGAACCAGTTCGTTTAGCATGTCATCACGTAGTATGACAGATTGAACAGAGCTTGTCAAGTACCTTTTGTCATACTCTGCGGATAACTTTATTTCTTTCCTGTCCTGCTTTGTGACTCGATATGCCCGCTTCAACTTGCAAGGGAGCGGTAAGCGCGCTAATCAGTGAATACATGCCAGTGTATACGCACCTAGTAAATACGCACCATCTTCTCATAAGAACTTCCTCCTGACTGCCGGGGTGGTTACCCCCTGGCAGGATATGCCCGGTTGTCTCTCGCCTTTCGTGATGTTACCATACAAAGATAGTTTGACCGCTCTCCGCCTCTGGTTGCGATTGATTTTGTGAAACAGTGACTCATATGAGCAGAAAATTGGCCCACCAACTGTACCTTGTGAGCATATATATGGTGCTCGTCAAACCAGCAAACCACCGGACGACAGCACCACTTTTTCCTTCGTTAGGCCTGCTCTGGCAACCCCGGGGGTAATAATGGCCGTATAGCTTCGGAATGCCCATTGCACAGCTCTTGCACTCACCTTTGCACCGCCAGCTTTGCACTCCGCCGGATTACCCCTTCGTATCAAGGGGGGAGGGGGGTGACCATATAGGCTCTATTTCCCTTCATTTTTAACCTGCCCCGGGTCACCCAGAAGGGCAATATTGTGCAAGGTAAAAATAACCTGTATTCCGGGGCTGCATTGTTCTTTTTCGACCGTATAGATAGATTGGTTGATTGAATAGTTAGTATAGACTGAATAGACGGTCGGGACTTATCAGCGCGGGTGAAGTGAATCAATCTCCAAAAGTAATTAAAAGATGGATTGTGTAGAAGATAACGCTCTAACTTCTAATCGAAGTGTCGCAGGTTCGAGACCTCAGGAGAGTATTTCCAACCGCAAATCAAATATAGAACTTAAACTTCGGGCTACGGCGGGTAACCGTTGGATTTGACACGAGTATCTCGCCTACTGCGTCTGAAAAGCCGATGGTGACAGGTTCAGATTCTCCCAAGCGACAAGCGTTATAGTTCAATTTTGTTAAAGCCAGAATATCTCTGCCCACTAATTGAATATCGGCTTCGCCATGCTGTATATCAATGCGGACAGGCAAAGGTATTTCTGCCCCATCGTAGGTTCCCAATCTCGGCTTAAATCCTGATGCCCAAAGATAACCTGAACGTTCATGTGTCTTCCAGAATGTTCCCCTGATTACGGGCATACTGCCCTCCCTGAACAATTTCAAACTATTTCGTTCTTGCCTCACCCGGATTCCCACTAACTTGATACCAGGCGGACAGGCACTCTGAAAGCCCTCGAATTCTTCCCTATCAATACCCGACCGACAATGCAAGAAAACTTCTTTAAGTGGTTTTCCTTCTAAGTCCCTGTAAGTGTTAAGGACTCCACTTAACAACCGTTTAGCCGCTCCTCTGCTTATATGAAACTGGTTATTAGCCGGTGAATACCAAGGCCCATATTCACCCATGAAAACTATTCCGTCACCAGAGTCAAGGAACATTTGAGCGGCACAGCACGCCGTCTGACTTGCTGAATTTGGGTCCTTACGCCGATAGGCAATGCCAATGTAACAGACTCCTTCTCTTGCAGATTTTAGTCTCCACGGCTTGCCCCCAGCTTTGTAATATAAAGCAACACCTAGATTCCAAGCACGATCGCTCAAGGTAGTTAACCCTCTCTGTTTGTTATCAACTCGCGGAGTTAGCCGTAAGGTAGATTCACGAATAATCTGGATAGGAATATCATACGCCATAGCCCTAGCTTTAATCTGTCGCCTGAAATCAGGTGAGTAGGTATATATTTGGGGATTGTACGAATCCAGAAAGTCAAGCTGGCCACTTCCACGCTCGCGGATAACTTTACTGCTAACTGAATATCCGCTCCCTTCTGTCACAACAGACTGCGGGCGGCAATTCTGGTAAACAATATCAGGGACAATGCAAACGACAACGTTCAAGACCTCATCATGTTTCTGCAACTTACCTATGGTATCAATATAAAGATCGACAACTCCGCTTGTACGTTTGTGCTGATCTAGGTTACTGACAGCCTCAATCAATTTCACAGAATCTACGGGACCTGTGTGAACAGGCTGTTCTGGCCAAACACAAGCGAAGGCTGCTTCAAATCCTGGGAACAGTGGCCACAAGCGTGGGTCTCCTTCCGGACGTACGGCTGATTGTATTCGGTGACTCCACTGAGTAAATGATTCCATACCTTCCACAGTACCGATAAGTGCGTAAGAAATGCTTCTGGGATGCGAAGAGAAATCTGCGTCATATGGACCAAAGAGCGAAAGACCATCATGTGGGTCTCCCGTGTCCTGCCCGTAGCGAAATTCCAGCGGTGGCTCACTCAAATAAAACACTTCAGTATTCACGATTGCTCCTCGTCCCATTCGGCGTCATCTGATTCATCCTCGACAACCTCTACTTCCTCACCTGCTTCAAGTAGCTTCAAAGAGCTTTCGTCTATTCCTACGGGGGCCATAACTGATAAAGGAGACCCAGCTACACTTATCTCGTACCCACGCCCGGCAGCAAGATTGTATGTTAATTGCCCTTCGAACGCCCACTGGGCTATTGCAAAAACACGTGACATCCACTGGTAATTCCACCAACTTCTAGCTATCCTCTTCCGCCGTCTGTTCGTGATCCTAGGGTGTAAAGCAGTACCTCTCGTATCAGTTAGATACAAACGCACTTGAAGTTCAAGTACCTGAATCCCATACTTTCTAAGGACAGGCCGGAATACTGGTGACAAGTGGTAACGGTAAGGATTTCGAATGTCGCCACTGGATCTGACCGTTCTTTGACCGGTTGCTAAAACCCTGGATTGTTTGCCTTTGTAATCTATAAACCGAAGCCAGCCATCAGGAGCAGTCAGGTTCGAGAGATATATCACTCCATCAAGGGTCTCCTGAGCTCTCCTCTGCAAGCATAGTCTACGCATGTGCTCTTTGATGAGTATTGTGGCAATATCAATTGGTGGGACGCCATACGATGAACGCCGATTATCATCCCATTCGACAGCTACATAATCAAGCTTTGAGTCCGGCACTTCAAAGCTCCAAAGGATATGTTCAGACTGGGCGTGATATATCCAACCTGGGTCAGTTACTTTGAAATCGTTTGGCGTTATTATTCTATAAATCAAGTCTGGCATGTATTTAATCTCAAAAAGGTTAGTCCATAGTCTCTCCTTCCTGGTGATGAGGCTAGATTGTTGCGCTACCCAATCGCTTACGAATTTCGCTCCGTTAAGAAGTGGGGTCGGGGCGTTAATCGAACGCAGTTTCTTAATAAGCTGCAATAAACCCTGAGCCCAACTATCCCGGAACGGAACATAAGTAAGGTCTGAATTCATCCAATCTAGTTCGTCTGGGCGAATTGCATCAACCAAAAGGGGTATTACGAAGTCTATTTTCCTCTGGCTACTGATACTGTGTCCTAGTGTTCGCTCTTTAAGTGGATTCTCTTTGGTTAAGGAGTGTCTGGAAATGAGAGCCAGCATCCTGAAGGTTTGCGTCTTGATAGCTTTGTCAATATCTCTGGGGTATGATTCACCACCAAGTAGCTTTACCCTGTCGCACCAGACTTTGTAGCCTTCGGTAGTCAGTCTGAGAGTGAGCCATTCTGCAAGTTCGCCATCTTCAGTCGCATAACTAATGAAAAGATAGTCGACTGATGGCAACCTGTCACTCGTATCTTTACTGACTTTTTCCCGAGTATACAAGTCGTTTCTGGGGAATGTTCTTTCGATTTGGGATGAGTCCCGAATCCTAGCCAACTTTTCAATATATATGGTCTGCCCACTATCTAAAGACACTTTCCATGATTTTACTTGTGTGGACTTCACCAAGGGCTTGTGGTGAATAGTATCTATAATCTTTGCTCTGCCGAGGTACCCTAGGTCAAACTCTGCAGCGTTATTTCTTTCAAGGATATCCAAAATAGAGGCCGTCTGACTACGTCTCCAATGCTTTATATCGGCACTTTGAATTGTAGTCGTATCAAGAGATAGATTCACCATTGTATTGGCAATAGCCTTCAAGTACTTATAGTCTTGCACTTGTTGCCATTCAGGTATTATCCATTCTGTACCCAGCAAAGCACCAAGAATACCACCCAACATGGATGCTATCGTGTCTGTATCTGCACCAATAGCAAAAGCTGCTTCAAGCAAGCCGATTTTAGGATCTGCAGCGTAGCGTGAAGCGAGATATATGGCAGCTACCGCAGCTACTGTTCCAGCCCCTTTTAAACGGCGATCGAAGCAACCAATTTGCTGTAATGTTTTAGAATCTACAGCAAGAGCGCCTTTCTTCAAAGCCTCTTTACTAACTGAAAGACCATTCAACACGTTGTCAACTGCGGCATCCCACTCGCTAGCATATCCATTGACATACTTTTCTGCCGTTGAAGACCATTCCTCAAAACTACCTTTTAATTTTGGCATTGCAGACCAATCATTTCTTGTTTCTAACAACTCGTCGATAAGGGCGCCCAGTTTTAGAATCCCTTTATTACGATATGCCAACTGCACACACTTACCGTAAAGAAGTGCTCCTACTAAAGCCACCGGATGCCCATGAGTTAAAATGCCATTTAGCATTATCTGCTGAAACATCGCTTGCTCTGTATTATTTTGCAGCAGAGCATGCGGTAATATTCTCATTGCGACGCCATTACCTCCCGCTTTGAAATATCTCTCCACGGCGTCTTTATTGTTTGAGCTTTCTCTCCATGGGGGTGTTCCACGCAGCCAACTCTCTGCTGCCGACTTAGTTGATTTTCCTCCACCACGCTCATATAAGAGCCAGATTGGGAGCTCTTCCATGCAAAAAGATTTACTCCAGTTGGCACCTTTTTGCATGCTGCGTATTGTAGCTAATATTAATTGGGTATCATCACTATATTCTCCTGCATTTATCTTTTCTTCATATGTAAAAAACCGTCCCCCGGAACGGCGGTACCATGTTTTGAAGCTAGCAGTTACGTTATTCAAGTTAGCTTTAGAATACATTCCAGAACGCATGCTAGGTCTCTCCTGCGGCCAACCGAGAGCATCACCTATAGCTGCGCCCAAAATAGCTCCACTTATCTTGTCCAGAGATGAGCTATTATGCTCGGATTTGAATTGTTCCTTGTAGTTGCTAGAATCCATTATATAGCCCCGTTTTCTTGGTAAATCGTTTCTTTTGGCCGCTTTCCTCTTCTTACAAGGCTACTCCATTCCGCAGTAAATATTTGTGGTGCTACTACCCAATTTAGAGGAATAGCTTCTTGCAGGAGAGACAATCTAATTATTTCTCTATTGGCTTGTTCCTCTGAACATACTCCGACAGCAATAATTTCTTCATGAAGCACATTATTAAATACTAACACTTCTGCCTGGTCATCTGTAGGACAGCAAGATAACATTGCGGGAGTACGCTTGAATATCAAGCCTCTGGCACCGGACACCTCGTTTTGAAATATACCTTGAAATCCTGAATATCCACCTTGAATCAACCGACCTCTATGAGAAGATGCGTTACGGCAACAGAATAGCGTTCCCTCCTTGTATAGAAGCGAAGGGCTAAGGAATAATATAACCCATTCTCTAAATAGAGGATCTTGGTCCTTAATCTTTTGTAAATACCACGTATTTGGAAATTCAATTGAGCAACTAATGTGGTCGATACATCCATCAAGCCGTTCGGTGTCAGTTACATCAAGAAGATCTGGAGCAACTCTCTGCAACTCCGATGTTGCTATAATACCTCTTGGATTACAAACGATATGGGATAATTTTCGAGACTGTGTAAAGTGACACAGTCGAGTTATGCCTCTAGCTATCGACTCTTGCTTAATATTAGTATATTCGTCTTTCATACTTCCTCCTCTTGATACAAGGAGGGGTCACGTGGTGTGCGACAATTAGAATTGCCGGTCGGCGACAACTAAAATTGCCGGTGTTGCGTGAAGTAGAGAGGAGTGTGACCATTAGCCGGAGGAGGTATCTGGATGGTCACCGATCAGCAAGTACGTCG
>Ga0315549_1000136_pt1 | contig 84169 bp, 78 predicted proteins | sample SalMarSW160200MG_FD_203101 | JGI IMG/M metagenome (GOLD analysis project Ga0315549, IMG submission 203101) | Salt marsh sediment microbial communities from the Plum Island Ecosystem LTER, Massachusetts, United States - Salt Marsh Sediment SW1601-200 ... | reverse complement strand
ATGCTATGGTGTGGTGCAATGCCCTGACTGAGTACTACAACGCCCTTTTTGGGTAAAATGTTTGTGGAAACTTATTTTACCGGATGATATGCTCTTTTTCTATCTCATCCACACCTTTTGATTATATCTCTTATTTTTGCGCTTTTCGCTGTAAACAGTACAGCACAGGATTAGAAGTTTAACTATCAATAACCTGGAAGCTATCCAATTTTTTAAATCTTTTGAAAAAAACTAGGTAATGTGATATAATGTTAATATTATAGCATTTAATCAAGGAGATATAATGGCATATAAATATTTTATACTAATTATAATACTGCAATTGTGCTTGAGTTGCGACTATCCAGGAAAATCAACTCATGGTGGATGTTATGTTTCTCCTATTGGGGATGACAATGACCTCGGAACCATCGATCAACCCTGGTGTACTATTGGAAAGGCTGCCGGTCTGCTGAAAGCCGGGGATATTGTTTATATAAGAGAAGGCATCTATTATGAAACTATTACTATTGCCAATTCCGGCACAGATGGCAACAGAATAACGCTTTCCGCCTATGAGGATGAAAATGTAGTTATGGACGGCAGTTACGGAAATGCGCCGGTAATATATATTAAGAAAAATAATATTGATATTAATGATATTAAAATCAGAAACAGTAAACAACACGGTATATCTATTGAGTATTCCGATAATATATTAATCCAGGGATGCACTATAGATGATTCAGAATATTCAGCCATCCGGTCCCTTGAATCAACGAATATAGAAATTATGGATAACACAATCTCTAATTCTTCCATCGCCAATGATTGGGGAAGCGGAATACGGTCGATATATGACGATTATGTTTCTATTTCCAGCAACAGTGTTACAGATACCGCTGCCTATGGTATCAGAATCGAGAACTCGGATAATGTTATTATAGAGTATAATTACACCTACGATACCATACATTCTGGTATAGTTTTTACCGGAGGCAGCGATACGGTGAGGATAAATGATAATGAGATAGTACTGGCATGCAATGGAAGCTATAGTGAATGCCTATCACTGAAAAATGTCCATAACTTTTCGGTTTATAATAATGAAATTCATACCAGTGGTGATACACAATACGGCGGTGAAGGACTTTCTCTTGTGGATGAAAGCAGCAATGGTCTCGTATACAACAACTACATACATGACCTGGAAAAAGTGGGATTATATTTAGACGGCGGGATAGGCCCGGATAATGCGTTAAGCTATATAGATGTTTATAATAACCGTATTGATAATTGCTCAGAAGGAATCGCAATTGGTTCCGAACAGGGTAATGCAGTACAAAACATTGATATTTACAGGAATACTTGCTCACGGAACTGGTATCATGGAATAATTGTTTCAGACTGGGTAAATAACGGTCCTAGAGAAAATATCAATATTTACAATAATACCATCTATGATAATGGCACAAAAGAAGGCCTATACGATTGCGGTATAGCAGTTTTTACAACTAATATCAATAATGTAAATATATTCAACAATATCTGCAGTGATAATTTCAACTTCCAGGTGGGCATTAATCCAGAATCGGCGGCACAGGTTAATGTGGATTACAATCTGATAAACGGGGAACAGACCCATGCTTGGTCGGTAACCGGAACCGATGATGTAACAGGCCCGCCGCTCTTTGTGAACGTACCAGCCTTAGACTTTCACCTAACGGAAACTTCACCTGCTATAGATCAGGGCAATCCTGCTGTAGTATACAATGACCCGGACGGAACAAGAAACGATATAGGTGCTTTCTATTTTGATCAATCAGAATAAAGGTAGGTATTTGTGAAATTAGAAAGCGTAATAAGCGGGAGGGCGAACAAGTAACAGCAGCCTGGAAGCCCATTATTGGCACTGAAATCTTTACCCAGGTGCAGAACATCTTAAAGCAGAACAAAGACCGTTTTCACGCTCACGGCTTACAGCGTTATGTATATTTGTTTTCCGGTTTATTCCGCTGCGGGTTATGTGGAGAAAAGCTGCAAAGCAAAAGCGCCTATTCCAGTACAAGTAAAAAGCACTATTATTACTCTCACAAAAGCACCTGTGCCAAGGGAGGATTGAACAGGTAGATGCCGAGCTGGCACTACTTCAAAATGAGAGCCTGCTTTTAAGAGAAAGTATGGAAGACATTAACTAACAGATAGAAGCCCGTATTCGGGAGCTTATAAAAACAGATTCAGAGATTGTGAGAAAAACTATTGAGTAGAGTATAGAGAAGCTGAAGGAACAGAAGCAGGAAATCAAAGACAAGCGGGTTTACGTGGAATATACCATTTCAAATCTGGAAGAGTTGTTGCTTAAATCTGATAGTTTAATAGCTTTTTAAGGATTTTTCCACATATTGCCTTGACGACGATTTTAAAATGCCTATCATTCAGTAGTCCACAAGGAGCCGTCACAGCTTATGGTCGCCTTCGCCCAACAGGGGATTGAAACCTGCTTTTTCTTTTCCGGACTGTACTCCGATTACCACGGCGTCGACGACGAATCCGACCGCATCGATTTTACTGCGATGAAAAACCGAATTTCTATTATTTATGAATTCATTCAACTCTTGGATACAATAAATTGATTTTTTTTCCTTGTGCGTTATATTCCTATCACAACCATAGGCTGCAATCAAAATTGTAATCCCCGTCCGTCCGCCTTGCCCGGGAATGACAAAAATCTTCACAACACGAAGCTTTTGTTGTATAATGATTATATCATGGAGAATTTTTCTATGGACAATATTCCCTTAAAAATAAAAAAAAGGAAATTGATATGAAACAAAGCACCATTCGAATTCTTCTGTTTCTCCTCTTACTTCTTTCACTCTCTACTTCATGCGCTTCCACACGCCTCGCGAAAATAGACGTCTCCCGCGTTGAGATTAATCTTCTCTATAGAAGCGGCGTCAAAGACAAGCTGATACCGGGTACATATTACAGGGTACAGGCAATCATTTACGACATTGAAGGTCAAATCATCGAAAAACCGGATTATAACGAAGTTGTTTGCGTGTCAACCGACGGATCATTTTCTAGTATCATTCACCAAGACGGCTACTCCCTCTTTGTATTGACAAATGCCGAGAGTTTTTTTCTTCTGGGCATACAGTTTACACTGGAGGTGCAATTAAAGAACAATCCATTTCCCGTAAAGTCCTTTACCTGGCCGGTTGATTGGAAATTCTATTCGCTGATTAATTTTCGCGGCAAGGATGGTTACAGCGGGAGCAACGGAAGCACAAGCGCGGAGAAATCCGCTGCAGAACCCGTGGACGGGGAAGACGGGGAAGCAGGGACCGCAGGGAAAAGCGTAAATTTTGATATGGCATTTTATCAGCACGAAGAAATGGTTGGCATTCTTATGTATGAAAAGAATGAAAACCTCCTTTTTTTCATGCCGCTTAAAGTTCCGCTTGAAGCATTTACCATCGACACGAGCGGCGGCAGAGGTGGAAACGGTGGAAATGGCAGTGACGGAGGGAATGGAACCAACGGCGACATAGGGAGATACGGCGGTGACGGAGGGGATGGGGGCAACGGAGGGGATGGGGGGGATATAACAGTCAATTTTTACGGGGAAGACATCACTATGTTCTGTCTGTTCAAGTCGGACGGCGGATTACAAGGTAAATGGGGCTATGGCGGAAACGGCGGTGCGGGCAGTGAGGGGGCAAATTCGGGTAATCCAGGCGACGATGGTAACTGGGGCCACACCGGCAGGTCCGGTACAATCGTAAAAAACCAGCTTGATTCGACGGAATCGCTTTTTCAAGGGATAAGTGATCCACACTTCACACGTGACAATATTCTCTGGGAGTTACCCATGTCTTATAGGATACGATTGACCAAGCCCTGCTGTAACTGAAATCCGGTACGAATTATTCAGCGCTGCCGGAAAAAGCACCGGTCCACCGTAATCGCTGCCAGAATAAACGGTTCCGGAGCCAACCTGTTCATCGACGGCCACGGTAAACTTGTCCCTGAAGACGATTTCCTTCTGGATGACAAAGGCGTCGTTGCCGGGAAACACTGTTTATAAAAATGATTCTTATGGAAATACAATTAAAGAAACTTATTTTAATAAGCACGGCAGTGAGAATCAGGGAGATACTTATACGTATGAATATGATGAAAGCGGCAGTACTGCCTGTCTATCGTAATTAGTCAAGATATAATTCGTTTGAATCGCCAAAATAAATATACATAACTAAACTGTTTTAAAACATAATAATTTGCCCATCAATTTGACAATCTCTCTTTCACCCAAGCACAAGAATAAATTTGATGTTAATATTTATTTGGCTCTTCTCCCAAACTAGTGGGTGGAATTTAGGTAAAATCTGGTAAAGTACATGTAAGTATTTTCAATCTGAGATATTCCTCATCTCTTAAACCATATGCTCTTCTTTGAATAACACGTATCTTATTGTTAAGACCCTCTACAAATCCGATTGAGATTTTATTCTCAGGCTTACAAAAGGAATCTATACCTTCCCAATGCTTCTCAATCATTTTTACAAATTCTTCATAAGGTTTTAATCTTTGCCATTTTAAAGAATCTTTCCAGTTATCAAAAAACTTTCTTGCCCAGATCTCCGATTTATATTCCCACAGTTGACCAAATGATTCCTTTAGAATGTAGGCTTTATTCAATCTGGCGTTAGCAGCTAATAATACCTTTAAAGCTTTTTTACCATTAAAAGAAAGATTGTGTTTCCTGGAAAGTAATGTATATTTTTGTCCTTTAATAAACTTCTTGTCTTTTTCACAAACCCGCTTGTATTCTGTTTTCCTAACTTTATCGAGTGCTTCATTCAAATGTCTGATTACATGGAATTTGTCATAAAGTATTGCTGCATGTGGAATACTTTCCTTTGCCGATTTTTCAAATGCTTTCCACATATCCATTACAGCAAGACGTATTTTATTCTTCTGTAATGAATTAAGTGTTTCATAGAACATGTTCATACTGCTGTTGGATCTATCTATACCTCCAAACCAAATAGGACGTTTCGCTTTCAGGTCACTAACAATTATTCTGTACACATGACCTTTCCTTATTGATATTTCATCTATTCCGATTATTTCAGGCGATGCTGGACCTGCACGCCTTAGCTTCTCTTTAAGATATTCTTTTTCCAGATTCTTTACTGTTTTCCAGTCCAACTGTAATTCTTGTGCAACTTCCTTAATTGATGATGCCTGACATCTTTTACCAACATAATAGGCAAAACGTTTAGTATAACCTCTTGTTTCTGATAACCAGTCTAATTGCTCCTGTCTTACTTTTTTATGTTTTTTGCATAGTACTCTTCGCATTTCAAACTCAAGGTATACCTTTAAATCTCCACAGGGAAAATCTCTTGCCAGTATTGTTTTCCTGTCATAAAAACTACGATGGCCAGTACCACATAAAAAACAGTTAGTTTTTTTTGAATTCTTTTAAGCTTAATGATAATTGATTCCGGATCATTAGGGTGTTTAATTGTTGTCTTAAAAGCCTTATAGCCTTTGAATTTATAGCCATCTGTAAAACTTCTTTTCTGCATAGAAAAATAATACTGTAGTGAATGATTTATTCAAGAGGTTATTTCATTATAATACAATAAATTAAAAGCTTATACTGTACTGTTTCTTACCCACTAGTTTGGGAGAAGAGCCAAAAAAAGAATATATGAATAATAATATTGTAAATAATACCGAACCTGTATTAAAAAGAATAGTAAAGTGGATTCATGATAAAGTAGCAGATCCTATTATTCAGCAATATCTTAATTTGTATGAAAAATATCATTTTCAAAAACTAAAAGAAATACGTAATTATTCACACATAGGCCACAGCATTAAAGGCTTTTTAAAGGAAGATATAGAAAAAATTATGAATAATACTATTGATAATTTATTATTAGAATTAAAAGAAATAATAATTAAATACGCAAAAAAATATAATTTAAAAAAGGTGCTCCTGTTTGGTTCATCAGCACACAATGATAATTACTATGACATAGATATTGGTATTAGCGGAATTAACCAAAAAGATTTTTTTAATTTATACGGCGACTTGCTTATGGCTCTGCCCAAGAGAATAGATGTAATTAATTTAGATAAAGATAATAAAGTAAACCGAATAATCGAGCAGGAAGGGGTAGGAATATATGGCTGATTTAAGAGAAAAAATAAAGGCTGAGGTGGAAAATATAGATAATGTTTTCGATGACTTTAATAAAGAAATATTTAGAATTATTAAAGAATAGAGGTCTGATTTGTTAATACCTTATATGCACATACAATTTTCAATCGAATTTGAGAAGCCTATTTATTCACATTTCCCCGAAGCATTATTCAGGGGAGGATTTGGAAACAAATTAAAAAAAATTGTATGCATTAATAATAAAGAGGAGTGCAGAAATTGCTTTTTAGCCTCAAATTGCATTTTTTCCATAATTTTTCATCCAACAATAGATAAGAATAAGATTTATTTTAAGAATATTAATACCGCACCCCCTCCTTATAGTTTTTTTGTTAACAAAAAGGAGAAGAGTAAAGAACAATTACTGGAATTATTATTATTCAACAAATGCTTTATATATTTAAAGCAGATAATTTTTACTTTTATTAAGATGGGTGAAGAAGGAATAGGCAAGAAGAAAAATAAATTCAAAATAAAATCAATAGTGGATATGAATAATGGTAAAATCATTTATGATTTCAAAAACAGCTCTATAGAAGAACCAACCATAAGTCACTACACCTTATATTGCAAAAATGGTATTTATGCTAAAAATAAAACAATTAAACTAAAACTAATGTCGCCATTAAAAATAATAAAAAAAGGAAACAGATTGGAACAGATAGAGTACTGCGATTTAATAAAACAATCATTAATTAGAATCAGCTTGTTGAACGCAATATATGGAGATGGAGAAAATATTAAACTTGATATAAATAACGTTTTAGATAAAGCAAAAAAAGTAAAGCTTGTGGAAAATAAAGTTTACTGGAATGTGCGAAAAAGATTTTCAGGCATACAAAATAAAATGTTGTATATGGGGGGATTAATGGGAGAATTGGTATATAAAGGCAAGGTTGATGCATTTAAAGATATTTTAAACGGAGCAAAGATTTTCGGCATCGGGAAAAATACCACTTTTGGTTATGGGAGAATAAATTACAACATAGAACAATGATGATTTTATATTTTGGACCTTAGCTATGTCAACAATTTATATTATTACTGATTTCGGCAAACTCAATAAAAAAGGGGAAACATTGCAGCTTTGTCACAGCGACGGTACGATTTCTATAATTTTCCCCTATAAAACCGAGCAATTGGTGGTTATTGGAAATATAGAAATAACCGGGAGAGCATTTAAACTGCTCATGCATTACAAGATTGAGACAATTTTTTTGAATAAAAACGGAAGGTTTAACGGCAAGCTGGTTTTTCAGGAGGGCAAAAATGTATTTTTAAGGCAGAAACAGTATAAACTGCTTGAAGATGAAGATTTTAAGCTGAGATTTACAAGATCGGTAATAAAGGCAAAGTTGAAAAATCAATTGACATTTATGCAGAGAATAAAACGTGAGAGAAGAATCAATATTAAACTGGATAGTACAATAAACAAAATGAAAGATAATGTGGAATCGGCGATAGAATCGGAGGGTCTTGATTGTTATGTCGGCTATCTTCATTCGATTGATTACGGAAGAAAATCATTAACTTTTGATTTAATGGAGGAATACAGAACTCCAATTGCAGATACTTTAACTGCGGCATGCTTTAATCTGGGAATATTGGATATGGACGATTTTAATGAAGTAGTTTTCGGTAAAAATAACGACGATTTACCCCTTGAGTTAATTCAAGATGAAAATAAGGAATCGATATTGGTAGAAGAAAAGAAAGGAGTATTGCTTACAAAAGAAGGACTAAAAAAAGTGATAGCTCAATTTGAAAAGAAATTGGATACAGGATATTATTACCCAGTATTGGAGAAATCCATTACTTATAAAGCAATAATCAGAGAGCAGGTAAAGCATTTTAAAAGGATGATTATGGGCGAAGAACAGAGTTATAAGCCTTTAATAATAAAATAGACAGGTTTTATTGATGATTTATATGTTATGTTATGATGTAAGTGATCCAAAAAGATTAAGAAAAGTTGCTAGGCTACTTGAGAATTTTGGAATAAGGGTGCAGAAATCTTTTTTCCAATGTGAAATGAATGAAAAAAAATTAAAAATGATTGAAAAACAAATGTTAAGCGTAATAAACATAAAGAAAGATTACTTTTATATCTACCCTTTATGTGAAATCTGCAGTAAGAAGGCTTTAACTGATGGAACTGGAAGTCTTATACAAATTGAAAATTTTGAAATTTTATGAAACACTGGCTGGCTATTTATGATATTAGAAATGAGAAAAGGCTTAGGAAGATTGCAAAAATTATCGAAAGTTATGGCGAAAGAGTACAAAAATCGGTCTTTGAGATAATAGCATCAGAAAAAACAATTAATTGCTTACGATCTAAAATTCGCAGGATAATGAAAAAGGAAGATTTTGTAGTATATTTCGATATATGCGAGAAGGACTGGTACAAACAGATAAAGCATGGTCATCATAAATTTAAAGTTATGGAGGAAAAAGAGTTTTATGTTCTTTGAAATAGCGAGAACCCTCGATTTTTAAAATATCAGGGTAAAAAAAGAGAGGTCTGCGGAAAGATTGTATTTCATTACTACAAAATGAATTAGAAAAAAATATTTTATAAAAAAGGAATTGCTGATTAATTTTATTCAAATTTTAAATGAGGTTTGCGGAAATAAATTTATAATTTATTTGTATACAATAAGTTATATTGATAAATATAGGGTACTGTAGAAATCTTCCCTATGAAAAAAGGGATTGAGACACCTCATCCACAAGGTCCTGGAGGACTTGTTCTATATCTGTAGAAATCTTACCTATGAAAAAAGGGATTGTGACGAGCATATAAGCTCTTGAATATCTCTCTTTCCTTCTCTGTAAGAATCTTCCCTGTGAGAAAAGCGATTGCGACTTCTTTAACTCATCTAACTCTTTGCGGGCGGCTTGAATTTAAAAATCTTCCCAATGATAAAAGGGATTGCCACCAATATTGATATGCACTATAGAAATGGAACACTGCTTGTAAGAATCTTCCCTATGATAAATGGGATAGCGACAGTTTTTATCCAAGGCACGGTAGCATGTAAGGCCAATAGTAAGAGGAAATAAAGTTTTATTGTGATGAGTAGAGAAAATATTTTAAAAGATATTATATTTTGCTTTTTTTAATTAATATTGAAGAACTTGAAAATACAAAGAGATTTAATAATTTTATTATGAAAAATTGTTTAAAATGAATTTTTCAGAAAGCCTTGATTGATAAAATTGTTACCGAACATACGTATATTTATTTCTGTTTTTAGCACGATATATTTCATAGGTTTACTTCCAGGCCTTTGCTTTTTAAATATTCCTTAACCTGTTTAATGCTTATAATGCGGAAGTGAAATACCGATGCTGCCAAAAGAATATCGGCACCGCCTTTAACAATAGCTTCATAAAAATGCTCCAAAGTACCGGCCCCGCCGGAAGCAATGACAGGAAGCTCAACCGCATCGGAAATCGCTCTGGTAAATTCCAGATCGTAACCTCCTTGAGTACCGTCTCCGTCCATACTTGTGGGTAAGATCACACCGGCGCCCAGTTGCTGACACTCTTTGGCCCATGCTACGGCATCTTTGCCCACCGGTTTTGTACCACCGGATACAACCAGCTCGAATCCGGAAGGCATATCCTTGTTTCTTCTGGCATCGATGGCTATGGTGATTTTAGCGGAAGCGAATTGTGCTACCGCACGTTTTATCAGGTCCGGGTCTTTTACAGCGGCGCTGTTCATCGAGATTTTATCGGCGCCGGCTTCTAAAACCGCCTTTATATCTTCCAGACTCCCAATACCGCCGCCAACAGTTAAGGGTATATCAATTACCGCAGACACATTCCTGACCCATTCCAGTCTTGTCCTGCGGTTTTCCACTGTAGCGGCTATATCCAGCATGGCCAGTTCGTCAGCGCCTTGTTCCTGATAAAAGGCCGCATTTTTAACAGGATCTCCGGCGTCTTTCAAGTCTACAAAATGTACACCTTTTACCACACGGCCGTCTTTCATATCCAGGCAGGGCATTATTTTTATTAAACTCATACTGTCTCCTTTATATCCAGTGTTTTGAATTACTTTTAATAAAATCAATCAGTTCGTCCACGTATGTGAAGGCAAGGCCTATCACAGTATCGGCCGCTCCATAATATATAGCGATACGTCCGGTGGCTGCATCCTGTAGAGATGCGCAGGGGAAAACAACATTCGGCACATCACCGACACATTCATATAAGGTTTGAGGTGAAAGCAGATAAGGAATGGTTCGGTACCTTACCTTCCACGGCTGATCCGCATCAAGCAGGGCGGCACCCATGCTATAGACAAAACCGTTGCATGATGTGAGTACACCATGGTAGAGCATAAGCCAGCCCTCTTTTGTTTCTATTGGTACGGGTCCGGGACCTACCTTGGTAGACTGCCAGCCGGACAGAGGGGACATGACATGACGGTGGCAGCCCCAATGTATAAGGTCGGGACTTTCGCTGTAAAATATATCACCGAAGGGTGTATGACCCGTGTCACTCGGTCTGTTCAGCATGGCATACTTATTTTTTATTTTTCTGGGAAAAAGCACGCCGTTTCTGTTGTAAGGGACAAAAGCGTTCTCCAACTGATAGTATGTTTTAAAATCATAAGTATAAGCTAAACCGATGGTATAACCATGGTAAATATTACACCATGTTATATAAAAACGGTCATTGAGCCGCACAACTCGAGGATCATAGCCTTGGTCGAATACAGCGATTTCAGGATCATCGCATTGAAAAGCAATAGGATCGTTCTCAAGCGTCCAATGGATACCATCCGGGCTGAATCCGGTGTGAAGCTGCATACGACGGGATTTGCTGTCGCAGCGGAATACACCGGCAAAACCCTCTTTAAAAGGTACTACGGCACTGTTAAAAATACTGTTGGAGCAGGGGATAGCATCTCGTTTTACAATTGGATTTTTGGAATATCTCCAGACTACATCATGATTTGCTTCGGGTTTTTGCTCCCAAGGCACATTTTTACACGCCGGTCCGATAATTGTCTGATTGTCCTGTGCATTTGCCATTTGTTTTCCTTTTCTAAATAATCCCTATTTTCCTTCAAACTCAAGCAATCCGATTTCAGGTATTCCGGGACCTGCAATGCCTTTAATAGAGCCGTAAAACTGGGTTGTGCTGAGAAGAACTTTCTCAAGCTGCTTTTCCCGTTCCTTCCACAGCTTTTCCATAGCCAGTTTTTCTTTATCAATTGACTGCTTCAGATTTAGAAAACCTTCTAGGATGGTTTCGATCTGCATCTTAAACTCGTTCCCGGTTAAATAATCATACAACAGACTCATTTTATCGCTGGCATTTTTCTGCATGGTACGGGCCCTATATACTTTAAGAATACTGTCACGCAAGAGAATGGACAGCGGTTTTACGAAATTGAAGGAACAGATCCAGATGCCGTCTAAATTACCGATATGCTCAATTTCAGGCGGCATTGCTTCCGTTACCAGAACGGCAATATCCGCGTTCTCTTTGCGCTGATCTGCCTTTAACTTTTCTATCCAAGCGGAACTAAAATTTTTTGTTCGTTTGCTTTCATAAAGCATTTTCCCGCTTACGTGTTCCGCATCCGCATGTACCAATAGAATGGTATCCGCTCCGGGTTTGCCTTTGGGTACCGGTTTTACTTCATCGTCAGGAAATAAATTTCTTAACAGATCTTCAATGGCCAGTTCCTGAACTTCACCCTGAAGCTGGATCGAACCCTGTTCCGATTTACGCTTTAATTCAGTAATTTGTTTTTCCAAATCGCTTAGTTTTTTATCTTTTTCCCGAATTCTCATTTCATATTTTTCCGCTTCTCTTTTTCCGATATCTTCTTCAAATTGTTTTTGCAGCCTTATTTTTTCCCTTTCCAGATTGAGCTCGTGTTCTTTGTCCTTGCTTTCCATTTGCAGTTTAAACTTTTCAAGCTCCAGTTCCTTACTCTCCAAATCAAGCAGTTTTATGCCGCTTTTTTCTAATTCGACCTTAAGTGATGATATTTTTTTTTCATAATCAGTTTTATATTCTGCGGCCAGTTCATCTTTAAAAGCTTGTTCTCTTTTTTTAATTTCATCCTTAATGTATGCTTCCTGATTTTTGTTAAGCTCAGCGATCTCTTTTTCTTTTTTATTTAGAGTATTCAGTTTTTCTTTGTATTCAACATCAATCTTCCCGCGTAAATTCTCTTCTATTTTATGAGCCAGTACATCTTCCACGTTTATTGTCGCACCGCAATTGGGACATTCAATTTTATTAACATATTCAGCCATATAATTTCCTTATAATTATTGTGTTTAGATTTGATTCTAACCTAAATAAAAAAATATTCAAGGTACCTATAAGGTATTACTATGGTATGATCTAACGAGCTAGGTAGAAAAAATTTTCATAGATATGGCAGATGGCATTAGATTGGGTCAGAGCTTTTACTCTAATATATTTTGTAAGACTATAATTCAAAATGTTTAAAGAGTTTTTCCGCATATTTTTTAAAATTAATTTCTTCCTGTGATGGTTTTTTATGCATGAGCATTCTTCCTATAAACTCCAATCCGTTTTTAATTCTTTGTTTTTGGAATGGACCCACATGATCAATATTATGAAGCATATGATATTCATGTTTTAACCTTAATTTGTTAAGTTCGGAGTGAAGAAAAGCGGTCCCTTCATTTAAATGGAAGGAATCACAATCACCACACTCGACATAGATTTTGACATTGTTCTTTATAATTCTTTTATGGTTTTTAACCGCTAAAAATACCGGATTATTTTGTTTCCAATACTCCTTATCCATGGGTGAACCGAAAATTGATTCTACATCTTTTCTACCTATGAAAAAAAGGTTGCTTTTATGAATAGATAGATTATATGTTAAAGAAGGAACAATACCAGGCGCTATCGCGGCTGCAATTCCGAATTTCTGCGGGTACTTAAATACCATGCGGAGTGCACCCAACCCTCCCATGGAGATTCCGAAAACACATGTGTCGTTTTGATGAAATGTAACATTATATTCGCTTTTAAAAAAATTCGGTACGTCTCGGATTAAAGCTGTTTCCCACAACTCCTTTCCGTTTTTGTAATTCATATATTGAGATCTTTGTGCATTGGGACACACTATTACCATCTGCGGAATAGTGCCATTATCCATGAGTTTAGTAATCAAAGTAAAATTTCTCTCCAAAAACGAGTGATTGTCGTTACCTCCATGTAAGAAGTATAGAAATGGGAAATGCAGTTTGTTGTTGCTATTTCTATGTATATAAAAATTGAATTCAAGAGGGAAGGGTAATGATTTTACATTAATTTTTGCATATTTAATTTTTTCCATGAAGTAGTTCTCTCTTTTTAGAAATTATATTGATGAGTATACCAGCTATAATTAAAAATATACCAATTAAGTAATACCAATTCAATCCTTCTCCAATAAAAAGGCTTAAACAAACAGTTATCGGTATGGAAGAATAACTGATTATACTCCCCGATATCGCGGAAGTAAAACGTAATCCCAAAGCTAAAAGCATTTGCGCACCAAAGGTTAATAGACCGAGCTTCTTGCAAAAATGTTATTTTTGCAAGAAGCTCCTAAAATGGAAATTGCTAAATTATTATGGTATAAAGAATAAGTATTTTACTAACTTAATATATTTTGAGTTTTGCAATTTCCTCGACCTATTGTAATTAATATAACAAGTGTCAGGAAATTGTCTATGTGACTAAATTCAGTATGAATAATTGGTAATAAAATGAGTCCAAAAACACACACCGCTAAATAAACCAAAGCCACATGATTTTCAGAGCTTGATTTTTTTATAAAATGAACCCCGATACCACGAATCAGGCCTGCTGATAATCCCACAGCAGCTCCAATGAATGACGGTAGTTGCTGATCACTGAATATAAAAAATATCCCGATTACACACAAAGTAACAGTAATAATCGTATGAACTTCGGTTTTTTCGGAGAAAAATAAGAAACCAAAAATTAAAACAGACACAGGATATAAATTCAACAATAATGTCGAACGTCCGCTTCCGATAAGTTGAATAGAGATGAAAAATAAAATCATAGATACTGAGCCGAATATTCCTCTGTAGATAAGAGATTTAGATCTGATTTTTTGTATCTTAAGCCTTTGGAAGAATAAAACCGTTATACAAAGAATTATCCCAATACAAAACCTAAAAAAAGCTATAAAAAGACCAGAAAGATGATTTGAGAGTATTCTAACCATGATAGTAGATACTGATAACATAATACTGGAGAGGAATAAATATATTGAAGCCCATTTATATTTCATACTTGTTAATGAATATTATTTAGAATAGAAACAATGTTTTCTAAATTTTTAAAACAAATGTTAAAGAGCTTAAGAATACTATATAGAAGTTGGCTTAAGGTCAAGGTACCGATACGGTCTTGATCTTGACATGATCTCTGGTTTTATAGTATTGTTTCTACAAATAGAAACACTTCTATGAATGAGCTGAATGAGCTGAATGAGCTCGCAAAGGTGCTTGCTGGAATAAATAACAAAAAATTAATAGTAGATTTTTTACGGGAATTATTGGCAGAAAGCGAAATGAGAACAATTGCGTTACGTTGGGAGCTGTTGAAATTATTAGAGAAAGGCATCAGCCAGCGTTCGATTGCTAAAAAGTTAGGTGTGAGTTTGTGTAAGATTACACGAGGATCACGCGAATTGAAAAAGCAAGATTCCGCCTTGAAAAAGGTGATTAGCACATATTACTTAAAGCATGAGAAACAACAAAAAGGAGGAAAACATGCCAACAAAAGCCTTTCTTACGGAAGATGAGATGCCCAGACAGTGGTACAACTTAGCTGTGGATCTACCTTCTCCACTGCAACCACCCCTTGGTCCTGACGGGAATCCGGTAAGCCCGGATATGTTAGCACCGGTATTTCCCATGAATCTGGTAGAACAGGAAATGAGCCAGGAAAGGTGGATTACCATTCCGGAAGGAATACTGGAAATTCTCTGGCGCTGGCGGCCTACACCACTACACAGAGCGTATGCTTTGGAAAAAGCGATAGGTACACCGGCTAAGATTTATTACAAAAATGAAAGCGTATCACCACCGGGCAGTCATAAGCCTAATACGGCCGTGGCACAAGCCTGGTATAACAAAGAGTTTGGTATTAAACGAATCGTCACTGAAACCGGAGCAGGTCAATGGGGAAGTGCGCTGGCGTTTGCCTGCTCGCTTCTGGGTTTGGAATGTAAAGTTTATATGGTGCGTATAAGCTTTGATCAAAAACCCTTCAGAAAAATAATGATGCAGACATGGGGCGCTACGTGTATAGCCAGTCCCAGCAACCAAACGCAAGCAGGAAGAAGTATATTGGACCAAATGCCGGATACGCCGGGCAGCCTCGGTATAGCTATTAGTGAAGCAGTGGAAGAGGCTGTTACTGATAAAAGCGGTAATACCCGTTATGCCTTAGGCAGTGTATTAAATCATGTACTGCTTCATCAAACCATTATCGGACTCGAAGCAAAGAAACAGCTGGAAAAAATGGGTGAAAAAAAAGTAGACATAGTTATCGGTTGTGCCGGAGGCGGCAGCAACTTTGCCGGACTTTCTTTCCCCTTTGTGAATGATAAAATAAATGGTGCTGATATCGAAATCATCCCGGTCGAGCCGTTTTCCTGTCCGACAATGACAAAAGGACCCTTTATCTATGACCACGGCGATACGGCCAAAATGACCCCGCTTTTGCCTATGTATTCCCTGGGCCATGATTTTATTCCGCCGCCTATTCATGCCGGTGGTTTACGCTACCACGGGATGGCTCCGCTGGTCAGTCAGGCAATTGTTGAAGGACTGATTACACCGAGAGCTATCCATCAGCTTGAATGCTATGAAGCAGCGGTACTCTTTGCTAAGACCGAAGGAATTATCTGTGCGCCGGAAACCAGTCATGCTATTGCGGCTACAATCCAGGAAGCTAAAAAAGCTAAAGAAGAAGGCAAAGAAAAAGTAATCCTGTTCAATATGAGCGGGCACGGACTTATGGATATGGCTGGGTACCAGAGCTTTTTTGCCGGGCAGCTTCATGATTACGAACTACCTGAGCATGAAATGGGAGATGCTCTTAAAGCAGTAGAAAACCTTCCCAAGCCCAAAATAGTAAAAACAGGTAAATGGTAGAATATATACTTTCCTGCAGAGGATTTTCCTCTGCAGGAATATTTTTATAAGGAGCTTAAAACCATGATGAAGTTTCATGATGACAAAAAAACCTATTGCAGGAAGTTGGGACATCATCTTACATTTGAGTACTGCCGCAGAGAAAAACAAGGCCTGCCGTGTAAAAAAATAATCGACTGCTGGTTTGAAAAATTCAATATTCAGTATTACTTGCAGGAGTATTACAAAGTAGATGAGCTGGCTCACATTTTTGAAGCACCACGTCCTAAAATGGAAACACTGGTTGAGCTCATCAGACAAGCTCAACAGAGGATGCCTTAGCTCTGTTTTAAGAAGATTTGCCCAATTTTTTTCTTATTTTTTTATAGTCACCATCAAGAATTTTTCGTACTAAACCGGGTAAATGCCTATACATCTTATAAATAAAACCCGCTTGCCCGGGTAGTATCTGGTACTTGCCTTTTAAAATTCCCTTTATTAATGCATCCGATATTTGCTCTGGGCTCAGTAATCCTGCGGATTCGGAAAGGGCCTTACACTCATCCGGTTTTGATTGATTTTCTTTTTCTAAGCCGGGTGTGTCAGTATCGGCAGGATACAGGATAGAAACATTAATATTATACGGTTTAAGTTCATGTCTTAAAACTTCGGATAATCCTACTATTGCATACTTACTGGGACAATAGGTGGCATATCCCATAATCCCGAAATAGCCGAGCATAGATGAGACATTGATGATATGACCTTTCCGGGCACCCATAAAATGGGGGAGCAAAACCAGAATGGGTATTAATTGTCCGTAATAATTGGTCTCCATATTCATTTTAAAATCTGCTAATTTAAGTTTTTCTATATATTGCGCATATGCATATCCGACATTATTGATTAGGTAATCCGGTACACCGTGTTTTTTTATGAAATCAGAAAATATTTTTTGTACATCCTTTTCTGAGGTCGTATCGCAGGAGCTTGCCGTTATAATTTGGCTTGTGGCAATTCGTTTTTGCTCCAGTTCTTCGGATGCCTTTTTCAGTGCCTGTTTATTGCGGGCCAGAACGAGTACATTCCCACCATACTGTACAATATCAGCGGCTATAGCTTTACCTATACCCTTTGAACCCCCGCAGATGATACTATAGGTACCAGAAAAGGGTTTCCGTTTAAGATATTTTTCAAGAGGCATTCATGTTTCCTTCACGAAATCGTACTCGGATCTCATTCCTTTTCAAGGGCGAAAAAAGCAATATCGTCATCGAACTGGTTTTCTTGTTTCCACTCATGAATAAGAATTTCCAGGTTTTTTATTAATTCATCCAGGCTTTTTTCCCGGTTTTTTTGAATTACATCGAGGATGTGATTGTCTGAGAATTCCCTGGTGTTTCTGTTAAGCTTAATAAGCCCGTCAGAATACAGAAATAGCTTGTCGCCGTTTACAAAGTCGAATTCTTTCTCTGTTATCTGAATCTCCGGGAATACACCTATGGCCTGCCCCTGAGATTCAATCCTTGCTATATCCCCGTTGTTTTTCTGAATTACAGGGTAGATATGTCCCGCTCTGGCAATTGTACATTTATCCTTCAAGGTGTTAATTACACCATATACGAGAGTAAAAAACGGATTATCATTGGCTTTGAAATAAAATCGGTTATTTAATTCGATAATTACCTCGGCAGGAGAGAGTGATAACACAGGACGCTTTTGATAATTATAGTGATTGAGAACTCCCAGCTTGGCAATATCATGTGAGAGAAAGTTGTTTATTGTAATTGAGAGAATGGCAGCAGAAAATCCGTGCCCCATAACATCCAATAAATAAAAAGCCACGTGGCAATCGTCGAGACGCATAAAGTTGAAGAGATCGCCTGAACCAAATAAACTCGGATAAAAGATCCAATGGCATTTAATACCATTTATGGTTTTCCCTTTTTCAGGAAGAATATTCAACTGATACTGCTTTGAGCGTTTAATCTCTAATTGAATCTCTTTATCCCGCTTACTGTCTTCCAAATTCTTAAATACAATTATTATACCGACTGTAACTTGATTACCATTTTTTAAAGGAGCAATACTGCAGTCAATCTGAACTTCCCTGCCCTGTTTGTTAACAAGGAGATAATTCAGGGAGGTAACGATTGAATTATCTATAACGGGTTTGGTTATGGGAATGAGAACAGACTTTTTTGTCTCTTTGTCGAAAAGAGTGAAAATCTTAATGATATTTTTTCCCAGTATTTCTGCCGGTTCATACAGCAGGATCGAGAGGGCGGTCTCATTCGCATATTTAATAATTCCTTTAGTGTCGGTTACTATCACACCTTCGTTGAGACTGCGTAAAATCAATGAATATTGCTTCCGGCTGCCAACGAGGTCCTTCTCTTTTTCCGCTTTAGAAAGCGCTATTTCAATTGTCACTTTTAAATCTTGATCCTTAAACGGCTTTAGAATATACCCGAAGGATTCTGTGAGTTTAGCTCTTTCCAATGTTTTTTCATCGGAATGAGCGGTAAGATAAACCACGGGGACATTATAGTTATCATGTATTTCTTTTGCTGTGTCTATGCCGTCTTTTTTGCCCTGTATACGGATATCCATGAGTATCAGATCCGGCCTATCTGTTACTACCTTATTAATGGCATCATCTCCTGAAGCTACAACATGTGAAACATCATACCCCATTCTCTCTAAGGCTTCTTTTATTTCGAGTGCGACGAGACCTTCATCTTCAACTATCATTATTTGTTTTTTACTCATGGATAGTTCACTTATATCTTCTTTCCTCCATATTATCAGTAGATATAAGAATTAGCAATATATATGTATAAAAGTTATCTCATTATTTTTTTTAGTAGAGGAAATTGCAAAACTCAAAATATATTAAGTTAGTAAAATACTTATTCTCTATACCATAATAAGTTAGCAATTTCCATTTTAGGAGCTCCTTGCAAAAATGTTATTTTTGCAAGGAGCTCAGTAGAATACTTTTGTTTAAAAGATCAAATATTCTTTAAAAAAGTGATTTTAAATTCCGTACCGTTATTTCGGATCACTTCAAAAGTACCTCGTATCTGTTTTATCAGGGTTTGGATTATCTTCATACCAAGTGTATCGCTTTTTTGAATATCAAATTGAGCATCAAGGCCTACACCGTTATCGACTACGCTCAGAACGTAAAGGTTTCCTGATGCATAGAAACGTACGGAAATTTCATTTATTTCCTGTTCGTTACTGTTTTTTCCCCTCCCGGAGAAAGCATGCTTTATTGCGTTAATAATGAGCTCATTGATTATTAGTCCGCATATAATACTGCGGTCTAAATCGAGAAGTACAGGATCCACAAGAACATTAAGGGTTATATTTGGGTAGTCTTCTTCATACGAGGATGTGATGTACTGGCATAAGTCCTTAATATATTCTGAAAATTTAGTATTCACAAAATCTTTGGCCCTGTACAATTTTTCGTGAATCATGGCTATGGAATAGATGCGGTTAATTGCGGTTGAGAATGCTTCAAGCGCTTTTTTATCATTAAGCCGATAACTTTGCAGTTTAAGCATGCTGCATATTAATTGAAAATTATTTTTTACCCGGTGATGGAGTTCGCCGAAGAGCATGTTCTTCTCTTCCAAGGAGGTTTTTAGCGCTCTATTGATATTATGAAGTTTTTGTGTTCGTTCCTGGACTCGTCTCTCCAATTCATTTTTAATCTGCTTTAGGCTTTCTTCCGTTTGCTTCAACTGGGTTATGTCCCGCAGCACTAATACTTTATTCGTGGTACGTAAGCGCCAGTTTAGGATGGGTGATATACTGGCGTCGAAGGTGGTGTTATTTAAAGTGATCTCTTCAGTTTTATAAGGCAAGCGCTCTGTTTTTTCTAGTATGGCAAAAAGTTGTGGAGAAAGACAGGAGAGGTGTTTCCCAACGACTTCATGTGATTGAGTGGCAAAAAAATTATTTACGGCGGGATTGATATAGATAATAACATTTGTGGTGCTTAAAATAATGATAAGATCATTCATGGACTCGATTACTGCATGCTGGGTAAGCGGTATTATTTTATAAAAACGCAGACGCAAGTAATGAAAAAAACTGAAGCTGGAGAACACAAATCCCAGAGGCGTCATTTCATAGTAATTAATCCAACTCGTAAAAAATATATCCGTAATATGGGCGAAAAGGGGTATAAGTGAAATTATGATCAAAGTTCCTATTTTATTACGAGGGGTTTTAAGCTGTGACCGTGTACCGATAAATAGTAAAATGTAGCCTGAAATAATAATAGTGTAGAAATAAGAGGTAAAAAAATAGAAACCCACAGCCTCGTCTTTTTCCAGGAGGAGATTATTTTGTCCGAGATATATTCGCTCCCAAATTATATGATGATATTCATTTGTATAAATTAAAATGAGAAATAGCGCGGAGACGGAAAATAAGTATAGAAAAACTCTATGTATGTTTTTTATTTTGGCATCTATGTATTGAAAACAAAATGCAAACCACGCGGCGGGTATTACGACAATACCAAAAAATTGGAATTTATTAAAAAAAAGTTTAACTTCGAAATTAATAAAAAGAGATTCACCGATGTGTGCACATAACCAAATCCAAATTGCAATAAACATAAGCAAACTATAACCAGGAAGGAGTATTTTTCTAAATATCCACAGGTAAACGATCATAATAGTGAGAATGGCACCTCCTACTATATAAGAAAGAATATAAATTAGATCTGTGCTCATTTCTCTTTATCATTTCCGAAAAACCATCACCTGAATCGGAAGGTAAAGAATCATTTTAATAGGTAACGGTTTTTCCTTTTACACTGTACCTGTTAAATAAAAGAATAAAAAAATTTAATATGTTTGTCAAATATGAATAATTGATAAAGACAGTTGGATAGGTGATATAACATACTTGTAAATATACCCTAAGTTCATTATTATAGCAATGGAGGATGTTGATAATGGTTAAAAAAGTGGAATTAACTATTCATGGCAGCTTAAAGCAGGAGCCGCTTATCTATAATATCATTAAAAGCTTTGATGTGATTCCCAATATTATTGAAGCTTCGTTTTCCACTACCATGGGGTGGGCTGTTATTGAGTTTGAAGGTGAGGAAGAGGAGTTAGAGCGTTTGTTTTCTTTTTTGCATGAGAAACAAGGCGTTGATCTTAAGTTCTCTTAAAAATATATAATCTTTTGGTATCCTCTTTTTTAAACAAAATGAGAATTGCTGAAATAAAACATGTATGATATGGTGTCAACAATTCTCATTTTAAAAAATGAGAATTGGCTTATTGATCATATTTGCAATAGCGATTCTCAATTTGCCCGATTATAAAGCGCATTTAGCGGTATCTGTTAATTTAATTTGAAAAATACGGTTCAAATTGAGATCGCTGATATGGTGTGGGCTTTAGGAAAGACAAAATGGCATTTGAAGTATTTATTCTCGGAACAGGCGGAATGATGCCCCTCCCTCACCGGGCTCTCACCTCGGTACTGGCAAGACGGGCCGGTGAGCTTTTTCTTTTTGATTGCGGAGAAGGCACTCAAGTTTCGCTAAAAAAATTAAATTTACGCTGGAAAAAAATAACTGCGATCCTTGTTTCACATACACATGCGGATCATGTGACAGGTCTTCCGGGTATGTTAATGCTCACCTCTCAAGTTGATCGTAGTGAACCTCTCTACATTATCGGACCCCCAAAAATTAAAGAGTATGTTGAAGCCAGCAGGTCTATCCTGGATATGTATATAAATTATGAGATTATTGTGAAGGAGGTTACAAAGAAGGGGGTTGTTTTTGAAGGAGACGGATATCACATTAACGCCTTTGCTTTGAAACATTCCAAGTTGTGTCTCGGATATTCCATAGAGGAAGATCTCCGCCCCGGAGTGTTTTATCCGCAGAAAGCAATAAGTAAGAAAATTCCGCGGGGACCGCTTTGGTCTCGCCTGCAGGCAGGTGAAACCGTGCGGTTGGAAAACGGTCAGACCGTAACGCCGCAAGAGGTAATGGGACCAAAGAGGCCGGGAACTAAAATAAGTTTTGTAACCGACACTCTCCCCATTCCAGGGATAGCACAGCACGTTGCGTACTCCGATCTTCTGATCTGTGAAGGCATGTTTTCCCAAGAGCTTTCCGCTAGTGCGTTGGAAAAGAAGCATCTGACTGCAGAACAGGCAGCAATAATTGCCAAGCAAGCAAAAGTAAAGCGCTTGGGACTTATCCATTATAGTCCGCGTTATACGGAAAGAGATCTTAAAATATTATTAAAGGAAGCTCAGAAGATTTTTCCCGAGAGTTTTCTTTCTTACGATCTCCAGAGCATACAAATACACAATCCGGAATGATGGGGGAGCTGTTTGGTTTTCGATTCTTGACTTTGCGTAAATGAATTTATATACTATGGTACACGGAATTTTTGTTTTATTAACAAGAATTTTTTAAAGAAATATATTGGAACCACAGATTACACAGATTTAACTGATTATATTTTTAACTGAGGAAATTGCAAAACTCAAAATATATTAAGTTAGTAAAATACTTATTTTTTATACCATAATAAGTTAGCAATTTCCATTTTAGGAGCTTCTTGCAAAAATGTTATTTTTGCAAGAAGCTCAACTATATAGATATTTTAGATTTATTATATAATAAGCTGTGCAATCTGTGTTCTTCTTTTTTGGTATATAAACCATTAATAAATTCTAGTTGCAATTTATTTAATACAATCTGAGGTGAGGTAATGATTAATGTTCAAAATTTAGGTAAAAACTACGGCTCATGTAAAGCGGTCAAAGGAGTCGGGTTCAGTGTACATAACGGCGAGATTGTAGGATTATTAGGACCGAACGGTGCCGGTAAAACCACCATTTTGAAAATACTTACAGGTTATTTATACCCGACCTTTGGCACGGTTATGATTGACAGTAAAGACGTTGTGGAGTATGCCGACAAAATAAAGGCCGTGATCGGTTATTTGCCTGAAAATACACCTCTCTATACCGATTTGAATGTGCACGAATATTTAAATTTTATAGCGGACGCCCGTCATCTGGAAAGCGAACAAAGAAAGGAACGCATTCAGTGGGTAATTAATGAGTGCGGACTGGAAAGCGTTCTTTTTAAGAGTATTTCGGAACTTTCTAAAGGATTCAGACAGCGCACGGGATTAGCTCAGGCCATGATACATGATCCCAAAATACTCATTTTAGATGAGCCTACAACGGGCCTTGATCCCAATCAGATTCTGGATATTCGCGATCTTATTAAACGCATGGGTAAAGAAAAAACCGTTATTATTTCCACCCACATACTGCAGGAGGTGGAAGCTATCTGTAATCGTGTGCTGATATTGAATGAAGGAGAGATCGTAGCTCAGGGTACCACGGAAGAGATCGGTAAAGAACTGAAAGGGGAAGAGTTTTTACATCTCACACTGAAAGTGCAAGAAACAGTTTCCGTAAAACAAGAGCTCGCAGCTTGTGCCGGCGTAGAGAAAGTGCTGTTATGCGATGAACAGGATAAGCATAAACTAAAGGTAAAGCTTGCCTTAAAAGCTCAAAAAGATGCATTAGAGAATGTGTTTGATTGGGCTGTAAGCAGAGGGTATAAAATCCTCGCTATGATACCTGAAAAAATTAGTTTAGAAGATATTTTTATTAAACTGACACGGGAGGGTGGTGGTAATGCTCGCTAACATTTTTACTATTACAAAGAAAGAATTAAAATCCTATTATAACTCACCAATCGCGTACATTGTAAAAGCGGTTTTTCTTGTATTCATGTCTATTTGGCTGTTTACGGTAAATCAGTTTATACCTCGTGGAATTGCCGATTTAAGAATTTATTTTATGATGATCCCCTATGTGTTTATCTTTTTTATTCCGGCCATTACCATGAGAAGCTGGGCCGAAGAAAAGAAAATGGGCACCGAAGAGCTGCTGCTCACCTTACCGTTTAAAGAATACGAGCTTGTACTGGGGAAATTCTCTGCTGCTTTTCTGCTCCTTATAATTATGTTTTGTGCCAGCCTGGTTTTACCTCTAAGTCTCAGTGCCTTGGGTGATTTTGAGTGGGGCCAGATTACAGCCCAATATATCGGTGTAATTCTTTTTGGAGGTGCCTGTATTTCTGTCGGACTGTTTGTCTCCTCTCTCTCCAGAAACCAGATTATCTCTTTTATTTTCAGTGCCCTTGCCTTGTTTCTTATTATTATCATCAGTGAAGTAAATAGCATGATAGAACTGCCGCTTTTTATCGGTAATTTTTTAAACGCACTCTCGTTTAACTATCATTTTGAAGCCTTTAGTAAAGGGCTTATAGATTCAAGAGATATTTTTTACTTTGTATTAGTAAGCGGTTTCTTTCTCTATTTAAACAGTAAAGTATTGATCTTCAGGAAGTGGCTGTAAGGGGGCCTTAAGATGACTAAAAGAATGCAAGAGATATTTATTACCGGATTAGTAGTGCTCATTATCTTATTTATCGGTTTTAACAGCGCGGTGTTTTTCTTTCGTTTGGATATTACTGAGAATAATCTGTTTACTATTACGGATGTATCCAAAAACCTGTTCAAGGATATCCCCGAGCTGGTCCACCTTACTTATTATGTGTCGGAGAAAATTAAAAATCTGCACCCACTACCTCTGCAGATAGAAGATATGCTTAATGAATATGCCGCTCATTCCAAAGGTAAGATTACACTAACTGTTAAATATCCTATTAAGCAGAAACTGCAAAACGAGACAGAGGCCTTAAATATCTATCCCATATCTTTCCCCGTACAAGAGCAGGGCGAATACCGGGAAATCGAAGTATATATGGGTATTGCCATTAAGTATTTGGATAAATATGTCGTGCTTCCATTCATAAATCAGATTGAGACTCTAGAGTACGAGCTTACTTCCAATATCCGTAAACTGATTAAAAATAAAGAAAAAGTTGTGGGTGTTCTCTTAGGGAGAGGAGACCTTACCTTCCAGCATTATCAGGCCCTGGTAGAGAATTTTTCCCCGACCTATAAAGTAGAACAAATTGCCAGGGGTGAAGATATCCCCGGAAACATCTCCGTATTGTTTGTATTGGGCAATGCGGATTTGGTTGAGTTTGATCTTTTTCCCATTGACCAGTATATCATGCGCGGCGGTAAAGTTCTGTTTGCAGTGGAAGGTGTGAATGTGAACCTTCAGTATATGGTGGGAATAAAGCTGGAAAACCAACCGCTTTTAAATATGCTAGTAAATTACGGGATCGTTGTAAAGCAGGAACTGGTCGTGGATAACCTCCCCGTACCTATTCGCGATCGACTCGGTATAATCCTGCAGCGTTACCCCTATTGGGTGGTGGCCCATACCGATTTCGTCTCAAAGACAAATCCCATTACTTCCCATTTCGGAGGAGCGGTTTTCTATTGGGCAAGTCCTTTGCAGCTACAACTACCGCCGGATGTGGAAGGTGAACTGATCGTGAACTCCACTGATCAGAGCGCTGTGATTAAAGATCAGTTTAATCTGCGCCCGGAACAGGTTAAGCTCCAGTATGAAATGGCCAAACAAGACTCCATGCAAAGCTATGGTCTGGTCGCAGTCGTTAACGGGATTTTCCCCAGTTATTTTGCCGATAAAGAGATACCCAACCGCAAAGGTGAAGACAGAAAATGGGAGGATAAGGAAATAAAAAGTAAAGATACACGATTGGTTGTTATAGGTGATGCGGATATCGGTGCGGCTTTGTTTGATACAACCAATCTCTATTCCAATATTATGCTGCTCACTAATTGCGCCGAATGGCTCTCAAATGACGATGATCTGCTTCAGATAAAAAACCGTGCTGCACAGAGTATGGATCTCTATAAAATTCAAGATAAGGAGAAAAGAGCCAATGCCGCAGGGATCATATATATTCTGAACCAGTTTATTGTACCATTCTCAATAATCGGACTCGGCGTATGGCGCTATTTTTCGAGAAAAAAGAAACAAAAGATGTATGAAGAAGGTTCAGAAAAAAAATAGTGGAGGAGAAGCATGGATTTTAAATCTAAAGTACTGATATTAAGTTGTACTCTCGTCGGATTGATTATATTATTGGTGTTGGGCAGTCTATTTTCTACTCAAAGTGTAAGAATGCGGGAAGCCCAGGCCCCCGTCATTACCGATATAAACATAACTCACGTACAGAAGGTAGTTATCACGGTTCAAGAATCAATTACTTTGCTAAAAAACGAGTTAGGATGGAATCTGCTTTTAAACGGAGAAATGATTCCCACAGCTTTGGGGAAGGTAGAAGATTTTATAGATAATTTATTAAAGCTCAAGCGTTTCGCTGTGGTCAGTACCAATCCCGAAAAATACTCGACATTCTCTGTAGATAAGACAAACGCAAGCCGGGTACAGGTCTTTGATAGCGGTGGAAAAGCTCTCATCGATATTTTTTTAGGTAAAGCAGCCGTAGGATCGGGGCAGTATATACGACTTGCCGCAGCAGATGAGGTGATTCAGAGTGATGTTCAGCTCGCTCTTTCCACGCTTGGCAAAGATTGGGTTGATTTAAAGCTGTTTGATGCTGTAAGCCATGACGTACCCATATCTTCCATCCAGATAAAGAATACAAACTTTTTTCCGGATTTGGGAATAGCGGAAGACCAAGCTAAAGTGGAAAAAGCTGCGAACAATCCTTATGCTTACACACTTGTTATCAATGAATCAGCAGAATCCATCTACTGGACTGTAAAGGGCAGTGCAAACCTGGTGCTCTCTACGAATAAGGTGGAATCACTCATCAATAATTTTATTGAATTCTCTGCGGAAGATTTAATGCTTGCTTCGGACGAGGCTATTAACAGACTGCAAAATCCCAGTGCTTCTATTGTCCTTACTACTGAAGACGGCTTAAGATATTCTCTGATAATAGGCAGTGGGCCTCCCACCGAAGATTTCCGTTATTACGTCAAAGGATCCGAGAGTACATATATTTATCAGGCTAGCGAATGGAATATCATGCAGCTTATTAAAAAGCCGGAAGATTTAGTGGAACCTTAACCAAATAAAAAAGGAACACAGATTACACAGATTTATTCATAAATTAAAAATCGGCGTAATCTGTGCAATCTGTGGTTTCAATTAAATTGCACATAAGATATTAAATTTCTTCCGAGAAGATTTCATCATGATTATCCGATTCAGCCTGAAATATTACAATTTGATTTCGACCTTGGGTAAGAGCTTTTTTCAATGAGGCCCCAGCTTCAGATAAAAGTGCTTCTGCTGTGATAACCCTATTATTACGCGAGCTCATACCTATGCCTAAGCTCATCTCCTTATTGCGTGCTCCGGTATGTAATGAGTTAATGTTTTGTAATGCCTGCTCCACAGTCTGGTCGGGAATAATAACCACAAAGGTTTTCTTTGTATACTCAAATGCCAAATCTTGAAAAGGAAAATAGCTCAATATAAGACCGGCTAATTCTTCATATTGCACAGGATCTGGTCTATTCTCATTTTCCTGTATTTTTAAAAAGGCCAGCACAATTTCCTGACCGAACGAAGTAGCTCTTTCCAATTCAAACTGCAGCCGATTCATGAGATTTTCCGAAGAACCTAAGCCGGTAGCCGGTGAGAAATGACTCTTTGCTTCTTGAGCAAAAACAGCCGATTCTTCTTCCGGATACACTGCTTCTGCAAGCACATCTTCACGTGTATAGTGTGTATCTTCCGGTATGGGAGCTGTCTCATGGTCTACCGGGAATTCAAGTTCGTTGAGCATTTTTTCTTCTGCCGGGCGAGGTGGTAACTTGATTTTCGCCTGAGCTGTATGCGCTCGTTTTTGCTTTGCGCTTGCCGAAGGTATGGGAAAGGATTTTTCTCTTTCACTTTTACTGAGGGTCGAGATAAATACCATCACCAGAATCGTAATCACCAGAAATCCTGAGAGGATATACAATACATACCATAATAATGTTGTATAGTCCTTGCTGCCGAGTACCACGTAGAGACCACTTATAAAAGCATCTATTTCAATATTGGAAGATTTTAAGGTAATGGGAAGCTCACTTACCCAGGTGCCTGGCGGTCTATTATACTCAAGGGTAAAGGGTTTTGTGTGTATTTTGCTATTGAAATCTTTTAAATAATAACTGTCTTTTGCTTTTACCTTAAGCGGACCGAGATTATTTGAGTAGACAACCAGTGCTACAAGTCGCGGCTCTTTGGCTAAGCTCTCACTGAAAACATTGTCCAAAGTGTCTGAACTAAAGTTTCCGCTGTAGGAAAAGCTTAAAACAATATTGTTTCTTATTTCCATAAAATGTTTCTCTGCCGCTTCTCGATTCATTATTGTCATATTTTGGATTGAGAGCAGGATAAAGCCAAAAAGGGTAAGAAAGAAGAACAAACTGAAAATTGCGTATCCGGTTATATAGCGTTTTTTTACTATGTTCATAGCTTTATTATACACCCAATTTTATTATTATTTAAACCACTTTTTCTATACGTTATTTATTTTTTTTGTTATAATTCATTACGGAGGAATAATGAATGTAAGGAAGAGGTATCTTCCTACTGGTTGGTATCCTCAAGATCAGATTTCAACAATCGCCAGAATCCAGACACTTGCCATAGATACTCCAAAACAAAAATACAATACAGCGGCAGCCATAGTACCTCATGCAGGCTGGGAGTTTTCGGGTAATGCAGCGGTGCGGGTTTTTAATAGTATAAAGAACAATCCTGAGACTGTAGTTGTTGTGGGAGGTCATCTGCATGCTTCAAGCGGTATCTGTGCAGCTTACGAAGAAGCATACGAAACACCTATGGGGTTAATCCATGCTGATTTAGAATTACTTAAAGAGTTAAAAAATAAATTAGAGTTAAAAGAAGATACTGTACCTGATAATACCGTAGAAATTCAACTTCCCTTTATTAAGTATTATTTCCCGGAAGCAAAGGTTCTCTGGGTCAGGGCTTCGCCTTCGGAACAAGCTTTGCTATTGGGTAAAGCACTCTGGAAGCTAAGTCAATCCTTACAGCGTGATATTCTGGTGCTTGGCTCCACTGATCTTACCCATTACGGTTTAAATTATGGTTTCGTACCTAAAGGTTTGGGTCAGAGGGCCGTGCAATGGGTTAAGCAGGAGAATGATAAGCATATTATCGATGCCTTATTAGGTTTGGATCTTCACAAGGCTCTCGATTGTGCTCTACACGAACGTTCTGCTTGCTCAGCCGGAGGTGCTGTGGCAGCAGCGCATTTCGCACAAGCATCAGGTATAACAAAGGGTCGACTGTTGAGTTATTATACAAGCTGGGATATTCATCCGTCTGATTCTTTTGTCGGATACGCGGGTATAATCTATACCAAATAACCTGCTTCTTATATACTATTGTTGGCATAATTCTTGTTATTTTACAAGAATTATGCCAACAATAAATTGCGGGTTACCGCAATGGCTTCAATCTTGTCTGCAATTTCTCCATGGTCCATGAGCGGACTTTTTGTAACAGTGCCGCTCCGTCATATGCATGCTGTAGAGAATGTTTTCTTAAATCTGCAGCAGCGGGAAGCTGAGTTGTCCAGAGGTCTCTTTCTCTTGGATTCAGAGTGGAGAGATACACTATTAATGGATTAGTAGGTTGAGGGAGGAGTTCAATACCTTTAAGATAAGATTGTAGGAAATCCCTCCAATCCGAACTGTTCGGACCTGCGGCAAAGAGCTTGTTTATATTATTTGAGGGATAACTTTGTTTGGATGGTGTTTTAACATTTATGGGAACCCCTTTGCCGGGGATAGCTATTACCTGTGCCTTGATTCGTGTAATTGCAGACTCAAGTCTCTCCTTATAATTTATCATGGGTTTGGTAATGTAGCGGATGTAATTTTTATTATATTCTTTAATAATGGCCTTATCTTTATGGATAAACGAAAAGAAAAGTGATTCTGTCTTTTTAAGCCTTGTTTCGGCAGCACGAAAAAAATTGTAAAGATAAGTATCGCGTGCATATGCTTTGCCTTCCGGAAAAGAGAAATCGATACCAAAAAGATAAATTTGACCCGCCCCCAGTTTTTCGGCCAATGAGACTGCCGCATGTGAAACATTGCCTCCGGAGGTATCGATATGAGGAAATCTGCGCCACTGCTGACTGACATATTGTGAAAAAGGATGCCCACTGGAAAAAAACAGAACCTTGTCTGTGGCACGTGTGAGAATTGGGGGTGAAGCAAGATCCAATAATAAGGGTATGTTTTTAGGGTAACCGCAAAGAAAATGATGGTAGCTTACCTGCTGACAATCAATCGAAAGTACTAAATCCGGTAGTACATCATGATTTAAAAGACAGGGGAGGGAGGTGTCCGATGCAATAAGAAACGTATCTTTACGCATTTCTTTTAATGTCGTTATTTGGTCATCCAATGAAGGGCCCGCTCCCGTAACCATAACCTTTTTTTGTGGTGTAAGAGTATGAATTGACGATTGTGCGATTTCCAGATTGAAAAGAGTGTTGGTAAACCATTTTTTTCCAAAGCTGGCTTGCACAGTATAGTCATCGGCTATTTTGCTTATCACCTTTTCCAGTACATCCATAATCAGAGTGAAGTATTGTTTTTCCAGATTAAAACGAGGTAAGAGAGGTATCGAAGTGAGATTTCCCATGAGGGAAGGTATATAATTAGATAAAATATAATCTGCTATCTGCTCTTTATTGCCGTCAATGAGTATTTTAACCCGCGGATCAATCAGTAAATGATGAAGATTTATGTGTTCCAAAATGGTTTTTAACATTGCAACAGATTTATCTATAATAAGTATGGCCGAAATTTCATTTTTGCTTAAAAATGGTAAAACATGATAGGCCGCTCCTATCCCCAAAAACACGAGGCAGCCTTGATGGGGATAAATATCTAAAAATCTGTTTCCCTCTCTTGCCGGATCGAAAGTCGAATGCAGAGGATATTCTTTACCTTTTCTTATGATTACCGGTAAAAGATGACCGGATCGTGAGTTGATGAATCTAATATTCTTACTGGATTGTGCTTGAGTAATATATGTTGATAAAAGAGGGTTGGCAGCGGAAAGGGCCAGTATGTTTCTGTTAAAAATAGTATCAGGTGTCATAATAACTACCTTATAAGTATTTTATGTAAAAGCTGCATAAGGAAAGATCTGATTTCCTCAAGTAATGATCCGGCTAATTTAATAGTTTCCGTTGAGTTTTTATAACGTATATTTCTTTTAAGCTCTAAGAGGCTTTGAGCGCTTATAAAATAACAGAGCTTAAGCAACAGATCATCTTTAAAAATCTGTAATAATTTATATTCATTTAAAAAATAGCTTTGTTTTTCGCTTAAGTTTTCAAGCCAATGTCTTAAGATGGAGATTACAATATTCTTTCGTTCCGAATATACCGGATATTGTGTCAAAGTTTCAAAATGAGTTTTTTGCTTTTGGCTTGCTACAGGCCACATAAAAGAATCCAACTCCTCTCCGCTCATATTGTTTATCCCGGGCAAGGGGAGTGCTGATGGATTTATCCGGAATATTCTTTGCTTCACCGTATGAGGCAACGCAGAGAACCAGCCGGAGTAAGTGTAGTATGCCTGTGATGTTCGGCAGAGCTGCTTTTTAATTTTAACGGGTGCAGTCTTAAGTGACCATAGATAAAGATTACTTAAGTATGGAGAAAATCTTTGTGAAGAATAATGGAGCACATCATTAAATGTATTAGGTCGTACATGAGAAAATATATCTCTGTAGCACAGATCCAGGCCTGTTATGATTATTTGTTCTTTGGTAAATTTAAGTGCCAGCTCGAGAGCTGATCCCGCAACTGTACCATTCGGCGGGATGCTGGGAAATCCCATGTTTACGCGGGTGAGAACTGTTTGCTCAAAATAGTTAGGTTGAGTAAAAAGAAAAATCTTGCCTTTCTGGTGCCATAAGCCCCGGGAAGCGGATAGAGGCATGGCCACGGTGAGTTCGCTGCTGTAATTGCCATGAAAATGATATGTGGAATAATATCCGGGATCTGTGACAATTACTACATCGGGAACAAGTTCATGCGCTCTGCAAAATTTAAGAGCGGAAGGCAGAGCCCACAGCACGAGTTTGTGTCTGTATTTTTTTAAAATAGGGTATGACTGTTCTAAAGATGGACCTGAGGCAATGATAACAAGGGGCAGGTTGTCGGCACAGGGCTTGCCGCCTACTATATTATCCAAGCAAAGAAAATTAAAAAAAGTGTTTTTTAGCCACAGCTTGCCGGCGCCTACTGTAGTTATCAGACTGCCGCTTAATTCACGCAATACCTGCTGTAGAGATGTGTGAGTGATTTGAGAAGATTCTTTGTATACTAAAGAGGATGGAGGCCACTCAATATATTCCAATCCTTCCAGATCAAGCTCAGCTATATGCTTATAGAAAAAATCCAAAACATTCGGTTCTAATTCAGGATGCCAGTTTAAATCACCTTTATAAAAGCTCTTATTAAAAAGCGTGGTGGCATAATATATACAGATAAGAAGTGTTTGCGGGAATTGTTTTTTTATAGCTTCGGCCAGATATCCTAAACTTGCACCGAGCAATATTATTATTCCCGGAGCTTTGTGGGAAAGAGCTGTCTCTACGAAGCGTGAAGCCTCTTTTTTGGGATTATAGCGAGAATGGAGTGAGACACCGTTTATCGATATGATTTGATGACCGGATTTGCTTGTGCTAAGAGCCAGCATGAACGTCTGCCTTTCTTTCCTGTTTATTTTCTATTATCGGCTTTTTAAAATCAGACATATGCAATTATGGAAGGCAATTATCGAATTAAGTTTTACACCGTATTTAAATACTCTTTAAGTATACTGTCTAGATTTTTTTCTTCTTCTAAAAGTACATCCGGTTTTTGGGGAAGGTTTATCTGCCAATCTTCGGCAAATGCACCATACAGCTTTTTAATTTGTATAAAAATTTGATGAAGCAAAAGACGAGGATCCAGTGAGTTATACCCTTTAAAAAAAATGATTATCTTCTTATCCTGAACATGGTAGGCAAGCCCGATTCCATTAATCAGTGAATTAATAAGCAAAAGAATATCTTCAAAAAAACACTGGGAATTAATAAATTCATTTCTAGCTTTTATAGTTTTTAAGATGTTTTTAAAGGATGTAATCATAAGAAACAAGGCTACACCCTCGGATTTGCATTCTTGGTAGAGGGATAGGATGGATGATTCTTGGTTTTTCCATTTTTCAGGATCGAGATATGTATAACAGGAAAGCATTTTTTCTCTTTCGCTAAAAAGCTGTGGTGCTGTTATACGGCAGATGCCGTCTAAGAGATCGATCAATTTCTCCAGATCATATATGTTTTTATCTGCATTAAAAATAATCAACAGAGCAATAAGTTTTTCATTATAAATAAATGGAGCAACCAGCAGGGGTGATAAGGAGTGATCAATTATCGGAAAAAAAAACGGAGAATCCTCTTCTGCCACATAGGGAAACCCTGAAGCAAGTTTTGTGATAATTTCAGAAGAAGGAGCGGTTAACATCATCTGATCAATATTTTTAACAGCAATTCCCGAAAACACCCATGGCATATAACAATCTTTCAGGCGGTTGAAAAGAAAAAGCCCGGCGTCATATAGATTCAAAGCTTGTTTAATTTTATTAAACAGAAAATATGGATATGTTAAACCTTCTGTACTATCTTCAGCATTTTTGTCAAACTGATCCAGCGCCGGTTTGTGCTCTTTGGCCAAGGAGGAAGGAATGTCCGGCTGCTGTTTTTTTAGCGGCCAAAATAATGAGCGCTGCGTATATACAAAACCTTGATTAATTAAGGATATTGTTTTTTTTAGAAGACCTTCACTTGCAATGATTTCACTTAACTGATCTGCTACTGAGTCTTTAGCAGCGTAATGATCGGAGCTATTAACACCTTGCTGTAGTATAAAACATAGACTTGCCGCTCTTTTTAAAAGACCCATACTGTTTTCCAAAAAAGCAGTCCTTCTTATCAAAGCTTAAGAGGCTAATCCTAATTCTTCAAATAACCTTTTATAAACCTCAAAATATTCGGAGCGAGCAAATTCTTGTATTTTTTCTTCCGGCAATGATTCTAGAAGTTGATCCATATAACTGAGTACGGATTTTATTTCATCTTTAAGATGTGGAGACAGGTCGGGGCCCTTTTTAGCCAGTTCGGGAGGGATAATAGCTTCGGTTGAAACTTCTTCGATATCCATTTCCAGGCTGGTTTCTTCTTCTTGTTCTTCCGCTTCTGCAATTGGTTCGATTGCTAAATCCTCCGCAAATTCCTCCACAGGAAGCTCTTCTGCAGCGGTCTCTTCAACAGTTTCTAAACCTTCCAAATCACTTTCGTCCACATCTGCGGTTGCTTCTTCTTCAAGCTCGGGAATTTCTATCTCTATTTCGTCTTCGGAAGTTGGTTCTTCTTGCATGCCGGTATCAGCTTCTGCTTCCGGTAGTTGATCATCCTCCGATATTGCCAATTCAATATCTTCCAATTCTTGCTCCTCACTCGGCATTTCCAAGCCCGAGGCCGTTTCGAGTTCAAGGTCTTCGCTTTCAAGTTCGTCATAAGCTTCCGCCGGAGCGGATTCTTCCGTTTCCAATTCTTCCAATTCTTCTACAGCTTGTTCTTTTTCCTCATCTGCCTGGTAGTCAAGAATATCTTCTTGGTCGACGAGCTGTTCACTATCTTCAGTTATATCTTTAGTTTCTTCCTCTTGTTCTTCTTTAATGTCGGCAGTTGTAAGAATGTTATCTAATTCTTCACCGGTTAATGCGATGGTTTCATCCTCTTCTTCGCCTTCTGCGAAAAAGCTTTTTTCATCTAGGTTTTCATCCTTTTTTTCTCTTGCTCCGGCTTCTGTTTTAGGAGCCGGTTTTTGAATACGCAGGGCACCTATTTCTTGCTTCAATTGGGTAAGTTCTGTTTTTATTGATTTAAGCTCTTCTTCAATTTTTAGTAAAATCTGTGGAGAAGCTTCACCTGTTGTTACACTCTGTGCAGCGCTTTCTAAACCGGCGGCACTTTGTTCAATTTCTTCTAATCCATCATAACTTTCAGCTATATTCGGCTCATCAGAGAGCGGAACATCGATTTCTTCCGAATCCAAGGTAATCTCATCTTCCGGCTCTTCCAATTGTTCCTCTTCCCCGATTTCTTCTAATTCTATTTCTTGCGATTCTTCTGCAAGGGTGTCTTCAAGTTCAGGAAGATCCTCAACCGATTCTGTTTCAGCAATCTCCGGGGCTTCAGAAGGTTCTCCAGGTTCTTCAGTTTCGTTTGAAAGGGAGAGCTCTTCTTCAAATGTATCCTCCGCCAACTCTGTATCCAAAGCAGCCTGTTCTGTTTCATCATCATTTTCGTCAAAGATAATCTCTTCGCCGACGGCATCTTCAGTATTGGTTCCGGTTTCATGTTCTGCTAACTCCAGATCGATGTCTAATGGCGGCACTCCATCATCGCTTTCAACCTCTACAGCGTCATGAATCGCAAAATCCTCTGTTTCTGTAGGAGAGGTCTCAAAAGATTTCGTTTCTTGGTCTTCAGCAGATTCCGCATCAATCGAAATTCCCAATTCATCTAAAGAAACTTCTTTAAAATCACCACTTGTTTCAAATTTTTCCGCTAGATCGCCTGCTTCTTCCAGACTCTCAAGGCCTTCCTCGTCCAGCTCTAAATCAGTCTCTGTTTCTTCATCCAAAGAGGGCATATCTGCTTCTAGATCAAAATCGTCTTCTGAAATTTCTTCCGGTTCTTCTTCTGAACTGTCACTGCTTTCGCTTACCGGGGTATCCTCTTTTTCTCTGGATTCTGAAGCACTGCTGGAATCTTCAGTTTCAAGATCTTCTATGTTAAAACTGCTGTCTTCTTTTTCCATTTCTGTGTCTGCTACGTCTGTGGGCTCAACTTTCACCCATACACCATATTTTTCTAAGTCTTCGGTTTTTTCATGAGAAGATTCTTCCTCAGTGCCTGCTGCTGCTTCTTCTCCTGAAGTGTCTAAAGAAGTGAGATCATCATCCACCATAGTTTCACTCTGAGTATCAGGTTCAAGGTTTTCATTATTTTCAATATCCATCTGTTTCTCCTGGAAACATGATCTTATTTTTCATTATAATATTATCGGTAATCTTTTCTTCCTATTTATCATTAAATGTAATTCATGTTCTTTGAACTTGTCAATAGAAATACCCCTTATTATAAAATATAGTAAAAAAAATAAATAATAACAGGAAAATTCTAGCAAAAATTCAAAAAAACTTATGAATTTCATAGTATGAAATTGTTAAAAGGCACAAATTTAAAATTGCTGGTAAAGAGAGCTTGTTTATTGACCGTATATTGTAATGAATGATAAAAACAAAACTTTTTATATCTTTGTATATAGGTTTCCTCGTATATATTGTCTTGAAATCGTTTTTTGGAGTGGGAGGGCTCTTTGACTGTGCATCTTCAGTGCAGTATAAAGATATACTCAATAAGAATCTAAAAGAACTTGAAATAATTTATCATGATCTTTTCCATGATCTGAAATCATTAAAATCAAATGCTCATATTGTAAAATTATATTCCAGGGAACTGGGATATTTCGAGGCTGATGAACATGTAATTAAATTCCAAGGCATGGGTCCAAAAAAAAGCTTCTATAAAGTCGGTACGATACTTAGGCGTAACCAAGCTCCCAAGAAAGAAACTCAAGTTTTTTTTATAAGTGTGGGTTTTGCTGTTTTCTTAGTAATATTTTTATTTTCTTTAATTTTTCCGGATAGAAAAAAACAAGCTTATGGTAGTAAAAAAAGACGATCCAAAACTTTTATCTTTGTTAGTGAAAATTCTAGAAGATAATGGGATTGGTATTCTGCCCTGCGATACAATTTACGGCATAGTCGGTGTGGCACCCGCAACGGAATCTAAAATACGCAAGGTAAAAGCACGCCGTGAAAAAAAGCCTTTCTTGATACTTCTCCCGGCAGACGATTGGGTAAAGAATTTTACCGAGCAAAACATACCGCGAGAATTGGCCCCTTATTGGCCCGGACCTCTCACTTTGATTTTTAAGCATATACATGGGCAGGGAAAAGTGGCACTTCGAGTGCCCGAGGATGATTTCCTTATCCGGCTACTTTTTGCCCTTAGGCAGCCACTTTATTCTACAAGTGTAAATATTTCCGGGCAGGATTTTCTTTGCCGGATTGACGATATCAAGCGTTTTTTTTCAGATAAGGTGAACATAATTGTTGATGCGGGTGATTTAACCAATATGCTGCCTTCCACGATCGTCGATGTTACAACTGTGCCCTTTACCTTAGTACGAGAAGGGATTTTACAACTCCCTAAAGAGTATTTTCAATAATTTTTTCAGGCTGTAATTACTCTGTTCCTGCCCTGCTCTTTAGCACTATAGAGGGCTTTATCCGCCATATCTTTTATGGTAGTAAGATCTTTTGCGTTTTCCGGAAAACAAGCAATACCCACACTAAGAGTAATTTGACTAAGAGCCCCGTTGAGCTCCTTTAGCAATGTTAATTCAGCGACTTTTTTTCGGACATTTTCCGCCAACGCAGCTGCCTGCTCAAGATTTTTGTTTGGTAAAAGTATGGTAAATTCATCACCACCATAGCGAGCGATGACATCCTTTTTAGTTAATAATTGTTTAAATACCTCAGTAACCTCACATAATGCCTTGTTGCCTACTTCATTTGAATACTGTTCGTTAATCTCCCTGAAATAATCCAAGTCAATCATCATAATTGCTAAAGGTCTGCCCAGGTTAAGGCAGGACTTAAACTGGTCGTGGAGAGCGGTATCAAGATAACGGCGATTGTAAACTCCTGTTAGCTCATCTGTAATTGCTCTCTTACTTGCTTCATTACCCCAACGGACCATATCGGAAAGGAATGTGCCTGTATTTCGCAGCCGCTGGGAGATGATGGACAGCATTTTATACATAATCGAAATGACGATTTCCGGATGAGCTTCTAAAGCTTTATAAAACTCATTTTTATGCATGGTAAAGAGTTCGCTCTTTTCTACTGCAAAACAAGTGGCGGAGCGCGGTGCGTTTTCAAAGATCGACATTTCACCAAAAAAGTTGCCGCCCTTAAATTGGGCAATCTGTTTCTGATTGCCGTCCGGAAGTTTTATTGCACTGTCAATTGTGCCTTTTCTAACGATAAAAAGTTCATCACCTTTATCCCCCTCTTTGCACAAAACAGTATTGCGGGGAACCTTAAGGGGATTAAGATAGCGTGCGATAATCGCTAATTCCTGTGTATTAAGATTTGAGAAAATATTTATTCTTTTCAAAAAAGATAATGTACTCATATAAACCCCATGCTGCTTTTAGGAAGATACAAGCAGTACTCTGTTGCCTCCGCTGGTTCTGGCCTGCCACATCGTATCAAATGCCTTTGTTACCAATTCTTGAGCTTCATGCGTATGTAGAGGATATGCTGCGACACCGATGCTTGCTGTTAAATGAAAATCTTCATCACCAATAAAATCCTGCATGTTGAAATTAAATATGGTTTCTTTTAATTCCTCGGCAATCGTTTGTGCTTTCTCCAGGTTTTGATCAGGGAGCACGAGCGCGAACTCATCGCCGCGCAATCTTATTCCTATATCGTTACTGGCAAGCTTCGCTTTTACCATATCGGCCAGGACCCTTAACACCTTATCTCCCGCAGCATGACCGAATCTATCGTTTACTTCTTTAAAATTATCCGGCTTTATTACTAACAAAGAGGTTTTTTCTCCATAATTGGGAAGTTGAACTTTAAAATCTTCATCCAAGAAACTGCGGTTATATAGACCGGTCAATTTATCGTAGACGACCTGTTTGCGCAGGTCTTCAATCCACGGCACTTTTTCCGAGACCAGTTTATTGGTATAGCGGATTCTTCCCGCTACCAGTGTAACGAGTTTATGTAAAATACGGGCACAGATAGAAGGGTGCTCCTCGAGAATATTCGTAAAAAGAATTCCCGCAGTGGGGAAACAGAGCAAGATAGTCTCTGTCTCCGCTGCCGCATCCGCTGTGCGGGGGGCATTTTCAAAAAAATCAATCTCCCCGAAGCATTCACCTTTAATGAAATGAGCAATTTCACGCTCTTCATTATTTTCCGTGCGGTTTATAATACGTACTTCGCCTTGTTTTATAATATAGAGGGCGTTGCCCAAGCTGCCGGATTTGAAGATGACTTCGTTATCCGGATATGTTTTGAATTCGCTGTATTTGGCTATTACGTCCAATTCCCGATGCTGAAGTTTGGAGAAGATCTCGGCTTTTTTTAGCAGTGCTATTTTTTCATTCATGTATTAATTATCTGTATTCTCTAGCCAAAATATTATCATTTGTCATCTTTATGTTAGTATATTTCGTTTTTATACGCAAATTTAATCTTTTTTTATTTGCCCTGTCTTTTTGCGTATAATATACCCCGGTTTGACTTTTTTTTCTGTCTTAAGATAATATTCCTTTCCGTGGTCGGCCTTTTCCACAGGCTGCTTGTTTTCGTCCAAAATAAGGAATTTGTTATCTTCGATGAAGCACACATCATAACCGATATACTCAATTGTATCATCCGCCCGGATTTGGTTTTTCACATACAGCCGGAACTGTCCGGGTTCGATTTGTTCCCCGATCATACCCAAAAAAGCATATGATCGAATGTAGGATGTGAGCGTCGGTTTTTGGATTTCTTGTTTATCGAAAAAGAATCCTGTCCAGAACTCCCTGTGGCTTACCTTATCAAGCTCGGCAATATACTCGCTGATGTCTTCATTCGTATTTTTAAGCAGCTTATCCAGAGTTTTGCGGTAGGCACGTGTGACAATAGCGGTGTAGTACACGGATTTCATCCTGCCTTCGATTTTTATGGCATCAACACCGGCGTCGTGTAAAGCTTTAAGATGATTTACCATACACAGGTCCTTGGAAGAGAGGATGGATGTAAAGTTTTCCCCTTCAACAAGCGGGAAATACTCTCCCGGTCTTTCCTCTTCTTCCAGCACGCGGTAGTGCCAGCGGCAGGAATGCGCACAGTCGCCTTTATTGGCGGAACGCTCAGCCATAGAGGCACTTAAGAAACAACGCCCGGAATAGGCAAGGCACATAGCACCATGTGTAAACACCTCGATTTCAATGTCAACTTTATTTTTTATCCGTTCTATTTGTTTGAGATTGAGTTCCCTGCCCAGTACCAGACGGGTGAATCCCGCATCCTTATAGAATTTGGCTGCCTCGGAATTAATGCAGTTGGCCTGAGTGCTCAGGTGCAGGGGGACTGAAGGAAGATACTGCCTTAAGCCTTTCACAATACCGATATCACTTATTATAAATCCGTTAAAAGGAAATTTTCCGATGTATTCCATGCTCGCGATCAATTTTTCAATATCATTATCATGAAAGTAAATGTTGAGCGCGCCGTACAGTTTTTTGTCTTTTTTTAACCCGGGGATTTCAGTGTATTCCGACCCACTGAAATTATCCGCCTGTGCGCGCAGCGAGAAGTTCTTTATCCCGATATAGACTGCATCGGCACCGAACAGATAAGCAAATTTGAGTTTTTCTAAATTTCCTGCGGGAGCAACCAGTTCCATGATGATCCTTATAATATGTACATATTATAACTTAACATTATAGATAAAAGTCAAGTTTTTATTTATACTTGTAGCAGATAAAGGAGTTGTTTTTCACTGCGCAAACACCGATGTAAAAAGAGATAACCTATGAATGAAATAACATTTAAAAGCCGCCTTTATAAACAGGGCTCAATTATCTGGATGGAACGCTCCAAAGCCATGCCCTATTTTTTTATTATAAAAAGCGGACAGTTAAAGCGTTTCTTAAAGATTATGCAGGATGAAGATGTAACCTATTTAAACAGCGGCGACACCTTTGGACTTATAGCCTGCCTTACGGATCATGCCTATCTGGACAGGCTGGTAGCTGTAAAAGATACTGTTGTAATAATGATTGAAAAGAAATATATTATTCCTTTTCTTGCCGGAAAACCCGATATTTTTTTAAAAATAGTCAGTGATTATTCAAATCGTTTAAGGAAGATAAACCAAAAACTTTTTTCACTCTGCTCCACATCCCCCTATATGGACCTTCCCCGCTATTTATTGGAAATCGGTAATTATTTCAAAAAGCGAAATATGCTGAGTCATTACCTCTATGCCCTCAACAAATATGTTGATTATACAGATGATGAGGAGTCCAAAAAACAGGCGCTAAAACTCATAGAGTCTTTAAAATCAGAACAGAACATTACAATTCGTGAACCGGTCAGGATGGGTGCGCATCTTATTTATCAACCCGGAGACATTATCTTTTTAGAGCAGGAGAAGGGAGAGAATTTTTATTTTATCGAGCAAGGCAAGATAAAGATTTCCCATATCGATCGGGAAAAAGAATTTGTAATTGCCATATTGCAGCAGAATGAATTTTTCGGAGAGATGGCCATCCTCAATCAGCTTAAACGAAATGCTACGGCAATCGCCTTTAGCGAAACCAAACTGCTTGAACTAAGCAGAGATACCTTCATGAATCAGCTTGGGGCTAAAATCCTGGAAAAAATATTTACCAGTTTCGCCCGCCGTATCTGGTATTCTTACCGCCGCTCAATCAATTTAAGTTATAAGAATCCTGTTACCCGGCTCTATGATTGTTTGGATTTTATTATTCAATCAAAAGAAGGAAGACAGAAGGACCAGTCCTATATCTTCGATATTTCTTTAACCGATTTGCGTGTCATGACCAATACAAGTAATGAGCCCGATAATGTTATTAAAGATTTTCTGGGTGATGATAACATTCGTTATAACTACGGCAAACTATCAATAAATAAATTAACTAAATACTATGATACCCTTCAGATCTATCTGACACGAGAAAGGTCAAAGTGAGTAAATAATTATTCAGCTGCAGTTCTGTTTCTGTTATTTACTTTTTTTAGGCTTTTTAGTATCTGCCGGGGATTTTTGTTTTTTTACTTTTCGTGGTCTGGTTTTGCCAAAACTACCCCGCCAAATCTTACCCTTCCGACTTTTTCTGTCACCTTTACCCATATGTTACTCCTCATGCCATCGTTAGCTTTAAACAAAAATAAATATTTCTTTACATGAAAGCAGTATGAATTGTCTTTATTAGAATTAATTTATTATGCTTTGTCAAGCTTTGGAGCAAAGAGCAAACGCAAATATTGTAAAGAGCTGAATAGCTTAAGTACCGCGTCATCAATCAGATCTGCGGAAATCGCTTTAAAGCTGATATGGTCGGAAAAAGATTCAATAATCTGCTCAATAGATTCGGCATATGAGGTTGGCCCAAAGCGGCTTAGTACATGCTCTTTTTTAGCTTTAGGTGTGCAGTGGAGCAGCAGTTTTGCATCTTTAAAAAGCGAACGATTCGCCATGCGCACCTGCTCCTGAAATTGTGCTGAAGCTGCACGGGTAAGAATCATATGCTGCAAATCGAAGGAAAGAAAAGAAAAATCAACAAAATCATTATGAAAAAGATTTTCCACTTCTTCAGTGAGTGAGTGGAGAAGCGGCGGGGGGAGTGCGTTATGCAATTTTTTTATATATGAAAGATATGCCCGCTTTAGTTGTGATTTCTCTTTGCTTTGCAGGGGAACGTACAGCGACGAATAAAAAGTGCACGGATAGTGATCAAACATATTAATAAATCCATCCATCACATCCAGTTTTCTTGCTAAAAGCGGAATACCCAGAAGCAGGGATTGTAGATACGGGTAACCAAAACCTTCCTGTACTGATGAACAGCACATCAGGGAGCTGGCAGTGAGTAAAGAGGGGAAACTGATTCCCAGTTTAGCTAATTCCAAGCCAATACCAAAAAAGCCCGGAATGAGATTTTCCCGATAACAGCGTTCCACAAAAGCGGAGTATGCTCTCTCAGATTGAGATACTCCGGGTAGCGTTAAAATAAGCATGGCCTTTGGTGAAAGCAGTTTTGTTATAAGTCCTGCTTCCAGTACATTTTTACGCCTTATAGCTCTGATCGGGTAGATAGTTAATACTGTATCTTGCTCAATGGTGTGACCGAACTGCTTGCCGTAATCGGCCAGGATTTTTTTTACCTGCCGGGGCTCAGTTTGCTGCCCTGTAAAGGCTGTGATGGGATTTTCTACAAGATAAATTAATTCTTTGGGCAGACCCGCTTTAAGGAGGATATCTCTATCGCGAACATTTATTACGATGTAACGGACTTTAGCCGCTACGGGATAAAAAGGATGGGTAACTATCTTTTTAAGCTTTATCATATTATAAGGGCGTCCTGCTTCGGGAAAATCGTGAATCTGCAAAATGATTCGCTGCGGCAGATCGGAATCCACGATCTGTAATATTGCTTCGGAAAAAATAGGATTTTTACCTAACTGGTAATTGTGAATCCACCAGATCGCAGCTTGGGATGAGAAGTCGGAGACTAATTTGCTTTTAAGCAGGCTTACTTTTTTCTGGAGAGCCTCCGGTTTATCAATATGATTGATATAGTCGATTTCAGGAACAATGGTAATGCTAAGCTCAATAGCGGATTTTAGCTCGCTTAAATATAATCGAAGTTTATTAAAAACATTATCCGTGTTTTCTTTTCTCCCGCACACTAAAGTGATGCGCTTGAAAAGATGTGAGGAGTGTGCAATGGCCATCACACCCTGTACAATAACATCCGTTACGCCGCCGGGCAGAAGATGATAATGGAAGATCACCAGCTCATTCATGTGTTCTTATCACTTATAATGAGATAAGACCATGACTGTCAACAGTTTTTTGCATTTATTATTATCATAAAAGGCTCACGGATTTGCACGGATGGACACGGATTAAAAATTTAACTACAGATTGCACAGATGATACTGATTTAATATAATTGAAACCACAGATTGCACCGATTATTATTTTGATTACACAGATTCTTTCTTTATTTATAAATCTGTGTAATCTTTAAAAATCAGTGAAATCTGTGTTATTTTTAAAACAGATGAATGAGCGAATTAAATCACTTGTTGTTAACCTTTATGGCAAGAGCCTGGGTCAGAAAACCTATGCCAAACTCTGTGGAATACTGGCAGCTGCACATAAAGCATTATACAGACAACATACCTTTAAAAAACAAACATTTCCCTTGGATCATCGTGATACTGTGCTCATTACGTACGGTGATCAGTTTAACCTCGCAGGTGAAAAATCTCTTAAAACTCTGTCTAGATTTTTAGGCAAATATGTAAAAGGAATAATATCAGGGGTTCATATTCTTCCTTTCTTTCCTTATTCTTCGGATGACGGATTTTCCATAATTGATTATACAAAAGTTGACCCGATGTTGGGAGACTGGCGCCAGATTAAAGCTATTGCCCGAGAGTTTGACTTAATGTGTGATCTGGTATTAAACCATATGTCGAGTAAAAGTGTATGGTTTAAAGAATTTTTAAAGGGTAATCCCCGGTATGCGGAGTATTTTATAACAGTACCACCGCACACGGATCTGTCTCTTGTCACGCGTCCGCGTGCCCTGCCGCTGCTGCACAGTTTTTCTGTTGCCAATACAAAAAAGTTATTGTGGACTACTTTTTCAGAGGACCAGATCGACCTTAATTACCGCAATCCTCAAGTACTGTTGGAAATGATTGAGGTCCTCTTGTTTTATATCAGGCAGGGAGCAAGGCTTATCCGCTTGGACGCCATAGCGTACGTATGGAAAGAGCCCGGAAAAAGCTGTATCCATCTGCCGCAGGTTTATCTGCTTGTAGAGCTGTTTCGAGTCATTATCCAAACTCTTGCTCCCCGTGTGCTGCTGATTACCGAAACAAACGTCCCGCACAAAGAGAATATCTCTTATCTTGGTGATGGCAGCAACGGGGCACATATGGTTTATCAATTTTCCCTGCCCCCGCTGGTGCTCCACTCTTTTAGAAGTGGAGATGCGAGCGCGCTCAGCAGCTGGGCGGACGGATTAACTCTTAAAGCAAACAACTGTACGTTTTTTAATTTCCTTGCCTCACATGACGGGGTAGGAGTATTACCGGCTTATGGAATTCTATCTCCGGACCAGATAAACGATCTTGTTGATTTTGTGGAAAAAAAGGGCGGAAGGATTTCATATAAAGATACTGAACAGGGACCTGTTCCCTATGAGCTTAATATTTCATATTTCAATGCCATTACCAGTGAGGATGAAGCGCCGAAACTCAGGGCACAAAAATTTCTTGCCGCGCAAGCCATAATGCTGGCATTTAAAGGTGTGCCGGGAATATATATTCACAGCCTGCTCGGTTCGAGTAATTATTATGCGGGAGTGGAAAAAACCGGTGTTAATCGGGAAATCAATCGTGAGAAGTTGGATTTTAAAGCCATTGAGCTGGAGTTAGAGCTCAAAGGCAACCTGCGTTCGTATGTATACAGAGGTTTTGTAACCCTGTTAACTGCACGCTCTTCTCATCCTGCGTTTCATCCTCTGGGCCGGCAGCTGGTGATAAAATCAGGCAAAGAACTTTTTGTTGTAGTGAGGGAAGCGCTTGATGGCAGTGAGCGGATTGTGTGTATTCATAATGTGGCGGCTTATAGAGTGGATTTTAACTGCAACGCCAATCTGCTGTCCTTGACTCCCGGTTTACCCTTGCGCGATATTATTTCCGGCAGATTATATGGTCCGCAACAGATATGGAAAGCAAATGCATTGTCTTTACAGCTTGATCCGTTTCAAGTACTCTGGCTGGTACCGCAAAAAGCGAATTAAAATAATTGCATTTCTACGATCTCCATACTACACTATAACTGAAATACGAGGATACTAAAAAGCACGTATTATATCAATAAGGAAGAAGGAGCTTAACGTATATGGCCAAGGAAAAATGCAAGGCATGGGTGGTAAGTATTAATATGGGTTTGGGTCATCAGCGCGCGACATATCCGCTAGTGGATATTGCAGAGCAAGGAATTTTACTGGTAGGTGAAAAGGATACCTCTTCAGATGAAGAAATAAAACTCTGGCAACGTATAACGGGCGGATATGAATTTATATCGCGTATTAAAAAAATCCCTTTAAGCGGCAATATGCTCTTTAGTATAATGGATAAATTTATGGACATTGCCCCCATATACCCGCTGCGCGATATGTCCAAACCCGGTTTCCAAACCAGACTTATTTATAAATATATTAAAAAGGGATTGGGGAAATCTCTTATGGAAAAAATTGAGAGCAAATTGTTGCCATTAATTTGCAGCTATCCGGTTCCGGCACTTATTGCGGATTACCATAATTACAGCAGAAACTACTGCATTATTACGGATGCGGAGATAAACAGAGCCTGGGTGCCCAAGGATCCTGCTTCAAGCCGTACGGTTTATTTTGCTCCCTGCAGCAGGGCGCTCCAGCGTTTGCGCCAGTATGGCGTGCTTGACGAACGTATTTTTCTCACCGGATTTCCTATGCCGAAAACCGTATTGGGTAGCGAGAAGCTGGAGGTACTGCGCCACGATCTGGGTCAGCGGCTGCACTATCTGGATCCTAAACATAAGTTCTGGCCCCTGCATGAGCTTAATGTTAAGCATTTCTTGGGAAACCAGTATATCCGGTTTAAAAAGGAAAGAATGTTTTCCATCGCTTTCGCAGTGGGTGGTGCGGGAGCACAGACCGATATTGCCTTAAAAATTGCCAAGAGCTTAAGGGATAAGATTTTGAAAAAGGAACTAAAGCTGTACCTGATTGCCGGTATACGTGAAGAGGTATATAATCATTTCATACACGGTTTGAAAGATTTGGGTTTGTCAACCGAACTGGTACCTATTATCTACTCAGATAATATCTATGAGTACTTTGATAAATTTTCAGCACTCATGCGCGTAATCGATGTGCTTTGGACCAAACCCAGTGAGCTCTCTTTTTATTCGGCGCTGGGTCTGCCCATTATTATGTCCGATTGCATCGGAGCGCAGGAGCGTTATAATAAAAAGTGGCTTTTGGAAATTCAAGCCGGTATTCCGCAGGAAGATCCTGAGTATGCCAATGAATGGCTTATTGACCTCTGGAAATACGGGCGCTTGGCTGAATCGGCCTGGGACGGTTTCTTAAAAGCGCGTAAGTTTGGTACCTATAAAATATATGAGGTACTGCGTACAGGTACTATGATCAGAGAAACTTCTCCACTGCGCCGCTAAAAAAATATTGACGAACGGCACATAACGGGCTAAAATTCAGTATTGGTAGTTTCAGATAGCTCAATGTGTGGTATATTTATATATAAACAAAAGAAGGGGGATGGATTATGTCATTCGTACAGCATAAACCGCTCAAATATATAATTGCAGGGATATTTTTTATATTCTCCGCCATGGGGCTCTGTGCTACAGAGAAATTTGCTATTGCGGTAATGGATTTTAAAGTTACCAATGTAAAAAAAGATGAAGTAGATCTTCTCATAGATTACTTTAACCATTCTTTATTCCAAACGGGAATATTTGATGTAATCCAAAAAGATAAAAGGGACAGGCTGTTAAAAGAGATTGAGTTTTCCTCCTCCGATTTGGCCGATCAAAAGAAGACCAAAGAGATAGGCAAACTGCTTTCGGCAAAGCTTTTAATCTTCGGCAGTGTGGGGAAGCTGGGCTCAAATATTATTTTTAACATGAGCGTTCTGGATGTGGAAACAGGAAGTACGGTGAGCTCCCATTCAAAAACATACGATAAGCTTGAAGACATCGTGGAGGATCTGCCCAAGATTTCGGGGACCATCGCCAATGCCGCCATGCAGAGCATGTTTATTAAAAAGGCGCGTGTGATATTTTATGATAATTTCAGCTCTAAATCCTGGATAGAGTCGGATATTTTGTTTTATAAAAACGGTAAATATAATATTTACAATAAAGAAAGAGAATGGTATGTGTGGGATACAACAAGCATAGATGATTTTGTATTGGAAATAGAAGCGCAGTGGATAGAGGGTGAGGAGAACGCCGGGTACGGCGTGATCTTCAGGCTGCAGGATGAGAATAATTATTACGACTTTACTTTAACAAGAAGTGGTTATTACAAGATCGAGAAATTTATTAATGGGCAGTATTACGATATGACCTCGTGGGAGCGCAGCAATGCCATAAATGATAAAGGTGTAAATTACCTTAAGGTTCAGGCTGTGGGCAGACATCTGACCTTCTATGTGAATAATATTAAAGTAAAAGAAATCTTCGATTCCACATTTACAAAAGGGAACTTTGGTATGTTGGCAGGTGCCGGTGTGCATGCGGCCTTTGATAATCTTGTGGTATATCAGGGGAACCTGCTTTTTTATGAGAATTTTAACCAGGTGAATACAAACTTTGGCAATTCCAGCCAGGCGGCTTACAGTAACGGTGAATACATAATTAAGGCCGGGGATAGTGATTACTACTCCTGGGTAGATGTGGAGTATGAAAACATTTCTTTCCGTGCCGATACGCGCTGGCAGGCCGGGCCGCTTGAATCAGGTTATGGTCTGGTATTCCGAGTTATGGATATAGACAACCACTATTTATTTATTATTTTGAAAAGCGGCTATTATCGTTTTGGTTATTATGAAAACGGTGAATGGAATGTGCTGATCGATTGGACCAAATCGCGCTTGATCAATCCCGAAGGCAAGAACATAATGCGTGCAGAGAGTGTGGGTGGTATGCATAAGCTCTATATTAACGATAATTTGGTGGGCGAATGTGAGGATTATACCTTCAGTAAAGGGCGAATAGGTTTTTTCAGTGCGGCCGAGATTACGGCGGTTTTTGACAATGTCGAGGTTTTCAAACTTGATCAGTGAGCAGGGCTCTGTTACTAGTTAGGAATGCATAATTGTCCGCAGGCAGCATCGATACTTCTTCCTTTACTGTAGCGCTGGGTTACCTTAAAGCCTTGTTTTTTAAGCCGGGTTATAAAATCAGCGAGTTCCCCTGACTGCGGCTCACGGAAGGGGAGGCCGGATATCTTATTCCAGGGAATAATATTGATAACTGTTTTAAGAGACTCTGTAAAATTTTTAAGCATTGTAATATCATACGGCCTGTCATTAACTCCGGGTAGCAGCACAATTTCCAATGTCAAACGTTTCCCTGTTTTCTGTTGATAGGCCTGTAATGCCTGTTTTAATTCCGGGAGTGGATTGGCTTTGGCCTGCGGGAGCAGCTGCATTCTGCTGTCCGGATCTGCGGTAATAAGGCTGAGTGCCAACCTTACATACGGCCCCGAACTGACCAGTTCCCGTAAGCCCGGCAGATAGCCGCAGGTAGAAATGGTCATACGGCGTAGACTCACACCTGAACCTGCCGGGTGATGAAGAATGCGGATGGCTTTACTTACTTCATTTAAATTACACAGCGGTTCTCCCATACCCATAAATACAATATGCGAGATATCGCTTGTGAGTGCTTTAATTAATAGATACTGCTCAACAATTTCGTGAGCAGCCAGATTGCGAATTAATCCCATGCTCGCCGTACCGCAGAAAGCACACCCCATGGCACAACCTGCCTGGGTAGAAAGACAAATGGTATTTCTTCCTGCTTTATCTGAAATCAGAACCGTTTCGATATATCTTCCGTCAAAGAGCCGGAGTTTAAATTTGGCTGAGTCATCGTGGGCTTTAATTGATTGAATAATCCGGGAGGAAAGTGCAATCGAGTGTTGGGCAAGTAAGGTCCGGAAGTCTTTAGGCAGATTTGTCATGGCATTGAAATCAAAGACTGATTTGTGCAGCCACTGAAATAATTGTGTACTGCGAAAACTCTTTATTTGACCAAAGTTATGCTTGATTTCTTCGGGCAGAAGGCCTGTAAGGTGTATTTTCATAGTATGGTTCTTATATAGTTTTACTCAGCAAGTATTAAATTTCGCAGCAGGTTTGGTTTACGGAACTCTTCGGAAAACAGCTCGCAAGGAAAACTTGAGGTGCGTGCTGTAAAGCGGAGGTACGGTTTCACTCGTTCATCGGTGTAATCAAAGAAATTACCGTCATATGCAACGGCATAATTATTTCCTATTGTAACAAGTGTACAGAGTTTATCCCAGCTCTCGGTACGCCATAAGTGGATATGTGAAAAATCAGCGGCAATAAGAAGCCCCAGCTCGGAATTAAAAGCCAGGGAAGAAGCAAACCCGTTTTCAAGTTTCAGAACCTTTAAAAGCTGCCATGAGGAAGTATCCCATAGGGTGATGCTTTTATCCCAACTGGCAGCGGCAAGTATTGTTCCGTCAGAATTAAAGCACACGGCGGGTATTCCTCGCCCCGGACCTTTAAGTACGTGTGCGATTTTAGCTTCCGCAGCGTCTACTATTAAGATAAAAGGGGCGTCGCTTCCTACGGCCAATAGTGAGTTTTTAGGGTTGAAAGCAATCGAACGAATTATGGATTTTATTCCTTTTACCGTAGCCAGGGATTTTCCCGAAACAACATCCCACAGCTTCAGTGTTGTGTCTTTGCTGCCGGAAGCAAGCAGTTCTCCCGTATGATCAAAAGCAAGGGTATAAATATCGTCGTCATGGGCCTGCCAGCTGGACAATACTTTCTTTGAAAAAGGATTCCACAACTTAATGGTTTTATCTCTGCCGGCGGAAGCGAGCAGGCGTCCGCCGGGATGGAAGGCAAGTGAAAAAATATCGTCGGTATGTGATTTAAGGATTGCAACAAGTGCGCTGCTTCCCGTATCCCAAAGCTGGATCTGTCTGTCTTTATCTGCAGTGGCGAGAAGGGAGCTGTCAGGTGAAAAAGCCGTTGCTGTAACAGACCGCCTGAAAATAGTAAGTGGATTTAAAAATTCTCCTGCGAAGAGATCCCAGAAGATTATTTTGTTATCTCGACTGGCCAAAGCCAGATAACGGCCGTTTTGACTTATGCTTGCTTTGTCAAGCAGACTGGTTACCGGAAGAATTTTTTTTAATAATGTGCCCTCGGCTATATCCCACAGCAGGATGGAGTTGTCCCAGCCGCCTGAGGCTACAATAGTTCCTTTGGGATTTATAGCCACAGTTTCGACTAAACCCGTATGACCTGTAAATGTACGGGTTAATGAAGCATTAAAAAGATCCCAGAGCTTTATGGTCAAATCCCAACCTCCGGAAACACTAAAAGTGCCGTCCTTATCAATGGCAACGGACTGTACCACACCGGTATGACCTGTAAAAGTACGGATGAGAGTACCTGAAAGGGCGTCCCAAAATTTGAGTGTGCCGTCGCCGCTTCCCACAAGTATAAACCTGCCTTCCTTACTCCAGGCCAGGGAAGTGACAAAATCGGTACTGCGCAGGAGTGTATGCCATAAATCACCACTTGAGCTCTCCCATAATTTAACTGTTTTATCGGCACTGCCTGAGGCGATAAAGCGTCCGTCAGGCGAGAAACTTATGGTATTTATAAATCCGTCATGAGCCTTAAGGTCGTATACCAAGCTTTTAGAAAGGGTATCCCACACTTTAACCGTACGATCGGCTCCGGCGGAAGCCAATAGACTGCCGTCGGGATTAAAGCTTAAGGTATGAACCGATCCGCTGTGTCCCTGTAAAGTGTGGATGAGCTTGCCTGTGGCAGTCTCCCATAATTTTATGCTGCTGTCGGTACTGGCCGAAGCGATCATGCTCCCGTCGGGATTAAAGATTACGGTGGTTACAGATCCGGAGTGGCCGTGTAAGGTACGCAATAAGGCACCCGAGGCAACATGCCATAACTTAACACTCTCATCGGTGCTGGCCGAGGCTAAAAGTCTGCCATCCGGACTGAAAGCCAGAGCATTTACACAAAAAAGATGGTTTTCCTGTATTTCGAGTTGAGGATCAAAATGAACCCGGATATAATCGATAATAAGTTTTTCAATATCTTTGCATCCTGCATCTCTGGCATAGTCCAAAGCTGTTTTTCCGTAATTATCTTCCTTAAGAACATCTATTCCTTGTTCGATCAATTTTTGCGCTTCAGGAATTTTGCACTGGGAAGCTGCCAGATGCAGAGCCGTACCGCCTGCATAAAGATCTTCCTGTGCAGTTTTATGTTCTGCGGATGGCGGCTTTTCTGTTTGACAGTTTGTTATCAGTAAAATACAGATTAAACTTTGAAATAAAAACGTGCTTGCAATCTTCATTCTCAGAATGCAGTATACAATAAGTCTTCGTAGAGTACAAGCTTTTCTTAAAACCGGACAAAGTCTATAAATAAAATGGAAAAATCCTTTTGCCTGTTTTAAAATTAATTCTAGGAGAATTATATGAGAAGAGTAAGGTTTTGGACTTTGATTGTGCTGTTATTATATACTTCAGTATCCTTGGTATGTGCTGAGGAAGCGGTGGATGAATCGGCTAAAATCAGCATCTGGTATCCGGATGATTGGGGGATGGAGAGTGATGAAGATTCCTTGATGATTGTGGATCCTAGTGGTGAAGTTATCTTTATATATATACTCGTAGCAAGTGACAAGATGGAAGATGCGCTCGAAGTATTGAAAAAGGAGCTTTTGAGTATGGTATCCGACCTGCAAAGCGTAGGTGAACCGGAAGAGGATGATTTGAACGGAATGGAGTGTATATTTATGGAAGCACAGGGGAAGATCGACGGTGTGGGGGTTGATATCGGAATAATGATGGTGATTACACCGGCGGACAAAGTACTGCTGGTTATGGGTATTGTGGAGAGCGCCAAATACGAAAAGCATGAGGAGACGATTGCGGAGATCATAATGGGCATACAGCCGCTGTAATAATCGTATTTAATAAAGATATAATACGGAACTCTTGTCAAAATACATCCAACATAGTAGAGTAGCCTATGATTAGATTTCTTATTAAGAAGACCTTTTTTGACATGTGGGATAATATACTCACCATAATTATTCTCAATCTCGGTTTTATTATTTTCATACTTTCCGGCTTTGCCATCGAGTATGCGGTTATTTATCTATTACAATTTTTTGTAGCAGATACAAATACATTTATAGCGTTAGTACTGAGTCATTTTATTTACCTGCCGGTTGTATGCCTGTTTTCCATATATGCGGGGGCAGTAAGCTGCGTGACCAAGGATATCACGGATTATAAAAAGCCCAGTTTTAAAAGCTTTATTGCTAATCTAAAAGAAACCTATAAATCGAGCCTTGTTTTTGGGATTCTTAATTTCGTACTTTTATTTTTTTTACTTATCGCAGGTATTTATTATCTTGATACCATGGATAACCTTATTAATCCCATTATATTTTTCTTTCTTGCCTGGCTTTTTATGTTTTGGATAGCCGCCTCGCAGTATTTCTTTGCTTTACAGTCAATGTTTGATAAAAAGCTTAAGAAAAATATTAAAAAGATGATACTCCTTCTGCTCGATAATACCGCTTTTACCCTTTTTACCCTGTTATTGGGCTCAATAATCATCTTGGGTTTATCGGTTCTTACCATTTTTATGTTATTCGGTTTTTCCACAATTTTACTCTGGTATAATGTGGCGCTAAAACTGCGTATGCGTAAATATGAATATTTAGAAAAAAACCCCGAAGCAAACCGTCGTAGAATTCCCTGGAAAACGCTTTTACTCGAAGACAAAAAACTAGTCGGCAGAAGGACAATTAAAAGTCTGCTCTTTCCCGATAAGGACTAATCTGATTAAAATTATAACCTGTAATTATGACACTGCGGAATATCATACCAATACATAAATATAGCTCTTTTCTTTTTGATATGGACGGTACCCTGGTAGATACTTCCGAGCTTATCTATCAATGTTTTCTGCATACGGTAAAGCACTATCATGGCCCGGCCATCGAACGCCAGCAGGTGGTCACTCATATCGGTCTTCCCTTAAAGCAGCAACTGGAACTGTTTTTAGGTAAAATGACCGACAGTGAATTTACTGATGTTTACGGAATATACAATAAATATCAATTAGAAATTATACCTGCCTATCTTACTGTTTTTCCCCATGTGCATACTACGCTGCGGGAATTGAAAAAGCGCGGAAAGAAACTGGCAATAGTCACTTCGCGCAAGCTTAAGTCATTGGAAAATTTTTTAAAACTTAAAGGCCTTGCAGAGTATTTTGATCTGCTCATCACACCTGAGAGTACTTTAAGACACAAACCGCATCCGGAACCCGTACTCAAAGCACTCACCCTGCTTAAGGCTGAGCCTAAAGCAGCCCTTTTTACCGGCGATAGTATCTGGGATCTGGAAAGCGGTAAAGCTGCCGGAGTGGATACGGCTTTAGTAGTGTGGAGTAATAACGATATCTCAGACTTGTCCCCGCAGCCTACCTACCGGCTGCGGAGTATACAGGATCTTATTGGCAATCGCAGTTAGTGAGGTCAGCTTACAGCCACTTCTTTTTTTTGAAGAAGAGAAGCAAGCCGGTTACAATTATCACAATAAGCAGCAGCACTGCAAAATAGCCCCAATGCCACTCTATTTCTGGCATATACTTGAAGTTCATACCGTATAACCCCACAAGGAAAGTAATGGGGATAAAGATGGTTGCAATGATGGTGAGCACCTTCATTACCTCATTCATTTTATTGCTCACACTGGAGAGGTAGATGTCAAGCAGGCCGGACACCATTTCACGGAAGGTCTCTGTGGTATCAATTACCTGGGCAATGTGATCATAGAGGTCTTTAAGGTAGGGGGATATTGCCTCGCTTATCAAGCTTGTTCCGGCCCGCTGCAGGTTATTAATGATTTCCCGTAAAGGCCAGACGGATTTTCGAATGTTAAGGATTTCCCGTTTAAGATCATATATCAGTTTCAGGGTAGGGGGTGAAGGTTTATTGATTACTATCTGCTCCAAGTCTTCGATTCTGTCGCCCAGTTTTTCTAAAATAAGATAGTAATTGTCAACCAGCGCATCGATGAGGCTGTAGCCCAGATAGTCCGCTCCCATGCTGCGGATGCGGCCTTTATTCTGGCGTATCCGATCCCGGATCGGCTCGAACACATCTCCCTGATATTCCTGAAAAGAGATAACATAATCCGAACCGATGATAAGCGACACCTGCTCGGTTTGAATGTTATTATCATGGGAATGAAGCATTTTCACAATTGCCGAAAGATATTTGTCCGTCTCTTCAACCTTGGGGCGTTGATTTGTATCTAAAATATCTTCTAAAATGAGGTCGTGAATATGAAAGTGTGTGCCTATGGCTTGGATTGCGGGAATATCGTGCAGGCCGTCGATGTTGATCCACTTTACATCAGTGTTATTTTTAAGCTGTAATAACTCTTCTATAGAAGAAAATTCCTTCTCCTCAAAAGTTTCCGCATTATATGAAAAAAGTGTGATGCGTATTTTTTCCCGCTTCTTTTTACCGATATGAATAAGCGTACCGGGGGGGGATGTGGTGTGAGGTGAGATTTGTTTCGCTGATTTTGCCATCTTACTGCCCTCCGCATTTTATATTGTGCTTTATAAGCTTACACTTTTTCAACGCGTGTGGCAAACATCTTAATTCCCTCGTCCGGAAAATATTCTTTGAGCTCATTGACTACCTGGCGAATTTTTTTTGCTTCGGCAAGCTCGCAAAAAATTATCATAATAAAGTTTTCTTCCGGCCAGATATGATCACCCTGCCTGGGACCGGAGCTTCCCCTGCCGCGTACTTCCGGTATTATCGTGCGATACTTTCCCGCCTGATATTTATCTAACAGATCCAGCAAATCTTCCTGTATTGAGCGGTTGCCGATTATTTCCACACGTATCATGATGTTCTCTCCTCTCTTAGGCGCTGCAATCGTATCTGTCTGCGATTTTCCTGTTTTAAACGCTTTTTCTGTTTAATCTTATCACTGAATTTATTAAAGATAGCATAGAGTACTGGAATGAGAAATAATGTTAAAAACGTGCTCATGGTAAGCCCGCCCACAACCGTTTTGGCTATGGGTTGAACCAGGCTCGCTCCTTCCCCTTTTAAGAAAGCGATCGGCGCTAATCCCAAAACCGTGGTAAGTGTTGTCATCAGTACGGGGCGCAGCCTGTTCCCGCCTGCCTCGATACACGCTTCTATAAGCGGACGGCCGCGCTTGCGAAGGAGATTGGTATAGTCCACGAGAACTATACCATTGTTGACTACAATACCGCCCAGCATGATCAATCCCACTATAGTGAACAGACTGAATGCTTCTCCTGTAATAAAGTGAATACCTATTACACCGATCAGGGTAAGGGGAATAGTAAAAGCAATAATAAATGGGTCCAGGAAGGATTCAAACTGGGCTGCCATAATACCGAATACAAGCAGAATTGCTATTAAGAATACGAGCATTAAGGCCGGTCCGTATTGCAGCATGTCTTCGTAATCGCCTCCGTACTCAATGAGTAAATTTTCATTAGGGGGAATTTCTTCGGTTATCAACTGCTGAATGTGGGGTATGACCGTACTGATACTGGCACCGGGGGCAATACCACCGGTAATGCGCAGGTAGCGCGTCTGATTTTCGCGATTGATGTTAATCGGACCTGTTGAATAACCGAATTCTGCGAAACTGGCAAGGGCAATCTTTTGTCCGAAATTATTCATAATAAAAATCTTTTCCAGGTCCGGAAGCTGGTCTCTGCTCTGTGTATCCAGAATAAGCAGGATGTCGTATTCGGAACCTCCGGTCCGATACTTGCCGGCTGTAATCCCGTCGATATTGGCTCTCAGTTCCTGTCCGATAGCAGCCATACTTAATCCCAGTGAGTATGCTTTGTCCCTGTTTATTTTTACTTCTATCTCCGGCAGGCCTTCCTGCAGATTCAGTATGGGTTCTGTGATATCAGGTACTTTTTCCTTTAATATACTCAATACCTGCTGTGCTGTTTTTTTGGCAAGATCTCTGTCGTCCGATTTAAAGGTGATGATAAAGGGTGAGGAAGTAAATCCGCCTCCTCTGTGCTGGGAAAAAGTGATTTCAGCGCCAGGAAAATCACCGAAATGCTTTCTTAATTTTTGTTTAATGCTTTCGGAATTCTCTTTACGTTCGGAATACGGGGGAAGAGTTATAGTAAAACTTCCTTTATTTGTCTGGCTTTGTCCCAGAAAGCCGAACACCGAAGGCTCACCAACCTCCGATACAATATCTTGATATGAGGTTACCACCTGTTTAATGACCTCTTCAACCTGCAGCATCACGGAATGGGTAATCTCCAATGAGGTACCGGTGGGAAGCTCTACGCTCAGTTCCACATTATCCTCTTCCTGAGTCGGGATAAGCTCCAAACCTATTGACGGAATAAGAAAAAAACTGGCAATAAACACGGCTACTATTGAAAGGATTGATATTTTTTTATGGGACAGCACCCACTTTAATATGCGCTTATATAAATTCTCAAGACGGGTAAAAAATTTGCCCATGGCGTTATCTATTTTTTCCAGGGAAGGCGGGAGGATAAGCTCCCGGCGTGTGTTGAGCTGCACATATTTGCTCGTCAAAACAGGAACAAGCAGTATTGCCACAATCAGTGATGTAGAGAGAGAAATAACAACCGTAAAGGCCAGGCCTGAAAACATCTCACCGTACACTTCAAGCTGATTGCGAAACAGCGCCAGGGGCAAAAACACACAGATGGTGGTGAGGGTGGAGGCGGTAATGGCCGTAATCATCTCCTGCGCCCCTAAAATTGCGGAGGCGTGCAGCTTTGCTCCTTTTTCACGGTAGCGATAGATGTTTTCCAGAATAACAATGCTGTTGTCCACAAGCATACCCAGTCCCAGGGCTAACCCTGTCAGGGTCATGAGGTTGAGGGTAAGATTGAAAAAATACATAAGCATTAAGGTGATAATGAGTGAAATGGGTATGGCGGTTGAAATAATAATTGTGGATTTAAGACTGCGTAAGAAGATAAAGATAATGGCAACCGCGAAAAGCACTCCCAAAAGAGCCGAAGAGGTAACCTGCTGTAACGAATCCCGGATAATCTGGGTGGTATTGCGCACAACTCCCACTTCGATCCCCATGGGAAGAGAACGATTTATAACAGGCAGGCTTTTTAAAACCCTGTCAGCCACCTGGACCGAGTTGGTACCGCTCTGCTTTTGCACGCTTAAGAACACTCCCGGCTGTCCGTTTATAAATACCAGACTGTCCTGTTCTTTAAACCCTTCAAACACATCTGCGATGTCCCGCAGGCGGATGCCAATCAGGCCGCCTGTGGGATTTTGAGCGGAAAAAGCAGCTGCGGAAGCGGGTGTTTTGTACGCCACCACGGTATTTTTAATCTCCTCAACATTTAAAAATTCTCCGGCACTGCGTACCAAAAAGTTGGTCGTGCCTTCGGTAATAGTGCCCGCTGAAATCTGCAGGTTATTGCCCAAAAGCATGTTTTTAATCTGGGTAAAATTCAGATCGTACGCTTCCAATCTGTTTTGAGGAATTTCAACGCGGATTATTTTTTCTTTCCCTCCCCTTATCGAGGCCAGAGCCACACCGTCAATCTGTTCCAGACGGGGTTGAATATAATTTTCCGCGATTTCCCTTAAATCCTCGGGGCTTCTGTTGCCCGAAACCTTTAACTGTAAAATCGGGATCATGGACATATCGAATTTTAAGATCTGAGGGGTAGTTGCCTCTTCGGGTAGATAATCTTTTATAAACTCCAGCCGGTCGCGCACGTCATTGGCCGCTTCGGCCATATTGGTACCGTAGGTAAACTCTATGAAGATGATGCTCGTCCCCTCAGAAGAGGTGGATGATATTTGTTTTATATTGCTCACATTACTGAGAGTGGATTCCAGAGGACGGGTAATGGTTTTTTCCACTTCTTCGGGACCTGCCCCTGAGTATGAGGTAATAAGCGCCAGACCGGGAAAGCTGATTTCAGGAAATAAATCAATCGCCAGATTGAACGAAGTGTACAGACCGAATAAAACCAGCAGTCCGAATATAATAATCAGGGTGGTTGGCCTGTTAACGACAGTCTTTGTGAGGTTCATAGCAGCTCCTATTGTATAATATCTTCCGCACCGAGTGGTGGAAGTGTTTCAATAATTCGTACCTTTGCCTGATCTTCCAGTACATTTTGACCTTGCGCAACGATTAGTTCACCAGGTTCAAGTCCGGAAAGAATTTCCAATTTATTGTCTATTTCTATACCCGGAATTACTTCCCGTTGTTCAACCCAGGACTCTTCCTTGACTACAAATACGAATATTTTTTCAAGGCGGCGCACCAGACAATATGCAGGGATTTTAACAATATCTTTTTTAGTTTTCGTAATTACTTTTATTTCAGCAAACATACCGGCTTTTACCTGCCCTGCGTTTCCTGTAAAACGCAGTTTTAATTCCAAAGAGCGTGTGGCCGGATCCAGCACCGGACTCACCTCCGTAATACGCGCTTTAAATATCTGCTCTGTAAAAGCTTCAAAACGGACCAGAGCGTCTAAGCCTCTCTGTATTTTACCGATGAAGCGTTCCGCAATGTACGTTACTATTTCCAGCTCACTGGTGCGGGAAATTTTGGCAATCGCTGTCTGCACGGTAATCGTGGAGCCTACGCGTACCGGCAGGGCAATAATGGTTCCGGAGATCGGTGCCCGCACCGGATTGGGCAGAAAATTCTGCCCCGGTCTGCTGGGATCCACTTTGGCAATCAGCTGTCCTGCCGACACATACTGCCCGAGCCCCACGTTTATACTGATTACTTCCCCGTTATTGTTGGCAAATACAGCGATACTGGCCAACGATTCCACATCACCATTCACCTGGATGTAATCATTGATCTCTCCGAGTGTTGCGGGTATTACATTTACGGCGAACACGGTTTCTTTTTCTTCCTGCGGGGGCGCGGGAAAACAGGAGATGGTTACTGTGGTTGATAAAATAAAAGCCGCAAGGGGCAGTATTCTCGATAAAATAAAATTCAGTTGTTTATTCTTCATTGCCGTTCTCCAAATCTTTAAGTGGTGTATTGCATTCATATTCCAGGTCCAGAAGACCTGCCAGATAGTTATATTTTTCCTGTAAAAGATCGATCCGTGCCTGTTCCAGCTCCTGCTCCGTATCTTTTACTTCCAAAAGATCAATTCCGCCCGCGTAATATGACTCAAGCGCCAGATTATAGGTGCGTTCCGCAATCTTTACATTTACTTCTTTACTTTGAATCGACGTTCTGGCCTTTTCCAAATAACGCACGGTCGTGGTTATAGCCAGTTCCGCATTCTTTATAGCCATGTCCAGGCTCTGTTCCGCCAGTACCAGCTGGGTATTAAGGCCGGCAAGCGCGACTCGCGTTTTGGAAGAGGGCAGGAGGGGATCAAGTAATTGGATGATAGTGAAGGATAAAGCACCTCTTTGCTGCGACCAGTTTTCCGGATCAAACAGGTCGTTTTCTAAAGGCCCGTTCATGGTAGGATCAAAGGAAAATCCCACAGTAAGGGACGGGTAAAAAACAGAAGCAGTAAGATCGATTGAGTTTTTTAAAGATGCTACCGTTTCGCGTGTTTGTATTATATCAAAACGCTGGTGCAGGTATTTTTGCAGAAGTTGCTGTGCATCAAATTTCTTGGTCTTGATATCCATACTACCCTTAAGCGTAAGCGCTGCTGAGAGCTCCACGCCGATGTTATATTTAAAGATCATCTCCGCATCAATATAGGAATTTTGAAGTGAAATCAACATGGGTTTGGAGTTCTCCAGGTACACTTGAGTTTTAAGGAGTGAGTACTCGGATATCATGCCGTTCTGGTAGTCGATAACAGCTTGGTTATAGCGGTCCTGGGCATTGTTTACGGTAGACTGTGCTACCTTAATTCTTTCTTTTAACAACAGCAGACTGTAGAACTGCTTTTTTACTTCACGGGAGAGCAGGCTTTTGGCTTTGGAAAGACTGGTTAATCCCGCTTCATAATCAAGCACCGTTTTTTGGATACTATAAAAGCTGGCCATTGAAAGGGTAAGCTGGGCATCCACGGATGCCGTAAGGTTCCACTGTGAGGGTGGTTCATAGCCTGGTATACTAAATCCCAGGTCCTGCTCCTCATTCATGCGCGAGAGGGTCACTCCCGCACCTAACAAAGGAACAAACTCGTTCCAGGAGCTGTCTTTGGCAAAACGCTTGTCGCTCAGATTTAATTCTGCGGATTTCACCGACAGATTATTTTTAAAGGCATATTCTATGGCAGTATCGACATCCATCTCTAACGCGCTGTTTTCCTGCGCCGTAAGCCCGGAACATAAATATAGTAAGATAAAAACACTGCCTAATAATTTACTGCTGTTTAACATAGGCTTTTCCTTTCTGCTGATGCGGTTTTTTATTTCTGCTTATATAACCTGTTATACCGTTACAGAACAGAGAGAATATCTGTCTGGTAAAGGGTAGATAATTGCTATGATCTTTAACTTTAACGGGCAGCTCGCGTAGCTTATGCATAATCAGAAAAAAGATGAATACAAAGATCGCATTGAAATCTTCTTTACCGCCGCGTAAAGAGCCGTGCTCCAGTGCGTCACTTATATAGTCGAATTTGGAAAAAATCTTATGAAGTTCCTGGTGCGGCAGGGCTATGCCCACATTCTGATAGCGAGCCCAGTTTAAGACGGTAATCATACCGGGATTATTCACCGTATAGGAGGTAAGAGCTATGATAAATGAATATAATTTTTCATCAAAACTATTTAGTTTTTTTAAACGTATATTTGTCAGATTGATAAAGTGTTCCTGCTCGCGCTTTATGGTTTTAAACAACATATCGTTCTTGTTTTTAAAATAAAAGTAAAGGCTGCTTTTATTAATACCGATTCTGGTGGTGATCTTTTCAACCGACGCCTTGGTATAACCCTCTTCCGAAATCACCTGTTCTATGGCGGAAAAAATACGGTCCGCTTTTAGCATCTCACTGGCTTGTATCCAGCTTGTCTTTTCAATAGCAGCCGTATCTATTTCATGATGGCTGAGGCTGGCGGCAAATCCGCTTAGACAGTATTCCCGACTTTTGCGGATATACTGTTGGATTGATTCTTTGGATGCTTGTTTTGAAAAATTTAAGAAGTGCGAGTGCGATTGAGTGTGCTGCTTACTCCTAAAAAGCTGCATCAGCCAAAAAAAGGCTGTCAGTTGAATAAAGCGGAGTGAAAGCTCAATGCTTTCATTGTCCTCTATATGCCCGGCATTTAAAAGAGCGGGTGTGAAGACGTGGTTTATTTTTTGCTGTAATTGTGAAAACTGCCGGGCCTGCTCCGGTTTTGAACGCATAATATAGGCGTGAAGAAAAGCACAGTAATACGGATGTTCATGAAAATAGTTGAAAAGAAATGCATTGTATTGCTTTATGAGATTGTGCAGAGGATTATTCTGATAACGAGCAATGAACGCATCTAAACTCCCGGCCATATCGTTAATAAATTTCTCTGTCATTGAGCTTAAAATGTGATCCTTATTTGCGAAATAGTGGTATAAAGCTGCTTTACTGAGGTTGAGTTCTTTGGCCAGCGCAGTAAGACTTGTTTTGGTAAAATGGGTTTTAGACCATTCCCTGAATGCGGCTTCGAGTATTCTGTTTTTCTGCTGGTTGAATAGCTTTTTCATTAAAGTTACCAAACGGTCGTTAACTTAACAATAAATTGAATATAAGTCGGTATATGTAAAAAATCAATAAAAAGTGTAAAAAGTTACTGATTATTATCTCTCACCAAGCTTACAAACAGAGTGTATGAAAAGTCAAAGAGTAGACAGGATTAACAGGATTTTGAAGGAAATCAATACAGCTCGTATTCAACACCCGCTTAACGGGAAGGTGACTATCTATACCCGAAGGCTGCCGGTTTCAGATTTCATGTTTGAAATCCGGTCTTAGGTATGCTATCCTTTAACGCAAGGGGAAAATATGGGGAGAAATGCCACCGTGGACATAGTTTTCTGCGCCGCAAGTGCCATTTTACCGCCGTCGCTTGCCACACAACCGGAGACGGGCAGCGTCGAGGGCTATAAGAATTACTATCGTTTTTTCTAAATGTTGTAAAAACTATAAAAATAAAGTATTATCTTATCAGGAGTAAGCAAATGGAACGAATAAGTATTGATCCAAAAATATGTAGCGGTAAGCCCTGTATTACAGGAACAAGAATAATGGTGAAGAACATTCTCGGAATGCTGGCAGGTGGTTATACAATTGAAAAAATAATAAGCGCATATCCTGAATTAACAAAGGATGATATTATCGCGGCAATCAATTATGCTACACAAATAATCGATGAGGAAAAAGTAATTCTAAGAACATAAGGTGAAAATACTTTTAGATCAGAATATACCAAAAAACATAAAACAATGTTTGCAGACTATTAAACCGGAGTGTGAAATATATCACACATCAGAAATGAACCTCGAATTAGCAAAAGATGAAGATATTTTTTCAGTTGCACAGTAAAAGAACGCCGTTATAATAACTTTCGATGAAGATTTCACTGATATAAGAATATTTAAACAACCTCATTCAGGAGTAGTTCGTCTGAATATTTGGCCTACAACTATAGAAGAGATACAAGAGGAACTTGAGCGCCTTTTTGCAGAAATTGAAGATGACGAAATAAATAATTCTTTGAGCTTCTTGCAAAAATGTTATTTTTGCAAGAAGCTCCTAAAATGGAAATTGCTAACTTATTATGGTATAGAGAATAAATATTTTACTAACTTAATATATTTTGAGTTTTGCAATTTCCTCAATAAAAACAAAACAACTGATTTTTTTAAGAACATAATAACATCTCCTATTATATATATAGGAAAATACTAATATACCAAAGGATTGACAACAGAAATGATGAGTTATTTAAAGAACGGTAGGCAGATGTTTGCTGCATATATTTTTAAAATAGTTGGTTTACATTCTTTGTTTTATCCATTTGAAAGCTTTTCTATAATTGAATCCTTTCATACCGTCTTCAAAGAGTAAATCGGCTGTGGCAAAGGCAGGGGCCAGAGGTTTTTCCGTAACGGATGGAATGGCTATACAATGCATAAATGCTCTCTTAGCGGCTTCCACACCGTACTTTGAATCTTCTATTACGACGCAGTTATGCGGATTTACCCCCAGTTTTTTTGCGGCGGCTAAAAACAAGTCGGGTTCCGGTTTGCTTTTCCCTATAGTGTCTGCCGACAGCATAACTTTGAAATACTGTTTGATATCTAATAACGTTGTCAGTTTAGCCAGAACTTCGGGAGAGGAACCTGTAGCCATGGCCAGCGGCAGTTGTTTTGTGGAAAGTTTTTTGATAAGCTTAAGCATACGGTTAAAGACCTGAGTGTTTGCCAGAGCTAATTTTAAATAGAGTTTGGTTTTAATTGTGGTCATTTCCTCGATTGTGGCGGGCAGATTGTATATGCTTATTATCTTGGCCATCATAGCCCGGTTTCCCATTCCGATATATTCTTTTTTCATGTCTTTGCTAAAATAAATTCCGTAATGCCGGAGCAGCAGTCTATCGGCTTCATGGTAGTTGTCTTCGCTGTCGATCACCGTACCGTCTAGATCGAACAGGACAGCCTTGATGGGATAGCGGGGAATAACCTCTGTTCTCTTTGAAATTTCTATTGTATTGCCTTCGGGATCCTTTATTTCCAGTTCTCTGTAACCATCGCCTGTAGTTCTGGGGCCTTTTAGAATTACAATTCCCGCAGCCTGTAATCGTGCGGCCTCCTTATCAACATCTTGCACTTCCAGGGACAGGTGAAAACTGTTGCCGTGAGATTTGTTCTTAGCTTTGTGCAGCAGTTCCAGAGACATGTTGGACTTTTTTAAGAACACAGTTTTTAAACCCGGCGTATTGCGGCTTATATACTTGTACTCCTCTTTAAAACCCAATACCCTTGTATAGAAGAGCTGCATAGTATATAAATCACTCACCTCGATACCGATATGCGATAGCTTCATGAGTCGTTCCCTTTTTTCTTGAGAGGTAGCCGGACATTTTGTTTTTCCTTCTTCTTATTGGTGTCCGCTTTATTATCGCTGACAGTATCTGCGATCTCATTCTTGATTATATTCAGTTCTTTGAACAAGCGGCCCACATTCTTTAAAATTTTGGGCAGATCTTTGGGTGAGATGAGAAAAAGTATGAATAAAATAAGCAGTATTTCTCCAAGGCCGATTCCGAACATAAGCTACTTCCCCCAACCTAAGAGTTTAGCCACACCAATAGCTATGAGATAGAGACCAAGCATAGGAACAGCTAAGAGAATTTGAGAGATAACATCGGGAGGTGTGAGGATAGCGGCTATAATAAAAATAACTATTGTAAAATGCTTAAAGTATTTTACAAGAGCGCTTATGGTGAGTATGTTGAATTTAAGCAGCATTAAAATAACAAGGGGAAATTCAAAGCACACACCAAAAGCAATAAGGAACTGGAAAAAGAAGGTTATAAACTTGTGATATGAAATAAGTCTTGTCACATTTGTCGGAGAAAAAATATCGGATTTTAAAAAATCGATGGCCAAAGGCAGCACCAATCTATAGGCAAACAATACACCGCCAATAAAAAGTATAAAAGTACTTACCAGGAAGGCTATCATTATTATTTTTTCTTTGCTTTTAAGCGCCGGGAAAATAAATAATGTTGTTTCAACCAAGAGAACGGGTAGAGAGAGGAATATTCCTATAGTAATGCTTGCTGATACAATAGTGAAAAATCCTTCTGTTACCTCAAGTATAAGCAGCTCGTCTTTTATAACTTCGTAGACAAATGAAAAAAGACGGGGATAAAAAAGAAAGCTTAGAATAGAACAAAATACTACAGATACTACTACAATTAAAAGTCTTCTGCGTAGTTCATATACATGATCCCAAAAGGGCATTTTTTGTTGTTTTGCCATATGTGCTTATAAATTAACAGTAATGATCGAAATGCTTATTTTTCGGTATCTTTTTTGTCCTCGTCGTCCTTGTCCTTTAAGCCTTTTTTAAATTCTTTGAGTCCTATGCCTAAGGAACGGGCGATTTTAGGAATTCGAGTGGCACCAAACAGCAGCAGCAATAGTGCCAGAATCAATATTAATTCAACGGGGCCAATCATCTGCTTCAGCCTCCTTAGTTAAAAATTCCTGTTAAAGCGTACTTGTTCTATGCTATCACAGGCTTTATTCTTATGCAATGCGGTATACTCTTTGCATTATATTTCATTGCATTACTTAAAGATTTGTTGTTATATTCACATAAAAAGGATATAAGTATGATTGACTGGCTTTTTGCTTGGATAAAAGCTCATAAGCTGTTTGTTATCGGTATAACCATTTTTTCGTTAATACTCTTGGCGTTCTCTGTTTTTATGATTCCTGTTTTTATTGTGAACCTTCCCCGAGACTATTTTAAAAAACCCAAAAAACAATCGCGGCCTTCCTTTTTAAATCCCACTGTGTATATTGTTTTGCTTGTATTTAAAAATATTTTAGGAGTTGTTTTAATGTTGCTGGGGCTAATTATGCTGGTGCTTCCGGGGCAGGGAATAATAACTCTGCTTATTGGATTGATGATAATAGATTTTCCCGGTGAACGTAAACTCCTTATTTATATATTAAGAAAAACAAATGCGGTAAAGGTCATGAACTGGCTGCGTGAAAAGAACAACAAACCTCCGTTTGAACTGCCTTAATAATCCGTGAGCTTCATTATTATGATGAATAATATATTGGTGTTGCTCTTGTACGTTATAAATGTTGTCGGATATACTTGGTTTGAAGGAGGCGAATTATGAGTAAAAAAAGTAACCAGGCCAAAGTCCTTCTTAATCCGGCCACGGGAGAGGTTGTAGCTTCTCTTGCGCAGCAGTCAGAAAAGGATCTGCTGCGTGCTGTGGCCCAAGCACGCGCTGCTCAAAAGCGTTGGCGCGCAAAGAGTGTGCGAGAACGCTGCCGCTTTATTAACAACATGCGAAGGCAGGTAACACGGCACGCCGAACACTATACAGGGGTTATCAGCAGTTGTACCGGGAAAACAAAAATCGATGCACTGAGTACGGAAATCATTCCCGCTTTGATGGCTGCTGAGTATTATGCGCGTAAGGCGCCAAAGTTTTTAAAACCCCGGCGTATACACGGAGGGCCGCCACTTTTTTTCTATAAAAAGTCACTTCTTTACCGGGTACCCTATGGTGTTGTCGGAGTAATCAGCCCCTGGAACTATCCTTTCGGAATTCCCTTTCATGAAGTAATTATAGCGCTGCTTTCAGGCAATGCGGTAATTCTTAAAGTGGCTACCCAGGTACAGCCTGTCGGTGATTTGTTTAAGGCGATGTGCCGCAAAGCGGGATTACCCAAAGGCCTGTTTTATCACTGTCTGCTGCCGGGTAAAAAGACGGTTGCAGCACTCCTCAAAGCGGGTATTAACAAGCTGTTTTTTACAGGTTCTGCTGCCGTCGGTAAAGCACTCATGCAGCAGGCGGCATGCTATCTTGTTCCCGTATGCTTGGAGCTGGGCGGAAACAATCCAATGATTATTCTAAAAGATGCTCCGCTCTTTCGTGCAGCCTGCTGTGCTGTCTGGGCCGGAATGTCGAACTGCGGCCAATCCTGCGGCAGAGCGCAGAGAATATATGTTGTGGACGAGGTATATGAGAGGTTTAAACAGGTTTTATGTCAAAGAGTAGAAAAACTTACTCAAGGGTATGCGGAGGATTCCAGATATGATATCGGCTCACTCACGACGCAGAAGCAATATGTGGAAGTGAAACGTCAAGTAGCAGAAGCTGTTAATCAGGGAGCACGGATTATTGTCTCTGCTCCGGCAGTGTCAGCCGAACAAGGTTTATTTTTTCCACCGCTTGTGCTTGAAACGGCAGATGCGGAACTGTCAATTCTGAAGCAAGAAGTATTTGGCCCTGTACTCATTCTGGTCAGAGTAAAAAATGAAAAACAAGCCGTAGCGCTCGCCAATGCCACGGACACAGGATTGACCGCCTCTGTGTGGTCAAGAAATAAACAGTATGCTCATCGGACCGCCCTGCAACTGGAAACTGGATCTGTCACTGCCAATGATCATCTTATGAGTCATGCCATGGCCCAAACACCATGGGGCGGATTTAAACAATCAGGTATCGGCCGTACCCATGCCCAATTGGGATTTGAAGAGATGACTCAGGCCAAGGTAATCGTGCATGACCGTTTATCTCTGCTGCCCAAAAGCTTTTGGTGGCATCCTCATAATAACAAGGTATATGTGGGACTGGTCGGGCTTATGCATGCTCTTTTCGGATTAACTCTCATACAGCGGCTGAAAGGGTTAGGCAGGTTTATTAAACTGGCTTTACGCAGTTTGTCCGGCGAATAGGTATAATAAGTAATTAAAAATGAGGCTGTCTGATAATAAGAGACAGCCTCTTTGCCTATGAGTGTAGATTACTTAATACGTATTAACCGATTGCATCACTTCCTGTATCTCCTGTACGGATTCTGATACACTCAGGAAGATCTAAAATAAATATCTTACCGTCTCCGATCTTACCGGTTCTGGCACCTTTGATTATCGCGTCTATTGTGGGTTTTACAAAACCTTCGTTTACGGCAATCTCTATTCTTACCTTCTTTAAAAGGTTAATTTCGTGGACAATCCCACGGTAGGTTTCAGTATAACCCTTCTGCTGACCAGCGCCCAGGGCATTACTGACGGTCATCTTAAAAACTTCTGCCTTAAAAAGTTCATGCTTAACATCAGGTAATTTATGTGGCTGTATTAATGCTACTATTAATTTCATATGGTTCCCTCCTATTCTGTTAAGAAAATCTCAAAACCCGGGTAGGATTCCATTCCGTGTTCTTCGATATCCAACCCTTTTAACTCCTCATCGCGTGATACACGCAATCCCCTGGTTTTATCTATAAGCTTAAATACAGTTCCCATAACAAGGATGGCGAAGCCAGCAACAGTGACAACTCCTAAAGCCTGTACACCAAGCTGGGTGAAACCGTTGCCTTCTATTAAACCGCCAAACTTGAGTCCCATAGACTTTAGGCCAAAGATACCAACAGCCATTGTGCCCCAGACTCCATTAAAGCCATGAACTGCAACAGCACCCACCGGGTCGTCAATCCCCCAGCGCTCAAGAAGGAAGACACCGGCGACAACTAACATACCTCCAATTGCTCCAATGGCAAGCGCGCTTAAAGGATCTACGAAAGCACAGGGAGCGGTAATTGCCACAAGACCTCCGAGAAAACCATTCATGGTCATGGAAGCATCAGGTTTTCCAAAAATGAACCAGACAACTGCCATTGCTGTTATACCTCCGGCAGCTGCGGCGATATTAGTATTAAGAGCAACCATAGCTATAAGACTGCCATCACCGACTCCCAAGGTGCTTCCGGCGTTGAAACCAAACCAGCCAAACCAGAGTATGAAAATGCCCAATGCCGCAATGGGTATGTTATGACCAGCAAGAACATTAGAACTCTTGTCTGGATTAAGCTTGCCCAGGCGTGGACCGAGTATTTTAGCTCCGATAAGTGCTATGGCACCACCGGTGAGGTGTACCACGGTTGAACCTGCAAAATCGCTAAAACCAAGATCCATTAACCAACCTTCACCCCAAATCCAGTGACCGATTATTGGATAAACCAAGGCGCTTACGATAATTGTATATATAAGGTAGGCCTTGAACTTAGTTCGTTCTGCCATGGCTCCGGCGACAATTGTTGCAGCCGCTCCGGCAAAGGCGATCTGGAAGAGGAGGAAAGCAAAGTCCGGGACACCGGAGGGATTATTGGCATTAAACATGGCGAAACCATTTAGACCGATAAAGTCGCTACCGGTTCCGAACATAAAGGCGTATCCTACTAAAAAGAACATGACAGATGCAAAAGCAAAGTCTATAAAATTTTTCATGAGGATATTGATGGTGTTTTTTGCGCGTATAAAGCCGGCTTCCACCATTCCAAAACCGGCCTGCATAAAGAAGACAAAAAATGCAGCTATTAAGACCCACACTGTATCCATGCCTTTTATTAATGTTTCAATCATAGTTTACCTCCAATAAAGTGCTACGTATGCGTAATATTACGCAATTATTGTGCCAGAATATGGTATGAGGGGTGGATATGTATGAAAATACCGCTATAATGCCTAAATACTGTAATATTTCTCTTTATATAGCATATTTTTTAAGTTTATAGATTATAATTATGCACTAATAATAGTCATCAATGGGAATTTAAATATAAATATGAATAAATCTTGTGCATTATTGAATTAATTAGTATATTTATATCTATGGAGATCATTGACAAACTAAAATTGCTTGAAGAAATTCTTGCTAAAATCAATTCATCGGTTTCACCTGATGAAGTTCTTAACTATCTGATAGACAGGTGCATAGAGTTAACCGAAGCCCTTACAGGCAGTATCATGCTTATTAATCCAGAGACAGATGTTCTGGAAATAAAGACCTACAGGGGACTACAGCCGGAGAAGGTTGCGCTGACCAATCTTAGAGTGGGTGAAGGTGTTACTGGTCATGTAGCACAAACCGGAAAGCCACTTTTAATTAAGAATACTGATGAAGTGAGTTACTATATACGGATACGGGATGACCTGAAATCTGAACTGGCTGTACCCTTGAAACTTGGAAACAGGACTGTCGGGGTTATTAGTGTGGATAGCAATAAGAGGTCGAATTTTTCAGAAGAGCACCTGGATATACTGCAAACCATAGCTAACTTTGCCGTACAGGTATTACAAAAAGCAAATCTTATTGCGGATTTAAAGGATAAAATAGCAAAGCAGAATCTTTTACTGGAAATTGCCGGCATACTGGAGAAGAGTATCGAATTATCCACGACTTTCGAGAAAATTATGGAGCTGGTTTCTCAGAATATACATATATCAAGGGGAATGCTTGTATTACTAAAAAAGGATGAGCGCTTAAAGGTTTATACCGGATATAGGCTTAGCAAGGAAGCTGTAAGAAGGGGAATTTACCAGATAGGTGAGGGAATAATTGGAAAAGTATTCAAGTATGGGCAGTATATAGCTCTTAAGGATATTTCACAGAATAAGGACTTTTTAAACAAAATGAGGATCTGGAGAGGTAAGGGAGAGAGGTATTCATTTTTTGCCGTACCTATTAAATATGAGAATAGAACAGTAGGTGTATTCAGTATCGAAAAGAAATATTCTTCTGAAGAGGATTTTAACGCTACTTTGGAGGTTATAATCCTTATTGCAACTCTTGTTTCTAATAGAGTCCATAGCTATCTAAAATCTCAGAGGGAACGGAATAAGATATTAAAGAAAACACAGGAATTGAGGGACAGACTCGAGGAAAAGCAAAGAGGTCTATTATTCATTGGAAAGAGTAAAAAGATTCTTGAAGTAATGGATATGGTAAATGTCATTGCCGATACCGAGGCCACAGTGTTGATTACAGGATCAACCGGAACAGGAAAGGAGATACTATCTCGTCTCATCCATAACAAGAGTCGGAGGTGGGAAGAACCCTTTATAAGTATTAATTGTGCGGCAATACCTGAAAACCTGCTAGAATCTGAACTATTCGGATACAAAAAGGGTTCTTTTACCGGTGCAGTGAAGGATAAGAAGGGTAAGTTTGCTCTTGCGGAGGGAGGAAGTATATTCCTGGATGAGATTGGAGACCTCAGTCTGAATTTGCAAGCAAAGTTGCTAAGGGTGCTTCAGGAGAAGATTATAGAACCCTTAGGAAGTGAGAAGAGCATAAATATAGATGTGAGAATAATATCAGCTACAAACAAAAATCTATCGGAGCTTGTTAAAAATAAACTTTTTCGTGAAGATCTTTTTTACCGCCTCAATGTGATTAATCTTGAATTACCCTCGCTCGCTGAACGCAAGGATGATATACCATTATTTATAGATCATTTCATTAGAGCTTTTAATGAAAAGTATAATAAAAACATTCAAGATGTTACACAGGAATGTCTTGAGCTGTTGATTAATAATAACTGGCCCGGAAATATCCGTGAACTTCAGAATGTGATTGAAAGAGCAGTACTGCTTTGTCATTCCAATGTTGTGGATATTAAAAACCTGCCTTCAGAGTTAAGATCAGAGATTCAGGTTAATGAGAATCAGGAACCATTTAAAAGGCTGTTGGAACGAGAGTTGAGTAATCTGGAACAGGGGGATGTATATAAGAAGATTATTCAGCGTGTGGAAAAGTATTTAATTGATTATGCACTTATTCGCTTCAATAATAAGCAAATAGATGCAGCCAAATACTTGGGTATCCATAGAAACAGCCTTTATAATAAGATAAACTCTTTTAAACTTTGAAAATCTGATATAATTACCTTGAAATGCCTTCTTTATAGTGATATATTCTTGTTCAATTATGGATAAAAGATTTTTATTAAACCTACTACTTACTCTTCTAGGACTCCTATCAGGAAAAGGAGCGCCCGGAGTGTGTAGGAGGATAGAGATCATATCCTAACTTTTTAGCAATTGTAAACCTACAAGCCATGGGTGCTCACCCATGGCTTTTTTTTTGCCATGGAACATAGAGTTAAAACCATGGCATTTTTTTTAGGAAGGAGGAAAGCAGAATGGGGCTATCCGGACAAGCGGTTTCATATAACGAGAGTATATGCAATGAACAAACCATATTTTTTGATTTTTAAGATTAGATAACGGTAATTACAAGGAGATAACAATGCATAAAAATATAATAATTTTTGACACAACTTTGCGGGACGGCGAACAAGTGCCTGGTGCCAAACTGGGCTGCACAGAAAAGCTGATTATTGCAGAGCAGCTGGTTCGTCTCGGTGTAGATGTCATAGAAGCCGGTTTTCCCGCTTCCTCTCCGGGTGATCAGGAAGCGGTGACACAAATAGCTCGAAAAGTAAAGGGACCCGTGATCACCGGCTTAGCGCGTGCGGTAAAAAGTGATATCGATGCGCTTTGGCAGGCGGTGAGTCATGCGGAAAGACCGCGCATCCATATAGTGTTAGGCACATCGGATATACATGTACAGAAAAAATTTTCCGTCAATCGCGATCAATGCCTGGAAATGGGAGTTGAAGCGGTCAAATACGCAAAACGCTTTACGAAAGATGTGGAATACTCAACCGAGGATGCCTCGCGAAGTGACTTCGATTACCTCTGCCGTGTGATAGCAGCAGTGATCAAGGCAGGGGCCACCGTAATTAATATCCCCGATACGGTAGGATATGCCGTACCGGAAGAGTTCGGCAGTCTTATTTCCAGGATTAGAGAGCAGGTACCTGCCACCGATAAGGTGAGCTTAAGTGTGCACTGTCATAATGATATGGGGCTGGCCACGATTAATACCCTGGCTGCTATAAAAAACGGAGTGGATCAAGTTGAAGTAACGGTTAACGGAATAGGGGAAAGGGCAGGCAATGCAGCTCTGGAAGAAGTAGTAGCGGTTTTAAAAACGCGCGAGGATTACTATAACAGCTGCACGAATATTAATATGCGTGAAATAATACCTGCCAGCAGATTGGTAAGCCGATTAATGAATATTCCGGTACAGCCGAATAAAGCAATTGTCGGCGGCAATGCATTCAGCCATTCATCAGGGATCCATCAAGACGGCATTTTAAAAGATCGTGCTAATTATGAGATTATTGCGCCCGAAGCTGTTGGTGCACAACGACACTCATTCGTACTTACAGCCAGATCCGGTAAGCATGCTGTACGGCATCGCTTGCAGGAGCTCGGGTTTCAATTGCCCGAACAGGAATTCAGGGAATTGCACAGGAAGTTTTTGCAGATAGCGGATGCGCGCAAACAGGTTTCAGATGAGGATCTGCTGCAGCTTGTCGGAAGGTAAGTTGCTGCCGGGTCTAAAAACTGCAATAGGTTATAAAAGGCCCGGCATTTTATATTGTACACTCAAGATTTTTCTTTTATACTAAAAGCGCTGGTTTGTGTTATAAGGAGCAATAATTGTCATGGGTTTGAAAATAAAAATTACGATTGAAAACCAAAATCTGCTCGCGGAGTTTAACGATTCGGTTAAGGTTAAGATTTATGGTTTATAATCATCATGTGAGTATGTTTCTCTTAAGCGAATAATTTCTATTGGTTGAGTAAAGCAGCTGTATTCCAATAATACAGTAGTCAAAGGATGCACCGTGCGTTCCGCACGCGATTTCCAGGTATGTGAAATCTGTGCACAGTATATTTCAGTCTGTGAATCATCCGCAGGATGTGCGGCTTCTGAGGAGCTGGTATCCGAAGGGCCCATGAGTAGTGTGTACTCTTCTATTAATTGCACGTAATTTTTATACAATTTTTCTTTTTGCTTGAGATCTGTAAATTCATTACTCTCAATCTCAATTTTAATCCGATAGAGCTGTGAATTATGGAAATAATAGGTAACAGTCTCTTTAAGACCGGGCACCATTACCCAATGGCCGTAATCAAGATTATGTACTTTATGTAAAACCATGCGTGAAGACCCGATTTCCGCGTAGGTTAAATGGTCTTCCGGCACAAGGTTGATAATTTCTTCTTTAGTTTTTCCCCATAACTCGTCCAGGTTTGTGTGGACAAAGTCAACCGATGCTATGGAAGCACAGGATGCAATACTGAGCAGGCAGCAGATCCCGATACTCAATGTACGGATATGCGGTTTCATGAGAAGCTATGGTAAATCAAGCATTGAAACCTGTCAAGCCAGGCATAAAATGCTCCGTTAAATTATTGCACTAAGGTATGTTAGACAGAAGGCTAATGCGATGGCGATAAGCGGTGTGCCTATCCAGCCGAAGAGTACCAGAAAAAGTATTTTCAGATTTATTGTTTGAACACCTTTTAGTATTCCTATACCAAGCACGGCTCCGATTACAGCCTGAGAGATAGAAACCGGAACTCCTACAAAAGCAAAAAAATGCACAGTAAAACCAATAGAGAGCATGGTGATAAAAGCTGAATAAGGATCTAATGCCACTAATCTTTTCCCAACCGTAAACATGACTTTTTTGCTATAGCTGAAAACCCCTAAAGCAATACTCACACCCCCTATTAAAGCAGCAAGCCAGGGTTCAAGCAGAGAGCTTGCCACATATACTCCGGTAACATTAGCAACATTATTGGCGCCTAAGGCATAAGCGCTGTAGCAGCCGGCGCAAAAAAAACCGATCCGAATAATTTTGTCCTGGGTAAAGATGTTTACGGGCAGAGCATTAATTATTAAAGCGATTATTTTATACAAAATATATGCCGCAAGAGCTGCCATCAGCGGGGTGGTAACCCAGCAGATAAGCACCTTATCAAGGCTTAAAAAATCAATTTTTTGAGCCTTGAGTATACCGACACCCAGCAGGGCTCCTATTATGGCCTGAGAAGTTGAAGCAGGAAGTTTAACTAAATTCATACAGGTAACGGTAAGGCCAGCGGCAAGAGATGTTATGAATGCTGTGGTCAGGGTAAGATTGGTGAGTGAGCCGATTGTTGCGAAACCAGCTGCTCCCTGCAGCACACTGCCGATTATTACAAAGAACGCACAGAGGATTATAGCCTGATGGACTTTTACGGATTTGCTGGCGATGGCCGGACCGAAGATATTGGAGGAATCATTCCTGCCCAAGGCCCAGCCCATATAAATACCGCTTAGCAGTTGATAGGGGAGCATAGCAGATTAGATCCTTCTTTTTACTATGGCAATTGTCAGCTTGTCGCCCACGGCTTGAGCCAAATCTGAGATCTGAGCAATATTTTTAATAATCTGACGGAGGAGTATTTTATCGGCTTTGCTTAAGTCAGAAGCGAATACCTGACCGATGAGATCCCGCTCGATTTTATCTACTTCACTTTCATACTGGTCCACACTGTGAATCCGGTCCATGACATCCATTTTTTTATAAAACAGGCCTGCAATTGCCTCGCGAATAAGTGCGAAAGCATGCAGGTTCTTTTCCACCAGTGTTAAGAAGCCTTGTTTAAACGGAGCCGAAATCTGAATTTTTTCCAAGCACATTTCGAAACAAATTTCTTCGAACGTATTGGGAATGACATCCAATGTCTCTAAAATATTGAGGATATCCTCGCGTGATTCCGGTATCAGGGCCTTGTTGTAGAGTTCATATTCGATCTCTCTACGCAGATCATCCGCTTTGGATTCTGATTCATGAACAAGCTTAATAAGTTTGTCTTCGGCGCTGCTGTTATTCATAGTGATCATCTTTTTCATACAGGCATGAAATCGATCCCGACAGGTATCACACTCTTGCAGGTACTGTTCAATTTTTGCAATAATCGATTTTTCTTTTTTCCATAAAAAATTCAACGCTTGTACCTCTCTATCTGTCAATCGTTTAAACTCTTCTTTTCATTCGTAAAAAAACTGTGCAGACACTTAAGCATATGCTTCCAGTGGCTTCCTTTCCAATAAATTTTATCACAGCTTACACACTTTTTAAACTGTGTGTACATATTAAATATATATTTGGGAACTTTACCTTCCACTTCCTGTTTAGGTATATGCGATAGCAGAGTATTACATTTAAGGCAGCGAGTAAAGGGACGTATGCTCCCCCCCAAATCAAATCTCGTTATAATCTCTGACAGCTGATTTTTAAGATGTTTAGAGCGAATACAATAACCGTGTGTTACGGCTTTTCTTTTTAAGAGCCCCCTGTCTCTGGTAATTAGGATCCGCTGTTCGTCTTGTGAGATATGAGCGAGTTCGTAATCATTTATATTACTTTCATATTGAGTATCAAATCCCATCATACGCAATTGGACGGCAAGTGTTCCCAGATGTACATCAAGAATAAATTTGAGCTCCCTTAAAGATGCCGGTCTCACCTTTGAAATACTGCTGATATCAAAAGCTTCGAATACGGGGTAGACGCTTATGCTGTCGTTTTCCTGTAAGGAATAATCGAATCCTACTGAGCTGCCGTTTGCCAGGATTAAATCCACTTCGGTGTGGGGAATGCCCATGTTCTCAATAAGGTTTTTGACAGTATCCCCGTAAGAAAACTGTGTAGCAATCAGCTTTTTTCTATCATGTTTGGGGAGAAAGAAATTGAGCTCTTCGTAAAAGCGAATATATGCGGTAGCCATAATTGTAAAAGTTTTATTATTTCATACAGCTTATACCCTAAATCTTTTGCTTCTTTTCATTAAAAAATCAAGTAAAGAAAATTGAAGAGCATTCTCTATGAGAATAAAAAGAATAATAAGGGCCAGACAGTAGGCAAAGTAATCACCTAATAGGGTATAGGTTGTGTAGCCGCTTTCTTTATACACGGGTACCGAAGTGAGCAAATAATTCTGTTCGAATATGGGAATAGCAGAAAGGATTTCGCCTTTAACTCCCACCACACAGGTGAGTCCCGCATTGGTAGCTCGGATCAGGGTGCGTCTGTTCTCGATTGCCCTGAACTTGGCGGCTGCAATATGCTGAGTGAGCGCCGATTTTGTTTTTGACCATGAATCATTGGACATGTTGATGATCACATCGGCTCCGTTAAGAAAAAAATGGCGGCAAAGATCCGGAAAAACATCTTCAAAGCAGATTGGTGTACCGAAGCTTACTATCCCCCCATCCTGCAGCGGAAGTTTGAAAACCGTATATTCGCTGCCCAAAGCCCAGAGGTTACTGATTCCGATAACAGAGCGGAAAAATTCTTGAACAGCCGGAATTTCCCAAAACGGTATACTTTCTGCAAAAGGTACGGGGTGCTGTTTGCCATAGTAGCTTAAAGGCTGTCCTTCCGGGGAAATGAGAATCGAAGCATTATAGGCCTGAAAAGGATCGGTGCTGATAGTAAGCGGCGCCCCAACGAGATTATAAGTACGGGTGCTGCTGAAAAACTCAAGATCCGCCCGCCCAAGATGGCGGAGTGCTGTTTCATTCCAGGCGATAAGATCCGGCCGTTTGTTATTTTCGGCAAGAGATTTGCTGACACCCTGCAGGGTGAGTTTGCGGGCAGTAGCGATACTGGCGGTTCGCATCCCCCTTTCCCAAGGATCCCTGTTCTGTTGGATGAGAAGAATATCAAACTCCTTTTCGAGAGGTATTGGGATGAGAAGTCGTACTGTTCCGTAGCTTAAAACAGCAAGGAGTAATGCAGCTAAAACGAAAGTGTAGTTTTTCCAAGGTGTGTAAATATATTTATTGAAGGGTAGGGATGTTTTTTTGTTTAAGAACAGTGGGAAAAATTGATCGATTATTTCGGCTCCGACCGAGTTGATGTAAGCCATGAGAAAGGATAGTCCCCATAAACCGGTTACATCAACAAACTGGATGAGGGGGAGTATGGTATGAACCGGATAGGCCACCAATCCCCAGGGATACCCCAAAAATCCTGTTGACTTAAAATATTCATAGAGTGCCCACACCGCTGCCATTAAGAAGGCTCTGTAGCGAGGTTTTATTTTGGCACAACCGTAGAGGATTGGTGCCAGCAGGGCATTATAACCGATATATCCCAGTGTAGTCCCCCCCAGAGTCCAGACTGAAAACTGTCCGAAATTGACCAGCCAGTAATTAGCGATGACAGTGGAAACAGCACCGAAAATCATACCCAGCAGGCTGGCAAATCCGAACGAAGGCGCATGGTAAAGAGCCAGGAAAAAGAAGCTGAGGCAGAATAGACCTAGTAAAGGATTGCCGTCTAAAAATAATTCATTGGGAAGGGCCAGCGGCAAAAGCACTGCACTCAAAAGAGTTAAGATTATTAATATAGCGCGTGAATTAAGGTTCATGGCCTGTATGGTAGCTTTATTTGGTCTTTAATACAATACTTTCATTTGCTCTACCTTGATTTAATTTTTGTTCTTGGTTAAAGTACCAATATACGGGATAACAAAATAATGGGAAGAGTATATGCGCATCCTTTTAACCAATGATGACGGTATTAAGAGTGAGGGTCTAACCCTCCTCCATAATCGATTGAAATCCGAGCATGAAATATGGGTGATTGCTCCTGAGCATGAGATGAGCGGCAGTTCACATGCTGTTTCGCTTAAGGTCCCGATAAGAGTAAAGCAGAAATCCGAGCGTGAATTTTCAGTAAAGGGTACTCCGGTTGACTGCGTACTGCTGGCATTTCTTTCATTTATTCCGGGGGAGATTGATATAGTTATTTCGGGAATCAACCATGGACCAAACCTGGGCACCGATATTCTCTATTCCGGTACGGTTGCCGCTGCCAGACAGGGAGCGCTCTTTGGCAAACCGTCATGCGCAGTGTCTCTTTCGGGCCGTAACGGCGGCTTTTCTTTCTCAGAACCTGTCGAGTTTATAGCCAGGAATATCGAGCTTCTGCTTAAAGAATGGTCCTGCGACCATTTTGTGAATATAAATTTTCCGGCTCAGTGTAAACTGCCTTTTAATACAGCCATCACTTTCCCTTCGCGTAGAATTTACAGGGATAATTTTGCTATGTTTAACGCACCGGACGGTAATATGTACTGCTTTTTACAGGGAGATGACCCTGATTCCCATAATGAAAAGGGATCGGATTTCGATGCTCTTTCACAGAACAAAGTATCTATTTCACCAGTACTCATTCACCCGGCTAACCATGAGATCGAAGTGAAATACCAAAAATTAAATTTTTGGAAAGGGACCTGTTAACAGATGAAACCTACCTTAAAAAGAGGTATTCAGTTCTACAATAAAAAACGATTTGAGCAGGCTAAAAAAGAACTCCTTGCTTTGGAACAAAAACCTGAAGATAATCCTGAAATTGCTTATTATTTGGGGCTTATTCATACTCAACTCCAAGAGTACGATGAGGCCATTATATATTTGGAACAGGTTGTATTAAGCCATCAGAATCTCTTTCAAATATTTCAGTGCAGGATGATTTTAGGATTTATCTATTCCATAACAAAGCGCTTTCGCCTGGCTGAGATGGAATTTAAGCACTTAATTGATCTTGGAGTGGAGTCTCCTCAAGTTTATGCTTCTATGGGGTATGTACTCTATGCACAGAAAAAAATAGGGGAATGCATTAAGAGTATGCAAAAGGCTTTACAGCTTAAACCGGATTATGCCGGTGCACTTAATAATCTGGGATTTGTCTATGCACAGGAAAAATTGGATTATGCCTTGGCAATTGATTTTTGTAAAAAAGCAGTCAAGCTCAATCCTAAAAATCCTGTATATTTGGATTCATTGGGTTGGGCTTATTTTAAAAAAGGAAATATCATGGACGCCAAAGCATATCTGCGCAAAGCCTTGGAGATCTCTAAAGGCAATCGGGAGATTGCCGATCATTTGCGCACAGTAATAACTGCCGCAAAGGCATAGAGTAGCTGCTTAATTTTTCTTAAATAAAAAAAATCTTACTAAACCTCTTTAACTATTAAGTCGAATATCACATTGGAGTATTAAAATGGAAATTAATGGAATTAACAATCCAGCATTATTGACTCACACCTTGGAAACTGTTCCAAAACAGACTATTATTGATATAAACGCTATCAAGTCGATTCTGTATTTGGGCATTAAAGGGGATATGCATATCCCTGTAGAAGAAAAACATACAGTAGATACTTATGCCTAAATAGTGTATAATAGCTTCGTGAACAAGGAATCAATAGAAAAAAAACCAGTCTGCTTTATTCCGATCAAATTGCTTATTGTAATAGTTATCTTCCTCCCGCTGCTTGTGTTCCCTGAAGATCTGGATATGAATAAAGTAAGGGCGGATGAGGAGTTTCATTACGGTGTTGATGCCTATCACTTTGGTCTTTATGGAAAAGCACTGCAGTCTTTGGAAAAGGCGTTGAGCTATCAACCGGACAACGAGTTAATTAAAACATGGTTGGGCAGGACCTATTACCGGATGGGATTTGAAGATACCGCTTTAAGTATTTGGGATGAATTGCTCTCAGCAGGAAAAGGATCTTCACTATTAGAAAATCAAAAAAAAGTAATTGAGCTCAGACGCGGGCTGGGCCGTGAATTATTACCTGAAGAACAGTATGTCGTACATACCGAAATAGATGCCAATCTAAAAGATTATTATTCCTTCAAACGTCCGAGCTCAATAGCAATGCGGGCTGACGGAACCTTTTACGTGATTGCGTATGGAAGTGGGGAGATTGTAAATTTTAATGCTAACTCTTTGGCTGTCAATATTAAGCGAGGCGGTTTGGAAAGTTATAACCACCCCTTTGATCTTATCGAAGCGGGTAATTACATATTTATTTCTGAATTTGAGGGAAATCGTATAACCAAGTGTACAGCTGATTTTCATAAAGTAAAAAGCTTCGGCGAAAAAGGTATTAAAGAAGGTCAGTTTTTAGGTCCTCAGTTTTTGGCTCTGGATGAACATGAGTATCTCTATGTAACCGATTGGGGAAACGGACGAATAAGTAAGTTTGATCTGGAAGGAAATTTTGTTCTGGCCTTCGGCAGTCGAACTCTGCTTTTCCCGGATATTCTAAAACCAACGGGAATCGCTGTTCTGGGAGAAAATGTATATGTTGCCGATCAGAAAAAGAAACGCATAGTTGTTTTTGATACCAGCGGCAACTTCTTGAATGAGTTCGGGCAGGGAAACCTGCTTGCGCCCGAAGGACTGCTTTTCTATGACGAGCGCACTCTGCTCGTTGCGGATACGACACGAATAATGAAGTTTGATCTGGACAATGAGGTCTGGACTGAATGGAGTGATGTAGCAAACGTGGCAAAGCGAGTGACAAATCTTGACATGACCGTAAACGGTGATATTCTGGCTGTGGATTTTGATTTGAATAAAGTATTTGTCATCTCCAATATGACGACTCTTTATACCGGTTATTTTGCTCGCATTGATCGTGTGGATTCAAGGAATTTTCCCAACGTCACAATGGATGTCACTGTTGAAGACTGGTACGGCAAACCGATTGTGGGGCTTACGCGTTATAATTTTTTTATAACTGAGTTTCAAAATGCAATCTCCGAAGCAGCGCTGACTATATCCGCTGTGAGTGAATTACCGCTAAGCATTGTGGTGCTTATTGAAAATTCACCTGAGCTTCTCGCTCACCGAGAGTATCTTGTGGAGGCAGTAAAAACGCTTAAAAACCTTGTTGCAGGGAATGATCGGATAAAGATTATCACTGCTTCGAACATACCGCTGGTAAATGCAGAATTCGGCCGTTTTCCTGCCGATGTTTGGGATGAGATCATGACCCAAAAGAGTGAGAAATTTTGGAGACTTGATCTCGCTGTACGCAAAGCGGTAGATGATCTGCTGGCTTATCGTGGTAAAAAGGCTGTTATCTATCTTACCGGGGCCAAGCTCCCGGTAACAGCATTTAAAGATTTTTCTCTCGATGAGATCACTAATTATATGGAAAATAACGGAGTGATTTTTTATCCCGTATATTTCGGCGAAGAAAAATCCCACGAAGAAATAGATTATATTGCCCAAGAAACAAAAGGCAGGTCTTTTCATTATTTTAATCCGCAAGGAATAAACAGTGTAATAACTCATCTTAAATCCCAAAAAAGTGCAACATATGTTTTATCCTTTACCTCCCCCACAGATACTCAGTTTGGCGAACGCTATATCGATTTATCCGTACAGGTAATGCTTTACACCAAAACCGGTAAGGATGAGAACGGTTATTTCGCTCCTCGTCAATATTAGTTTGGAAAATAAATAACAAATATACTATCATTTAAAGAGAGAGCAGATAAAAATAGTAATCAGAGGGTATACTATGGCTAACGATGAAAATCAAATTCTAAAGCTGCTTACGGAGCATAAGCGAAATCAGGTTGATCAGGATAAAGTACTCGAAATTGCGCACAACAATATACCTGTAAAGCAGAAAATATACGAAATTACTAAAATCGATAAACAGTCACACGGGCGTATGGTAAGCCAAAAATTCAGTGAGTTCTTAAAGGCCAGCCGTGATCCACGTATCCGCTCCAATTTATCACATATTCAGAATGAGGTCTTATACTGTCTGCCGGGTTTCCAAAAGAACTTTTCTGCGACCTATGTGTTGTTAATCGATGATTTGACATATATCACAAAAACGGTTTCTTACATGTTGGAAAAAGCAGGTTTCCATGTGTTTTCAGCCAAAAACGGTATTGAAGCCATTATCCTTTTTCAAAAGGTTCTTCCGGATGTAATAGTAACCGATATTCGCTTACCGGATTTTAATGGTTTTGAAATCGCCGCACTTATTAGACAGATTGATGAATCAATACCCATCATTTTTATTACCGCACTTGATGTGGATATTAACAGTTTCAGTTCAATAGCAGGAAAGAAGGCCTTTTTGCAGAAACCTATAAAACGAGAGGTTCTTATAGATACTATAGAAGAACTGCGCTAAAGAAGAGGTGTCTGTTTAACAAAGCAGCAAACGCAGCACGATTGTTTTGGGTACACCGGATAATGTGCACAGGAAAAAATGAACCAGCTTGAGTCTATACAATTTGAACAAAAAAACCATGAGATCTCATGTGTGGTAATTAAACCGGTTCTTAAACTATTCAATAGAAGTTTCACACGAACGGCTTTATATGAAATAATAAATCGGCTTGGCTTAGATCTTGAATATTTAGAAAGAGAGGATAATTGGATTTCTTATGAGCATTATCTTCTTATTCTTGCAAAACTGGTGGAATCAACTCATAATCCCCATGCTGCTTATGAAAGCGGAATTAATCTTTTAGCCAAAGATTCATTTGGATTTCTTTACTATTTATTAAGCCTTTTTAAGGTGTTCAGAAGTCCCACACCAGCATACTATAAAATAATAGAATATAGATCTTTATTCTCGCATACCGATACTCTGAAGGTAATTTCCGCACGTAGAAATAAGATACAGATTGAATACAA